>Ga0160496_1000802_pt1 | contig 10748 bp, 9 predicted proteins | sample DIDPMG_2_FD_108231 | JGI IMG/M metagenome (GOLD analysis project Ga0160496, IMG submission 108231) | Enriched soil microbial communities from UW Madison campus, WI, USA - DID2937_E24_FP MG | ecosystem: Environmental > Terrestrial > Soil > Grasslands | place: USA: Madison, Wisconsin | collected...
AGTACTCGCAGCAGTTCACCCAGCCGCTGTCGGAGCTCGGTGGCATGGCCGCCGTCGTCCAGTCGGGCACCGCCTCGGCCGAGCGCGTCTTCGAGCTGCTCGATGAGCCCGAGCAGGACCCCGACGCCGAGGATGCACCGACGATCGTGGACGGTGCCGGCGTGATCGAGTTCGAGAACGTGCAGTTCGCGTACTCGCCCGACAAGCCGCTCATCCGCGACCTGTCCTTCCGCGTCGAGCCGGGTCAGACGGTCGCCATCGTCGGACCGACCGGTGCCGGCAAGACCACGCTCGTGAACCTGCTCATGCGCTTCTACGAGCTCGACGGCGGCAGGATCCTCCTGGACGGGCAGGACATCGCCGAACTCACGCGTGACGACGTGCGCGCGCGCACCGGAATGGTGCTGCAGGACCCGTGGCTCTTCGCGGGCAGCATCCGCGAGAACATCCGCTACGGACGGGCCTCGGCCACCGACGACGAGATCGTGGATGCCGCCGTGGCCACGCGGGTGGACCGCTTCGTGCATTCGCTTCCCGACGGCTACGAGACGATCCTCGACGAGGACGCGGCGAACGTGTCGGCGGGGGAGAAGCAGCTCATCACGATCGCGCGGGCCTTCGTCGCGCAGCCGGCCGTGCTGATCCTCGACGAGGCCACCAGCTCCGTCGACACCCGCACCGAGCTGCTGCTGCAGCACGCGATGTCGGCGCTGCGCGAGGGGCGGACGTCGTTCGTGATCGCGCACCGGCTCTCGACGATCCGAGATGCGGACCTCATTCTCGTCATGGAGCACGGCGACATCGTCGAGAAGGGCACGCACGACGAGCTGATCGCGGCCGAGGGCGCCTACTGGCGCCTGTACCGGTCGCAGTTCGAGCAGGCGCACACCGACGAGGTCCTCGCGGACGAGGTGGGCCAGCCATCGACGACCTGACGGGACGACCGCGGTCGTCCCGTCCCGCCCCGCGAGGGATATCGTTGAGCCGATGACTGCGATCCCGTCCTCCGCACGCCGCGGGCCCGCGTACTTCGCGGCGTGCATCGGCATCGGCCTCGTCGCCGGTCTGCTCTCCGGGCTGTTCGGCGTCGGCGGCGGCACGGTGATCGTTCCGCTGCTCGTTGTGCTGCTCCACTTCGATCAGCGGCTCGCGGCCGGCACCTCGCTCGCCGCGATCGTGCCGACCGCGGCGGTCGGCGTCGTCTCCTACGCGGTCACCGGTTCGGTCGCATGGATCCCGGCGATCATCCTCGCGGCCGGCGCCGTGCTCGGTGCCCAGATCGGCACCTGGCTGCTGGCGCGGCTGCCGCAGAACGCCCTCCGCTGGGGTTTCGTCGTCTTCCTGGTCGTCGTCATCGTCATGCTGTTCGTCGTCATCCCCTCGCGGGACGCCGAGCTGCCGGTGACCTGGCTCAGTGGAGCGGGGCTGGCCGCGGTCGGTGTCTTCACGGGCGTGATGGCGGGTCTGCTCGGGGTCGGCGGCGGGGTGATCGTCGTGCCCGCGCTCATGCTCCTGTTCGGTGCGAGCGACCTCGTGGCGAAGGGCACGTCGCTGCTCATGATGATCCCGACCGCGATCTCGGGGACGATCGGCAACGTGCGCCGGCACAACGTGGACCTGCGTGCCGCCGTCCTCATCGGCGTCGCGGCGTGCACGACCACGGCGCTCGGCGCCTGGATCGCGACGCGCATCGACCCGAATACCGCGAACATCCTGTTCGCGGTATTCATGACCTTCATCGCCGCCCAGATGGCCGTGCGGGCGTGGCGGCACCGTCGCCGCTGACACCGCGACGCGGGGCGTCCCATCGGTAGGATCGAGGGGTGTCCGTGAACCCTGAGCTCGTCGGTCGTGACTTCCCACCGACCGCCCCCTATCTCGTCGGCCGGGAGAAGGTGCGCGAGTTCGCGCGCGCCGTCTTCGCCACCGACCCGCAGCACACCGACCCCGACGCCGCGCGGGCACTCGGCTACGCCGACGTCGTCGCCCCGCCGACCTTCGCGATGGTCGTCCAGGATCTGACGCTGCAGCAGCTGCTCGCCGAGCCCGGCTCGGGCATCGTGCTGGAGCGCACCGTGCACGCCGAGCAGCGGTTCCGCTACACGCGGCCGATCGTCGCGGGCGATGAGTTGACCGGGCGACTGCAGGTGACCGGCATCCGGCCGTTCGGGAAGGGCGCCATGGTCACGAGCGAGGCTGAGATCACCGACGCCGACGGCGCGCACGTCGTCACGGCCACGTCGGTCCTGCTGATCGGCGGTGAGGACCAGTGACCGCCCTGGAGATCGGCGCCGTCATCGCCGAGCGCACCGTGCAGCTGACCCGCGAGTCGCTCGTGCGGTACGCGGGAGCGTCGGGCGACTTCAACCCCATTCACTACCGTGACGATGTCGCGGCCCGCGTCGGCCTGCCCGGCGTGCTCGCGCACGGCATGCTGACGATGGGGCTGGCTGTCGAGACGATCGTGCCGTGGCTCGGCGATGCGGGGCGCATCGTGGAGTACGGCGTCCGCTTCACCCGGCCCGTCGTCGTCGATGCCGACGCGGGCGCCGAAGTGACCGTCGTCGCGAAGGTCGGGGCCGTCGATGACGACACGGCGCGCATCGACCTCACCGTCACCGCCGCCGAGACGACCGTCCTGGGCAAGGCGCAGGTGCGGGTCCGTCTGGGCGGCTGAGACGATGCCCGAGATCGCTCCGCAGCCGCTCGCTGCGCTCACCACGCTGCGCGCGGGCGGCACCCCGGCGCGGATGATCGAGGCGCGCACGAGGGATGAGCTCGTCGATGCGCTGCGCGCGGTGTGGGCCGAGAACGAGCCGTGGCTGGTCGTCGGCGGCGGATCCAACCTGCTCGTCGGCGACGAGTCGTTCGACGGCACGGTGATCCTGGTGCGCACGCACGGCATCGAGCAGCTTCCCTCGCCGCGCGAGGGGAGGGTGCGACTGCGCGTGCAGGCCGGCCACGACTGGGACGACCTCGTCGCACACACCGTCGCCGCCGGCCTCGGCGGCATCGCCGCGATGTCGGGCATCCCCGGCACCGCCGGCGCCGCTCCCGTGCAGAACATCGGCGCGTACGGCCAGGAGATCGTGCAGACCCTCGTGGAGGTCGAGCTCCTCGACGAGGCGACCGGGGAGGTCTCCACCGTGCCGGCCGCCGAGCTCGGCCTCGGCTTCCGCACGTCCGTGCTCAAGCAGCACTATGGATCGGTGCCCGCGCGCACCGCGGTGATCCTGTCGATCACCCTCGAGCTGCCCGTGCTCGGGCACGACCCCGTCCCCGTGCGCGGTCCGCAACTGCGCACCGCACTCGGCCTCGAGGAAGGCGCCGCCGTCACGCTGCTGTGGGTGCGCGAGACGGTGCTGGCGATCCGGGCGCGCAAGGGCATGGTGCTGGACGCCGCGGATCCCGACACGCACAGCGCCGGCTCGTTCTTCCAGAACGCGATCGTCTCGGCGGGGTTCGCGCGCTCGCTCCCGCCCGAGTGCCCGCGGTGGCCGGTCACGCCGGATCTCGACCCGCTCGTGGTCATCCCGCTCGAGTCGTTCGACGGCCGCGTGCCCGCGCCGCGGTCGGTCGAGTCCGACGTGAAGGTCAGCGCGGCGTGGCTCATCGAGCAATCCGGCCTGCGCAAGGGCTTCCGGCTGCCGCGGTCGCGCGCGGGACTGTCCACGAAGCACGCGCTCGCGCTGAGCAACCGCGGCGGCGCCACCGCGGGAGAGATCGCCGAGCTCGCCCGTTTCATCCAGCAGCGCGTCCAGGCCGACTTCGGCCTCATCCTGCAGCCCGAGCCCGTGCTGGTGGGCGTCGAGCTCTGAGCTCCCCGCTCTGCGGGGCGCTGCGTCAGGCGAACAGCTCCTGCAGGCGGCGGACGCCGGCGAGCAGCTGGTCGTCGCCCAGTGCGTACGACAGGCGCAGGTAGCCGCTCGGCCCGAATGCCTCACCCGGGACGACGGCGACCTCGGCCTGCTCCAGGATGAGGTCGGCCAGTTCGAGCGAGGACGTCGGCGTCGTGCCCCGCCACGTGCGCCCGAGCAGCCCGGTGACATCCGGGTAGACATAGAAGGCGCCGAGGGGGTTGGGCACGGTGACGCCGTCGATCTTCGACAGCTCGCCGACGATGAGGCGGCGGCGCCGGTCGAACGCGGCGCGCATCTGCTCCGCGTCGTCCTGCGGTCCGGTCAGGGCCGCCAGCGCCGCGCGCTGCGCGACGTTGTTGACGTTCGAGCTCAGATGCGACTGCAGGTTGCCGGCGACCTTGATCGCCTCGGCCGGGCCGACCATCCAGCCCACGCGCCAGCCCGTCATCGCATACGTCTTGGCGACGCCGTTGACGAGGATCGTCTGGCCGGCGAGGTCGGGAACGGCCTCGACGATCGAGACGGCGCGGGTGCCTTCGTAGACGAGGTTCTGGTAGATCTCATCGCTGATGACCCAGATGCCGTGCTCCAGCGCCCACTCGCCGATCGCCTTGGTCTCTTCGGCGGTGTAGACGGCGCCGGTCGGGTTCGACGGCGAGACGAACACGAGCACCGTGGTCTTGTCGGTGCGGGCTGCCTCGAGCTGGTCGACGGTCACCTTGTAGTCCTGGTCGGCCCCGGCGAACACCGCGACCGGGATGCCGTCGGCCAGCGCGATCGCCTCGGGGTACGTCGTCCAGTACGGCGCGGGCAGCAGCACCTCGTCGCCGGGGTTCACGACGGCCTGGAAGGCCTGGTAGACGGCCTGCTTGCCGCCGTTGGTGACGATCACCTGCGACGGCGCGACCTCGAGACCCGAGTCGCGCAGCGTCTTGGCGGCGATCGCCTCGCGCAGGACGGGCAGGCCGGCTGCCGGCGTGTAGCGGAAGTTGGCGGGATCGCGCAGCGCCTCGGCCGCGGCATCCACGACGAACTGCGGTGTCGCGAAGTCGGGCTCGCCCGCCGCGTAGGAGATGACGGGGCGGCCGGCGGCCTGCAGGGCCTTCGCCTTCGCGTCGACCTTCAGGGTCGCGGACTCGGCGATGGCGCCGAGCTTCTCGGACACACGGGGCTGGCGGGGGAGGGGAGCGCGTTCGGTCACACCACGAGCGTAGTCGCGCCCCCGCCCCTCCCCCCACCCCGCCGAGGTCGTATCTCCAGCGGCGAGGTCGTATCTGTCGCGTCGAGGTCGCATCTTCAGCGTCGAGGTCGTATCTGTCGCGTCGAGGTCGTATCTCCAGTGTCGAGGTCGTATCTGTCGCGTCGAGGTCGCATCTTCAGCGTCGAGGTCGTATCCACCGAATGGAGGATGCCGCCTCCCACGGACGACGGCTGCCGCGGCCCCGCGCGTGACCGCGAGGCTGGGGGACATGGACACACACGCGGTGCAGGTCACGGGGCTGCGCAAGACCTACGGCGGGCGGACCGCCGTCGACGGGATCACCTTCGAGATCGCCCGGGGTGAGACGTTCGCCCTCCTCGGCCCCAACGGCGCCGGCAAGTCGACGACCGTCGAGATCCTCGAAGGATATCGTCGTCGTTCCGGCGGCGACGTCCGTGTCCTCGGTGTCGATCCCGGCGATGGCGGGCTGGACTGGAAGGCGCGGCTGGGGATCGTGCTGCAGAGCACGGGCCAGGCCGGGCTGGTGACGGTGCGCGAGCAGCTGCGCCAGTTCGCCGGGTTCTATCCGCGGCCACGCGACGTCGACGGAGTGATCGCCGCCGTCGGCCTGCAACGCCAGGCGGACACGCGCATCGCGAAGCTCTCGGGCGGTCAGCAGCGGCGCGTCGACGTCGCCCTCGGCGTCATCGGCCGGCCGGAGCTGCTCTTCCTCGACGAGCCGACCACGGGGTTCGACCCGCAGGCGCGGCGGGAGTTCTGGGACCTGATCCGGACGCTCCAGGCCGACGGCACCACGATCGTGCTGACGACCCACTACCTCGACGAGGCAGCCCAGCTCGCCGATCGCGCCGCGGTCATCGCGGGCGGGCGGCTGCGGGCCATCGGCACGCTCGACCGGCTCGGCGGGCCGGAGGCGCGGGTGCCGATCGTGCGATGGCGGGAGTCGGGCGTGGCTCGCGCCGAGCGCACAGACCGGCCGCTCGCTTTCGCGAACGCGCTGTCCGCGCGCCTCGGCACGGAGCCGGAACAGCTGGAGATCGTCCGACCGAGCCTGGAGGACATCTATCTGGATCTCGTGGAGGATGCCGCGACCTCACCCGATCTCGGAGCGGCCGACTCCGCCGAGGCCGACCTCTCGAAGGCCGAGGACGTGCGATGACCGCTGTCACGGCGGCCGCCTTGCCGGGCGCGGCGGTCCCTGGCGTGCTCCGCACCGGCATCCATCGCACCCGGTTCGAGATCCTGCAGTACTTCCGAGCGGGAGACACGGTGTTCTTCACCTTCCTGTTCCCCGTGTTCATGCTGGCGCTGTTCAGCGTCGCGTTCGGCGGCGACGGCGACATCCGGCTCGCGCCGGAGCTGCCGGCGATCTCGATGGCCGGAATCCATCTGCCCGGCATGCTCGCGGCGGGTCTGCTGCTGTCCGGCTTCCAGAACCTCGCCGTCGACATCGCGTCGGAGCGCTCCGACGGCACCCTCAAGCGGCTCGGCGGCACCCCGCTGTCGCCGGTCGCCTACTTCGCCGGCAAGATCGGTCAGGTCGCCGTCACCGGCACCCTCCAGGCCGCGCTGCTGCTCGCGGTCGCCGCGTTCGCGTTCGGCGTTGACCTTCCCGCCGAGCCGGAGCGCTGGCTGACGTTCACGTGGGTGTTCGCGCTCGGCATCACCGCCGCGGCGTTGCTGGGCGTCGCCGTCTCGGCGCTGCCCCGAACCGCGAAGAGCGCCACGGCGGTCATCGTGCCGATCGCGCTCGTGCTCCAGTTCATCTCCGGTGTGTTCCTGACCTTCTCGCAGCTGCCGGACTGGCTGCAGGACATCGCCTCGGTGTTTCCGTTGAAGTGGATGGCGCAGGGGATGCGCGCGGTCTTCCTGCCCGACGCGTTCGCGGTGCTCGAGCGGGGCGAGGGCTGGAACCTGCTGTCGGTGCTCCTCGCGCTCGCGATCTGGCTCGTGGCCGGGCTCGTCGCCGCCCGACTCACCTTCCGGTGGATCCGCCGCGACGCGTAGCCTGAGGCGCAGCACACAGGAGACAGGACGCAGGACGCAGGGGCGCGAGGTACAGGGGGCGAAGGAGGCCGGGGTGCTGAACCGTCGGTGGTGGGACGTCGCGGTGGCGGCGGGGTCGATCGTGATCGCGGTCGCGCTCCTGCTCGGGTTCCGGCCGGGCGATGCGCACGCGCCGGTGCGCATCGCGGTGGGGCTGGCGACGATCGCACTGTTCGCGCTCGGATACGTGCTGGTGGCGCGACCGGCGATCGGCGCGCGGACCGACTGGCGGTTCCCCGTCTTCGTGGTGCTCGCCGCCCTCGCCGTCGGCGTCGGCGCCGGTGCGGCGGGGTTCCTCGCGATGCTGCAGACGCTGGCCTACCCGCTCGCGTGGGTCCTCGGCGACACGCGCCGCCGGGGGATCGTGGCCTCGGGCGCCATCGCGCTCGGCGTCGGGATCGGCATCACCGTCGGCGGGGGACTGACCGGTGGCGCATGGGTGGCGGGAGCGGTCACAGCGGGTTTCTCGTTCGTGTTCGCGGTCGCGCTGGGCCTGTGGATCGTGAGCATCGCGGAGTACGGGGAAGAGCGCGGGCGGCTGCTCGCCGAGCTCACCGCCGCACAGACCGAGGTGGAGGCGCTCAGCCGCGACCGCGGTGCCGCGCAGGAGCGCGAGCGGCTGTCCCGCGACATCCACGACACGCTCGCGCAGACGCTCGCCGGACTCGTGCTGCTCGCCGAGCGCGCCGGCCGTCAGTCCCGGACGGGTGAGGGGGATGCCGCGACCACCACGATCGCGACGGTCGAACGTGTCGCGCGGGACGCCCTCGACGAGGCGCGCGCGCTCGTCGCCCGCACGGCCGCTGTCCCGGCCGAACCGGCCTTCGAGTCGGCTGCCGAACGCCTTGTGGAGCGCTTCCGCACGCAGGGCACCGCCGTCATCGACCTCGAGGTCACCGGGGCGGCGACGCTGGCGCGCGATACCCAGGTCATCCTGCTGCGCTGTCTGCAGGAGGCTCTCGCCAACACCGCCAAGCACGCGGATGCGCACCGGGTCATCGTGCGCATCGTCGTCGACGACGAGGATGTCGTGCTCGCCGTCGCCGACGACGGACGCGGCTTCGACACGGCCGCTCCGCGCGCCGGATTCGGACTGGACGGCATGACGGAGCGGGTCGCGCTCGCCGGCGGTGAACTCCAGGTCTCCTCGAGTGCCGGCACCGGCACGACGCTCCGCGTGCGGCTGCGGCGGCAGACGGCCGGGGCGCAGCACCGCGCCGGGCACGGCGCGCGCCGGGAGGCGTCGTGATCCGCCTGCTCCTCGCCGATGATCACCCCGTCGTGCGCGCCGGCCTGGCCGGGCTGCTGTCGGATGAACCGGGAGTGGAGGTCGTCGCCGAAGCCGCGGACGGCGACGAGGCGGTGCGACTGGCCGCGGCCACCCGCCCCGACATCGTCCTGATGGATCTGCGGATGCCGGGGGTCGACGGCGTGACGGCGACGGCACGGATCGCGGCCGGCGAGGCGGGGGAGCCTGCGCCGCGCGTGCTGATCCTCACCACGTACGAGTCGGACGACCAGATCCTCGCCGCGATCGAGGCGGGAGCGGCCGGCTACCTGCTCAAGGCGGCGCCTCAGGCCGAGATCGTCGCCGGCATCCGCTCGGTCGCAGCCGGCCAGTCGGCATTGTCACCGCAGGTGGCCGTGCGCCTCGTGGAGCGGATGCGCCGCCCGCCGCCCGAGGTCGTGCTGACGCCGCGCGAGACCGATGTGCTGCGACTCGTGTCCGCCGGGCACAGCAACAAGCAGGTCGCGGTGCGCCTGGGCATCGGCGAGTCCACCGTCAAGACGCACCTGCTCAACGTGTTCGAGAAGCTGGGGGTCGCCGACCGCACACGCGCCGTGACGCTCGCGATGGAGCGCGGTCTGCTGTCCTGAAGCGCGAGAACACGCTGCAGTCCAACGAGCGAGGGCGGACGAGGAGCGGGTGATTCCCGCGCTCTCGTCCGCCCGATGCCCCGCCCGGCGAAGGGGGCCTCCGCGACTACTCGGCCTCCACGAGGTGCTTCGCGTAGGCCCCCAGCGTCAGGAACGTCGGGAAGTCGGCCCCCAGTGCCACCTCCCGGAAGACCTCCGCGGCATCGTCGTACCGATCGCCCTCGTGGCGGTCGACCTCGCCGAGCACCTGGGCGATGAGCCCTTCGATGTACTCGCGGGTGATCGGCGTGCCGTCCTCGGTCGCGCGGTCCTGATGGATCCACTGCCATACCTGCGAGCGGCTGATCTCGGCGGTCGCGGCATCCTCCATGAGGTTGTCGATCGCGACGGCCCCCAGCCCTCGCAGCCACGCCTCGATGTAGCGGATCGCGACCGACACGTTGCCGTGCACGCCGGCCGCCGAGATCGGCAGCCCGATGTGGCAGTCGATCAGCTGATCGGCCGTCACCACGACCTCGTCGCGCCGGCGGTCGACCTGGTTGGGCCGGTCGCCGAGCACGGCGTCGAACTCCGCCTGGGCCACGGGGATGAGGTCGGGGTGGGCCACCCAGGTGCCGTCGAAGCCGTCGCCGGCCTCGCGCTTCTTGTCGGCGGCGACCTTCTCGAACGCCTGCGCCGTGACCTCGGGGTCGCGCCGGTTGGGGATGAACGCGCTCATGCCGCCGATCGCGAATGCGCCGCGCTTGTGGCACGTCTGCACGAGCAGCTCGGTGTACGCCCGCATGAACGGCACCGTCATCGTGACCTGGCTGCGGTCGGGCAGCACGAACCGGGCGCCGCGACCGCGGTAGTTCTTGATCATCGAGAAGATGTAGTCCCAGCGGCCCGCGTTCAGGCCCGCGCAGTGATCGCGCAGCTCGAACAGGATCTCCTCCATCTCGAACGCGGCCGGCAGCGTCTCGATCAGCACGGTGGCGCGGATCGTCCCGTGCGGGATGCCGATGTACCGCTCGCTGAAGGTGAACACGTCGTCCCACAGCTTGGCCTCCTCGGCCGACTCGAGCTTCGGGATGTAGAAGTACGGGCCGCGGCCGTTCGCGATGAGCTGCCGTGCGTTGTGGAAGAAGTACAGGCCGAAGTCGACGAGCGACCCTGAGGCCGACAGCGTCCGGCCGGTGCGGTCGGTGTAGCGGATGTGTCCCTCGAGCAGGTGCCACCCGCGCGGACGCATCACGATCGTGGGCGTGCGCTCGGCGGTGACGGCGTACTCCTTGCCCGGGCCCGCATCGGTCGCGGGACCGGTGAAGGTGAGCTGACCGCGGATCGCGTCGAACAGCGACAGCTGGCCTTCGATGACGTTCTTCCACGTGGGGCTGGTGGCGTCCTCCTGGTCGGCGAGCCAGACCTTCGCGCCGGAGTTGAGCGCGTTGATGGTCATCTTGGGGTCGGTCGGCCCGGTGATCTCGACACGGCGGTCCTCGAGGCCGGGGCCGGCGCCGGCGACCTGCCATTCGGCATCCTCGCGGATGTGCGCGGTCTCGGACCGGAACTGCGGGTCGTGCCCGTTGCCGATCTCGAAGCGGCGCCGCATCCGGTCGGCCAGCCGGTCGTGCCGACGGCTGGCGAACCGATGGTGCAGCTCGGTGAGGAAGGTGAGTGCCTCGGGTGTGAGGATCTCGCTGTAACGGTCGCGCAGCGGTCCGGTGACCTCGATGCGCGGCTCGGTGACGGTCGTCGGGATG
>Ga0160496_1000805_pt1 | contig 10726 bp, 12 predicted proteins | sample DIDPMG_2_FD_108231 | JGI IMG/M metagenome (GOLD analysis project Ga0160496, IMG submission 108231) | Enriched soil microbial communities from UW Madison campus, WI, USA - DID2937_E24_FP MG | ecosystem: Environmental > Terrestrial > Soil > Grasslands | place: USA: Madison, Wisconsin | collected...
CATGCAGGGTGCGGGACTCGGGGACGTGTTGTTGGGAAGATATACCGAACCGCCCCACTTCACCACCGCTATGCGCACCTGGGCGGCGCGCGGTCCGCTCAAACGTGTACGCGCGCCAACGGCCAGCCCGCCATCAACGCGATCCGCGTGCCGCCCCGCACTCGCGCCACGCCGTGCCGCGCGGTCACCCGGTAGGGGCCGCGCGCGCCCTCCACCGGCCGCCCCGCCGCCGCGATCACGGCCAGGTCGCCCTGCTGCAGCGGCACCACGTGCGGGCGTGTCTGCATGCGCGGACGCTGCTCGGCCAGCACCAGCTCGCCGCCATCGAAATCGACGCCGGGCCGGTTCAACAGCACCACCAGCAGCAGGCCGAAGCCGGCGTCGGCATCGCCGCTCGTCACCAGCGGCACGTCCTGCTCCGCGTCCACGGCGCGGACCCAGGCGTCCAGCGGCAGGCCCGGATCGGCCGGTGCGCCGCGCCAGCGCGCGGCCAGCGCAGCGAGCGTGTCGCGCACGCCATCGAGACGCGTGCGCCAGGCCGGCGGCAACACGGCCGGCATGACCTGGCCCGCGGCCTGGCGCGCCATGGCGTCGCACGCGCCGCCATCGAACGCGCCGCGCCAGACCGCAAAGCCGCGCGCGTCCAGGCCGGCGTGCAGGCCGGACGCATCACTCGCCACGGTCGGCCCCCGCCGGCCAGGCGCCCTCGCGGCGCAGCAGCTCCTGCTTGCGCGCCACGCCCCAGCGATAGCCCGACAGGCCGCCGTCGGTGCGCACCACGCGGTGGCAGGGGATCGCCACCGCCACCGGATTGGCGCCGCAGGCCTGCGCCACCGCCCGCACCGCGCCCGGCGCGCCGATGCGCCGCGCGATGTCGGCATAGGTGGCGGTCTGCCCCACGGGAATCTCGCGCAACGCGCGCCAGACACGCTCCTGGAACGCGGTGCCGCGCACGTCCAGCGGCAGCGTGGCGCCCAGCGCGGGGGCCTCGACCAGGCCGATCACCTGCGCCACCAGCGCCTCGAACGCCGCGTCGGCGCCGATCAGCTCGGCGCGCGGAAAGCGATCCTGCAGCGCGCGCACCAGGGCGTCGGGATCGTCGTCCAGCTGGATCGCGCAGATGCCGGCGTCGCTGCGCGCCACCAGGATGGCGCCGAGCGAACACTGCGCCACCGCGAAACGGATCTCCTGGTTCGCGCCGCCGGCCTTGTAGTCGCGCGGCGTCATGCCCAGCATCTGGCGCGAGTTGGCGTAGAAGCGGCTGTTGGAATTGAAGCCGCTGGCGTAGATCGCATCGGTGACCGAGCCGGCGGCCTGCGCGTCGGCGGCCAGATGCTCGCGCACCCGGCGCGCTCGCTGCGCCTCCGCGTAGGCCTTGGGCGTCACGCCGGTCACCGCCTTGAACACGCGATGGAAATGGTAGGGGCTCATGCCGGCACGCTCGGCCAGCCGGGCCAGCGGCGGCACCTCGTCGCTGGCATCGATCAGGCGGCACACGCGCGCCACCACGTCGGCGTGCTGGTGGCCCACCTGCGTCTGGTCGGCCGCGACGTGACGGCTGGGCCGGTAGCCGGCCGCCTCGGCCTCGGCCGCGCTGTCGAAGAACTCCACGTTTTCGGGCCGCGGCAGCCGCGCCGCGCTGCTGGGGCGGCCGTACACGCCGGTGGTCCGCACGGCATAGACGAACTGGCCGTCGGCCGCCGGGTCGCGCGCCACCACGGCGGCCCAGCGCGGATCGAGGGTGGCGGGCGAGGTGGGGTGGGAGAGTCTCATGGTGATTCCTTTGCGGGTTGCCATGCTTGCATCCTAGGGCGGCGCGCGGCCGCCTTCACTCCGCCTCTTGCGCTTGAATCCGGCGGGCCCGGTCGAGCACCACGCGGAACGTGAAATTCAGGCGCTGCCGGCCCAGCAGCACGTGATGGCCGTCCTTCAAGGTATTGATGCCGTGGAAACGCATGCGGTCGACGCCGCCCCACACGGCCACGTCGCCGTGCCACAGCCCCACGCGCGTCACCGGGTCGCTGCGCTTGAGGCCGCCGAACTGGAAGGTGGCGGGCAGGCCGAGCGACACCGATACGATGGGCGCCTCCAGGTCGCGCTCGTTGCGATCCTGGTGCAGCGTGAGCCGGCTGCCCGGCAGATATTGATTGACCAGGCAGGCGTCGGGCTCGTAGTCGGGGAAGTCACAGGCCGCGGCGGCCGCGCGGGCGAGCGCCAGCATGGCCGCGGGCAGCGCGGGCCAGGGCTGGCCGGACAGCGGATCGCGCGCGCTGTAGCGATAGCCGTGCTCGTCGCTGACCCAGCCCAGCCTGCCGCAGTTGGTCATGGCCACCGACATGGTGTGGCCGCTGGGCGTGACGAGATGACGGAACGGCGCCGCCGCGCGCACCTGCTCGAGCTCGGGCAGCACCCGGTCGATGAAGGGCAGCGCGAAGCCGCGCAGGATGCAGGCGCGCGGGCCGAGCGGCTCGGTCACGCCGGAGAGAGTGGACTCGAACAGATCGAAGGTCATGATGTCAGCGGGCGTCGTGAAGGATCACCCCGAGCGTGTGGCGCGTGCCGCGCCGCAGTTCGGCGACCCCATGACGCAGTGTACGGCGTTGCCAGCCGCGTGCCCCGCGCGCGGACCGGTCATGCACCGCGAAGATCAGCGCGTCGCCCTGCGCCAGCGGCATCACCTCGGCACAGGCCGGATGGCCGCTGCGCTGCTCCGTCATGACGAACTCGCCGCCCTCGAAATCCCGGCCCGGCGCCGACAGCAGCACGGCCATCTGCAGCGGAAACACGAGATCGCCGTACAGATCCTGGTGCAGGCAGTTGTAGTCGCCCGCGCCGTATTGCAGCAGCAGCGCGGTGGGCCGGCGCTGTCCGGCCTCGTGGCAGCGCGCGAGAAACTCGGCATGCGTGGCGGGCAGCGCGGCGCCGCCCTCTTTCAGGCGCTGGCGCCACTGCCCGGCCAGCGGCACGAGCCGTTCGTACAGCAACGCGCGCAGCGCCGGCAAGGGGTCGGGCAGGGGATAGGCGTAATACTGATACTCGCCGCGGCCGAAGCCGTGCCGGCTCATCACGACGCGGCTGCGAAACTGCGCGGCGTGGTCGTAGCCCGCCGCCCAGCGCGCGCACTCGGCAGGGCTGAACAGGCGCGGCACGATGGCGCGGCCGTGGGCATCGAGTTCGGCCAGCAGGCCGGGCCAGTCGGCCGCGGCGAGCCGCGCGACGGGGTCCGCCGCGCCGGCCGCACCGGCGCCGCGGGCGACGGGATCGAGGTCGAGGCGAGCTTGCAGGGTCATGCGGCCAGTCTACCGCCGCCCCGCCGCGCCGGCCTCCCGGCTCTTGCGCTCGAATTCCGCGCGCGGCGCCGGCTCAGGCGGCGGCCGGCGCGCCCAGCACGATGTCGGCCGCCGGCAGCGCGACGATGCGCGGCCCGAAGCTCGTGATCGACGACAGGGTGGCGTTGTGGTGCGCGCGGATCTGCGCGCCCGTGGCGTGCGGCTTGTCGTGGGTGGTGTGCGCATCGGCGGCCAGCGTGACCGGATAGCCGAGCGCGGCCGCGCGCCGCACGGTGGTGTCGACGCAGAATTCGGAGGCGTAGCCGCACACGATCAGCTGCGTGACGCCCCGCTCGGCCAGCCAGTCCGCCAGTTCCGTTTGCTGGAACGCATCGGGCGTGGTCTTGCGGATGCGCGCATCGCCGGACGCCACCTCCAGGTCGCGGTAGAGCGCATGGCCCGGCGCGTCCGCGGCGAGGTCGCCGCTCCTGCTCTGGTGCTGGACCAGCGCCACGGGCACGCCGGCGGCACGTGCGCGCGCGGTCAGCGCATTGATGCGCGCCAATGTCGCGGCGGCGTCGGCCGGCGCGGGCTCGGTGGCAAACAGGCCTTCCTGGACATCGATGACGATCACGGCGCAAGACATGGCGGACTCCCGGCGAAAGCGGCAGTGTAAGACCGGTTTTGATCGCGGCGCGGCCGCCGCGTTATCCTGCGGCCTTGGCGTCGCGCGCACGCGCCGCCAGACGTCGCGCATGCCCATGAATCCGTCCCAAACTGCCGAAGCGCCCAGCGAGCCCGTCCCTGATATTTCCGACCTTGCGCCGGTGCTGGTGAGCGCCTGCCTGCTGGGCCGACCGGTGCGCTACAACGGCACCGGCGCGCCGCAGGTGCATCCCGTGCTGGCGCGCTGGCAGGCCGAGGGCCGGGTGGTGGCGGTGTGTCCGGAGGTCGCGGGCGGGATGCCGACGCCGCGCCCGCCGGCGGAAATCACGCGAGGCGCGGGCGGCGCCAGCGTGCTCGGCGGGCGCGCCCGCGTGGTCGACGCCACCGGCGCCGACGTCACGGCACCCTTCGTGTGTGGCGCGCAAGCCGCACTCGCCGCCGCCCAGCGGCGCGGTATCGCGGTGGCGGTGCTCAAGGAAGGCAGCCCGTCGTGCGGCAGCGGCTACATCTATGACGGCGCGTTCGACGGCACGCGCGTGCCCGGCGTGGGCGTGACGGCGGCCTTGCTCGCGGGGGCAGGCGTACAGGTTTTCAGCGAGCACCAATTCGATGCGGCCGACGCGGCCCTTGCGGCGCAACGCTGAGGGCCACTGCGCGAGATAGTTGTACGGACAACTATCTCGATTCAGGGAAAACCCGCGGCTCACCATATTGTGGACAGCACGCCGCGCGCTGCCCGCCGTCATGGGTCGAGTGAACTAATTCAGGGACGCCCGCTCCAACGGTTTCGCGCCACCAGATCAGCCTCATGCACGATGACGCGGCAGGCCTGGCTTGTGGCAATATCCCGGCTCATCACTACCCCTACCTGTACTTCACCATGACCGCACAGAAAAACGCCAAAAAAGAGATCCAAGTGCCGGCCCTGGAACGGTTTCTCACTTACCGTCTTCACGTCGTCAACAAGATCGCCGACCGCGACAGCGCACAGGCCTATGCAGACCGCTGCCGCCTGCCGATCGGCGAGGCGCGCTGTCTTGCCGCCATCGGCCGCTACGGTTCGCTGTCGGTCAACGACCTGGCCGTCGCCGCCAACCTCAACAAGGGCCAGGCCAGCCGCTGTGCCCAGGCCCTCACCGATGCCGGCCTGGTGCGCAAGTCGGTGAGTCCCGAAGACGGCCGCGGCGTCGTGCTGAGCCCGACCGCGCGCGGCCTCACGCGCTATCGCCAGATCATCGGCGTGATGGAAGAGCGCAACAAAGACGTGTTCGGCTGCCTCTCCGAGCGCGAGCAGAAGGCGCTGAGCCAGATGCTCGACAAGGTGCTGTCGCACCTCGACGTGGGCGACGCGCAGGACTGACACAGGCGCCGGGCCGGCGAATGGCCTGGCACCTGCCGCGGCCTCCACCGGCCGCTTCCGGCCGACCGCTTCCGGCCGACCGTTTCCCCTTGCCCCCTCCCTGAGCTTGCCCGGCCGCCCGCGCAGACCGCGCCGCGCGGCCGCCCCCGCGCGCCCTCATGCCGCCCGTTGCGTGCGCGCGCAACCATCCCCCGCCCTCGCCCCCCGCCGCGCCACCGGCCGCGGCGCGCGTCCGGCCTTCCCCGCCGAATTACTGCACTGCATCTGAGGGTAAGCCCCGGCTTATCGCCGCGCGCCGCCTCGCTACACTTGTCCATAAATCAGACATATTGTCCGTATTGTGGACAACACGGATTCACCGTTGCGAGGAGACCGCAGTGCCGATCGAGAAAACGGACGTCGCGCCGATGACGCCCTACCAGTATCCGAACCCGCCCGACGCCCTGCCGGAAATCGTGATCCCGCAGGCGATCCCGACCGACGAACGGCTGTGGGTGCCGCAGGCCGAGAACGTGTGGTTCCGCCCGCTCTGTCTGAACGCCAGCCAGGGCTACTGGATGAACCTGCTGCGCGTGCGCAAGTCCGGCGTGTTGAGCCGCCACCGTCATCCGCAGGCCGTGCACGGCTTCGTGCTGAAGGGCCGCTGGCGCTACCTCGAACACGACTGGGAGGCCGTCGAGGGCAGTTATGTGTTCGAGCCGCCGGGTGAAACCCACACGCTCTACGTGCCGCCCGACGTCGAGGAAATGATCACCTACTTCCAGGTCAACGGCGTCATGTACTACACCGACCCCTGGGGCAAGGGCATGGGCTACGAAGACGTCTTCACCAAGATCGAGATGTGCCGCAAGCACTTCGCGGAGGTCGGCCTGGGCGAAGACTACGTGCGCCAGTTCATCCGCTGAGGGCGGCCAGCACGCAAGCCGCCGCGGTTTCAGGGAGGGTTACGCCAGCCAGTGATCAGTGCAGTCCGGGCAGTCGCATGAACCATAAAAACCCATCGGAGACACAATGAATCATCGTGCGTTGTATCGCTATCTCGGCGCCGCGCTGCTCGGCTGTGCCGTCAACCTGGCCGGCGCGGGCGCCGCGCTGGCCCAGAACTTCCCCACCCGTCCGATCGAACTGGTCGTGCCCTTCGCGGCCGGCGGCGGCACCGACGCCATGGCGCGCGCGATGTCGGATGCCTCGCGCACCCATCTGCCGCAGGCGGTCGTGGTGCTCAACAAACCCGGCGCGACCGGCGCCATCGGCCTGACCGAAGTCGCCAATGCGAAGCCCGACGGCTACAAGCTCGCGCTGATCACGGTCGAGATGGTCATCATCCCGCATCTCAACCTCACCAAGACCACCTACGAGAGCTTCACGCCCATCATCCAGCTCAACGCCGATCCCTCGGCCATCACGGTGCCGGCGAATTCGCCGTACAACACCGTGGAGGAATTCCTCGCGGCCGCGCGCGCCAAGCCCGAGAGCCTGCAGGTGGGCAACGCCGGCACCGGCTCGATCTGGCACCTCGCGGCCACCGCGCTCGAGGACAAGACCGGCGCCAAGTTCAATCACATCCCCTTCAACGGCGCCAATCCCGCCGTGCTGGCGCTGCTGGGCGGCCACATCGACGCGGTCACGGTGAGCCCGGCCGAGGTGATCCAGTATGTGAAGGCGGGCAAGCTCAAGACGCTGGCGGTGATGGCCGATCAACGCGTGCCCGGCTTCGAGAACGTGCCCACGCTCAAGGAGCGCAACATCGATCTGTCGATCGGCACGTGGCGCGGCATCGCGGCGCCCAAGGGCACACCGCAACCGGTGCTCGACAAGCTCGGCCAGGCCTTCCGCGCCGCCGCCGGCGAGGAGTCGCTCAAGCGCTTCATGAAGGAGCAGAACCTCGGCTACGTGGTGGCCGACCAGGCCACCTTCACGGCGCTCATGCAACGCGACAACGCCATGTTCAAGGCCCTGATCGACAAGTTCGGCATGCGCCAGCAGTGATCGTGGCGCTCCGCGGCGTGCCCCCGCGGCACGCTCCCTTCCCTTCCTCCGGGCGGCCCGCGGGCCGTCCCTGCTGCCTACACTCATGACCTATCAAGCAGATCTGTATGCGGGAAAGACGGCGCTCGTGACGGGCGCCACGCAAGGCATCGGCGCGGCCATCGCCAACCGGCTGCACGCGCTGGGTGCGCGCACCATCGCCACCGGCCTGCACTCCGACCAGGGCGCGCTGGACGCCGGCATCGAGGTGCGGCTCGGCGACGTGAGCCAGGCCGGCGACGTGGACGGCATGCTGCGCGGCCTCGACGAACTCGACATCGTCGTCAACTGCGCCGGCATCATCCGGCGCGGCGCCGAACACGATCCCGAGGTGTTCGAGCAGGTGCTCGCCATCAACCTCACGGGCACGATGCGCGTGTGCAGCGCGGCGCGCGAGCGCCTGGCCCGGCGGCGCGGCTGCATCGTCAACACGGCCTCGATGCTGAGCTTCTTCGGCGGTTCGCTGGTGCCGGCGTATGCGGCGAGCAAGGGCGGCGTCGCACAGCTCACCAAGTCGCTGGCGCTGGCCTATGCGGCCGACGGCATCCGCGTGAACGCGGTGGCGCCGGGCTGGATCGCCACGCCGCTCACGCAGGCGCTGCAGGACGACCCGCTGCGCAGCGGCCCGATCCTGGCGCGCACGCCGCTGGGCCGCTGGGGCCGGCCGGAAGACGTGGCGGAGGGCGTCGTGTTCCTCTGCGCGCCGGCCGCCGCGTTCCTGACGGGCGTGATCCTGCCGGTGGATGGCGGCTATCTGGTGGCCTGAACGGGATATCCCGGCTCGGCCCCTGGCGCGCGATGCGCTACCCTTCTCGCCAGTCCGCATCGCACGCCGCCGAATCCATGTCCAAGACCGCCCCCGCCACCCCGGCCGCCGCGCCCGTCGCCGGCGCCGCCGCCTTCTCGAAGTTCACCCATGTCCTGCAGGCGGTGGCCGACACGGCCGAGCCCATGACCGTGGCCGAGCTGGCGCGCCGCTGCGGCTATCCACGGCCCACCGTCTACCGACTGGTGGCGGCGCTGCTGGCCGAACGCTTTCTGGCCGAACACCCGCACACGGGGCGCCTGAGCCTGGGTCCGCGCCTGATTCAGCTCGCGAGCCGCAGCTGGGGCCGCTCCGAGATCCGGCTGGCCGCGGTCGAGGCGCTCAAGCAGCTGCGCGACCTCACCGGCGAGACCGTGCACCTGGCCGTGCCCAACGGGCAGCACATGGTCTATATCGAAAAGCTCGAGAGCCCGAGCGCGGTACAGATGGCCTCGCGCATCGGCACCAACGTGTCGCTGCACTCCACCGCGGTCGGCAAGGCCTGGCTGGCGCTGCTCGACGCCAGCGCGTGCGAGGCGGCGCTGCAGGCGCTGCCGCAGCCGTTCACGCAGCACACGGCCAACACCGTGCGCGACCTGGCCGCGCTGCGGCGCCAGCTGGAGCAGGTGCGCAAGCGCGGCTGGGCGGTCGACGACGAAGAGAACGAGGCCGGCATCTATTGCTTCGGCGCGCCCATCCTGGGCCGCAATGGCGAGCCGGTGGCCGCCATCAGCGTGAGCACGCTGCGCTTTCGCCAGAAGCCCGATCCGCAGACGGCCTACGTGGAACCACTGCTCGCGGCCTGCCGCGCGATCACGCTGCGGCTGGCCGAAACGCCGGCGCTCTCGAGCGTCGGCATGCTCTGACGGCGCGGGCCGCGCTAGCGGAACAGCACCAGCAGGCGGCCCGGATGCACCGGATGCGGCAACACGTCGGCGTCCACGTCGTACACGCCGCGCAGCAGCGCGGGCGTGAGCACCTCGGCCGGCGCGCCGGCCGCGTGCACGTGGCCGCCGGCCAGCAGCACGAGCTGGTCGCACCAGCGCGCCGCGAGATTCACGTCGTGCAGGATCACGAGCACGCCCATCCCCTCTTCGTGCGCCAGCCGTGCCGACACGGCGAGCAGCTCGCCCTGGTGACGCGGGTCGAGATTGGAGATGGGCTCGTCGAGCATCAGGTAGCGCGCCTGCCCGGCCTGCCGGCCGGCGCGGCATTGCGTGAGCACGCGCGCGAACTGCACGCGCTGCTGCTCGCCCCCTGACAAGGCCAGGTAACGCCGCTCGGCCAGCGCGGACACGCCGGCCAGCGCCAGCGCGTCGTGCACCAGCGCATCGACCTCCGCGGGCGCGAGCTCAGGGAAGGGATACGCGCCCATGGCCACCACTTCGCTCACCTGCAAATCGAAGGTCAGGGCGGGCTTCTGCGGCAGCACGGCGCGCAGCCGCGCCTGGCGCCGCACGCCGAGATCCTGCAGGTCCACGCCATCGAGCGCGAGCCGGCCCGAGCGCGGCGCCAGCTCGCCCGACAGCGCGGCCAGCAGGGTCGACTTGCCGGCGCCGTTGGCGCCCAGCAGGCCGGTGACCGTGCCCGGCGCGATCGTGAGCGAGAGGTCCGCGAGCACCTCGCGGCCGTTGCGCGCGACGTGGATCCGGTCGGCGACGAGGCTCATCCGCGCCCCCTGCCGGCGGCCAGCAGCCAGATGAAGAAGGGGCCGCCGACCAGGCTGGTCAGCAGCCCGATCGGCAATTCGGCGGGCACGATCAGCACGCGCGAGAGCCAGTCGGCCAGCACCAGCGCCAGCGCGCCGGCCAGCACCGAGGCGGGCAACAGCCAGCGATGGTCGGCGCCCAGCGTCATGCGCACCAGATGCGGGATCACCAGCCCGATGAAGGCAATGCCGCCGGTGGCGGCCACCAGCGGGCCCACCACCAGCGCGGTGGCGACCACCAGGCGCCGGCGCACGGCGGCCAGCGCGAAGCCCAGGTGCAGCGCCTCGCGCTCGCCCAGCAACAGCGCGTTCATCACGCGCCATTGGGTCAGCATCCACGCGCACCAGACCAGGGTCCAGGGCGCGAGCAGCGCGAGCATGGCGCCGTTGGCGCCGGCCAGGCTGCCCATGCTCCAGAAGGTCAGGCTGCGCAGCTGCATGTCGTTGGCGTTGAAGGTCAGCAGGCCGATGAGGCTGCCGGCCACCGCGTTGATCGCGATGCCCGCCAGCAGCAGGCCCGCCACGCCGGGCACGCGCCGGCCCAGCACATAAGCCAGCGCGGTGGTGACCAGGCTGCCGCAGAAGGCGGCCACGGCGGTCAGCATGAACCCGCCGGCCCCGAGCACGATGGCGGTGACGGCGCCCAGCGCGCCGCCGGCCGACACGCCGACCAGCCCCGGCTCGGCGAGCGGATTGCGGAACAGCGCCTGCATCGTGGCGCCGCAGATCGCCAGGCCCGCGCCCGCGAGCAGGGCGAACAGCACGCGCGGCAGGCGGATGTCGAGGAACACGTTGCGCGCGAGACGATCGGCGGGATCGGTGAGTTCGGCGCTCGTGAGGATCCGCGCCAGTTGCGACAGCGGAATGTCCACGGCGCCGTTCGCGGCCGC
>Ga0160496_1000807_pt1 | contig 10684 bp, 5 predicted proteins | sample DIDPMG_2_FD_108231 | JGI IMG/M metagenome (GOLD analysis project Ga0160496, IMG submission 108231) | Enriched soil microbial communities from UW Madison campus, WI, USA - DID2937_E24_FP MG | ecosystem: Environmental > Terrestrial > Soil > Grasslands | place: USA: Madison, Wisconsin | collected...
AGACGCCGGTGGAATACTCGCGCTCGAAAATGAGGAACATCAGCAGCCAGGAGCCGATCAGGCCGTACTTGGCGAGCGGCACGGTGACGTGACGCGTGACCTGGCCGCGCGAGGCGCCGGCGCTGCGGGCGGCCTCCTCGAGCTCCGGGCCCACCTGCAGCAGGGTCGACGAGATCAGGCGCAGGCCATAGGCCATCCACACCACGGTGTAGGCCAGCCACACGCTGAAGATGGTGCTGCGCAAGGCGCGCAGGCCTTCCACCACGTTCTCGCGCGCCCACTCCGCGAACGGCAGCGCGGAGAGCCAGCCGTCCTCGAGCGCGTTGTCGAGCCACATCGGCACGAACAGGAACACCCACAGAAACGCCAGGCCGGCCAGCAGGCCCGGCACCGCGCGCGGCACCAGCACGCTGTAGTCGAGGAAGCGCGTGGTGTTGTCGGGCTTGCGGTGCATGGCGAGGCCGACGAACAGATAGCAGAACACCGCCAGCGCGCCGCCGAACACGCCGATCGCGACCGAGTTGACGATGGCGCGGATCAGGTTGGGCTGCGACAGCACCGTGCGGAATGCGTCGAGCGAGAGCACGTCGAGCAGCGACACGCCCAGCCCCCAGTTCGACACGAAGGCACGCAGCAGCACGCCGATCAGCGGCACCACGATGGTGACCAGCAGCCAGAATGCCACCACGGCGCCGGCCACCCAGCGCCAACGGCCCAGCGGCAGCGGCCGGGCGCGCGAGGCCTTGCCCTTCATGGTGACGAACCGGTTGGCGGTGCGCATCAGGCGGCGCTGCAGCATCACCAGCGGGATCGTCATCGCGATCAGCACCACGGCGACGGCCGCCATCAGGTGGTACGACGGGATGCCGAGCTTGTTGGTGAGCTTGTAGAGATAGGTCGCCAGCACCAGGTTGCCCTCGGGGTCGCCGAGCACCAGCACCAGCCCGAACACCTCCAGGCCCAGGAAGAACAGCAGCACGGTGGCGTACAGCATGGCCGGCCGCACCATCGGCAGGCTGACCGACATCATCACGCGCAGCGGCGAGGCGCCGGCCACGCGCGCGGCCTCCTCCACGTCCGAGCCCATGCTGCGCAGGGCCGAGGAAATGTAGAGGTAGGCGTGGGGCACGTGCGTGAGGCCCGCGATGATGACGATGCTGGTGAGCGAATAGACGTTCCAGGGCACGAAGCCGAGCAGCTGCTGCGCCCAGCTCGAGAAAAAGCCCACCGGACCGGCCGCGACCACGTAGCCGAAGCCCAGCACCATGGGTGACACGAACACCGGCACCAGGATGAGCGGCTCGATCCAGCGGCGGCCCGGCAGATCGGTGCGGATCATCAGGAACGCCAGCATCCCGCCCAGCGGAATGGCGATGATCGCCAGGCCGAACGCGAGGATGAATCCGCTGCGCAGGGCCTTGTAGAAGTCCGGATCATCGAAGATGAAGCGGAAGGCATCCAGGCTGAAGTGCTTGCTGGGCGAGAAGAACGGCGCCGACAGAAAGCTCTGGATGATGATGAAGGACAGCGGCACATAGATCGCGAGCGCCGTCAGCAAGACGACGACACCGCGCGGCAGCGACTGCCATTTTCGGCGCAATGACTGCATGGAGAAGATCCCGTCTTCAGAGGTGGTGCGGACGGCGCGCGAGCGGGGCCGGGCCCCGCCCGCGGCGCGGACTTACTTGCCCGCGGCGGCGCGCCACTGCTTGATGAATTCCAGGCGCTTGTTCTGCTCGAGGTAGTCGAGCAGGGTCTCATTGACGGGGATCGGCTTGAGGGCGTTGCCCAGCTTCTTGGTCAGGCCGTCGACGTCGTTGTCGCCGTCGATGTCGTCGCGGATCGAGGCCATGTCGGCCTTGTTGGCGACGATGTCCTGGCCCTTCTTGGACAGCAGGTAGTCCATCCAGAGCTTGGCCGCGTTCTTGTTCTTGGCCTTCTTGCTGATGAAGGCCACGCGCGACAGCACCAGCGTGTAGTCGGTGGGGTACGACACGCCCAGCGACGGATCGGTCTTGGCCCGCGTCTCGGCATAGGAGCCGAGGATGTTGTAGCCAACCAGGTTCTCGCCGGACGACACGCGTTCCATCATGGTGCCGGTGGACGACTGCACGATCAGGCCGCCCTTCGCGGTGTCGCGCAGCGTGTCGAAGTAGTGGGCGTCGTTGGCCTTGTCCTGCACCGCCAGCATGAAGCCCACGGCCGACTTCTCGATGTCGTAGGTCGTGACCTTGTTCTTGAACTTGTCGGGCTGGCTCGCGATCAGCTTGGCCAGCGCGGTGTGCGTGGTCGGCACCTCGTTCTGCGGGATCAGGCGCTTGTTGTAGATGAAGACGGCCGGCTCGTAGGTGGTGCCGTAGGCCGAGTCTTTCCAGACCGCCCACTTCGGCAGCTTGTCGGCTTCGGGCGAACGGTATTGCAGCGCGTAATCCACGGCGAGCTTGAGCGCCGAGTCCATCGACGAGCTCCACACCACGTCGCCGCTGCCGCTGCCCGAGGCCTGTTCGCTGATGTAGCGGTTGTACAGCTCGGTGCTGTTCATGTCGTTGTATTCCACCTTCACGCCCGGGAACGCGGCCTCGAAGCCGGCGATGATCGGGCCCGCGGCCTTGGTGTCGGTGGTGGAATAGATCACGACCTTGCCCTCTTTCTTGGCGCCGTCGATGATCTTCTGATAATCGGCCGGATAGCCTTCGGGGGCTTGCTGCGCGAGCGCCGCGCCGGACGCGAAGGTGGTCAGGGCTGCCGTCAGGGCGGCGGCCAGGCAGGACTTGGCGAACATGGCTGTCTTCTCCATTGGAATGATGAAACTGGCTCTATGACCAGCCTGCCAGCATCTTAGGAGTCGCACTCTGTCGGCGTCCTGTCAGCAGCGCCGCCGCATTCCTGGGACAAACCCTAGCCTAGCGCCGCGCCTCCGGCGTGTCCGTGACCAGCCGCATCCAGTTCTGCACGAAGCGCGATTGACGCTGCTGGTCGAGTCCGACGAGCAGCGCCGGGCTCAGCACCACGGGCTGCACGATGCCGCGCGTGCGCGCCTGCAGCGCATCGGCGGTCCAGGGCCCCTCGGTGCCCTGCACCAGCGCGCCCAGCGCGGCGTGGCTCGCCGCCACCCGCTGGCCGGCCGGCGACAGCAGCCAGTCGACCAGGTTGCGCGCGAGGTCGGGATTGGGCGCGCGGCGCGCGATCAGCGCCGAGCGCGCCAGCACCAGCATGTAGTCCTGCGGCAGCACCACGCCGATCTGCGCGCCCGCGGCCTGGCGCGCCAGCGCATACGAGCCCAGCAGGTTGTAGCCGAGGTCGAGCTCGCCGCGCTCGATCGCGCCCAGCAGCTCGCCGCTGGTGGCGGCCAGCCGCACGCCGACCTGCCCCAGCGCGTTGGCCAGGCCCCAGAAGTTCGACGACACCAGCTCGTCCTGCTCGGCCAGTACGTAACCCACGTTGCTCGCCGCGATGTCGTAGGTGCCGACGCGGCCGCGCAGGCTGGCGCCCTCGCGCTCGAGCAGGCGCAGCAGCGCCTGGCGCGAGCGCGGCACCGTGTCTTCGTTGAAGCGGCGCGGGTTGTAGACGATCACGGCGGGCTCGAAGGTGAATCCATAGACCTCGTCGCGCCACACCGCCCACGACGGCAGCGTGCGCGCGTACGGCGAGGCATGGCTCATGGCGTAGCCGTCGTTGGCCAGCCGCACCTGCAGGTCCGGCGCGGAGCTGATCAGCACGTCCACGTCCGCAAGCTCGCCCGCGATGGTGGCCTCGTAGAGCTCGCGGCTGCCCATCTCGCGGTAGACCACGGTCACGTCGGGCCGCTCCTGCTGGAAGCCGGCGATCAGCGGCGCGAACACCGGCGTGTCGGTCGGGCCCGCCACGGTCAGCACGCGGCTCGACGGCCGCGGCGCGGGATAGCGGCTCTCGACGTAGCGTTCGGCCGCGGGCGCCGGCGCGGGCAGCAGGCCGCCCAGCAGCACCGCCGCGAGCAGCCAGCCCGCCAGCCGCCGGCCCGCACGCGGCCGCGCCAGGGGCAGCACGATGCGCGCCATCAGGCCGCCACCGGGCCGGTCCTGCAGCCAGAGCGAGCCGCCGTGCGCCTGCGCCACCGAGCGCACGATCGCCAGGCCCAGCCCCGAGCCCGGCAGGCCGCTGGCGCCGCGCTCGAAGCGCTGCTGCACGCGTTCCTTGTCGGCATCCTCGATGCCGGGGCCGCGATCCGACACGGTGAGCGCGAGCCGATAGCCCGCCACCGGCGTCACCTGGATGTCCACCTGCGACGCCGGCGCGTAGCGTAGCGCGTTGTCGACCAGGTTGCGCAGCATCTCGCGCAGCGCCACGCGATCGCCCAGCACCCGGGCGCGGCGCAGCTCCGGCGCGATCGCGATGCGCAGCCGGCGCGCGTCCAGCGGGCCGATGCGCCGGCGTGTCTCGTTGACGGTCTCGGCCACGCCCACCGCGGTGCGCTCGCCGCGCCCGATCCGGTGCGCGATGGTGGCATCCATCAGCAGCTGGTTGATGAGCTGGCTGGCCTGCGTGGCGTTCTGGTGGATGCGGTCGACGCGCTCGCGCAGGCGTTCGGGGTCGCGCTCCTCGAGCGCCACTTCCGCTTGCGCGCGCAACGATGCCAGCGGCGTGCGAACCTGGTGGGCCGAGTCGGCCACCAGCGTGTTGAGGCTGTCCATCATGGTCGCCAACCTGCGCATGAATGCATTGAGGGCCTCGGCCAGGCGCCGCACCTCGTTGGGCACGGGCGCACGCAGGGGCGCGAGGTCGTCGGGTTCGCGGTGGCGCAGCTCGCGCTCCACCGCGGCCAGCGGCGCGAAGGCGCGCTGGATGCCGAACCACAGCAGGGCCAGCGCCACGCCCACCACCACCAGCAGCGGCCACAGGCTGCGGTTGAGGATCTCGGCGGCGAGCGCCTGGCGCGATCCCAGCGTCTCGGCCACGCGCACCGTCACCCAGCCCGCATGCTGGCTGGCCGACACCAGCCGCCCCACCGTCGCCACCCGCACCGGCTCGTCGTGATACTCGCCATACGAGAACTGCGGCACGGCGGAATCGGCCAGCGGCAGGCCGGGCGCGAGGTCGGCATAGCCCGTGATCGCGCGGCCGCTGCTGTTGAGCGCCTGATAGAACACCCGCTCGCTGCCCGGCAGCATGGCCAGCGAAGAAAAGGGCGGCTCCACCGTCACGCCCGCGTCGTCGATCTGCACCGAGCCCGCGATGGTGAGCGCGGAGGCCGCCAGCAGCCGGTCGAAGGCCTGTTCCGAGGCGCGATGGGCGTAGGCGCGCAGGAAGAAGAACAGCGCGATCGAAGCACAGGCCAGCGCCACCAGCGCGAGCACGAACACGCGCCGCCGGATCGAGAATCCGTCAGTCCGCCTCATCGAGTCGCGCCTGGTAACCCACGCCGCGCACCGTCACGATGTCGACCGACGCGCCCGCCAGCTTCTTGCGCAGGCGCGAGATCAGCAGCTCCAGTGCGTTGAGCGACACGTCGTCGGCGTCGAACAGTTGCGCCATCAACCGTTCCTTGGCCACGGTCTGGCCCTGCCGCGCCAGCAGGATCTCGAGCAGACGGAACTCGCGCCGGCCCAGCTCCAGCGCCGTGCCGTCGAGCGCAACGCTGCGGTTGGCGGCGTCCAGCGTCAGGTTGCCGAACGCCACGGTGCTGGAGGTCTGGCCCGAGGGGCGGCGCATCAGCGCGCGCAGCCGCGCCTCGAGTTCGCGCAGGTCGAACGGCTTGACCAAGTAATCGTCGGCGCCCAGGTCGAGCATGTCGACCTTGTCCTCGATCTCGGCACGCGCCGTCATGACCAGCACCGGCGACTCCAGGCCGCCGCCGCGCAGCTCGCGCAGCACGGCAAAGCCATCCTTGGCCGGCAGATTGATGTCGAGCACGAGCGCGTCCCAGGGCTCGGCGCGACCCCATTGCACCGCGGCCGCGCCGTCGCGCACCCATTGCACGCTGTGGCCGGCATTGCGCAGCTTGCTCTCCACGGCATCACCCAGGTCGGCGTTGTCCTCGACCAGCAGAATGCGCATGTCTCGTCTCCCCTCTGCATTTTTTTCGAGGTTGTGTGCGAGGGAGTGTAGCCCGCGGGGGCTTTCAGATGGCATTCATCGCGCGCGGGCGGGAGGCCTCACAGGAAGCGCATCGCGCCGGCCTCGATCCAGGGCAGGCCCAGGCCCGCCGCCGTCGCGCACAGGGCCAGCCCACCGAGCCGGCGCGGCGCCAGGCTGAGCGTCAGCGCCGCCAGCAGCGCGCCGCACGACAGCATGCCGGACCAGACCACGGTCGCGACCGCCGCCCCCCAGGGTTGCAGGCAGGCGGCCAGTGCCGCGGCCGCCAGCAGCAGCGCGCACAGGCGCAGCGCGCGGCGCAGGCGCGGCGGCACGGCTTCACTGCCGGTGGCCTGCTCGAAATGGCGGTCCATGGCCAGCGCGAGGCAGGCGCAGGCCGCGTAGAGCAGCGTCAGGGCGGTCAATGCCGCGGTGGTCGTGCTCATGCCGGCGCCATCAGCCAGGCCAGCGGCGCCAGCACGGCCAGCGCCAGCAGCAACCAGCACCAGGCGCGCCGCGCGGCGAACACCCACAGCGCGGCCACCGCGTAGAACAGGAAGGCCAGCAGGCTGGCGGCGACCACGCCCAGTGCCGGACGGGTGAGGCCGGTGTCCGCCAGCAGGCGGGCCAGCACGGCGGCGGCCGACGCCGCCAGCGCGTAGCCGCCCGCGACGGCGCAGACCACGCGCCCCAGCACGCGCCAGCGGTGACCGGGCGGTGTTGCCACGCTGCGCCCGGCGCGCGGCGGCGCCCAGGCGCCGCCGCGCAGGCGCCAGGCCAGCGCCGCAAACAGCCCGCCGAACCCGACCACGGTGGCCTCCACCAGCGCCGGCTGCCAGTCGCCCTGGCGCGCATAGCCGAGCAGATGCTGGCCGGTGCTCAGCGCGTTGCTCAATGGCAGCGCCAGGCACAGCAGCGCGGCGCAGGCGAACTGCTCGACCCAGGCGCGCTGCGGCGGCCGCAGGCAGGCATGCAGCAGGCTCGCGAGCCACACCGCGAAAAAGGCCTGGATCTCCCAGGCGTCGCGGCCCGGCTGCGCGGCCGGGATCAGGCGGTTGGCATGGAAGTACGCGATACAGGCCACGCAGGCGCCGGCGATGGCCGCCACGTTGAGCGATTCGGCCACGCGGTAGAACGCCGGCGTCGCCGCGCCGAACTCCGACTCGCCGCGGTTGCGGCGCTTGAGCATGAAGAGCACCACGCCGGAGGCCATCATCAGCGCGCCCGCCAGGCCCAGGACGAAGTACAGCCAGCGCACCGTCCAGCCACCGAACGACGCCACGTGCAGCCGTTCCATGACCTCGTGCGCGGCATCCGCCGGCTGGCGTCCGGCCGCGCGATGCACGGCGATGTAGGCGCCGCTGGCGCCGTCGAACACGGCCCGGCCTGCCGGGCTGGAGAGATCGCGGATCGCGGCCTCGGGATCCGGCCGCGCATAGACACTGATTCGCGCCCCGGGCTGTCCGGGGCGCTCGACCATGACCATGCGCGCGGGGCTGCCCAGCTCGCGCTGCGCGGCCTGCACCAGCGCGTCGAGCTGGCGGTGCACGGGCCGGTCCGCCGCGAGCGCGGGCGCCGCCGGCAGCACCTGCGCCCGGTCGGCGCCGGCCGCGTCGGCCAGCTCGGCCTGCCAACGCGCCATGCCCTGCTCGCCATACAGCGCATGCAGCGGCAGCGGCATGTAGCTCACGTAGAAGATCGCCAGGCCGGTGTAGGCGATCATCAGCTGGAACGGCAGCGTGAGCACGGCGGACGCGTTGTGGCCGTCGAGCCAGGCGCGCTGGCCACGACCGGGCCGGAAGGTGAAGAAGTCCTTGAAGATGCGCTTGTGCACCATTACGCCGGAGAGCAGCGCCACCAGCATGCCGACCGTCAGCCAGCCCACCAGCCAGAAACCGGTGGCGCCGGCATGCAGCGTGTAGTGCAGCGTCATGAAGTGGCGCCCGCCCTCGGTCTTGCGCCCCCACGGCTGCGGCAGCACGGCGCCGTTGCGGGGATCCAGCGCGGCCTCGTGCGTGATGCCGGCGGGGGTGCGCCAGACGGCCCGCAGCGCCTGGCCGGGCTGCTCGGGCAGCTCGATGCGCCAGAAGCGCGCTCCCGTCCCCTGCGCCTCGAGCAGCGCGACGGCGGCGTCCAGCGCGCGCGCCAGCGCCGCGGCCGGGTCCGCCACCGTGGCCGCGGGCGGCAGCGCGGGCTCGGCCGTCATCCAGCGCGAGATCGGCGCGCGGAACACGCTGATGCTGCCCGCCAGGAAGATCATGCACAGCAGCCAGCCGCACACCAGTCCGCACCAGGTGTGCAGCCAGCTCATGCGCTGGCGCAGGCCCGCCTGCATCGTCAGAACGTGCCGCGCAGGGTCAGCATGGCATTGCGGGGATCGCCGTAATGGATGCCGTTGACCATGTTGCCCACCGCGCTGTAGTAGGTCTTGTCGAAGATGTTGTTGACGTTGAGCGAGGCGGCCCAGTTGCGGTTGATCTGGTACCTGGCGTACGCGTTCCAGACCGCGCGGCCGCTCGCCTTCGCCTCGAGTTCGCCGATCTGGCGCGACTGGCCGCTCTGCACGTTGACGCCGCCGCCCACGGTGAAGGCGCTCAGGTCGCCGGGCAGCTGATAGGTGGTCCAGAGGCGGAAGATGTGCTTGGGCGCGTACCAGGCGAAGGCCTTGCCCTCGCTGTCCTGATCCTTCAGGTACTTGGTGGTGTTGAAGGTATAGCCGGCATACAGATTCCAGCCGCGCGTGAGCTCGCCGCTGATCTCGGCGTCGAAGCCCTGGCTGCGCACCTTGCCGCCGTCGGTGTAGCAGTAGTAGTCGGCGGCGCAGGTCGGGCTGCTGTTGAAGTCGACCTGGGCGCGGTTGCTCTGGTCGATGCGGAACAGCGCGAAGGCCGTGTTGATGCGGCCGTCGAGCAGCTCGCCCTTGAGTCCCAGCTCATAGTTCTCGCCGACCACGGGCTTGAGGTTCTGGCCCGCCGCGTTCACGTTGCTCTGCGGCTGGAAGATGTCGGTGTAGCTGAAGTAGGTGGTCCACTGCGGCGTCAGGTCGAGCACCAGCCCGGCGTAGGGCGTGAAGTGCGTGTTCTCCTGCACCGTCTGCCCGCTCACCTTCACGCCCGCCGTCGTGGTGTCGGTATCCCAGTAGCGGCTCGAGCGGCTGAAGCGCCCGCCCAGCACCAGCTTGAGCGGATCGGCCAGCTGCAGGCGCGTGGCGCCGTAGAAACCGAGCTCGCGGGCCGAGCCGATGCGCATCTCGTCGGTGCCGGCGTGCATCGCGGCGCCGACGGGCTCGGGCAGGTCCGGGTCGAAGTTGAACGCGTTGAAGTTCGCGTAATTGACCAGATACGAGTAGGTGGTGTCGATCCGGTTGTGCGAGTAGGTGGTGCCCAGCACGATCTCGTGCGTGCGGCCAAACGCCTGCACCTTGCCCAGCAGGTTCGCATCCAGGCCCGAGGTGTCGATGTCGGCCACCGTCTTGGCCACGTTGACCTGCGCCATGTTGGTCACCGGGTTCACCGCGCGGCTCGAGGTGGTGTACTTCAGGTACTGCTTTTCCTTGACGTAGGCGCCGGTCACCTTGACGCGCCAGTCGTCGTTGAAGGCGTGGGTGAAGTCGGCATAGAAGCCGTCGTTGGTGGTTTCCTGGCGGTTCCAGTTGGCGGCGAAGCTGGTGGAACGCTTGAAGCCCACTTCCTCGCCGTTGCTGTAGCGCGGCAGGCCCGACACCGAGGGGCGGCCGCGCAGGTCTTCGTGGCTGTAGCCCAGGTTGAGCTGCGTGCGCGGCGAGAAGTCGTATTCCAGCGTGCCGTAGAAGGTGGTGTTCTTGAAGTTGACGCGATCGACGAACGAATGGACGTCCTGGCGGTCGATCAGCGCGCGGCCGCGCAGGCTGCCGTCCTCGTTCAGCACGCCGCTGCCGTCGAGCTGCACGCCGTAGCGGTTCCAGCTGCCGGCCTTGGTCTCGACCATGAAGTGGTCTTCGGCCAGCGGCCGCTTGCGCACCAGGTTCACCGCGCCGCCGGGCGAGCCCGAGCCCTGCAGCAGGCCGGCCGCGCCCCGCAGCACTTCCACGCGGTCATACATGGCGGTGCCGCCGGAATAGTTGTTTGCGCGACCATAGAAGCCGCGCTCGAGCGGCACGCCGTCGTACTGGATCACCGAGTTCTCGAACCCGCGCGAATAGATGTACTTGCCGCCCTGCGGGCTCTGCTGCAGGGTCACGCCGGTGGTGTTCTCGAGCGCGTCGTACACCGAGGCGAGGTTCTGCTCGTCGAGGCGCTGGCGCGTCACGACGCTGATCGACTGCGGAATCTCGCGCAGGCGCTGTTCGCCCTTGCCGATCGTGGCAGACGCGGTGGTGTACGAGCCGGTGCCCTCGGTCACGAGGCGATATTCCTGTCCGGTCACCGTCACCGGCTCGAGCATGGCGGTGCCGCCCGCGGGCAGCCTGCGCACGGCGAAACCGCCGCTGGCCAGGCGCGCGCCCTCGAAGCCGGTGCCGGCCAGCAGGGCGGCGAGGCCGCGGCTGGCGCTCCAGTTGCCCTTCAGGCCCGCCGTGCGCAGGCCTTCGACCTGCCCCGCGTCGAACGACACGTTCACGCCCGCGGCGCGGCCGAACTGGTTGAGCGCCTGGTCG
>Ga0160496_1000808_pt1 | contig 10683 bp, 12 predicted proteins | sample DIDPMG_2_FD_108231 | JGI IMG/M metagenome (GOLD analysis project Ga0160496, IMG submission 108231) | Enriched soil microbial communities from UW Madison campus, WI, USA - DID2937_E24_FP MG | ecosystem: Environmental > Terrestrial > Soil > Grasslands | place: USA: Madison, Wisconsin | collected...
CCGCACGAGCCGCCGCGCTGGATGCTGTTCCCCAGCGCGCTGCTGGTGCTGATCTGCCTGGTCGTGGGCATCCTGCCGGGCATCACGCTCGGGCCCTTCCTCAACCTGGCGGCCGCGAGCATCCTCGGCAGCGACATGCCGGAGTACAGCCTGGCGCTGTGGCACGGCTTCAACCTGCCGCTGGCCATGAGCTTCGTCGCGCTGATGGTGGGCATCGCCTTCTATCTGGTGCTGCGCGCGCGCCAGCGCATCCACCCCGACAACGTGCCGTTCATCTACCGCTTCGACGGGCGCCGCAGCTTCGAGTACCTGATCGACGCCAGCTCGGTGCTGGCCAGTCGCGTGCTGCGCGTGGTGGCCTCGTCGCGCCTGCAGGTGCAGATGCTGGTGATCGTGATCGGCACGCTGCTGGTGGCCTGGCTGCCGCTGCGCGTGGGCGGCTGGCTCTCGGGCGACGGTCCGCGCACGCCGGCCGACCCGGCCTTCCTGATCCTGTGGCTGGTGGGCGGCGGCTGCGCGCTCGGCGCGGCCTACCAGGCCAAGTATCACCGCCTCGCCGCGCTCACGCTGTCGGGCGGCGCCGGTCTCATGACCTGCCTGACCTTCGTGTGGTTCTCCGCGCCCGACCTGGCGCTGACCCAGCTCGCGGTCGAAGTGGTCACCGTGGTGCTGCTGCTGCTCGGGCTGCGCTGGCTGCCGCGCCGGGTGCTGGGCGGCACCGACGACGACAAGCCCGATCTCAAGGCCCGTGCGCGCCGCCTGCGCGACCTGGCCGTGGCCGTGGCGGCGGGCGTGAGCCTGACCGGCATCACCTACGCCATGCTGACCCGGCCGGTGGGCGACACGATTTCGTCGTTCTTCCTGGAACAGGCCCTGCCCGAGGGCGGCGGCACCAACGTGGTCAACGTGATCCTGGTCGACTTCCGCGGCTTCGACACGCTGGGCGAGATCACGGTGCTGGGCATCGTCGCGCTCACCGTCTATGCGCTGCTGCGGCGGTTCCGCCCGGCGCAGGAGAGCAACGAGCTGCCACGCCAGCAGCGCGAGCAGGATGGCGAGGCCGCGCTGGCCCCGCCCGACATCAAGACGCTGCTGCCCGAAGGCGCGATGCAGGTGCCGGCGGTGCTGGTGCGCATGCTGCTGCCGGTGGCGGTGCTGGTGTCGGTCTATCTGCTGCTGCGCGGCCACAACCTGCCGGGCGGCGGCTTCGTCGGCGGCCTGGTCATGGCCACCTCCATCATCCTGCAATACATGGTGGGCGGGGTCTATTGGGTCGAGTCGCGCAGCCGCCTGAACCCGCAGCACTGGGTCGGCCTCGGCCTGTGCGCGGCCGGCCTGGCGGCGATGTCGTCGTGGTTCGCGATGCGGCCGTTCCTGTCGGCGCTGGCCTGGGACGTGCACGTGCCGCTGGTCGGCCACGTGCATCTGTCGAGCGTGCTGCTGTTCGACCTGGGCGTCTACATGCTGGTGGTGGGCGCGACCGTGCTGGTGCTGGTGGCGCTGGCGCACCAATCGTTGCGCGCGCAACGCAAGGCGGCCGTCGAGGCCGAGGAAGAGGCCAGGGCCCAGGAAGCGCAGTCGGCGCCGGCCCAGCCTGAAGGAGCTTGAACATGGAATGGATATACGCCCTGGCCATCGGCGTGCTGACCGGTTCCGGTGTGTGGCTGCTGCTGCGGCCGCGGACCTTCCAGGTCATCATGGGCCTGTCGCTGCTCTCGTATGCGGTCAACCTCTTCATCTTCAGCATGGGCCGGCTCACCGTGGGCCGCCCGCCCGTGCTCGAAAATGGCGTGCCGTCCGACCCCAGCCTGTACGCGGATCCGTTGCCGCAGGCGCTGGTGCTGACGGCCATCGTGATCGGTTTCGCAACGACCGCATTGTTTCTCGTGGTGCTGCTCGCCTCGCGCGGGCTGACGGGCACCGACCACGTCGACGGCCGGGAGCCTGAATCTTGATCGATTGGCAGCAACATCTTCCCATCTACCCCATCGCCGTGCCCCTGGTGGCCGGCGCGGCCATGCTGCTCATGGCCGACACGCGCCGGCGCGTGCGGGCCGGCATCGCCCTGGTTTCCACGCTGATCCAGCTCGGCACCGCGATCGCGCTGCTGGCGCTGGCGGGCGGCGCGCTCGACATCTGGCCGCAGGGCATCGGCGTCTACCTGCCGGGCGACTGGCCCGCGCCGTTCGGCATCGTGCTGGTGGTCGACCGCCTCGCCGCGGTGATGCTCACGCTCACCGCCGTGCTGGGCCTGGCCACGCTGCTGTATTCGCTGTCGCGCTGGGACCGCGCCGGGGTGCACTTCCATTCGCTGTTCCAGTTCCTGCTGATGGGCCTGAACGGCGCCTTCCTGACCGGCGACCTGTTCAACCTGTTCGTGTTCTTCGAGGTGCTGCTGGCCGCGTCCTACGGCCTGCTGCTGCACGGCTCGGGCGTGGCGCGCGTGAGCGCGGGCCTGCAGTACATCGCGGTCAACCTGGTGGCCTCGTTCCTGCTGCTGATCAGCATCGCGCTGATCTACGGCGTGACGGGCACGCTCAACATGGCCGACCTGGCCGTGCGCGCCGGCACGCTGGCCGGCAACGACCGCAGCATGTTCGAGGCGGGCTGCGCCATCCTGGGCGTCGCGTTCCTGGTGAAGGCGGGGGCCTGGCCGCTGAACTTCTGGCTGGTGCGCGGCTACGGCTCGGCGTGCGCGCCGGTGGCGGCGATGTTCTCCATCATGACCAAGGTCGGCATCTATTCGCTGCTGCGCATCGGCTCGCTGCTGCTGCCCAGCGGCGCGCCGTCGGCGTTCAGCCTGGACTGGATGTTCGCCGTGGGCCTGGCCACGCTGCTGTTCGGCGGCATCGGCCTGCTTTCCACCCAGGGCCTGGAGAAGCTGGCGGGCTATTGCGTGATCGTGTCGGCCGGCACGCTGCTGACCGCGCTGGGCATGCCCGGCGTGACGCTCACGGGCCCGGCGCTCTTCTACCTGATCAGCTCGGTGCTCGCCACGGGCGCGTTCTTCATGCTGATCGAGCTGATCGAGCGCACCCGCACCTTCGGCGCCAACGTGCTCGCGATCACGATGGACGTGTTCGACATCGAGGATCCCTCGTCGCCCAACCGCTCCGACGACGTGGTGGGGGTGGCGATCCCGGCCGCCATGGCCTTCCTCGGCCTGGCCTTCGTGTCGTGCACGCTGCTGGTCACCGGGCTGCCGCCGCTGTCGGGCTTCGTGGCCAAGTTCTCGCTGCTGTCGGCGGCCGTGACGGCGGCCGACTCGGCCAACGTGCCGTCGATGGACGCCTGGCTGCTGGTCGCCGCCGTGCTGCTGTCGGGCCTGTTCGGCCTGATGGCCCTGGCGCGCACCGGGATCCGGGTGTTCTGGGCCTCGGATGACCGCAGCACGCCGCGGCTGCGCGTGCTGGAGGCCGGCCCGGTGGCGGTGCTGATCCTGCTGTGCGTGGCGCTGGCCGCCGGCGCCGGCCCGATCTCGGCCTATCTCGACCAGGCCGCGCAATCGCTCGACCAGCCCACCGCGTATATCGATGCGGTGCTGTCCAAGATGCCGGTCCGCCCGCTCGAAGGAGGGAAGTGATGGCCAGTCCCTTCGTCAAAATGCTGCTGCCGCTGTGCATGTTCGTGCTGTGGCTGCTGCTCAACGAGTCGGCCTCGGCCGGCCAGATCATGCTCGGCCTGGCGCTGGCGCTGTGGCTGGGCTGGGCCTCCAGCCGCCTGCGGCCGCTGCGTGCGCGCCCGCGCCGCTTCTGGCTGCTGCCGGGCCTGTTCTGCAAGGTCGTGATCGACATCCTGAAATCGAACTGGGCCGTGGCCCGGCTGATCTGGGTGCCGCGCGCCGAAATGTCGCCCGGCTTCATCACCATTCCCCTCGACATGCGCGATCCGCACGGGCTCGCGTTCCTCGCCTGCATCCTGACCTACACGCCGGGCACGGTGCTGGTCGACATCGGCACCGAGGGCACCATGACCCTGCACGTGCTGGATCTGCAGAACGAGGCCGAGTGGGTCGACCTGGTGAAGAACCGCTACGAACGCACGCTCAAGGAGGTATTCGAATAATGGACGTCATACTGTATTGGTCCGCCTCGTTCGCGTTGCTGTGCTTCGCCGTGGGCATGGGCTGCGCCGCGGTGCGCACCGTGCGCGGCCCCACCGCGCAGGATCGCATTCTCGGCCTGGACGCCATGTATATCCAGGGCATGCTCATCATGCTGGTGTTCGGCATCCGTTCCGGCACCGGCGTGTATTTCGACATCGCGCTGCTGATCGCGCTGTTCGGCTTCGTCGGCTCGACGGCGCTGGCCAAGTTCCTGCTGCGCGGGGAGGTGATCGAACCATGATCGGCTCCGCAATCCCCTGGTGGATCGCCATTCCGGCCAGCCTGTTCCTCATCATGGGCGGCATCCTGGCCCTGACCGGTTCGGTCGGACTGTTGCGATTCGGCCACTTCTACGCCCGCATCCACGCGCCCACGCTGGCCAACACCCTGGGCGCCTGCTTCGTGCTGGGCGCCTCGGCCCTGGTCTTTTCCTATCTGTCGTCGCGTGCCGTCTTCCACGAGGTGGTGATCGTCGTCCTGCTGATCCTGACCTCGCCCGTGACGGGCATGCTGCTGATGCGGGCCGCGGTCTACCGCAACCGCTCGGCCGAGGTCGGCCCCAACGAACCGCACCACGAGCCCTGACCGGCCGCCCGGGCCTTACCGTTCGACAGGGCTGTAACAATTCCGTCTACCGAGTCGGTCCGGATTTTCGTATCTTGAGCGGCAGGGGTCCCGCCGGCCCGTTCCGGCGCCGGCGCACCCCGGGATCGGTACTTGCTAAGGGCAAGCACCCCGCCAAGTGAGGAGGAAATCATGGAGCCGTTCTCGATGCGAAGTGCGATGTACACGATCCTGGGCACCACCGGAGGCGCGATCGCCCTGGGCCTGGCGTCCGCCTGGATGACCCTGCCGGCGCAGGCCGCCGACCCCAGCGCCAACAGCGCGCCGCGCCCCGCGCAAAGCGCCTACGACCGCGAAGTGGCCCGCTGCAACAGCGGCACCAGCGGCCAGGACAAGGCCACCTGCCTGCGTGAAGCCGGCGCCGCCCGCCAGGAATCCGGCCGCGGCCGCCTGAACGAACCCGCCTACGAAACCAACGCCACGCGCCGCTGCGACAGCCTGCCGGCCGGGCAGCGCCAGGACTGCGTCACGCAGATGAACGCGCCCACCTCCACCCAAGGCAGCGTGCAGGGCGGCGGCGTCATGCGCGAGACCGTGATCCCGGTGCCCGCCGCCACGCCCGGCACCCCGGCCACGCCGGTGCCGTCGCCCGCGGTGCCCGTGCCCGCGGCACCCGCGCCGGTGCGCTGAGGCGACCCGCCGCCGCATGGCGCGCGGGCGTGGGCCTTCGGGGACCCACCACGCCGGCACGCGATGCATCGGACGCGGCAGCACCCGGAGAGACATTCAGGCAAAATGATGCCTGGCCTGTTTCCCCGCGGCGCTGCCGCGTTTTTCCATGTCCGACGTCATCGCCCTGGTATTCGACTTCGACGACACGCTGGCTCCGGACAGCACCACCGGCTTTCTCGAGAGCATCGGCGTGGACACCACGTCGTTCTGGAAAGACGAAGTCGATCCGCTGCTCACGCAGGACGACTGGGATCCGGTGCCCGCCTATCTCTATCGCATGATCCAGCTCAGCCAGCGCGGCGAGCATGGCGCCATCACGCGCGAGCGTCTGCAGGCGTGGGGCAGCCGGCTGCCGCTGCATGCGGGCGTGCCGACGCTGTTCGAGCGCCTGCGCGCGGCCGTGCGGGCGAGCCATCCGCGCGTGCAGCTCGAGTTCTACCTGATCTCCAGCGGCATCGGCGACGTGGTGCGATCCACGCCCATCGCCGCCGCGTTCACCGACATCTGGGCCTCCGAGTTCGTCTACGGCGAAGACGGCGGCATCACGTTTCCGCGCCGCATCGTCAGCTTCACCGACAAGACCCGCTACCTGTTCCACATCCAGAAGGGCCTGGTCGGTCCGGAGTTCCGCAACAAGCCCTTCGAGGTCAACCGCAAGGTGCCGCAGGAACGCCTGCGCGTGCCGTTCGACCAGATGGTGTTCGTCGGCGACGGCTACACCGACATCCCGTGTTTCTCGCTGATCAAGCGCGCCAATGGCTATGCCTTCGGCGTGTGGGATCCCAAGCATCGCGACAAGCGCAGCCGGGCCTGGGGCTTCGTGGAGCAGGGCCGCGTGTCCAACCTGAACTACGCGCGCTACGAAGAGGAAGCCGAGCTCTATCAGCTGCTCGAAGCCGCCTTGATCGGCCTGGCCGGCAATCTTTCGCTCAAGTCGAGGGCCTACGGTGGCTGAGCCCGGCCTGATCGCCGACCCGGCCTGCGCCGCCCAGACGCCGGCCGACGCCGCCGCCCAGGCCGAGGCCGAGGCCGACGCCGGCTTCATGGCGCAGGCGCTCGCGCTGGCGCAGGAGGCCGCGCTGCTGGGCGAGGTGCCGGTGGGGGCGCTCGTCGTGGGCGCCGACGGCGCGGTGCTGGGCCGCGGCTTCAACCGCACCATCATCGATCACGATCCCACCGCGCACGCCGAGGTGGTGGCGCTGCGCGCCGCCGCCGCGCAGCTGCGCAACTACCGGCTGCCCGGCCTCACGCTGTATGTCACGCTCGAGCCCTGCGTGATGTGCATCGGCGCCATGCTGCATGCCCGCCTCGCGCGCATCGTGTATGGTGCGCACGACCCCAAGACCGGCGCCTGCGGCAGCGTGCTCGACGTGGGCGCGGTCGCCCAACTGAATCATCACACCTCCATCACCGGCGGTGTGCTGGCCGAACCGTGCGGCGAACTGCTGCGCGACTTCTTCCGCCAGCGCCGCCAGAAAGTTTCCCGGGAATCCCGCGCATGACGCAGAAGACCAAGCGCGCCGCCAAGGCGGCGCCGGCCCACGACCAGGCCCACGACCACGATCATGACCATCATGGCCACGATCACGATTGCGGCCCGCAGTGCACGCACACCCACGCAGCGCCCGGCGGCATCTATCTCGTGTCGCCTTCGTCGGCGGTGCGTGACGCCGCCGAGCTCGAGCGCGCGCGCGAACGCCTGGCCGCCGAGGGCTACAAGACCACCGTCGACCGCGCCGCGCTGGCCCAGCACCAGCGCTTCGCCGGCACCGACAAGCAGCGCCTGGCCGGCCTCGAACGTGCGATCAAGCAGAAGCATCCCATCGTGATGGCCACGCGCGGCGGCTACGGCCTGTCGCGCCTGCTGCCTGCGATCGACTGGAAGGCCATGGCCGACAGCGGCAAGCGCTTCGTCGGCATGAGCGATTTCACCGCCTTCAACCTGGCCCTGCTGGCGCAGACCGGCGCCGAGAGCTACACCGGCGTCACCGCCGTGCGCGACTACGGCCTGAAGAAGACCGACGAGCTCACGCTCGCGCTGTTCGGCGAACTGATGCGCGGCGAGCTCGAGATCCTCAGCTTCGAGACGCGCGATGCCGATCCGGTCGATGCGCGCGGCGTGCTATGGGGCGGCAACCTGGCGATGGTCACGGCGCTGCTGGGCACGCCCTACCTGCCGCGCGTGCGCGGCGGCATCCTGTTCCTCGAAGACGTGGCCGAGCATCCGTATCGCGTCGAACGCATGCTGATCCAGCTGCACCAGGCCGGCATCCTGGCGCGCCAGAAGGCCATCGTGCTGGGCCACTTCAGCGACTACAAGCTGGCGCCGCACGACCAGGGCTACGACCTGCCGGAGGTGGTGAAGTGGCTGCGGCGCGAGGTCAAGGTGCCGGTCATCACGGGCCTGCCGTATGGCCACGTCGACACCAAGGCCACGCTGCCCATCGGCCGCAAGGTCGGCATCGCGACCGAGCGCGGCCTCGCGCACCTGGTGCTCGACGAACACCACCACTGATGCGGCGCGGGCCGGGCCCGCGCGCAGTCAGTCTTCAGGCGGCGCCCACGACGGGCGCCGTTTTTCCAGGAACGCCGCCATGCCTTCGCGGCCGTCGTCGCTGGCGCGTTGCTGCGCGATGCGCGCGGCGGTGTCTTCGAGCAGCGCGCCGTCGATGGGCTGGCCGGCCACGTCGCGGATCAGCGCCTTGGTGTGGGCCAGCGCGTCGGGCGAGCCCAGCCGCAGCTGCGCCAGCAGATGGCCGATGCGCTCGTCGAGCTGGTCTTCATCGCACCAGTCGTGCAGCAGCCCGATGCGGCGCGCCGTCTCGGCGTCGAACACTTCGGCGGTGAGGAAGTAGCGGCTGGCCGCGCGCGCGCCGATGGCGCGCAGCACATACGGCGAGATCATGGCGGGGATCAGCCCGAGCCGTACCTCGCTGAGCGCGAAGCGCGCCGCGGGCGTGGCGATCGCGATGTCGCAGGCGGCCGCCAGGCCCATGCCGCCCGCCATGCAGGGCCCGTGGATGCGGGCCAGCGTGGGCTTGGGACAGCCGGCGATGGTCTGCAGCAGCGTGGCCAGCGTGAGCGCGTCGTCGCGGTTGTCGGCATCGCTGGCCTCGGCGCTGGCACGCATCCAGTTGAGGTCGGCGCCGGCGCAGAAGGCCTTGCCGCGCCCGCCCAGCACGATGGCGCGCACGGCGCCGTCCTGGGCCAGGTCCATGAAGGTTTCGGTGAGCTCGGCGATCAGGCGCGGATCGAGCGCATTGCGCAGCTCGGGGCGATTGAGCCAGACGCGCGCGGTGTCGTCGCGGTACTCGACTTCCAGGGTCTGCAGCATGGGGGGCCTCCGTCGGGCGATCTCCCTGCCGTTTTACCACCCTGGCGTGGAATCAGCGGCGCTCGAGCGCAAGCTTGACACCGAAGGCAATGAACACGCCGCCGGTGAGCCGGTCGAGGCCGCGCGCCACGGCGGGGCGCGCCAGCCAGCGCGCCAGCGGCCGGGTGGCCGCCACCAGCAGCACGAACCACAGCACGCCCATCGCCGCGTGCAGCAGGGCCAGCAGCAGGCTGAACCGGAGCACGTCGGCGCCCTGCGGGATGAATTGCGGCAGGAAGGTGATGTAGAACACGCCCACCTTGGGGTTGAGCACGTTGGTCAGGCAGCCGCGCAAGAACCAGCCCAATGCGCTGGTGTCGCTGGCCCGGGCGGCCTGCATCGGCGCGGCGTCGGGGGCGGCGGGCAGGGCGCCGCGGCTGCGCCAGAGCATGCGCACGCCGAGGTAGCAGAGGTAGGCGGCCGCCGCGATGCGCAGCGTGTCGTAGGCCACCGTGGACAGCGCCAGCAGCGAGCCCAGGCCGAAGGCGGCCGCGGCGCCCCACACCAGGCAGCCGGCGCAGATGCCCAGGCCCGCCATCAGCGCGCGGCGCGCGCCTTCGACCGCGCTGGTGCGCAGCACCAGGGCCGTGTCCAGGCCGGGCGTGAGGGTGAGGATGCCGGCGGCGATGGCAAAGGCGACGAGGGCGGTGGTGGCGGTCATGGGCGCGGATCGGAGGACGAGGGGCCGGCACGGCCCTGGCGGCAGTGTAACGCCGCCGCCCGCGTTACACTGCGCCCCTGTTTCGTCATCCGCGGAAGTTCTGTCCCATGGCCCTGCGCGCCACCATCTACAAGGCCGACCTGCACGTCGCCGACACCGATCGCAATTACTACGGCAGCCATTCGCTCACCATCGCCCGCCATCCCTCCGAGACCGACGAGCGCATGATGGTGCGGCTGGTCGCGTTTGCGTTGAATGCGCACGAGGAACTGGGCTTCACCAAGGGCCTGAGCGACACCGACGAACCGGATCTGTGGCGCAAGGACCTGACCGGCGCCATCGAGCAATGGATCGAGGTCGGCCAGCCCGAAGAGCGCCGCGTGCTGCGCGCCTGCGGCCGCGCCGAGGACGTGGTGGTGTATTGCTACGGCGGCCACGCCTCGAAGATCTGGTGGGACGGGATCCGCAACAAGGTCGATCGCGCCCGCAACCTGCGCATCGTCAACCTGCCGGACCACCAGGCCAAGGCGCTCGCCGGCCTGACCCAGCGCAGCATGCAGCTGCACGCCAACATCACCGACGGCATCGTGTATCTGTCGGGCGACCTCGGCCAGGTCACGGTCGAGCCCGAAACCTGGCGCTGACGCGCACCCGTCCGGCGCGCTTCAGCCGCGCCGGATCACGTGCTTCTTGAGCGGCGGCATCGCGTTGCCGGCCGCCGCCACCGGCCAGAAGCCGGGCAGGAAGCACTCGGCCACCAGCAAGGGCTGGCCCATGCGCCAGAACACCGAACGGCGCGCCCACAGCTGCTGTGCGGCGTGCGCGCCATGCTCGGGCGCGAGCCAGCCTGCGATGGCGCGAAAGAACGGTACCGGCGACGCCAGGCGGCGCACCGCGAACGGCGAGCGGGTGACCGTGCGGTCGTGATAGAGCATGTCGGCCAGCGGCCGGGTCGAGAGCCGGCGCATGCCCTGCCAGGCGCCGTGCGATGCGGCCAGCGGCGCGAGGCTGCGCGCCGGCACGCTGTCCACGCCATTCACCGACATCAGCACCTCGCGCACCCACACCGGCGTGCCGGGCGCGATGTGCATGGCGCGCGCCTCGTCGGGGCGCGCCCCTTCGGCGTATTCGCCGGTCACGCGCAGCCTGACCTGGCCGACCTGGCGCAGGCCGGCGGTGAGGGCGCCGGGACGCGTCAACCAGTGGCGCATCAGGGCGTCGCAGACGGGGGGGCAGTCGGCCAGCCAG
>Ga0160496_1000813_pt1 | contig 10623 bp, 9 predicted proteins | sample DIDPMG_2_FD_108231 | JGI IMG/M metagenome (GOLD analysis project Ga0160496, IMG submission 108231) | Enriched soil microbial communities from UW Madison campus, WI, USA - DID2937_E24_FP MG | ecosystem: Environmental > Terrestrial > Soil > Grasslands | place: USA: Madison, Wisconsin | collected...
GCTATTGTTTCAATCCCGTGAACCCCTACACTAGGCAGTCCCGCCACGCGTGATTCAAGGAGCCCCGGATGTCCGATCGCCGCCGTTTCCTGGCCCGTTTCAGTGCGCTCGGCGCGGGCGCCGCGCTCGCCCCGGCGTGGCGCCACGCCCTGGCGCTGGAGCCCACCCACCCGCCGTTGCAGACCCGTGCGATCCCGTCCTCGGGCCAGCGCGTGCCGGTGATCGGCATGGGCACCGCCGACAGTTTCAACGTGGGCGCCGGCGAGGCCGAGCGCGCGCCGCTGCGCGAGGTGCTGCGGCGCTTCTTCGCCGCCGGCGCATCGTTGATCGACACCTCGCCCAGCTACGGCCAGTCGGAGGCCGTGCTCGGCGCGCTGCTGGCCGAGGCCGGGCTGCGCGACAGGGCATTTCTCGCCACCAAGCTCAGCATCACGGGCCGCGACGCCGGGCTGGCGCAGTTCGAGGGATCGCTGGCCGCCTTGCGCACCGATCACGTCGAGCTGCTGCAGGTGCACAACCTGCGCGACTGGAAGACGCAGTACGCCCTCATCGCCGCGCTGAAGGCCGAGGGCAAGACGCGCTACACCGGCGTGACGCACTACACCGAGAGCGGCCACGCCGAGCTTGCCGAGGTGGTGCGCACGGTCAAGCCCGACTTTCTGCAGGTCAACTACTCGGTCACCGCGCGCGGCGCCGAGACCACGCTGTTGCCGCTGGCGCAGGCGCTGGGCGTGGCGGTGCTGGTCAACCGCAACTTCGACGACGGCAGGCTGTTCGGCAAGGTGAAGGACAAGCCGCTGCCCGGCTGGGCCGCCGAGGCCGGCATCGGCTCCTGGGCGCAGGCATTCCTGCGCTTCTGCCTGAGCCATCCTGCCGTCACGGCGGTGATCCCGGCCACCGGCAAGCCGGAGCGCCAGACCGACAACCTGCGGGCCGGCTACGGCAAGCCGCTCACGCCGCAGCAACGCCAGTCGCTGATCGACACGGTGGGCTGAGCGCGCATGGCCCACGCTACGCCGCTCGCGACGCGCCTGCGCCGCCTCTTCAACGTGCAGCCGGGCGAGGCCGGCGTGGTCGCCGCCGGCCTGCTGATGTTCTTCCTGCTGTTCTGCGGCTACTTCATGCTGCGCCCGGTGCGCGAGGTAATGGGCCTGGCCGGCGGCGTGAACAACCTGCAATGGCTGTTCACGGCCACCTTCGTCGCGACCCTGGTGGTCCTGCCCTTGTTCGGCGCCCTGGCCTCGCGCATCGCGCGCGCGCCGCTGGTGGCCTGGGTCTACGGCTTTTTCGTGCTCAACCTGGCGGGCTTCGCGCTCGCGCTGCAGCTGCGGCCCGACGACGTCTGGGTCGGGCGCGTGTTCTACGTCTGGCTCTCGGTCTTCAACCTGCTCAGCATCTCGCTGGCCTGGAGCGTGCTGGCCGACGTGTTCACGAGCCTGCAGGCCAAGCGCCTGTTTGCCATCATGGCGGGCGGCGCGAGCCTGGGCGGGCTGGTCGGGCCGCTGCTGGGCACGCTGCTGGTCGCGCCGCTCGGCCACGCCGGCCTGTTGCTGCTGTCGGCGCTGATGCTGGCGGCCAGCACGGCCGCGGCGCTGGGCCTGCTGCGCTGGCGCGGCCACCACCCCTTGGCGCGCGAGGAGGCGGCCGAGCGCCGCAAGCCGCTGGGCGGCAACCCCTGGTCGGGCGCGACCGCGGTGTTCCGCTCGCCCTATCTGATGGGCATCGCGCTGTTCGTCATCCTGCTGGCGAGCGCCAACACCTTTCTGTACTTCGAACAGGCGCGGATCGTGGCCGAGCATTTCCCCGATCGCACCACGCAGACGCAGGTCTTCGGCATGCTGGACGCCGTGGTCCAGACCCTGGCCATCCTGACCCAGCTCTTTTTCACCGGCCGCCTCGCCCAGCGGCTGGGCGTGAGCGTGCTCCTGGTGGCGGTGCCGCTGGTGGTGGCGGCCGGCTTCCTGGCGCTGGCGCTCGCCCCGGTCTTCGCGGTGTTCGCCGTGGTGATGGTGATCCGCCGGGCCGGCGAGTACGCGCTGGTGCGCCCGGGCCGCGAGATCCTGTTCACGGTGATTCCCGCCGAGCAGAAATACAAGGCCAAGAACTTCATCGACACGGTGGTGTATCGCGGCGGCGACGCCGTGAGCGGCTGGCTCAAGCGCGGACTCGACCTGCTGGGCGACCACCCCGCGCTGGCCATGTTCATCGGGGCGGGCCTGGCCGTGGGCTGGGCCGCCACCGGCCTGTCGCTGGGACGCGCGCAGCGCCGCCGCGAGCAGGCGGAGGTGGCCGCGCAGGCGCAGCCCGCGCCCCTGCCCTCAACCGGTCCGGGCTGAACGCCTGCCACGCGCGGCCGCCTGGCGCACCTGCGCCCGCAGCCGCGCCAGCACCGGATCGTCGTCGCCGGTATGGGCCGCGAGGTACAGCGGCGCGGTCAAGCCCTGCGCCCCCGACAGCCGGCGGTACACGATGCCCTCGGCGCCGAAACGCTGCAGCGACGCCGGCACCAGCGACACGCCGAAGCCGGCCGCCACCAGGCTCAATGTCGCGGTGAGGCGCGGGGCCTCCTGCGCCACGTCCGGGCTGAAGCCGGCCGCACGGCAGGCCGACAGGATGCGGTCGTACAGCCCCGGCCCCGTGGGCCGGCGGTACAGCACGAAGGGCTGGTCCTCCAGCGCGGCCAGCCTGAGGGTCGCGGCGGGCCGCGCCGCCAGCGCGTGGCCAGCGGGAATGGCGGCCAGCATGGGCTCCTCCAGCACCGTGTCCACCTGCAGGGCCGCGCCGGGCATCAGCATCGAGCGCACGAAGGCGGCCTGCAATCGGCCCTCGGCCAAGGACTGGCCGAGCTCATCGCTGCCCGCCTCTTCGAGCGTGATGTGCACGCCCGGCCATTGTTCGCGAAAGCGCCGCAGCACTTCGGGCACCAGCGGATGCAGGCTGGCCGAGCTGGTGAAGCCCACGGCGAGCCGCCCGGTCTGCCCGGCGGCCGCGCGCTGCGCGAGCTGCGGCAGCGCCTGGGCACGCGCCACGAGCTGGCGCGCCTCTTCCGCCAGCGCCAGCCCGGCCGGGGTCAGGCGCACGCCGCGCGGCAGCCGCTCCACCAGCGCGGTGCCCAGCGCGGTTTCGAGCGCCTGCAGCATGCGCGTGAGCGGCGGCTGCTGCATCCCCAGCCTGGCGGCGGCGTGCGTGAGATTGGCGGTTTCGGCGATGGTGAGAAAGGCCTGCAGCTGGCGCAGTTCGAGCATGAGCCATACCTCCCTGGTATGGATATCGTTCAATCACGGCATTTGTCATCATAGCTCGACGCTCCTAGACTGCAGGGCATGCGCGGGCCCCGACCCACCCGCCCGCGATCGAAGGAGACATCATGAGCTGGTCCGCCCAGAAGTATTCCGCCTTCGAGGCCGAACGCACCCGCCCCGTGCGCGACCTCGTGGCCGCCATCCCCACGCCCGACGCCCAGGTGCGCCGCGCCGTCGACCTGGGCTGTGGCCCGGGCAACTCCACCGAAGTGCTGGCCGCGCGCTATCCGCAGGCGCAGGTGAGCGGCATGGACAGTTCGCAGGACATGGTCGACGCCGCGCGCAAGCGCATGCCCGGCACCGACTTCGCGCTGGCCGATATCGAGACCTGGCGTGCCGACGCGCCGGTGGACGTGATCCTGGCGAACGCCTCGCTGCAGTGGGTCCCCGACCACGCCACGCTCTACCCGCGCCTGCTCGACTCGCTGACCGAAGGCGGCGCGCTCGCCGTCCAGACCCCCGACAACCTCGACGAACCGGCGCACCGCGTGGCGCGCGAGGTGGCCGCCAGCGGCCGCTGGGCCGACCAGGTCGGGCGCGTGACCCATCCCGATCGCCACCCGGGCGAATGGTATTTCGAGCTGCTGTACGGCCGCGCCGCCCAGGTGGACGTGTGGCGCACCACCTACACCCACGCGCTCAAGGGCGGCACGCAGGCGGTGGTGGACTGGTTCACGGCGTCGGCGCTGCGGCCCTTCCTCGGCCCGCTCGACGAGCCCGCGCGCAAGGCCTTCCTGAAGGACTATCACGATGCCATCGACGGCGCCTACACCACGCTGGCCGACGGTACCGTGCTGCTGCCGTTCCCGCGCCTGTTCGTGATCGCGGTGCGCTGACCGGCGCGCCGCGCCAGCGCTGCCGTCCTGCGCCCGCGTGAGCCAGGCGCGCCCTCTGCTCGCACGCCGCGCCGGGAATCCGGTGCTGGCGCGCCGCTGACGCTCAGGGCGCCAGCAGCAGCACCACCGCGTGCAGGCACAGGCCGATCAGCCCGCCCACCAGGGTGCCGTTGAAGCGGATGTATTGCAGGTCGCGGCCGACGCTGAGCTCCAGCTCCTGCACCAGGTGACGCTCGTCCCAGTTCTTCACGGTGCGGGCGATGTGCTCGGTCACGCCGCTGCGCAGCCGGCCCGTGAGGCGCTTGGCGGCGCTCATCAGGTGCGCGTTGAGCGCGTCGCGGATGCCGGGGTCGCGCGCCAGTCGGCCCGCCAGGTTGCGCAGCGCCGACTCCAGATGATGGGCCATGGCCGACGACTCGTTGCTCAGGTCGCGCCGCAGGGCGCCGTGGATGTCGCCCCAGAGCGCCTGCACGTATTCCTGCACCTTCGGGTGTTCGATGGCCTGCTGCTTCATGTGCTGCACCTGCTCGGCCAGCGCCGGGTCGGTGCGCAGGCGTTCGATGTAGTCGAGCACCCAGGTCTCGTAGTTGCGCCGCACCGGATGGTCGGGCGTGGCCAGCACCTCGCGCAGCTCGTCGACCAGGGCCAGCGCGATCTTGTCGGCCAGCTTGTCGGCCATCTCGTCGAGGTCGGCCACCAGGTCCACCGCCTTCACGATGCGCGGCCACTCCTTGCGCGCGAACTTCACCAATAGCGTCGAGGCGCGGTCGCGCACGTCGGCCTCGCCCAGATAGCCGCCCAGCCGCGACAGCGCGGCATCGAGCAGCTCCTGGTGGCGGCCGTCGCGCGTGAGCAGCGTGAGCACGTCGCCCGCGGTGCGGGCCGCGTCCCAGCGCTGCACCGTGTCGACCACGAAGCGCTGGATGGCGCCGCGCACGGCGCGCTCGTCCAGCAGGTCCAGCATCTGCAGCGCGATCTTGCGCGCGCCCTGTGCCAGCGCTCGGGTCTGGGCCGGCTTGGACAGCCAGCGCGCCAGCCGCAGCGCGGGGTCGAAGGCGCGCAGCTTCTCCAGCAGCGTGTCGGGATCGAGAAAGTGGTCGCGCACGAAGATCGCCAGGTTGTCGGCGATGCGTTCCTTGTTCGACGGGATGATGGCCGTGTGCGGGATCGGCAGCCCGAGCGGCCGCTTGAACAACGCCACCACCGCGAACCAGTCGGCCAGCGCGCCCACCGTGGCGGCCTCGCAGAAGGCGCGCACCCAGGCCCAGGCGCCCTGCCCGCCCATCACGTGGCTGGTGATGAAGCCGGCCAGCATGGCCAGCAGCAACACGAGCGCCCAGAACTGCATGCGCCGCAACTGGCGGCGCCGGATTTCATGCAGGGGCTGCGGGGCATCGATCTCGGGCATGGGCGATCCGGTAGTGACTCACCCCCCGAGCATACCAAGCCGGGCTCAGGTCACCGGGCCCGGGTTGAACAGCGCCAGCGCGTTGTGCAGCTTGAGCTTTTCGGCGCAGGTCTGCTGTTCGCCGCTGGCGACCGCGATCAGCAGGCGGAACAGCTCCCAGCCCACGTCTTCGATGGTGGCCTCGCCGGTGGCGATGCGCCCGGCGTTCACGTCCATCAGGTCATGCCAGCGCCGCGCCAGGTCGCTGCGCGTCGCCACCTTGACGACCGGCACCTGGGCCAGGCCATAGGGCGTGCCGCGGCCGGTGGTGAACACGTGCAGGTTCATGCCGGCCGCCATCTGCAGCGTGCCGCAGATGAAGTCGCTGGCGGGCGTGGCGCAGAAGATCAGGCCGCGCGACGTGAGTCGTTCGCCCGGCGAGAGCACGCCGGAGATCGCCGAGGAACCCGACTTCACGATCGAGCCCATGGCCTTCTCGACGATGTTCGACAGGCCGCCCTTCTTGTTGCCCGGCGAGGTGTTGGCGCTGCGGTCGGCGGCGCCGCGCTCCAGGTATTTGTCGTACCAGTCCATCTCGCGGATCAGCGCCTGCGCCACTTCGGGGGTGGCCGCGCGCGCCGTGAGCTGGTCGATGCCGTCGCGCACTTCCGTGTTCTCGGAGAACATGACCGTGCCGCCCGCGCGCACGATCAGGTCGGCCGCGAAGCCCACCGCCGGATTCGCGGTGAGGCCCGAGAAGGCATCGCTGCCGCCGCACTGCACGCCCACCACCAGGTCGGACACGGGACAGGGTTCGCGGCGCCGCGCATCCAGCCGCGCCAGATGCTTTTCGGCGGTCTGCATGATGGCGTCGATCATGGCGCCGAAGCCTACGTGCTGCTCATCCTGCAGGCACACGGTGTCGACGGGCTCGTCCCAGGGATTGGCATCCTGCTGGGCGATCGGAATCGTGGTGGCGCGGCCCTTGACCGGCATGAGGCGCTCGGGCTGCAGCTTCTCGCACCCCAGGCTCACCATCATGGGCTCGCCGCCGAAATTCGGGTTGCGCGCGATGTTGCGCAGCGTGCGCACCGGCACGGCCGCGCCGGGCGCGTCGATCGCCACGCCGCAACCATAGGTGTGCTCGATGCCCACCACGTCGTCCACGTTGGGATAGCGCGGCAGCAGCTCGTCCTTGATGCGGCGCACGGCGTGTTCGACCACGCCCTGCACGCATTGCACCGTGGTCGAGATCGCGAGGATGTTGCGCGTGCCCACGGTGCCGTCTGCGTTGCGATAGCCCATGAAGGTGTAGCCCTCGAGCGGGGTGCTCTGCGGCGCCGGGCGCGTGGCGATGGGCAGGTCGTCGAGCGTGCGGGCCGACGGCATGGTCGTGACGCGCTCGTTGATCCAGCTGCCGCGCGGCAGCTGCCTGGCCGCATAGCCCACGGTCACGTTGTAGCGCACCACCTCGTCGCCTCCGGCCAGGTCCGTGAGCGCCACCTTGTGCCCCTGCGGCACCCCTTCGACCAGCGTCAGGCCACACGGAAACACCGTGCCCGCGGGCAGTCCGCCGTCGTTGGCGACGATGGCCACGTTGTCGTTCGGATGGACCTTGATATAGAGCGGCGCCTGTTTGGCGGCGACGGGCGGCGGGGCTTCGGTGACGGCGGGCATGGCGGGTGTCTCGGGACGTGTTGACTGTTGCGGGCCGGCAGGCGGCCTCGCGGTGTTTCGCGGTCGGGCCGGCCTGTGGGACGCGGCCGCCTCGACTTGTAAAACAAGTGTCGGCCAAATTCGTCAGCTTGTAAAGATAGCGGGCTGGGTTTGCCCGCTGCAGCCCGGGGCGCTCGTCCCGGCGTCGTGGAGCGGCAACAACTTTCTCACCACGGCCGGCCCGGCGGGCGCTAGCATGAGCGCTCCCTTCCCGCGCCGCCAGAGGCCTTCTCATGCAGACCCTCCAGATCGCCAACGCCGGCGCCGTCCTGGCCGTGACCACGCAGGGCCAGGGCGCGCCCGTCGTGTTCCTGCACGCCAACGTGTGCGACAGCGGCATGTGGGAGGCCGAGCTGGCCGCCACGGCGCGCACCCACCTCGCCGTCGCCTACGACCGGCGCGGCCACGGCCAGAGCCGCGCCGGCGCCGAAGACTACTCGGCCGTGGGCGACCTGCTGGCGGTGCTCGACGCCACCGCGGGGCCGGCGCCGGCCACCCTCGTCGCCTGTTCGGGCGGCGCGCGCATCGCGGTCGACACCGCCCTGCGCCATCCGAAGCGGGTGCGGTCGCTCGTGCTGGTGTCGCCCACCATCTCGGGCGCGCCGCCGCCCGACTATCCCGAGCCCGTCCTGGCCCGGATGAACGCGCTCAAGCAGGCCGAGGCCGCCGGCGACATCGAGGCGATCAACCGCATCAAAGCTCACCTGTTTCTCGATGGGCCGTTGCAGCCGGAGGGCCGGGTCGGCGGCGCGGTGCGCGAACGCTTTCTCGCCATGCACCGGCGCATCCTGCTGGGCCCGCGCGCCGGCACCGACATGGACGCCGAGCCCGCCTGGCCGCAACTCGGCAAGCTGGAAGCACCCACGCTGGTGATCTGGGGCGAATACGATTTTCCGCACATCCAGGCGCGCGCCCGCGCCCTGGTCCAGGGTCTGCCGCGCGCGCAGGGGCACGCCTTGCGGCAGGCGGCGCACCTGCCCGGCCTGGAGCAACCCGCCGAGTCGGCGGCCCTCATCACCGGATTCCTGCACGCGGACTGACACCGCACGACCGCCCCCCCTGCGTGCAGCGGCGGCGCGCGCTCAGGCGTCGCCGCGCTCGGGCAACAGGCGGTCGAGCCGCAGCCGATCGCGCGTATCGGTGAGCCGGCGCATCGCGAGCCACGCCGCGCCCATCGCGGCCAGGCCGCTGGCACCGCACAGCAGGAACATCAACAGGATCTGGTACTTGGCGGCCTCGACCGGGTCCATGCCGGCGATGATCTGACCGGTCATGATGCCCGGCAGGGTGATGATGCCGGCCGCGGCCATCTGGTTCACGCTCGGCACGATGCCGCGCCGGACCGAGGCGCGCACCAGCGGCGCAAAGGCCTGCCCCACCGGCGCCCCCAGGGCCAGCTGCGCCTCGATGGCCGCGCGCTCGCGCCGGATGCCCGACAGCATGCTGTCGAGCGCGAGACTGGCCGCGTTGAGCACGCTGCCCAGCAGGATCCCGACGAGGGCAATGGTGTAGCGCGGGTCGTACCAGGGGTCTGGCCGCAGGGCCGTGTGCAGCACGAACAGGGCGGTGAGCACGGTGGTGCAGGCCACCGTGAGCCCGCCCACCCAGGCATTGCCGCGTCCTGCCAGCCGTTCGCGCGGCCGCGCCGCGACTTCCCGCGCGGCAAGCCCCAACATCAACGCCAGCACCAGCGCGGTCAGCCAGGGCGCATCCTGCGCGAACACCACCCGCAGAATGTGGCCTACCAGCAGCAGCTGCACCACCGTGCGCGTGGCCGCCCACAGCACCTGCCGCCCGAGCCCCATGCGCAGCAACAGCGAAATCAGCGCCGACACCAGCACCAGGCTGGCCGCCGTCAGCAGGTCCGCGATCGAGAGACTGATCACGCCCATGCGGCCTCCGGCCTGCGTTGCCACAAGGGCGAGAGCACGCCGGCCTGCATGTGCCAGCCCGTGTCTGCCAGGCGGCGCGCCTGGCTCTCGTTATGGGTGACCAGCACGATGCCCGCTCCGCGCGCCAGCGCCGCGCGCAGCTCTGCCTCGACTCGCGCGGTGGAGTCCGCGTCGAGCGCCGCCGTCGGCTCGTCGAGCAGCAGCACGGCAGGCTGCAGCAACAGCGCGCGCGCCAGACCGAGCCGCTGGCGCTCGCCGGTGGAGCACTCGTGCACCATTGCGTCGAGCTTGTCGGGCGCCAGTCCCAGCCGCGCGAGCATGGCCCGCGCCGCATCGGCATCCGGGAAGTGCGGGGCCACGTGCTCGTGCCACCAGCCGGCCTCAGCCTGGCAATACACCACCTGGCGCCGCCATTGCGGTGCACGCATGGCGCTGCGTGCTTGCGCGCGCAACCAGGCCTCGCCGGTGCCGGGATCCAGGTCGGCGATCTGGCGCAGCAACACCGACTTGCCGGCCCCGGACGGGCCCAGCACCGCCAGGCACTGGCCCGCGGCCACGCTCAGCGTCGTGGGCGCGAGCCGCGCGCAGGCGAGCGCGTCGAGCCGCAGCAGCGGTTCATTGGAGGATTCTGCGTGTTCGGACATGGCGCGAGTATGCCAGCCCTTGCGTCAAGGGCGCGTCAAGGGCGCTTCAAGGGCGCTTCAAGGCGGGGCGCAGTCGTGCCGCTGCGGGCGCGGCGGCGAGGAGGCTGCACCGGCCCGATGCCGCGTGGCATACGGCAGGCACATTCCTCTCGGGAGCGATGCCTTCGCGCGAGCACCGGGCAGCGGCGCCTTTGCCTTGGGCGCCCTCGAGCCCGCGCCTTGGCGGGTTCACCAGCCGTAAAAGCGCGGCCACTGCGTGCCGCTGCCCTCGCCCACCACGCCGTAAACCGGAAACTGCGCGCCGGTGGCGCAGGCATGGTTGGGCAGGATGCGGATGCGCATGCCCACCGGAAAGTCGCGGGCGACGTCGGCCGGCACGCTGCCATCGGTCGGCGCCAGGATGCCGTGTTCCTGGTTGGCCTGCGTCATGAGCCAGCCGTCCAGCGGCCGGCCTTCCAGGTCGCACGGCAGGCCATAACCGTAATCCTGCCCCTGCTTCGAGGTGCCGCGGTCGCGGCTCATCGCCATCCAGCCCGCGTCCACCACCACCCAGCCCTTGTCGGGTTGATGACCGATCACGGTGGCCAGCACGCTCAGCGCGATATCTTCCTTGCGGCACACGCCTACGTTGTGCATCACCAGGTCGAAGAAGGCGTACACGCCCGCGCGCACCTCGGTGACGCCGGGCAGCGCGCGCGCCGCCAGCGCGGTCGGCGTGGAGCCCACGCTCACGTTCGGGCATGCGATGCCGATCTCGCGGATGCGCTCGGCCGCGCGCACGCAGCCCGCGCGCTCCACCTCGGCCAGCGCGGCCAGCGCCTCGTCGTCGTTGAGCTCATAGCTCGA
>Ga0160496_1000815_pt1 | contig 10611 bp, 8 predicted proteins | sample DIDPMG_2_FD_108231 | JGI IMG/M metagenome (GOLD analysis project Ga0160496, IMG submission 108231) | Enriched soil microbial communities from UW Madison campus, WI, USA - DID2937_E24_FP MG | ecosystem: Environmental > Terrestrial > Soil > Grasslands | place: USA: Madison, Wisconsin | collected...
GGAAGACCTGTACATCCCTGACGCGGCGAAGATCGAAGCCGCCGTGCGCAAGGTGATCGAAGCCGCAAGGAGTGCCGCATGAGCCAGATCCATACCCTGACCATGCCCAAATGGGGCCTGTCGATGACCGAGGGCCGGGTGGACACCTGGCTCAAGCAGGAAGGTGACGAAATCAGCAAGGGCGACGAGGTGCTGGACGTCGAGACCGACAAGATCAGCAGCAGCGTCGAAGCGCCGTTCAGCGGCGTGCTGCGCCGCCAGGTGGCCAAGCCGGATGAAACCCTGCCCGTCGGCGCGCTGCTGGCGGTGGTGGTCGAAGGCGAAGCAGAAGAGGCCGAGATCGATGCCGTGGTACAGCGCTTCCAGGCCGAGTTCGTCGCCGAAGGCGGCGCCGACCAGAGCCAAGGGCCGGCCCCTCAGAAGGCGGAAGTCGGCGGGCGCCTGCTGCGCTGGTTCGAGCTGGGTGAAGGCGGCACACCGCTGGTGCTGGTGCACGGGTTTGGCGGTGACCTCAACAACTGGCTGTTCAACCACCCGGCACTGGCTGCCGAGCGGCGGGTCATCGCCCTCGACCTGCCGGGCCACGGCGAGTCGGCCAAGGCCCTGCAGCGGGGCGACCTGGATGAGTTGAGCGAAACCGTGCTCGCCCTGCTCGACCACCTGGACATCGCCAAGGCCCACCTGGCCGGCCATTCCATGGGCGGTGCCGTCAGCCTCAACGTGGCGCGCCTGGCCCCGCAGCGGGTGGCCAGCCTGAGCCTGGTGGCCAGCGCCGGTCTGGGCGAAGCGATCAACGGGCAGTACTTGCAAGGTTTCGTCACCGCGGCCAACCGCAATGCACTCAAACCGCAGATGGTGCAATTGTTTGCCGACCCGGCGCTGGTCACCCGGCAAATGCTGGAGGACATGCTCAAGTTCAAGCGCCTGGAAGGTGTGGACCAGGCCCTGCAGCAGCTGGCAGGGGCGCTCGCCGACGGCGACCGGCAGCGCCACGACTTGCGCGGGGTCCTTGGCAATCACCCGGCACTGGTGGTGTGGGGTGGCAAGGATGCGATCATCCCGGCCAGCCACGCCGAGGGCCTGGAAGCCGAAGTACAGGTGCTGCCAGAGGCCGGCCACATGGTGCAGATGGAGGCGGCCGAACAGGTCAACCAGCAACTGCTCGCATTCCTGCGCAAGCACTAAGCCCTTTTCGTGAGCCTGGAGAACAACAATGAATGACCTGAGCCACACCCACATGCGCGCGGCCGTCTGGCATGGCCGCAACGATATTCGTGTCGAACAGGTACCTTTGCCGGCCGACCCAGCGCCGGGCTGGGTGCAGATCAAGGTGGACTGGTGCGGCATCTGCGGCTCCGACCTGCACGAATATGTTGCCGGCCCGGTGTTCATCCCGGTAGAGGCCCCGCACCCGCTGACCGGCATTCAGGGCCAGTGCATCCTCGGCCACGAGTTCTGCGGCCACATCGCCAAGCTTGGCGAAGGCGTGGAAGGCTATGCCGTAGGCGACCCGGTGGCGGCAGACGCGTGCCAGCATTGTGGCACCTGCTATTACTGCACCCATGGCCTATACAACATCTGCGAACGCCTGGCGTTCACCGGCCTGATGAACAACGGGGCCTTCGCCGAGCTGGTCAACGTGCCCGCCAACCTGCTCTACCGGCTGCCGCAGGGCTTCCCTGCCGAAGCCGGGGCACTGATCGAACCGCTGGCGGTGGGTATGCACGCTGTGAAAAAGGCCGGCAGCCTGCTTGGGCAAACCGTTGTAGTAGTGGGGGCCGGCACCATCGGCCTTTGCACCATCATGTGTGCCAAAGCCGCGGGCGCAGCGCAGGTTATCGCCCTGGAAATGTCCTCAGCACGCAAAGCCAAGGCCAAAGAGGTAGGCGCCAACGTGGTGCTGGACCCCAGCCAGTGCGATGCCTTGGCGGAAATCCGCGCACTGACTGCAGGGCTGGGCGCCGATGTGAGCTTTGAGTGCATTGGCAACAAACATACGGCCAAGCTGGCCATCGACACCATCCGCAAGGCGGGCAAATGCGTGCTGGTGGGTATTTTCGAAGAGCCCAGCGAGTTCAACTTCTTCGAACTGGTGTCCACCGAGAAGCAGGTGCTGGGGGCGTTGGCGTACAACGGCGAGTTTGCTGACGTGATTGCCTTCATTGCTGATGGTCGGCTGGATATTCGCCCGCTGGTAACCGGCCGGATCGGATTGGAGCAGATTGTCGAGCTGGGCTTCGAGGAACTGGTGAACAACAAAGAGGAGAACGTGAAGATCATCGTTTCACCTGGTGTGCGCTGATTGCACCTTGAAGGTAACGTGGCACCTGTGGGAGCGGGCGGGGCCGCGAACAATGCAACACGGTGGAGGGCACCGGCTTCGCCGATGTTCGCGGCTGAAGCCGCTCCTACATGGTTCGCGCCGGGTACAAGGCCTGTGCGCCGACACAGGGGCTCGCTGTCTCAGGATCCCATTCTGCGTCATACTCGGCAGACCTATTGCCCGGTCATCGCCATGCGTCCATTGCTCCCCATTACCCTGGTCCTGCTGCTCGCCGCCTGTGGCGATGGCGAATCGCTGCTCCCGCCGGACGCACGGCTGCCTGACGGTGGGCGTTACCGGGGGCAGGTGGTCGATGGCCTGCTGCAGGGTGAGGGCCGGATCGACTACCCCAATGGCAGCTGGTACGCCGGCAGCTTCAAGGACGGCCAGTGGCACGGCCAGGGCGAATGGCATGGCCAGAATGGCGAGGTCTACCGCGGCCAGTTCGCCGAGGGGCTGTTTCAGGGCCTGGGCGAGCTGACCACCCCGGGCAGCCACTATAGCGGCACCTTCCGCCACGGCCGCCGCGACGGCGAGGGCACCCTCAAGCAAACCGACCAGACCTACCGCGGCCAGTTCAAGGACGACCTGTACGACGGCGCAGGCCAACTGGAGCTGGCCGACGGCAGTCGCTACCAAGGCCTGTTCGCCAAGGGCAAGCCCAACGGCGCCGGGGTGCGCAGCGATGCCAGCGGCAACCAGTTCAGCGGCCACTTCGTCAACGGCCAGCTACAAGGCGCCGGCACCTACGACAGCGTTGATGGCGAGCAGTACATCGGCGAGTTCAAGGACAACCGCCTGGAGGGCCGAGGCCGCTACGAAAATGCCGATGGCGACGTGTGGATCGGTGAATTCAAGGACGGCTCGCTGATCGGCGAAGGCGAGTTGCTGGGCAGCGATGGCAGCCACTACAAGGGTGAGTTCGCCGACTGGCGTCTGTCGGGCCAGGGCAGCCTGCAACTGGCCGACGGCAGCAAGTACATCGGCGGTTTCCTGAACGATGCCTACCATGGCCATGGGCGGCTGATTCTGCCCAGTGGCAAGGTCGAAAGCGGAACATGGGCCAACGGCGTGCGCGTGCGCGACCAGAATGGCAAGCTGCTGCCAGACCCACTGGACCTGGCTTTGCTCAACCAGGGCCGGCTGCTGGACGAGGCGCTGGCGCGGGTACCTCGCTCGGCGCCACCGATCCAGCTGTATAGCCTGGTAGTGGCCGGCGATGGCCAGCAAAGCGTATTCCTGCGCGAAGCCGACTACGTCAGCAACCTGCTAAAGGTGCGCTTTGGCGCCCGTGGCCAAGTGACCCTGGTCAACCACCGCGACCACATGGCCACACGCCCCATGGCCACCCGCGAAAACCTCTCCCGCGCTGCCGCCACCCTGGCAGAGCGCAGCGGCCCCGAAGACCTGGTGTTCATCTACCTCACCAGCCATGGCAGCCAGGACCACCAGCTGGTGCTCGACCAGCCCCGTCTTCAACTGGCCGACCTGGCCGCTGACGAGCTGGCCACTGCCTTGGCGCCGCTGAAGCATCGCGACAAGGTAATCGTCATCTCCGCCTGCTATTCAGGGGGCTATATCGCTCCGCTCAAAGACGAGCGCACGCTCATCATGACCGCTGCCCGGGCCGACCGCGTCTCCTTCGGTTGCTCGGAGGAAGCCGACTTCACCTACTTTGGCGATGCCCTGTTCGCTGAAGCGCTGAACCAGACCGACGACCTGAAACAGGCGTTTGAACTGGCACGTGCCAGCGTTGCCGAAAGAGAACAAAGGGAAGGCTTCGAGGCCTCCGAGCCGCAGCTGTGGGCACCGCCGGCCGTGCTTGAGCACTGGCATCACCTGCGCCAGCAACAAGCCGAAGAAGCATTGCGTAACACCACACAGGCCAACGTGAGGGAACAGGCAAAAATGCCCGGCACTCACTAGACTTGTGTGTAACAAGGGAGAGACATCATGTACTTGACGCCTCAGCATGTGCTGCTTGCCGGAGCCACCGGCCTGACCGGTGAACACCTGCTAGACCGCCTGCTCAACGAGCCCACCATCACCCGTGTCCTGGCGCCTACACGTCGGCCATTGGCCGAGCACCCGCACCTGGAAAACCCGGTGGGCGACCCGGCGGTATTCCTTCCGCAACTGGCCGGGCGGGTCGACATCGCGTACTGCTGCCTGGGCACCACGCTGAAGCAGGCGGGTTCCGAATCGGCTTTCCGCGCAGTGGATCTGGACATGGTGGTCGCCTTCAGCAAGCGTGCCCGAGAAATGGGCGCACGGCATCTGCTGGTGGTCAGTGCAGTGGGCGCCGACCCTAAGTCGTCAATTTTCTATAACCGGGTCAAGGGCGAGATGGAAGAAGCGCTCAAAGCTCAGGACTGGCCACAGTTGACCATCGTGCGGCCCTCGTTCCTGCTGGGCGAGCGGCTGGAGCCACGGCTCACTGAACAGCTTGTTGCGCCATTTTCCAGGTTGATCCCGGGGAAGTATCGGGGAATCGAGGCTTGTACCCTGGCGCGAGCACTGTGGCGGCTGGCGCTGGAGGAAGAAGACGGCGTGCGGGTTGTGGAGTCGGATGAGTTGCGCAGGTTGGGCAAGATCTAGGCTTCGCTTGTGCTGGCCTCTTCGCGGGCACGCCCGCTCCCACTGGTGAGTAGTCACCGGAAGATTATGGAGATCCTGTGGGAGAGGGCGTGCGCGCGAGAAGGGCCATCACAGGCCGCCGCTAGCCTGGAAGCCTATGCCGGCCGCTGTCAGCAAAGACAACGGCAGCAGCAGGGTATCGAGCAGCATGCTGCCGGGCAGATCCAGGCGCGGATACGCCGGAGCGTCCGCCCCGTAATGATCCCGCGGGCAACACCCGCCATTGATCACATACAAATCCAGCCGGGTACCGGCATACACCACCGGTGCGCCGGGCTTATTGGCATCCAGCGTGCGCACCGTGGCGCACCCACCCAGCATCACCAGCGCCAGCAATCCCGCCAGTGCTCGCTTCAATCATCCACCCCGAAGTGGTGCTCGCCCCAACGCGGCAACATGTCCTGGGGGATGTTCAGCAGGTTGAGGATACGCGCCACGACAAAGTCGACCAGGTCGTCGATGGTCTGCGGCTGGTGATAGAACCCCGGAGCCGCCGGCAAGATCACCGCGCCCATTTGCGACAGCTTGAGCATGTTTTCCAGGTGGATGGTGGAGAACGGCGCTTCGCGTGGCACCAGGATCAGCTGGCGACGCTCCTTGAGGGTGACGTCGGCAGCCCGCTCGATCAGGTTGTTGCAGGCGCCAGTGGCGATGGCCGACAAAGTGCCAGTGGAACAGGGGACCACGACCATTGCCGCCGGGGCGCCAGAACCCGAGGCTACCGGCGACATCCAGTCTTCCTTGCCATACACACGGATCTGCCCATCGGCCGCGCCGGTGTATTCAGTCAGGAAGGCCTGCATCGCCTGGGGCTTGGCCGGCAACACAACATCCGTCTCGGTGGCCATCACCAACTGTGCGGCCTTGGAGATCAGGAAGTGCACCTCGCGGTCTTCGCGTACCAGGCAATCGAGCAGGCGAAGGCCATACTGGGCACCCGAGGCGCCCGTCATGGCCAGGGTGATGCGTTCCGGCCCGTTCACTTCAGCGCCTCGGCCAGCTTGCCGTGCAGGCCGCCGAAGCCGCCGTTGCTCATGATCACCACATGAGTGCCTGGGCGAGCCTGGCCTTTGATCCGCTCGATGATCGCTTCGAGGCTGTCGGCCACCACGCTGGGTACCTTGCACTGCGCAGCGGTGGCGGCCAGGTCCCAGCCGAGGTTGGCCGGCGCATACCAGATCACCTGGTCGGCGTCGTTGACGCTTTCTGGCAGGCCGTCACGATGGGCACCGAGTTTCATCGAGTTGGAGCGTGGCTCGATCACCGCGATCACAGGTGCCTCCCCCACCCGCTTGCGCAGGCCGTCGAGCGTGGTGGCAATGGCGGTCGGATGGTGGGCGAAGTCATCGTAGATGGTCACACCTTGTACTTCGGCAACCTTCTCCATGCGCCGCTTGACGCTCTTGAACGCACTCAGGCCGTCGATGCCCATGGCGGGCACCACGCCTACATGACGCGCTGCTGTCAAGGTAGCCAAGGCATTGGCGACGTTGTGCTGGCCGGTCAGCGCCCAGTCCACCACACCCTGCACTTCGCCCTCGAACAGGACTTCAAAGCGCGAGCCATCTGGGCTGAGCAGGCGGGCTTGCCACTGGCCGCCCTCCCCGGTGGTTTGCACAGGGGTCCAGCAGCCCATGCCGATCACACGCTCCAGCGCTTGCTCGGTGGTCGGGTGGATGACCAGGCCTTCGCTGGGGATAGTCCGCACCAGGTGGTGGAACTGCCGCTCGATCGAGGCCAGGTCCGGGAAGATGTCCGCGTGATCGAACTCAAGGTTGTTGAGGATTGCGGTACGCGGGTGATAGTGGACGAACTTCGAGCGCTTGTCGAAGAAGGCGCTGTCGTACTCGTCGGCTTCCACCACAAAGAACGGCGTGTCGCCCAAGCGGGCCGACACCGAGAAGTTCTGCGGCACGCCACCAATCAGGAAGCCCGGGCTCATGCCGGCGTGCTCCAGCACCCAGGCCAGCATGCTGCTGGTGGTGGTCTTGCCGTGAGTACCGGCAACGGCCAGCACCCAGCGGCCTTGCAGCACGTGGTCGGCCAGCCACTGCGGGCCGGAGACGTAGGGCAGGCCCTTGTTCAGCACGTATTCAACCGCTGGGTTGCCGCGCGACATGGCGTTGCCGATGACCACCAGGTCTGGCGCCGGGTCCAGCTGGGCCGGGTCATAGCCTTGGGTCAGTTCGATACCCTGGGCTTCGAGCTGGGTGCTCATCGGGGGATAGACGTTGGCGTCGGAGCCAGTGACGCGGTGGCCAAGTTCCTTGGCCAGCACCGCCAGCGAACCCATGAAAGTGCCGCAAATACCGAGAATGTGAATATGCATGGTCGACCTCGCAAAACATCGAGGCAGGGTAGCCCAGGGCGCGACAAATCGCACCCGCTGTTTCGCTCAGTCGCCCCTGGTAATGCCGTGTTTGCGCAGTTTTCGATACAAGGTATTGCGGCTGATGCCCAAGTGCTCGGCAACGCGGGTGAGATGCCAGTGTTTTGCCTCCAGGACCTCCTTCAGCGCGTGCCGCTCCGCGTCGAGCAGAACCTCGGTCCCTACAGATTCAATCTCGATCTCTGCGGCACTGCCGGATCTGTGGGAGCGGGCTTGCCCGCGAACGAGGGCAACGCCCTCGCCCTCTATTGCGTGGTCGGACATCTTCGCGGGCTCGCCCGCCCCCACGGGAGGTGGGCTGGTGCGGATGACTGCGGGGAGGTCCGTAAAGGTGATGCGGGCATCTTCGCAAAGCGCCACCAGGGTACGCAGCACATTGCGCATCTGCCGCACGTTCCCCGGCCAGTTAAATGCGAGCAGCGCCTGCCGCGCCCTGGGCTCGATGTCTATGCGTTGCCCCTGCGTCTCCTGGCGTAGCAGAAAGTCCAGCAACTGCGCCTTGTCACTGCGTTCGCGCACCGCCGGCAGCGCTACCTCCAGGCCATTGAGGCGGTAATACAGGTCCTCGCGGAAACTGCCCTGCTCAACCCGTTCCAGCAGGTCACGGTGCGTAGCGCTGACAATGCGCACGTCCACCGCCTGTGGCTCTCCCCCGATCGGCACCACCTGGCGTTCCTCCAGTACCCGCAGCAGTCGGGTTTGCAGGGCAAGCGGCATATCGCCGATCTCGTCCAGCAGCAAGGTGCCGCCGTCGGCCTGCAACAGCTTGCCGCGCATGCCCTCCTTGCGCGCGCCGGTAAAACTGCCGCCGCGGTACCCGAACAGCTCACTCTCGATCAGGCTTTCCGGGATAGACGCGCAGTTGATCGCGACGAACGGCTTGCCGCGCCGCTCACTGGCCTGATGCACAGCCTGGGCGAAGGCCTCCTTGCCACAGCCGGTCTCGCCGCGCAGCAGCAATGGCACATCGCGCTCGAACACCCGCACGCTGCGGCGGAAATCATTTTGCAACGCAGGGTCCAGCAGACAGACCAGCGGCTCCACTTCACCTGCGGGCCGCGGCTGGGCGACCGGCACCGACCACACCGGCGCCCGGGCCTGCCCTCGCAGGCTGGCGAACACCTGGCGACCGTCCAGGGTGCGCAGCGGCCAGGCAGTACTGCCGCCGGGCGTGGCACGGCTGAACATTTCGTCATGGCTGCACGCGAAAAAGCACGCCAACGGTTTGCCCAGCACGCCGCCCCGTACCGTGCCCAGCAGGTTCAGTGCGCTTTGGTTGGCAGCGCAAATGCGCCCATCGCCGTCGAACGCCAGCAAGCCTTCGCTGAACAGGCCGACCGACTCGGCTTGCAGGTGAAAACGCAATAACCATTGCTGCTCGAAATGGCGCAGGAAATAGCAGCTTTCGATCATCTTCGCCGACAGGTTGACCAACGCCATGGTGTGGAACTGGCTTTGCCGCGATACGTCGGGGCGCGCAGAGGACACGTCGAGTACCGCCAGCAGGTCGCCATGCGGGTCGAACACCGGGCTGGCCGAGCAGGTCAGCCCGGTGTGACGGCCACGAAAGTGCTCGTTTTGATGGATGGTCAGCGCCTGGCGCTCGACCAGGCAGGTGCCGATGCCATTGGTGCCCTCGCGCGCCTCGCTCCAGTCAGCGCCCAACCACAGCCCCGCACGCTCGAAGCTGCGCCGCTCGGTGGGGGCACTGACGCAATTGAGGATCACCCCACGAGCGTCGGTCAGCAGCACCGCGTGGCCTGCGCCGGAAAGCTGCTGGTGTAGGCTGTTCATTTCATGGTCGGCAATTTGCAGCACCTGATGCAGGCGCTCGCGGCTTTCCAGCAGGCGCCCATGCTCAAGCACCACCGGCGCTTCGATCACCGCCGGGTCGAGGTGGTAATCCTCCAGGCAGCGCAGCCAGGAGCGGGCGATGGACGGGTCACTGCCGCCCTCCCCGGCCCCACCATGGGCAACGCTATGCACCTGCCGGGCATGGCGCGTGAAGTGATTGCTCTGCATTGTTGTAATTCTCCGCAGATAGAGCGTCAGCCCAGCATCCTCCACCCGGGTAGGCTTTGCAATGCACACGCCTGTGATGTGTCGCAAACGGCACAAAATGTCACCCCAGGCGTACCGGCACCGGTACAGCGGCCCTTGATCAGCCCCGTAATAATGACTCAAGTCATTGATTTGCCTGGCGTGGCCAACACTGGCCCAACCCTTGCTCTATGCTTTCCAACTCCCTAAAAAGCACAATACCAAGGAGACACACCATGCGTTATGCACATCCCGGTACCGAAGGCGCGAAGGTTTCCTTCAAGAGCCGCTACGGCAACTACATCGGTGGTGAGTTCGTTACTCCGGTAAAGGGGCAGTACTTCGAAAATACCTCCCCGGTGAATGGCAAGCTGATCGCTGAATTCCCCCGCTCTACTGCCGAAGACATCGAGAAGGCCCTGGATGCCGCCCATGCTGCGGCCGACGCCTGGGGCCGCACTTCAGTGCAGGATCGCTCCAACGTGCTGCTGAAGATCGCCGACCGTATCGAGCAGAACCTCGAATTGCTGGCCATTACCGAAACCTGGGACAACGGCAAGCCGATCCGCGAAACCCTCAACGCCGACATTCCGCTGGCGGTCGACCACTTCCGCTATTTCGCTGGCTGCATCCGCGCCCAGGAAGGCGGCGCTGCCGAAATCAATGAAGGCACCGTGGCCTACCACATCCACGAGCCACTGGGCGTGGTCGGGCAGATCATCCCCTGGAACTTCCCGATCCTGATGGCTGCCTGGAAGCTTGCCCCGGCACTGGCCGCTGGTAACTGCGTGGTGCTCAAGCCTGCCGAACAGACGCCGCTGGGCATCACCGTGCTGCTCGAAGTCATTGGCGACCTGCTGCCACCTGGCGTGCTCAACGTCGTGCAAGGCTATGGCCGCGAAGCCGGTGAAGCCCTGGCCACCAGCAAACGCATCGCCAAGATCGCCTTCACCGGCTCTACCCCGGTGGGCTCGCACATCATGAAATGCGCCGCCGAGAACATCATCCCGTCCACCGTCGAACTGGGTGGCAAGTCGCCGAACGTGTACTTCGAAGACATCATGCAGGCCGAGCCAAGCTTCATCGAGAAGGCGGCAGAAGGCATGGTGCTGGCGTTCTTCAACCAGGGCGAAGTGTGCACCTGCCCGTCGCGTGCCCTGGTGCAAGAGTCGATCTATCCGCAGTTCATGGAAGTGGTGATGAAGAAGGTGCTGCAGATCAA
>Ga0160496_1000817_pt1 | contig 10584 bp, 13 predicted proteins | sample DIDPMG_2_FD_108231 | JGI IMG/M metagenome (GOLD analysis project Ga0160496, IMG submission 108231) | Enriched soil microbial communities from UW Madison campus, WI, USA - DID2937_E24_FP MG | ecosystem: Environmental > Terrestrial > Soil > Grasslands | place: USA: Madison, Wisconsin | collected...
CGGCCAGAAGGGCGAGCGCGGAGAGCGGGGTGAGCCCGGCACGCCGGTCGTCGCCGCCGAAATTGGACCCGACGGAATCCTGAAATTGACCAACGGCGACGGCTCCCAGGTCGACTGCGATCTCTATCCATTGCTCTCGAAATTGGCGCGCTAACGCGCCTCGTCAACCCTGAGAAGGGCAACCCCGGCGTGCCGTTGATACGTGCCGCCTTCCCAGCAAAGGAGAAACTACCATGCGCCTTTACGAAGTAACGGTGACGACCGACGCCAGTGGTGATGCGGTTGCATATGCGCCGTCGGCGGGCCGCGCGCGCGGCCGACTGGAAAGCATCCAGTATGAGAAGGTGGACTTCGCCGACGGTGTCGACCTCACCATTACCGACGAGGAAACGGGCGAAAGCCTGTGGACCGACACGAACGTGAATGCATCGGAGATCGTGCGTCCGCGGGCGCCGGTCATGGATCAGGTCGGCGCCGCGCGGCTGTATGCGGACGCCGGGACGGCGGTATCCGACAAGATCGCGATCGTGTCCCGCGTCAAGATCGTGGTCGCTCAGGGCGGTAACGCGAAGAGCGGCATCTTCCGCTTTCTGGTCGGCTGATCGATGCGCCTCGAGCTGGTCACCGCTCCGACCGTCGAACCTCTCACCGCTGCCGAGGCAAAGGCTCGCCTTGGCATTGGTGCGGAGGTGGCCGACGCCACGATGGAATCCTTCATCAAGGCGGCGCGCCAAACCATCGACGGTCGGGACGGCTGGCTGGGCCGAGCGCTCAATACGCAGACCTGGAAGCTTTTGCTTCCCGGGTTTCCCTGTGAGCCGATCCGCGTTCCGCTTCCGCCGCTGATCAGCGTAGGATCGGTGAAGTATTATGATCTGGCTGGCGATTTGCAGACGATAGATCCTGGCGATTACCGAATTCTCGCTGGTGCCCGTCCCGAGATTGTGCCGACTGCATCGTGGCCGTCCACGGCTCGCCGCACGGATGCCGTCGAGATCGAATTCACCGCCGGTTACGGTGCGGCCGGCAGCGACGTTCCGGAGCCGATCCGCTCCGCCATCGCGCTGATGGTGAGCCATTTGCGTTCGATGTCTGCGCGAAACCTATTCGTGAGCCAAGACAGCGTCGAGGGCGTGGGCTCGAAAAGCTACGTCGTTGGCGGCAATGCCGGCGCGGCGATCGATGCTGCGGTGGCGTCGCTGCTCTCCACCTATCGGGTGTTCGCATGAACGCGGCTGAGGCGCTCGCGTCGCTGCGGTCCTTCCTGCAGGAGGTTGGCGAAGACGTTATCGTTCGCCGTTATTCGGGAACTGGCCCGTCGCGCACTTCAATCGACCGAACCACTCGCGCGCGAGTGAAGGGCTATCAACCCAACGAACTGGTCGGCGGGATCGTGCAGGGCGACCGTAAGGTCATCATGCTGGTGGATGCGCTGGCGGACCTGCTTCCGTTGTCCGAGACCGACAAGCTGGTCATTCGTGGGCGTGAAGTGGCGATCAAGGGCGTCGATGACAGCACGCGGCGGATCGGCGGGACGCTGATCGGTCTCGATCTTCAGGTTGCGGGGTGATCTATGCCGCTTCGTCTGGTGAGAGATGGGACGATCGAAAATGAGGATATCCCGGGAGTCGATCGCCACTACTACGAAAATCAGATCGGTCCGAAGTCGCCTTTCGACGACACCTATGAATTTCGGTTGGCGGCTGCCATCGCGAAGGACAAGGCAAGGCATCAACTGATCCGCGCGGTCCGAAAGGCGGATGAGGATGCGCGATACAATCGAGGTCGGCTGGAAGAACTAGCCGATATCACCAATCAAGTCGCATTCGGTGTCACGCGTTCGGTCGATGGCGTCGAGGGCGCGCCGGATAACGCGATCAAGTTGTGAGGATCGTCTATCGTTATGCCTTTATGGCGAAGGTCGTCGAGATCGCCATCCAAGAGCTTCGCGATAGATCACCAGTGGGGTCGGGCGATGATCCTCATCCCGGTCTTTATCGTGACAGCCACATGATCTTCATCGACGGTCACGCGGTCGCCGATGCCAGCGGGTGGCGGCCGGGACAGCAGATCAACATTTCGAACCCTGTTCCATACGCGCGAAAGATCGAAGTCGGCGAAATGAAGCTGAGCGTACCGAGCCATGTCTATGAGGTGACGGCGCAGAAGCTGGCAGGGCAGTTCGGCAACAGCGTCTTGGTCAAATTCGTCTACATGCCTGTCCGGTTCGGATCGGTTCAGGCTTACGCGCAATCGCTCGCAGGTCAGGCGGCTGGAAAGCGTCGCGGCGGGCGCAGCAAGGCGCTGCGGGACTGGTTGGTCCGGCAGCCGGCACTTCAGATAACGGCACGGTGAACGATGGCTGATTACGCTGGCGCGGTTGCCGCGATGCGGTCGCGCTTTGCCACTGCATGGGCAGAGACGCAGATCGCCTACCAGAACGAGGACCCTCCGTCGGCACCTTGGCCCCCGGTGGATGGTGACGGCAAGTCGACGCCATGGGTGTACTTCGAGGTCGTCACGTCGCAAACGAACCTGCGCGGCGCAGGTCTTCCCGGCGACAACGTCTGGCTGACGACAGGCTTTATCTTCATCCACGTATTTACGCCGCTCGGTTACGGCTTGCCGGAATCGCTACGCCTGGCCGGGCTGGCTGCCGAGATATTCAGGGCGGCGACCCTCTATCGCGATGGCGATGGTTCGAAGGTGATTTGCATGGCGCCGAACATCGATGGCGGCGCCTCTGATGCTGACAACGGCAACTGGTTCCGTGTGACGTGCTCGGTGCCGTTCGAGTTTTTCTTCCGCAAGTGAGCGCGGCGCAGCCGCCATATCAAAGGGGTCACTACTCATGACCGACTATCAATCTAATTCGAACGGCCGCGTGATTCACGCAGTGCAGTCGGCGCGCGGCACGAAAGCGCTGTCGGGAGCCGCTTCCAAGGTGCTGCGGACCGCCGGTGGTCCTGGCATCAAGTTGACCAAGGCGTCGACCGCGTCGGGCGAGGTGCGAAACGACGGCCTTTCGACGCGGGGCCGGCACGGGACGCAGAAGACCGCCAGCAGCTATAATGCGGAACTGTCGTTGGGATCGCATGACGCCATTATCGAAGCGCTGATGCGCGGCACTTGGGATGCGACCGGGCTCACTCTGACTGCTTCCGACTTTACGTCCATCACGACAACGGCCAACACCATTGTGTGGGCCTCGGGCAGCCCGATCACGGGCGGCCTCCGGGTTGGCGACGTTATCAGGTTGGTGGATGCCGACACCGCGGCGAACAATGATCGGAACCTGCGCGTCACCGCGCTGTCGTCCACTACCATCACGGTGGCGGAAACGCTCACGGTCGACAATACCGCCGACACCGGTGCATCGATCGTCCGGCCGGGCAAGCGCATCATCAACCCGTCAACCCTTGTGAAGCGATATTTCACGCTCGAGGAGTACGAGGGCGATATCGATCAGTCGACGGTGCTGACGGACTTCGTTTGGGGTACGGCAAAGCTATCCATGGGTCCGAACGGCATCATCATGCTGGACCCGGGCGGCACCGGTACCGGGCGGATCGAGGCGCTCGACCCAGCGCAGTCGCCGTATTTCAGCGCGCCAACGACCACCACGGGCGAGCCCATGGCGGTTGTCGATGCGACCATTCGGCTCGGCGGCGAAGATCTTGTCGAGCTGACGTCGTTCGATCTGACCATGGACATTCAACCAGTCGCGCCCGACGTGTTCGGCTCCGGCGCCATCAAGTATGCGCCGGACGTCTTCACCGGCGTGCTGCAGGTCAGCATGAACCTGACGATGCTCCGCAAGAGCCTGCAGGTGCTGCAGGACTTCATTGCGGAAACGCCGTACTCGCTCCACGTGCTGGCCGTCGACAACACGGCCGAGCCGAAGGACTTCCTGTCGATTACCGTCCCGAATTTCACGCTGGGCGGCGCGGACCCGTCCGCAATGTCCAAGCAGGGCGGCGGCCGAACCCAAACCATTGCCATCCCGGCCGCGCTGGTCGGCACCGACACCGGCGAGAACACCATGATCAAGTTTCAGACGACAGCAGCGTGAGGTAACATGGACGACTTTGATATCGGCGCGCTCGACGCGCTCGACGAAGGAACCCTTAAGGTTCGGCACCCCGTCACCAAGGCGCGGACCACCTGGGAATGGACCTTCTACGGCCCGGGCCATGCAAAGACGATCGAACTCGCCGACAAGAAGTCGCGCAACGCTTTGCGCGAACTGGCCGAGCAGCGTCAGGCGCGAGTGAACGGCAAGGAGTGGACGGAGGAGCCACAATCGGCCGATCAATTACGCACAGAGACGATCGCCAGCATCGTCGCGCGCACCAAGACGTTCACGCCGGTCAAGATCAACGGCGAAACCATCGAGTTCTCGATCGAGTCGGCCACGAAGTTGCTCGCCGATCGTCGCAAGTCGTGGCTATTCAACCAAATCGTTGAATATCTGCGAGATGAAGCAAGTTTTATTCGGCCCTCCGCGACGAGCTGAGGGCATTCGCACGGAAGAACTTCGCGCTGAACGCCGTCGACGATGACGGTGTGTCGCTGCGAGAAACGCTGCAGGGGCTCGTCAAGCGTACCCGCAATGAGGCGAGGCGCGCGGAGTATGAGTCCGAACTGCAGTGCCCGCCTTTGCCGGCCGCGTTGGAGTATCTGTGGACCTCGTTCTGTCGGCTTCATGCTCGACGGGGCGGAAATGGTTTTTCGGTGAGCCCGATTTCGTGGGGCGAGATTGAGGTCTTCACCCGGTTATCCGGCACGCGGCTTGCCCCGTGGGAAGTGCGGATGATCGAAGAACTGGACGATCTGTTCAGGACGTCATTGCAGACGAAAGAATGATTACCAAGGCTCTGCTCGCGAGCCATTAGGCCCACGGATGAGCCGTATCGACCATACGTTACCCCCATCGCGCGATTGGCAATCAACGCGATCGATCTTCCCTCGGATATCCTCGCCGACTGACGAAATACGAGTTGGGACCGGGCAGTTCGCACCAGTTTGACCAACAACCTTCTGAACGGCACCGCGCATGTCGGCGTCACTTGCGAGATCAACGGTCTGGGCGGCGGCCGGTGATGCCAACAACAATAGTGCAACCAATGCCTTCACGATCACTATCCTCAGGATGTAAATGTCGCAGCAAGTCGTAACAGAACTGGTGATCGACGCCAACACCTCGGGCGCCGACCAATTTTCCGACGCCATGGGGCGGGCGGGAACGTCAGCGCAGCAGACCATCCTCGCCGTTGCTGGCGTCAGTGTCGCCGTCGTCGGAATCATGGCCGGCCTGCGATCGTTCGTTGACTATGTCGGAGGCGTTAACAAGCAGCTGATTGATTTGGACCGCAATGCCGTTGCGGCCGGAATGTCGACGCGGGAATTTCAGCAAACGCTGTTCGCGGCGCGCGTGGCTGGCCTGACTGAGAAGGATTTTGTTTCCGGACTGGATCGGATCGGGATCGATCTCGTCCAGGCGAGCCGCGGTGCCAGCGAGTTCGGTAAGTTGTTCGAGGCCAACGGTCTTTCCATCCGCGATGTGAACGGCAAACTGAAGGACACGAAAACGGCGCTGAGCGACATCACCGGCCTTATGCAGAATGCGACCCCGCAAGTTCAGCAAGGGATCGCCCGGATAGTTGGGCTTTCGCGGGAGTGGATTCCCTTCCTCCAGGATGGATCGTCGGAGATCGAGAAGCATCAGCGACTTGCCGAGCAACTCGGCCTGATCATCGACGATGCGACCGTCAAAAAGGCGAAGGAGTTCGATCAGCAATGGCGCATCGCTGTTGCGACGTGGGATACGCAGTTCAAGTCGTCACTTATCGAGTTGCTCCCCCTCATGGTTAAGTTGGCTGGGTATGCAGTTACTGTGATCGAAGCGGTTGGGAAGGTATCCAGCTTCTTCTCACACACGCTCACGCCTGTCGATCAAATGGGGTCGAGCGATCTGGCGAAGCGGCTAGAAGAACTCCGGGCAGTGCGCGACCTCATGAAAGAAGTGGGGCCAGAGTTCGACCACAACACCCAATGGATAATGGGCGTAAAACGAAATGCCGCTGGACTTCCTGCGGACGCCGGTCTCTCGACCGTAGACGCAGAAATCGCTCGCGTTGACGCGCTGCTGAAGAAGAAGCAGGAAATTGAAGGGCTGCCGCGCGTAACCGGGGCCGGCTCTGTTCTTCCACCTATCGGTGGCGACGATACGGACGCCGTCGATCGAGCGATCGATGGGCTCCGGAAGCACACCGAGCGGCAGCTCGCCGACGCCAAGGCAATTGGGCAGGGCGCTGCCGCCCAAGCACAGTATCGCGCCGAGGCGGCGTTGACCTCGGCAGTGATGGCAAACGGCGGCGTTATCACGGCTGAGCAGGCCAAGCAGTATGAAGCCCTGAAGCAGCAGGCGATGGCAGCAGCCGAAGCGCTGGCCCGGGCTCGCGTGGTGGCCGATGTCAGGTTCGGACGTAATACAGCCTTCCTGTCGCAGGAAGACGTGTCGATCGCGCAGCAGCTCCGGCAAATCTATCCGGACGTGACGCAAGCGCTCGGCAGCGTCGAAGCGCAGAGCCTCCGTCTCAATAACGCAATGCGCGGATTGTCGTCCTCGATAGAGACCAATCTCGTTTCCAGTCTGGCGGACATCACGACAGGCGCGGTCTCGGCCGGGCAGGGCTTCGACAATATGTCGAAGGCGATCATCCGCGCGATCGAGGAAATGATCATCAAGATGACCATCATTCAGCCGCTGATGCGGTCGCTGCAGTTGGGATTCTCGTCGCTCGGCCTCGGCAGCTTCTTCGGCGGCGGCACGATCAGTCTCGGCAATCTCGGTGGCACCGCCGGCATTCTGTCGCCGATCCACCATTCTGGCGGCATCGTCGGGGAGGGCACCGAGATGCGCTTTATCCACCCGGCCTACTTCGACAACGCTCCGCGATACCACGGTGGCGGGATCGCCGGTCTGGCGCCGGATGAAGTTCCTGCGATCTTACAGCGCGGCGAGCGCATCACACCGCGGGGCCAGAGTGCTGGCGGCGGTGTGTCACTGAACGTCAACGTCATCAACCAGACGGGGGTGCCGGTGAAGACGGAAACCTCTCAGGACGCCAACGGCGACATGACGATCACGCTTAAGAAGATGGTCGAGCAGATCGGCGTGGAGTCGATCGCCAGCGGTGATATGGGCCGGGCGATCACCACCAAGTACGGCGTTAAGCAATTTGCGGGGCAGTGATGGCACATCCGACGTGGCCGGTTGAGGTGCCGTACCAACCCATGATTGAGGGGTTTCAGCCGATCCAACGCGTTTTGCCGCCGATCGTTACCGAGATGGAGCAGGGCAACGAGCGCCAGCGGCGCCGGCCTGGCGACAACGTCGGCATTGTCGGCCAGACCATCATCATGGAGGCGGCTGCATTTGAGACCTTCACCACATGGTGGAAGGAAACGCTTGGCCTTGGCACGGGCCGGTTCACGGTGCCGGTGTGGCTCGGGACTGACTACGTGACGAAGACGTGCCAGTTCACCCGTGACGGTCGTCCGCAGGATTCGTTCTTTGTGCCCGGTGCCGTCAAGGTCGCCATGAAGCTCCGAGTCTACGGTGTGTGATGCCGACGCATTCAGAAGCGATGTTGGAGGCGAACGCGAGTTGCTCGCCCGACGAAGTCGAATACTGCACTTTGGAGTTCGAGCACCCGTCATTCGCAGCGTTCTACATTGTCGCCAACGAGGCGGATGACATGCAGTTCGGTATCGAGGTCGGCAACGACGTCAACTCGGGCCAGATAGTCGAACATATCGCGTGTCCGTTCAAGTCTGACTATCCGGAGCAGCGGGAAGGCCAGCCCCCACAGTGCAAGGTCTCCGTGGACAACGTCCAGCGCGAGCTGGTGCCGAAGATTAAGGCGGCGATGGCGATCCGTGCCGATATCAAGGTGACCTATCGTGAGTATCTCGGCAGCGACCTAACAGAGCCGGCTTACGGGCCGGTCGTCTTTCGACTATCGAAGGTGACGATGAAAGGCTCGACGCTCGAAGGAACGTTGACGGTCGGCAACCTCCAGAACAAGCGGTTTCCGCGGTCGAACTGCAACTACACCACGACGCAATTCCGGAGCCTGTTGCCAGGATGAACCGTTCCGACTATCTCGCCGCTCTGGTCGGCCAGCCGTGGTCGTGGCGTGAGGGCAATTGTTGGGACTTCGCCGTCCACGTCCAACGAGAGTTGTTCGGTCGGATACTGCCGGCTGTCAGCGTGCCGGCAGACCTGTCCAAGCGTTGGGTGCTGGAAGCCTTCGATGGTCACGGCGAGCGCGCCAACTGGCGCGAGGTGCTGGAAGGGCCGGGCGGCCTGGTCACCGCTCAGGACGGCGCTCTGTGCCTAATGGCGCATCTGCGGATACCGGGCCACATCGGCGTCTGGATGAAGCCGGAGGGCAAGATCATCCATTGCGACGAACACGCGGGCGTCTGTTTTGAGACGCCGCTTGCGCTCCGTCAGCAAGGCTGGCGGCAACTGAGATTCTTCGAGCCGAAATAGGGAGGTTAGAATGACGACGTTCTGGCAACTTCCATGCGACGTGATTAATGCCGGCAGCCTAAAGCCGACAAAGATCGTCGTTGGACCTGTGGCAATTCTGCCTGACGGCTCAATTGAGCGCACGAAAGACTTCACCACGACAGACGAGGCCGCCATGGCGTTTTGGAATGCCGTGGACCGACTAGCGCCAACATTTCTTCAGGCGCGGACGACTCTGAACGAAGCTCTCAAGTCCGGTGCCGTCGGGATCGAAAAACTCACCTAAAGTCACAGCTGTCATGCACACGCCAGTTCCCAAACTGTCGGCCCAAAGGCCGGCAGAGCGCTCCCGCGCGCGCCGTGAGCGGCGTAGCGCGTCCGCGCGGCGGCCGGTGCTGCACGTGGTCGCGCCGGGTCTTGAGGTCGCGCAGGCGGTGCCGCGCAAGGGCGAAACGGTCACCGCCTTCCTGCGCCGCACAGGCTGGGCGACGCGCGACCCACACTACGGTTGGCAGTTCCGCAAGCGCCTGCCAACCATCCTCGAGGTGAATGGGGAGGCCGTCCTTCGGAAAGACTGGCGTAAGACCCGCATCGCGGCGAACGACAACGTCCGCTTCGTCTCGTTCCCGCGCGGCGGCGGCAAACAGGGCAAGCAGGTTCTAGGCTTGGTCGCTCTGGTGGCCATCGCAGCGTTCGCGCCATGGGCCGGTGGGGCGATCGCGGGCGCGCTTTTCCCCGGGGCTGCCGCGTGGGTCGGTACCGCGATCGGCGCTGGCATTGCGCTCGGCGGTGCTCTGCTGGTCAACGCGCTCGTGGCGCCGAAGCCTGGCGCGACCAATGATCAGGCACCAACCGATCAAATCTATACCGCGTCGGCGCAAGGCAATCGCGCGCGGCTCGGCCAGCCAATGCCGATCTGGTACGGTCGCAACAAGGACTACCCGGACTTCGCGGCGACTCCTTGGGGTGAATATCAGGGCAACGACCAATATCTGAATGTTCTGCTCTCCGTGACGATGGGGAGCATGGACTACGAGCAATTGCTGATCAGTGACACACCGTTCTGGAATCCGACGGATGGCGTGTTGCCGGCATTCTCATCGGCGGTGGTCAGGTTCTATGAGCCGAACGAACCCGTCACGCTGTTTCCGGTCAACGTTACGCAGTCGGACGAGGTCAACGGCCAGCAACTGCCCCACGATTACGGCTGGCTCGGGCCATACGTCGCCAACGCGCCGGCAACCGAGGCTTACCAACTCGCCGTGGATTATGTCTTCCCGGCGGGTTGCTACACCACCAACGATGAGGGCGAGACGTCGGCGTTCAGCGTCACTGTCGTGGCTGAACGGCAGGCCGTGGATGATGCCGGCGCGCCGATCGACGGGACATGGGTTCAACTCGGCTCGGTTACGAGATCCTATGCATCGCGCGCGCCTATCCGCGAGACGTTGTTGGTCGGTGTTCCGGAAGGCCGTTACCAGGTCCGTTTCCGTCGCACCAGCGACGTTCCTGCAGACAACAAAGGAGCCGCGGAGGTCGTTTGGGCTGGATTGCGGGCCTACCTGCGGGGCGACAACACGTTCCCGATTTCCACAATCGCCATCCGCATCAAAGCTACCGAGACCACTCAGGGCTCATACAAATTCGGGGTGATCGGTACCCGAAAGCTTCCGGTGTGGGACGGTTCGACTTTCGTCACGACGGCCACGCGCGGCTCTGCATGGGCGCTGCTCGATATGGCGACCAATCCGCAGTACGGCGCGGAGGTGCAAAGCGCCAAGGTCGACTTCAACACGTTGGTGAACCATGCGGCGGGTTGCGTGTCGCGCGGCGACAGCTTCGATTACGTGTTTAAGTCTGCCGTGGCAGTGCCGGAGGCATTTGACACCGCGCTGATCCCATCGCGCGCCCGCCACGTATGGCTGGGCGACACGCTGTCGCTGGTCCGAGATCAGTGGGACACGGTCCCTACTATGATGCTGACCGATCGCGAGATCGTTCGCGACAGCACATCGTTTGAATACACGATGCTGGGCGAGGAA
>Ga0160496_1000820_pt1 | contig 10547 bp, 7 predicted proteins | sample DIDPMG_2_FD_108231 | JGI IMG/M metagenome (GOLD analysis project Ga0160496, IMG submission 108231) | Enriched soil microbial communities from UW Madison campus, WI, USA - DID2937_E24_FP MG | ecosystem: Environmental > Terrestrial > Soil > Grasslands | place: USA: Madison, Wisconsin | collected...
ATGCTGCCCTACCCCAGCGGCAAGCTGCACATGGGCCACGTGCGCAACTACACCATCAACGACATGATGGCCCGTCAGTTGCGCATGCGCGGCTACAACGTTCTGATGCCCATGGGCTGGGACGCCTTCGGCATGCCGGCGGAAAACGCCGCCATCAAGTCCAAGGTGCCGCCGGCGAAGTGGACGTACGACAACATCGCCTACATGAAGAAGCAGATGAAGGCGATGGGCCTGGCGATCGACTGGTCGCGCGAAATGTGCGCCTGCGATCCCCAGTACTACAAGTGGAACCAGTGGCTGTTCCTCAAGATGCTGGAAAAGGGCGTCGCCTACCGCAAGACCCAGGTCGTCAACTGGGACCCGGTGGACCAGACCGTGCTGGCCAATGAACAGGTCATCGACGGCCGCGGCTGGCGCTCGGGCGCGCTGGTCGAAAAGCGCGAGATCCCCGGCTACTACCTGCGCATCACCGATTACGCCGACGAACTGCTGGGCGCCGTCCAGAACGACCTGCCCGGCTGGCCCGAGCGCGTACGTCTGATGCAGGAAAACTGGATCGGCAAGTCCGAGGGCCTGCGCTTCGCTTTCCCGCACAAGATTGCGGGCCAGGACGGCCAGCTGATCCAGGACGGCAAGCTGTACGTCTTCACCACCCGCGCCGACACCATCATGGGCGTGACCTTCTGCGCCGTGGCGCCGGAACACCCCCTGGCCACGCAGGCCGCGCTCTCCAATCCGCAACTGGCCGCGTTCATCGAACAATGCAAGCTGGGCGGCACGACCGAGGCCGAAATGGCCACGCGCGAAAAGGAAGGCATGCCCACGGGCCTGTACGTCACGCACCCGGTCACGGGCGCCGAAGTTCAGGTCTGGGTGGGCAACTACGTGCTCATGACCTACGGCGACGGCGCCGTGATGGGCGTGCCGGCGCATGACGAGCGTGATTTCGCCTTCGCCAAGAAATATGACCTGCCCATCGTGCAGGTCGTGGACGTGGCCGGCAAGGAATACTCCACCAATGCCTGGCAGGAGTGGTACGGCGACAAGCAAGCCGGACGCACCATCAATTCGGGCAAGTACGACGGCCTCTCCCACAAGGAAGCGGTCGACGCCATCGCCGTCGACCTGGGCGCGCAAGGCCTGGGCGAAAAGCAGACCACCTGGCGCCTGCGCGACTGGGGCATCTCGCGCCAGCGCTATTGGGGCACCCCCATCCCCATCATCCACTGCGCGGATTGCGGCCCGGTCCCGGTTCCGGAAAAAGACCTGCCGGTGGTCCTGCCCGACGACCTCATCCCGGACGGCAGCGGCAATCCGCTGGCCAAGAACGAGGCGTTCCTGTCCTGCTCCTGCCCCAAGTGCGGCAAGCCGGCGCGCCGTGAAACGGACACGATGGACACCTTCGTGGACTCGTCCTGGTACTTCATGCGCTACACCTCGCCGGGCAACGATAACGCCATGGTCGACGCGCGCAACGACTACTGGATGCCGATGGACCAGTACATCGGCGGCATCGAACACGCGGTGCTCCACCTGCTGTACGCCCGCTTCTGGACCAAGGTCATGCGCGACATGGGCTTGCTCAACTTCGACGAGCCCTTCACCAAGCTGCTGTGCCAGGGCATGGTGCTGAACCATATCTACTCGCGCAAGACGCCGCAGGGCGGCATCGAGTATTTCTGGCCCGAGGAAGTCGAGAACACCTACGACGCCAAGGGCGCCATCGTGGGCGCCCGCCTGAAGGCCGACGGCAGCGAAATCACCTACGGCGGCGTGGGCACGATGTCCAAGTCGAAGAACAACGGCGTCGACCCGCAATCGCTGATCGACACGCAGGGCGCCGACACCGCCCGCCTGTTCGTGATGTTCGCCAGCCCGCCCGAGCAGACGCTCGAGTGGTCGGATTCGGGCGTCGAGGGCGCCAACCGCTTCCTGCGCCGCCTGTGGGCGCTGAGCCACGCGCAGCGCGAGGCCGTGGCCCGCGGCCTGGCCCAGGGCGCCGACTGGGCCCAGGCGCCGGCCGCCGTCAAGGACCTGCGCCGCGAGGTCTATGGTCTGCTGAAGCAGGCCGACTACGACTACCAGCGCATCCAGTACAACACCGTGGTCTCGGCGTGCATGAAGATGCTCAACGCCATCGACAACGCCACGCTGCCGGAAGGCCCGGCCGCCGATGCGGCGCTGGCCGAGACCATCGGCGTGCTGCTGCGCGTGCTGTATCCGGTGGTGCCGCACATCACCTGGAACCTCTGGCGCGACCTGGGCTACGCCGCCTCGCTGGGCGACCTGCTCGACGCGCCGTGGCCGCACGTCGACGAGGCCGCGCTGATCGCCGACGAAATCGAGCTGATGCTGCAGGTGAACGGTAAACTGCGCGGGTCGATCCGCGTGGCCGCCCAGGCGCCCAAGGAAGAGATCGAGAAGCTCGCCGCCGCCCAGGAAGAGGTCACCCGCTTCCTCGAAGGCCGTCCGCCCAAGCGCGTGATCGTGGTGCCGGGTAAGCTGGTCAACGTTGTAGGCTGATGAGGTCACGCATGAACTTCGCCGGGCTTTCCGCGCTCTCTCCCCTGTCGTGGCTGCGCCGTGCCGCAGGCCTGGCGCTGCTCATGCTGCTGACGTCCTGCGGCTTCGTGCTCAAGGGCGAGACGCCGCTGCCGTTCAACACGATGTACATCAACATCCCGGACAGCACGCGCTTCGGCGCCGACGTCCGGCGCCAGCTGAAGGCCGCATCGCCCGACACGCGCCAGGTCAATGATCCGGCCGATGCCGAGGCGATCCTGCAGCAGATCGAGCTGCGCCGCACCCAGCGCGAGGTGTCGCTCAATGCGCAGGGCCGCGTCGAGGAATACGAACTCGGCCTGATCTTCACGTTCCGCCTGATCGATCGCCAAGGCAATCCGCTGATCGCCGACACGACCTTCGCGATCTACCGCGAAATGCCGTACGACGACCAGATCGTGCAGGCCAAGCAGATCCAGAAGGAAACGCTGTACCGCGCGATGCAGCAGTCGCTGGTCACGCGCCTGCTGCGCCGCCTGACCGCCCCCGACGTGCACACCGCCGCCCAGCGCGCGCTCTCCGAACAGGGCGATCCCAACGCGCCGGTGTTCGATCCGAACGCGGTCCGCCGCGAGCGCGTCACGCCGCAGCCGTGGAACACGCCCGAGATGAATCGCAACCTGGACCCGCTCTGATCCATGGCGCAAGCCCTGGACGGAGACGGACTGCTCGATCACCTGCGCCGCGCGGGTGGCCGGCTCGCGCCGCTCTACACGATCTCCGGTGACGAGCCGCTGCTGGTCACCGAAGCGGTCGACGCCCTGCGCGCGACCGCCCGCGAGGCGGGCTACACCGACCGCACCACGATGGTGATGGACGCGCGCTCCGACTGGAGCGCGGTGGCCGCCGCCACGCAGAGCGTGTCGCTGTTCGGCGACCGCCGGCTGCTCGAGCTCAAGATCCCCACCGGCAAGCCCGGCAAGACCGGCGGCGACACCCTCACCAAGCTGGCCGAGCAGACGCTGGCCCAGCCCGACGACGCCACGCTGATCGTGGTGGCGCTGCCGCGCCTGGACAAGGCCACGCGCGACACGCGCTGGGCCCAGGCGCTGACGCGGGCCGGCATCTTCGCCGACATCCCCACCATCGAACGCGGCCGGCTGCCGGGATGGATCGGCGCGCGGCTCGCGCGCCAGAACCAGCGCGCCGACGCCGCCACGCTGCAATGGATGGCCGACAAGGTCGAGGGCAATCTGCTCGCCGCGCACCAGGAAATCCAGAAGCTCGGCCTGCTCTACCCCGAAGGCGAACTCGCCGGCGCCGACGTCGAACGCGCGGTGCTCAACGTGGCGCGCTACGACGTCTTCGGCCTGCGCGATGCCATGCTGGCCGGCGACATCGGCCGCACGGTGCGCATGATCGACGGCCTGCGGGCCGAGGGCGAAGCGCTGCCGCTGGTGCTGTGGGCCGTGGGCGAAGAAATCCGCCTGCTGTCGCGCGTGGCACAGGCGCGCGCGCAGAACCAGGACGTCCCGGGCCTGATGCGGCGCCTGCGCATCTTCGGCGCCCACGAGCGCCTGGCCCTGCAGGCGCTGTCGCGCGTGCCGCCGCAATCGTGGCCGGCCGCCGTCCAGCACGCCCATGAGGTCGATCGCCTGATCAAGGGCCTGAGCGTGCCGGGCCGGCTCTCCGACGCCTGGGAAGAGATGACCCGGCTCGCACTGCGCGTGGCCGCCGCCGGGCGACCGTGAAGGCGGCCCCGGCCGCCGCCTCCGCCAACGCCAGCCCTGCCGCGCCGCGCCCTCCGCGCGGGCCGGATAAACTTCAGGGTCCGGTCTCAGATATCCAGGCGCACGCCCGCGGCGTGCCCTAAAGCGAGAAACACATCATGACCACAATCGAACACACCATGCTCGCCCTGGGCGAGAACGCCCGCCAGGCGTCGCGCGCCATGATGCGCGCCAGCGGCTCGGCGAAGAATCGCGCCCTGCTCGCGATGGCGGAAATGCTGGGCGCCGAACGCGATACGCTCAAGGCCGCCAACGCGCGCGACCTCGAGGCGGCACGCGCCAACGGCCTGGAGCCGGCCCTGCTCGACCGCCTCACGCTGTCGGACCGCAGCATCGACCTGATGGCCGAAGGCCTGCGCCAGATCGCCAACCTGCCCGATCCGATCGGCAGCCTGAGCAACAGCAGCGTCCGGCCCAACGGCATGCGCGTGGCCCAGATGCGCGTCCCGCTCGGCGTGATCGGCATCATCTACGAGTCGCGCCCCAACGTCACGATCGACGCGGCCGCGCTGTGCCTGAAGTCGGGCAACGCCACCATCCTGCGCGGCGGCAGCGAGGCCCTGCATTCCAACCTGGCACTGGGTCGCATCGTGCAGGCGGGCCTGCGCGCCGCCGACCTGCCGCCCGAGGCGGTGCAGGTCATCGACACGCCGGACCGCGCCGCGGTCGGCAAGCTCATCACGATGACCGAGCACGTGGACGTGATCGTGCCGCGCGGCGGCAAGGGGCTGATCGCCCGGCTCGCCCAGGAGGCGCGCGTGCCGCTCATCAAGCACCTCGACGGCAACTGCCACGTGTTCGTCGATGCGGCGGCCGACCTGGATCGCGCCTTCGAGATCGCGTTCAATGCCAAGACCTACCGCTACGGCATCTGCGGCTCGATGGAGACGCTGCTGGTGCACCAGGCGGTGGCCGCATCGTTCCTGCCGCGCATCAGCCGCGCCCTGACCGACCACGGCGTCGAGCTGCGGGGCTGCGAGCGCACCCGCGCCTTGCTGCCGCAGGCCGTGCCCGCCAGCGACGACGACTGGGGCACCGAGTACCTGGGCCCGATCCTGGCCGTGCGCGTGGTCGACACGCTCGACGACGCCATGGCGCACATCGCCCGCTGGGGCTCGGGCCACACCGACGCCATCGTCACCGACAACCTGGGCGCCGCCGAGCGCTTCCAGCGCGAGGTCGACTCGAGCTCGGTCTACGTAAACCTGCCCACCTGCTTCGCCGATGGTTTCGAATACGGCCTTGGCGCGGAGATCGGCATTTCCACCAACCGCTTGCACGCGCGGGGTCCCGTCGGCCTGGAAGGCCTGACCACGCTGAAGTGGGTTCTGAACGGCGAAGGCCAGACGCGAGGTTGATTCAACGTGGTATCCCAATCCCCCTTTTTCGCCTACGCGTTCAGCCTGCTGATCACGTGCTTCATCACCTGCGCCATCAGCGGGCTTTATCTGTTCTTCGTGGCGCAGCGCCGCGTCAATGCCGAGCTGAAGCATCCGTACCTGCAGCATCGCGCGTTCGAGCAGTATCCGTTCACCATCAAGGCGGCGATCTTCCTCGACTACTTCCTGCGCCTGGGCTTTCCGCGCACGAAGTTCTGGATCTTCGGCCACGCCAACCAGCAACTCGCGCACGTCAATCCGAAGGACGTGCCGCTGGCCGTGAAGTGGCCGCTGGTGGGGTTCTGGGGCGCCTGCTGGCTCGGCCTGATCGCCATGATCGCGGTCTGGTCCATGCTGCTGCTGGGCTCCTGATCCGCACGTCCTGAGGTCTGGTCCAGCGCGCCCAGGGCGCGCTGGACCCGCACCCTCATTTGCCGCGCGCATCCAGCGCGCGGAACACCCCCCGCACGCAATCCCCGAACTGCCGCGCCATCGCGTTGACCGGAAACTGCGCCGACGTGACGGCGTAGCTGTGGAACGGCACCTTGCCGGCGAACGGGATCTCGCGCAGGCCGGCCAGGCGCATCGCACGAGACACGACGGGGCTCACGATCGACACGCCCAATCCTTCGCTCACCATGGTGCAGATCGTGGTCGCGTAAGGCGTTTCGATCGACAAGATGCGCGCGTCGTCGGGAAAGTGCCGGTCGATCGCCGCGCGATTGAAGCTGCCGGCCGGCAGCGAGATGAAGCTCTCCTCGGCGAAGTCGGCCGGGCGCAACGCCCGCTTGCGTGCCAGCCGGTGCGTGCGCGCCACGATGCCCACGCCGTGCGTGGTGTTGATGCGCTCGAAACGCAAGGTGGGAATGTCGGTCTGGATCGAGCAGAACCCGATATCGCAGAAGCCCGTTGCCATCCATTTCGCCACGACCTCGGAGCCGCCCGTGTTCACGACCACCGGAATGTCGGAGACATCGCGGCGGAACATGCGGATCGCTTCCGGCAGCACGCATTGCGTGATCGAACCCACCGCGCCGATGCGCAACACGCCGGTGCCGCGCCGGCGGATCGAGCGGGCGCTGTCGGCGAGCGATTCCAGGCCGATGAACGCGCGTTCCACGTCGGCGTGAAACGCCTCGGCCTCCGGCGTCGGCAGCAGGCGCGTGCCGACGCGCTCGAACAGCGCGAATCCCAGGGTCTGCTCGAGCAGGCCGATCCAGCGGCTCACGTTGGGCTGCGAGGTGTGCAAGAGGCCCGCCGCGGCCGTCATGGAGCGCGTCATCATCACGGCGCGAAAGGCTTCGACCTGTTTGAAATTCATCGTGGGATCCTGGTGAAGCGGGGCCGCATGTCGGGTCCGCAAAGCATATCAAATTTGTATTGATAGCTGTAAATATCTGATTTGACGCATGTTTCGGCCGGCGCGGAGACTACGGTTTTCTGACCTGAAAACCGGACCGAAATGGAATCCAAAGTCAGCACCCGGCTCAAACAGCCGCTCGCGCAGGAGGTGATCGACAGCATCTTCCTGCCGCGCCTGAATCGCGAATTCTTCGCCAACTTCGAACTGCTCAACCAGATCAACCAGGCCCATCTGCTGATGCTGCACGGCCAGGGCATCCTGACGCCCGCGCAGGCCACGCGCCTGGCAGCGGCCCTGCGCCAGATGCAGGACGACGGCCCCGATGCCGTCACGCTGGATCCGGCGCGCGAAGAGGCCTACTTCAACTACGAGGCGCATCTCATCTCCCTGGTGGGCCAGGACCTCGGCGGGCGGCTGCACACGGCGCGCAGCCGCAACGACATCGGCGCCACCATCGACCGCATCCGGGTGCGCGATTTCACCGTGCGCATCGGCGCGGCGCTCGCGCAGCTGGCCGAAGACGCGCTGGCGCGCGCGCAGCGCCACGCCGACGACGTGATGCCGGGCTACACCCACATGCAGGCGGCCCAGCCCATCACCTACGGCTACTACCTCTCGGCGCTGGTCGATGCCTGGACGCGCGACCTGGACCGGCTGCAACACGTGCTCGGCAGCGCCGACGGTTCGCCCTTGGGCGCCTGCGCGCTCGCCGGCACCTCGTTTCCGATCGAGCGCGACAGCACCAGCGATCTGCTGGGTTTCTCCCATCCGCTGCCCAGCGCGCTTGACGGCGTGGCCTCGCGCGACTTCGCGCTGGAACTGAACGCGGCGCTGGCCATCATGATGGTGACGTGCAGCCGCATGGTGCAGGACTTCTACATCTGGTCCACGCCCGAATTCGGTTTCCTCACGTTTCCCGATCGTGTCGCCAGCACCTCGAGCATCATGCCGCAGAAGAAAAACCCGGCCGTGCTGGAGTACCTGCGCGGCAAGACCGGCCACCTGATCGGCCTGGCCACTGCCTCGTTCGCGACGGTGAAGTCCACCCACTTCACCCATTCGGGCGACAGCAGCCGCGAAAGCACGCGCACCTGCTGGGAGGCCTGCGAGGAAGCGCTGCGCTCGCTTGCACTGATGGCGCTGCTGGTGCGCGAGGCGAGCCCGAATCCGGCCCGGATGGCCACGCGCGCCGCCCAGGATTTCTCCACCGTCACCGACCTGGCCGACCTGCTGGTGCGCGACGCCGACGTGTCGTTCCGGGATGCCCACCACATCATCGGCGCGGTCGTGCGCGCGGCGCTCGACCAGGGCCTGGATGCCAGCCGCATCGACAGCGCGATGATCGCGCGCGCCGCCCGCGAGCAACTGGGCCGCGACATCGTGCTGGACGCGGCGGCGCTGCAGGCCTGCCTGGACCCGTCGCGCAACGTCGCCGCCCGCCGCTCGCCCGGCGGACCCGCGCCCGCGCTGGTGCGCGAGCGCCTGGAGGCGCAGTCGCAGGCACTGCAGCACCGCCGCAACGCGCTCGACGCCGTCGGCGACCGCGCCGATAGCGCGCGCGCCCGCCTGCGGCAACGCGTGGAAACACTGATCTCGTCCACCACGGCGCACTGACGCGCCGCCGGCTACATTCACAAGGGGAAAAACATCATGCTCAAGCTCATCGCTGCCTGCGCCCTCGGCGCCGGCCTCGCTCTCGGCACGGCGCCCGCCGGCGCCCAGTCTTATCCTGCCAAGCCCATCACGCTGGTCGTGCCGTTTGCGCCCGGCGGCACCGTGAACCTGATGGGCCGGTTGCTCGCGCAACGAATGTCCGAAGTGCTCGGGCAGCCCGTCATCGTGGAGAACAAGCCCGGCGGCGGCGGCAGCATCGGCGCCAGCTTCGTCGCCAAGGCCGCGCCCGATGGCTACACCGTGCTGCTCGCCACGCTGGGGCAGCAGTCGATCCAGCCGCTGCTGGTGAAGAACGCCTCCTACGACGCGCAAAAGGATTTCGCGCCGGTCGCCCTGTTTGCGACCGTGCCCAACGTGCTCGCGGTGTCGGCCGACACGCCGGCCCGCTCCGTGGAGGAGCTGCTGGCCTACGCCAAGGCCAACCCCGGCAAGCTCAATATGGCTTCCGCCGGCATCGGCTCGGTCAATCACATGACGGGCGAGCTCTTCATGTATCGCACCGGCACCCAACTCGCCCACGTTCCCTATCGTGGCGCCGGGCCGGCCACGGCCGACCTGCTGTCGGGCCAGGTCCAGGTGTTGTTCGCCAACCTGCCCAACGTGCTTTCCTACATCGGCCCCGGCAAGGTCCGCGTGCTCGCCGTGGCCAGCGAAAAGCGCAGTCCCGCCATCCCCGACGTGCCCACGCTCGCGGAGGCCGGCGTGCCCAACGCCGTGGTCGAATCCTGGTACGGCGTCATGGTGCCCAGCGGCACCCCGCCCGAGGTCGTGCGCAAGCTGCAGGACACCGTGCTCAGCATTGCCGGGGAAAAGGCGATGGTGGCCCACCTGGCCGAGCAGGGCGCGCTGCCCTTCCCCGGCGACAGCGCGGACCTTGCGCGCCTGTCGAACGAAGAGACGACGCGCTGGACCGAGATCATCCAGCGCGCCCACATCCAGACGAATTGACGGCGGCGGCGCGCTGGCGGAGCGCCGCGCTCAGCCCGCGGGCGTCGCCACCGAAACGGGCGGCAACGCCCGCTCGATCACTTCGCCCGCCGCCAGGCAGAGGTCCTCGCGATAGCGCCCGGCCATTATCTGCACACCCACGGGCGCGGGGCCGTGCGGGCCCTCCACCTCGCCCATCGCAACCGACAGCGCCGGCAGCCCCATGAAGGGCACACCGATCTGCGTCGTCTGCGCGTTCCACACCCGCGCGTACGCGGCGTCGCCTTCGAGGTCCAGGCCATCGGGGAACGGCAGCTCCGCCGACACCGGCGTGATCAGCACCGGATAGCGCGCGAAGAAGCGCTCCCACTCGCGCACCAGCGTGGCACGCCGGGTCAGCGTCTGGATATAGCCGGGCAGGTCCAGTCCCTGCGCCACCTCGCGCTGCCCGCGCAACGCGGCGATCGCGCCCGCATCGCCTTCGCGCTCGGCGGCAGCGACCATGGCCTCGTAGCCGTCCGCCAGCCACATGCGGATCTGCAAGCCGGCGGCCTCCTTGAGCGACGGCGGCTCGACTTCGTCGACCTCCCACCCCGCCGCGCGCAGGTGCGCCGCGGCCGCGTGCAGGGCGGCCTCGATCTGCGGCTCCACGCGCATGCCGTCGGGGTGCACGCACAGCGCCGCGCGGCGCGCCACGTCGGGCCCCTGCAACGGGGCGGGCACCCACCACGGGTCGCGCGGATCGGGCTGCGCCATCACCGCCAGGCCGAGGCGCACGTCGGCGATCGTGCGCGCCAGCGGACCGGAGACCGCCGTGATCTGGCCGCCCAGCGAGCGCTCCGGCAACGCCGCGTTGAAGGCGGCGACCCGACCCAGCGTCGGCCGCAGCCCGTGCACGCCGCAGGCATAGGC
>Ga0160496_1000822_pt1 | contig 10510 bp, 10 predicted proteins | sample DIDPMG_2_FD_108231 | JGI IMG/M metagenome (GOLD analysis project Ga0160496, IMG submission 108231) | Enriched soil microbial communities from UW Madison campus, WI, USA - DID2937_E24_FP MG | ecosystem: Environmental > Terrestrial > Soil > Grasslands | place: USA: Madison, Wisconsin | collected...
CGGCGGCGGATTCAGATCCCGGGTGGTATCAGTCATGGCGCAGCACCTGGGCCGGTTGCAGGCGCGAGGCGCGCCAGCTGGGGTAGAGGGTGGCCAGCAGCGACAGCACCAGCGAGGTCACGCCGATGATCGCGATGTCCTGAACCTGCGGGTCGGACGGCAAGGCACTGATGAAATAGATTTCGCGCGGCAGGAAATGCACGCCCAGCAACCCTTCGATGAAGGGCACGATCACGTCCACGTTGTACGCGATCAGCATGCCGCCGGCGACGCCGGCGATGGTGCCGATCACGCCGATCAGCGCGCCCTGCACCAGAAAGATGCGCGCCACTTCGCCCGGCCCCGCGCCCAGCGTGCGCAGGATGGCGATGTCCGACTGCTTGTCTTTCACGGCCATCACCAGCGACGACAGCAGGTTGAACGCCGCCACCGCCACGATCAGGGCCAGGATCAGGAACATCATGCGCTTTTCGGTCTGCACCGCGGCGAACCAGGTGCGGTTGTTGCGCGACCAGTCGGAGGCCATCACATAGGGCGGCAGCACCTTGGTCAGCTCGGCCGCCACCTGCGGCGCGCGCTGCATGTCGGCGATGCGCAGCCGCACGCCGGCCGTGCCGCTGTCGCGGAACACCCGCGCCGCGTCGTCGTCGTCGACGAACACGAGCGAGGAGTCGTATTCATAGTGGCCCGAGGAGAAGGTGCCCACGATCGTGAACTGGCGCATGCGCGGCGCGAAGCCGGCCGGGCTGATCGAGCCCTGCGGCGCCAGCATCAGCACGGTGTCGCCCACCTTCACGCCCATGTCGTCGGCCAGATCGCTGCCGAGCACGGCGCCGAAGCTGCCGGGCACGAGGTCGGCCAGCTTGCCGCTCACCATCTGCTTGGGCAGGTCGGAGACCTTGCCTTCGAGCGCCGGGTCGATGCCGCGCACCTGCACGCCGCGCAGCGCCTGGCCGCGCACCAGCATGCCCTGCGCCGCCACGAAGGGCGCCTCGCCGCGCACCTCGGGATTCTGTTTGGCGGCATTGCCGAACTGATCCCATTGGGCCAGCACCCGGTCGGGCAGCGCCCCCGGGATATAGAGTTCGATGTGGGGCAGCACCGACAGCATGCGGTCGCGCACTTCCTTCTGGAAGCCGTTCATCACTGACAGCACCACGATCAGGGCGGCAACGCCCAGGCCGATCCCGGCCATCGATGTGGCGGCGATGAAGGAAATGAAGCGGTCGCGTCGACCGCTGCGCCGACCGAGGCGCGCCATGCCCGCGTAGCGGGCGCCAATCCAGAGTTCGTAGGGTATTTTCAGCACGAGCGCATTATGGCATTAACGGGGACCGGCCGGCGCGCCCCGTGGCACGCCGCACCGCCTCTAGTCAGAGCCCGGCGCGGCCGGATGGTTCCGCGTGCGGCGCGAGGCCGCACTACAATGCCGCTCATGCTGATCGTGATTCCGGGCGCCCTGCCCTACCTCCCCGTGGCCGGCGAACTGGCCCGCCACCTGCCGCAACGCGCGCCGGTGCTGCACGCCTGGCTGCAGGCGGCGCGCGCCGAGACCACCGGCTTCGACCTGCGCGCCGAAGGCTGCACGCCGTTCGAAGCGTGGCAGCTCCAACGCGCCGGCTTCACGCCCGCCCCCGGCCAATCCACCGGCGCCGGCCTAGGCCCCCTGCGCGACCCGGGCGCGCCGGCCGGTGAGCCGGTCTGGCTGGCCGAGCTGGTGCACCTGGCGCTGGGCACCGACCAGGCCACCCTGCTGCCACCCGACCAGCTCGACCTGCGGCCCGAAGAGGGCCAGGCGCTGTACCAGTTGGCGGCCCCGCTGATCGCCGAACACGGCTTCGGCGTCGAGGTGGTCGACCCGGCGCGCTGGCGCCTGCGCCTGCCCGACGGTCTCGCGCCGCACAGCGCCAGCCCGGCCGCGGTGGCCGGCCAGCGCCTCGACGCCTGGTGGCAACACGACGCCGCCACCCGCCCGTGGCGCCGCCTGCTCAATGAAATACAGATGGCCTGGCACGAACAACCGGTCAACGAGGCGCGCGCCGCGCGCGGCGTGGCCCCGGTCAACGGCCTCTGGCTGTATGGCGGCGCCCTGCCCTGGTCACCTGCCGCCGCCTCGCCGGCGCACGTGCTGGATGGCCTGCACACGCCGCAACGCGAGGGCGACTGGGGCCGCTGGCTCGACGCCCTGGCCCGGCTCGACGCCGAACACCTGGCGCCGCTGGCCGATGCCCGCCACGCACCGCGCCAGCCCGTCGAGCTGCTGCTGCTGGGCGCCGACCGGCGCGCCCGCCTCACCCTGAAACCGCGCACGGGCCTGGCCAAGTGGCTGCCCGCGCCCAAGCACAACTGGAACGCCTGGTGGTCACACCCCGTCTAACCGTCCGCCCCGCCGACTTCGCCGCCTGCCAGACCCTCGAGGCGGCCGGCATCCATCCGCTGCTGGCCCGCCTGTGGGCCGCGCGCGGCGTGAATCACCCCGACCAGACCAAGCTGGGCTGGCCACTGCTGCTGCCGCCCGCGCACCTGACCCATTCCGAACACGCGGCCGCCGTGCTGGCCGACGCGATCCAGGCCAACAAGCGCCTGCTGATCGTGGCCGACTATGACTGCGACGGCGCCACCGCCTGCGCGGTCGGCCTGCGCGGCCTCTCGGCGATGGGCGCCGACGTCGACTTCCTGGTGCCCAACCGCTTCGAAACCGGCTATGGCCTGTCGCCCGCCGTGATCGAACTGGCCTGCCGCCACCGCAACGGCAAGCCCGACATCATCATCACCGTCGACAACGGCATCGCCAGCGTCGAGGGCGTGGATGCGGCCAACGCCGCCGGCATCGGCGTGGTCGTCACCGACCACCACCTGCCCGGCGACACGCTGCCGGCCGCCCTGGCCATCGTCAATCCCAATCAGCCGGGCTGCGGCTTCCCGTCGAAAAACCTGGCCGGCGTCGGCGTCATCTTCTACATGATGCTGGCGCTGCGCGCCGAGCTGCGCCGCCGCGGCGTGTATGCGCCCGACGGCGGTCCGCGCCTGGACGCGCTGGCCGACCTGGTGGCGCTGGGCACCGTCGCCGACGTGGTCCGCCTCGACGCCAACAACCGCCTGCTGGTCACCCAGGGCCTGGCGCGCATGCGCGCCGGTCGCATGCAGCCGGGCCTGCGCGCGCTGTTCGCCGTGGCCGGCCGCGAGCCGCGCAACGCCAACAGCTTCGACCTGGGCTTCGCGCTCGGCCCGCGCATCAACGCGGCCGGCCGCCTGGCCGACATGAGCCTGGGCATCGCCTGCCTCACCACCGACGACGAGGCGCAGGCGCTCAACATGGCGCGCGAGCTCGACAACATCAACCGCGAGCGCCGCTCGATCGAAGCCGAGATGCGCGAGCAGGCCATGGCGGCCATGGAGGCGCCCGACGCCGGCAGCGGCGCCACGGTCTGCGTCTACGACCCGGGCTGGCACCAGGGCGTGGTGGGGCTGGTGGCCTCGCGCCTCAAAGAGAAATTCTGGCGTCCGACGCTGGCCTTCGCGCCGGCCGGCGACGACGAGATCCGCGGCTCGGGCCGCTCGATTCCCGACGTGCACCTGCGCGACGTGCTCGACCTGGTGTCCAAGCGCCACCCGGGCCTGATCCGCAAGTTCGGCGGCCACGCCATGGCGGCCGGCCTCACGCTCGGGCGCGACGGCTTCGCGGCCTTCCAGCCCGCCTTCGAGGCGGCGGTGCGCGAGCTCACCGGTCGCGACCACTTCGAGCCGCTGATCGAGACCGACGGCTCGCTCGAATCGGGCTACGCCAACGCCGAAGTGGCGGGCATCCTGCAGCAGCAGGTCTGGGGCGCGGGCTTTGCCGCGCCGCTGTTCCTCGACGAATTCACCGTGCGCAGCCAGCGCCTGGTCGGCGAGAAGCACCTGAAGCTCTCGCTCGAGCGCGGCCAGCAGCGTTTCGACGCCATCTGGTTCGGCCACGACCAGAACCTGCCCGAGCGGATCCAGTGCGCCTACCGCCTGGAGCAGAACGTCTGGAACGGCATGGTGTCGGCCCAGCTCGTGATCGAATACGCGGCCTGATCCGGGCCCCGGGGCGGCCGCGGCCCAGGCCGTCCGCCCCCATTTCGCCCGCCACGGGGTGCCGGGGCGCGCCCCGCGCCGCGCCCGGGCAGCAGGAAGCCGTCAGGCACGCTAAAATGCCAGGTTTCGCATAAAAGTCACCAGGATCAATCATGGAAGCCGAACGTCAGAACCAGATCGCCGCCCGCCTTGCCGACTACGCGGAGCGCGAACAGGCTCTACGGAGGTATCTTTGACTACGATGCCAAAGCTGAACGCCTGCACGTCGTAAACGCCGAACTCGAAGATCCCTCGGTCTGGAACGACCCCAAGCACGCCCAGGACCTGGGCCGTGAAAAGAAGTCCCTCGAAGACGTCGTGGGCACGCTGTCCGCGCTCGGCGCCGGCGTGGCCGACGCGCTCGAGCTGTTCGAGCTCGCCGCCGCCGATGACGACGACGCCACGCTCGAAGCGATCGAGGTCGACGCCAACGGCTTCCAGGAAAAGCTCGAGACCCTGGAATTCCGCCGCATGTTCTCGAACGCGGCCGACCCGCTGAACTGCTTCGTCGACATCCAGGCCGGCGCCGGCGGCACCGAAGCCCAGGACTGGGCCTCGATGCTGTTGCGCCAATACCTGAAGTACGCCGAACGCAAGGGCTTCAAGGTCGAGGTGCTCGAAGAATCCGAAGGCGAAGTCGCCGGCATCAAGTCCGCCACCATCAAGATGGAAGGCGAGTACGCGTTCGGCTACCTGCGCACCGAAACCGGCGTGCACCGCCTGGTGCGCAAGAGCCCGTTCGACTCGTCGGGCGGCCGCCATACGTCGTTTGCCAGCGTGTTCGTCTACCCCGAGGTCGACGAGTCGTTCGAGGTCGAGGTCAATCCCGCCGACCTGCGCGTGGACACCTACCGTGCCAGCGGCGCGGGCGGCCAGCACATCAACAAGACCGACTCGGCCGTGCGTATCACGCACATGCCGACGGGCATCGTCGTGCAGTGCCAGAACGACCGTTCGCAGCACCGCAACCGCGCCGAAGCCATGCAGATGCTGAAGTCCAAGCTCTATGAGCTGGAGATGCGCAAGCGCATGGCCGAGCAGCAGAAGCTCGAAGACTCCAAGACCGACGTGGGCTGGGGCCACCAGATCCGTTCCTACGTGCTCGACCAGAGCCGCATCAAGGATCTGCGCACCAACGTCGAAATCTCCAACACCCAGAAAGTGCTGGACGGCGACCTGGATCCCTTCATCCAGGCCAGCCTCAAGCAAGGCGTCTAACCCCTTTCGGAGCCCTCCGACATGATCGATACGCTTGCCATCCTGACCGGCGCCTCGCGCGGCCTGGGCGCCGCCCTGGCGCGCGGGCTGCTCAAACCCGGTACCCGCCTGGTGACCCTGGCCCGGCGCACGGACCCCGACCTTGCCGCCCAGGCCCAGGCCGCCGGCGTCGAGCTCGAGCAGTGGCCCGTCGATCTGTCGGACCTCGCGGCTGCCCACGCCGCGTCCGAACGGCTGGCGGCCCTGCCGCAGGCGCGCCGCTACGTGCTGATCAACAACGCCGGCACGGTCAACCCGGTGGCCAACACCGCCGAGCTCACCGACGGCCGCGCCATCGCCGACGCCTTCAATCTCAACGTGACCGCGGTCATGCTGCTGACGGCGCGCTTCCTGACCGCGCTGCGCGAGCAGCAGGCTGACGTGCGCATCGTCAACATTTCGTCGGGCGCGGGCCGCAATCCCAACGCCGGCTGGGGCGTGTACTGCGCCACCAAGGCCGCCCTCGACATGTACACGCGCGTGCTCAATGCCGAGCATGGCGCGCGCGGCGTGCGCGCCGTCGCGCTGGCCCCCGGCATCGTCGACACCGACATGCAGGCCACCATCCGGTCGAGCGACGAGGCCAGCTTCCCGGCCCTGGCGCGCTTCCAGGAATTCAAGGCCACCGGCAAGCTTTCGGCGCCCGCCGACGTGGCCGCCCGCATTCTTGCCTATCTGGACCGCGACGACTTCGGCAAGACCGAAATCGACGACATCCGCAATTACAACTGACCCATCATGACTGATCACTCGCCCGCGCCCACCCAGGATGAAAACCGCTTGATCGCCGAACGGCGCGCCAAGCTGTCCAAACTGCGCGAAACCGGCGTTGCGTTCCCCAACGATTTCGTGCCCGATGCGCAGGCCGCGCAACTGCACGCCAAATACGACGACCAGGACCCGCAGGCCCTGGTCGACGCCGCCGTCAGCGTGAAGGTGGCCGGGCGCATGATGCTCAAGCGCGTGATGGGCAAGGCGAGCTTCGCCACGCTGCAGGACGGCAGCGGCCGCATCCAGCTCTATCTCGAGCGCGGCACGCTGGGCGAGGAGGCGTACGCCGCCTTCAAGCAATGGGACATCGGCGATATCGTGGCCATCGAGGGCACGATGTTCAAGACGCAGAAGGGCGAGCTCTCGGTGCACGCCACCCGCGCGCGCCTGCTGTCGAAGTCGCTGCGCCCGCTGCCCGACAAGTTCCACGGCGTGGCCGACCAGGAGCTGCGCTACCGCCAGCGCTACGTCGACCTCATCATGACCGACGCCACGCGCAAGACCTTCGAGGCGCGCAGCAAGGCCGTGGGCAGCATCCGCCGCCTGATGCAGGACGCCGGCTTTCTCGAAGTCGAAACCCCGATGCTGCACCCGATCCCGGGCGGCGCCGCGGCCAAGCCCTTCGTCACGCACCACAACGCGCTCGACATGGAGATGTACCTGCGCATCGCGCCGGAGCTCTATCTCAAGCGCCTGGTCGTGGGCGGCTTCGATCGCGTGTTCGAGATCAACCGCAACTTCCGCAACGAAGGGGTGAGCCCGCGCCACAACCCCGAGTTCACGATGATGGAGTTCTACGCGGCCTATGCGGACTACCGCTGGCTGATGGACTACACCGAGAACCTCATCCGCCAGGCCGCGATCGACGCCACCGGCAGCGCCGTGCTGACCTACGGCGAGCGCGAGCTCGACCTGTCCAAGCCCTTCGACCGCCTGACCATCTGCGAGGCGATCCTCAAGTACACCGACGGCTACACCCAGACCCAGCTCGACGACGCCGAGTTCGTGCGCGGCGAGCTCAAGAAGTTCGGCGCCGACGTGAACGGCCCGGTGCTCAAGCGCGCCGGCCTGGGCGCGCTGCAGCTGGCGCTGTTTGAAGAGACCGCCGAATCGCAGCTCTGGAACCCGACCTACATCATCGACTACCCGGTCGAGGTGTCGCCGCTGGCCCGCGCCTCCGACGACCGCGAAGGCATCACCGAGCGCTTCGAGCTCTTCATCACGGGCCGCGAGATCGCCAACGGCTTCTCCGAGCTCAACGACCCCGAAGACCAGGCCGAACGCTTCCGCTCGCAGGTCGAGGCCAAGGACGCCGGCGACGAAGAAGCCATGTATTTCGACGCCGACTACATCCGCGCGCTCGAATACGGCATGCCCCCGACCGGCGGCTGCGGCATCGGCATCGACCGTCTCGTCATGCTGCTGACCAACAGCCCCAGCATCCGCGACGTCATCCTGTTCCCGCACCTGCGCCGTGAGGACTGACGCGCAAGCGGGCGGTCAGCGGCCCCTGCTCGGGGCGACATGCCAGCGATCGTGTGGCGGCACGGCCGCGACCCCGGTCGCAAGCGGGCCGCAGCCGTGCTGGCGCGTAGCGTGAGGAAAAAGAGATGATTGCAAAGTTTTTGATGATCATCGCCTTCCTCGTGCTGTTCATGTACGTCGTGCTGCCGCGCCGCGGCGTCGCCAACCAGGCGGCCTCGCGCGCCCGGCGCCTCTTCATCGCGCTGTGCGCGGCCAGCGTCGGCGCGCTGTCGGGCTCGCTGATCGCGCTGGTGGTCTGGCTGGGCGCCAACGCCAACGCGGCACCGGGCCAGCGCAGCGGCGGCGACGCCCTGCTGGGCCTGTCGGCCCTGCTGCTGGTGATCAGCCTCGGCTGCGCCGTCGGCGCCATGATGAAGCGCGTCAGGTAAGCCCCGCCGAACCACAGCCTGCAAATCAAAAAGCCACCCCGAGGGGTGGCTTTTTGGTTTGAGGCGGGCACAGGATCAGTAGCTGACCACCGGTTCGTTGCGCGAGGCCCGCGCCGGCGGCGCGCCCCCGTCGCCCTGCCCCTGCAGGCGCCGGCCCGGCAGGCCGAACTGCTGCATGAGCTCGCCATAGGCGGCTTCGGCCAGGCTCTTGGACGCCTCGGAGACGGCCTTCGGCCGGCTGAACAGCGCGCTGTCACCCGCACGCGACACGGCCTTCACGTCCTGCCCCGACCCCAGCGCCGAGAACGCGGCCTTCACCTCGTAGGTCCGGGTGTCGATCAGGCTGAAGTCCACCGTGATGTCCAGGCCCAGCGTGCCGGTGCGCGCGGCACCGCCGAACGACATCTGATTCTGCGTGAACTGGATGTCACTGACGGTGCCGAACAGCACGTAGTCGGCGCCCGGGAAGTAGCCCTGCTTGATGCGCGACACGATGTCGAACACCTTGTCCGAGGCCTTGCCGGTATAGGCCTTGGCCTGCACCAGCCGCACCCCGCCGCCCTTGAGCATCGCGCCCTTCAGGTCTGCCGTGTACTTGCGCAGCTCGCCGTACTCGATGTAGGAGTAGGTGCCCTCGGCCGAGTGATAGCTGCTGCTCGCGCTGCCGCTGTAGCGGCTGTTACCCGAATAGGCGTAGCCGCTGTCGCGCTCGCTGCTGCTGCGGTTCACGCGGCTCTGGCTCGAGGCCGACACGACGCGGAAATAGCCGCTCACCCGCTCTTCGTAGGCCAGGTCGGTCACCGCGATCTTCGGCTCGGCGGCCTGGGCCAGGCCCACGCCCCACGCCAGGCTCAGCAACAGGCCACAGATCAAGCGCTTGGAGTTCGTCATCTTCATGCTCCCTGGCAGGCCATCAACGGCGCGAGGTCTTGCGGATTTCCTTCTCGTCCTGCCACTCGATGGTGCCCTCGGCCACGTCGTACAGCTTCAGGGTGATCTTGTAGTAGACGTCCTTGACGTCGCGGCCACGCTTGACGATGGAGGTGATCTCGCCCTCGAGCATGAAGCGGGCGCCGCTCATGTTGCCCATCTTGGCGCGGCCCTGGTTCTTGTAGAGGCCGCTCTGGTTCTGCCGCTGCAGTTCCTCCACGCCGCTCTGCATCTCGTCCATGCTGCGGGTGAAGCGCACCTTGCCGCTCTTGACCAGGCGGGTCTGGATCGTGTTCATGATCGACTTGGTGTCGATGTATTCGCTGGTCTTGTTCAGCACCGGCGCCAGCGTCAGCGTCGGGCGGCCGTCCAGCACGGGGCTCTCGAGCAGCGAGCCCGTCATCGACTCGGCGATCATCTGCAGGTCGGTCGAACCGAACTCATTGGTGACCGTTTCGACGGCCTTGGTGTCGCCGTAACTCACGTCCGACGAGCCCACGGTGGGCTGGGTGGTCTGGCAGCCGGCCAGCGCCAGCATCGCGCCCAGGACCAGGGCGATGCGGGCCGACGACACGCCGCTGCGGAAAGACGACTTCATGGTGACTCCTGATAAAAACATGACAGGCGGGCGGCGCTCAGGGCCGGCCCGCGCTCATTTCGATGCGGAAATCGCTGGCCTGCGGGCCGAACGCCGTGCCCTTGATCGGCAGCGTCTGGTGACCCAGGAAATCCAGTGGCTTCCAGCCTTCCTCGTCGCCCACCCGCATGCCGCCCTCGTCGAGCCAGATGAAGCGGTAGTACAGACGCGAGCGCAGGCCGCTGGTGTTGGCGATCTCGGCCTGCACCACCATCACGTCGTTGCGGCGTTGCGAGCGCAACGCCTCCACCCGCAGGTCGCGCACCGAGTCGCGCACGGCAAGCTTGGCGGCAATGCCGGTCGAAGCGGCGTAGGAAGGCGCGGGATTGGCCTGCGCCAGGGCCTGGCCCTGGCAGGCCAGCGCCAGGCACACGGCGCCGGCGCATCGGATCAAAGTCTTCATGGTGATGCCTGGATGCTTGCCCCGCAGGGCAGTAAAAAAAGGTTGAAACCCGCCCGCCGCTTACTGCAGCAGTGCCGATTTTTCCGGCGCCTTCGGCGGCGCGGCGCGCTTGGCGCCGCGTTTCTTCGGCGCCGGCTCGTCGACCACCGCCTGTTTGGCGAGCTCGCCGAAGCGGCCCGCCTCGCCCAGATAGGTCACGGCGGGATACATGCGCAGCGGCACGATCATGTGGCGTCCGCTCACGCTGATCTTCTGCGGCGCCTGCGCCACGCCTGGCAAGGTCAGCGCGTAGTCGCCGGCGGGCATGAAGCCGCGCGCCACGTATACGCGGCCCGGCAGCGTGCGCCACAGGCGGTCGTCGGCGGGCGGCTCGGCCACCACGGCGGCGACGTTGGCGATCAGGCCGGCGATCAGGCCGCCCTCCTTCTGCGCCACGACCTGGGCCGCCGCCTTGGCCACCATGCGCACCGCGGCGCGCGTCTGCATGCCGGGCAGGTCATC
>Ga0160496_1000825_pt1 | contig 10480 bp, 10 predicted proteins | sample DIDPMG_2_FD_108231 | JGI IMG/M metagenome (GOLD analysis project Ga0160496, IMG submission 108231) | Enriched soil microbial communities from UW Madison campus, WI, USA - DID2937_E24_FP MG | ecosystem: Environmental > Terrestrial > Soil > Grasslands | place: USA: Madison, Wisconsin | collected...
ACTGCCACGAATCGGAAGAAAGGGTGTGGGTCATTTCAGATTTCCCGCGACATGATTTCATCGATGGCGAACGCGGCATCGGCCGGCGCCAGATAGCCCAGGTGCCAGCCCGGCTCGGTTTCCATGAACGACACGCCCTTGCCCTTCACCGTGCGTGCGATCACGCAGGCCGGGCGCTCGCGCGTCGCGTCGGCCCGCAGCCGGCGCAGCAGCGCGGTCAGTTCGCCCAGGTCATGGCCGTCGACCTCGTGCACCTCCCAGCCGAACGCGCGCCACTTGTCGGCCAGCGATTCCACGCCCATCACCTCGTCGACCTTGCCGTCGAGCTGATAGCCGTTGCGGTCGATGATGGCGACCAGCCGATTGAGCCTGTTGTGCGCGGCGAACAGCGCCGCCTCCCACACCTGCCCCTCCTGCTGCTCGCCGTCGCCCAGCATCACGAAGGTGTGATAGTCGAGCTTGTTGAGGCGGCCGCCGAGCGCCATGCCCACGCCGTTGGACAGCGCGTGGCCGATGGAGCCGGAGCTGAAGTCCACGCCGGGCACCTTGCTCATGTCGGGGTGATCGCCCAGCGGGCTGCCGAGCCGGGTGTAGCCGTCGAGCAGCTCGCGCTCGATGAACCCCAGGTCGGCCAGGATCGGAAACAGGCCCACGGCGGCGTGGCCCTTGCCCATCAGGAAGCGGTCGCGCCCGGGCCAGTGCGGCTCGCCCCGGCGCAACTGCATCACGTCGTAGTAGAGCGCGGCGAAGATTTCCGCGCACGAGAATACGGAGCTGTAGTGGCCGACCTTGGCGATCTCGATGAGCCGGATCGTTTCGAGTCGGACAAAGCGGGCCTTGTCCCGCAACCTCTTGATCTCCTCCGAGGTGGGATATGCCGGTACATGCGTCATGGCGCTGTTCCTTTGTGGTGTAAGATATATCATATATAATATACCCACTTGCACGAGATGTGGGTGCGGCAAAGTAGAATTCCTTGCCCAGCCGCCCCTTCCCTTCACCCCTCGCTGCCCCCCAATGACCACTCTCAAGCCGGTAAAAAAAGAAAACCTCTCCGTCAGGGTCTACAACGAGCTGCGCAATGCCCTGATCGACGGCCAGTACGAGCCGGGCGAACGGCTGATCATCGGCGAGCTCGCGGCAGAGCTCGGCGTGTCCATCACACCCGTGCGCGAGGCGATCTTCCGCCTGATCAGCGAACAGGGCCTGGAAATGCAGGCGGCCACCGCCGTGTACGTGCCGTTCGTGAACTCCGCGCGGCTGTGGGAGATCCAGCAGATCCGCGTGCAGCTCGAAGGCCTGGGCGCGGCCGAGGCCGCCAAGAAGATCACGCCGCACCAGCTCGACAACCTGGTGTCGCTGCAGCGCGACTTCCTGGCCCATACCGCCAGCGATCCCAAGCGCGCCAGCTACCTGAACCGCAAGTTCCACTTCTCGATCCTCGAGGCGGCCGGCATGCCGACGCTGCGCAACACGGTGGAGTCGTTCTGGGTCATCACCGGTCCGATCCTCAAGGTGTTCCACATCAAGACCGCCGGCCTGAATTACTCCGAAGACCGCCATCGCCACGAGGCGGTCCTCGAGGCCCTGCGCGCACGCGATCCCGAGGCGGCCGCACGGGCCATCCAGGACGACCTGCGCTGGGGCGGCAAGATCATGATCGATTGGCTGATCGAACGTGAGAAAGAGCAGGCGGAGGAAGCGGCCAAGACAGAAGCCGCTCCCCGCGCGACCCGCAAATGAGGAGACGACATGTTGAAGGTGTTTGGCGCGCCCAGCCGGTATTACCAGGGTCCGGGCGCCATCGATGAGCTGGGCCGCGCGGCGGCCCTGTTCGGCCGCAGCGCCGCGCTCGTGATCGATGGGTATGTGCACGGGGTGCTGGGCGAACGCCTGGTGCAGCTGTGCGCCGACCACGGCGTGAGCCTGCACCCGCTGGTGCTCGAGGGCGACCTGACCCCGGCGGTGGTGGCGCAGCTGCGCGGCCGCGCCGAGTCGCTGGGCGCCGACATGGTGATCGCGGTGGGCGGCGGCAAGTCGCTCGACGCGGGCAAGGCGGTGGCGCGGCACCTGCACCGCCATCTCGTCACCGTGCCCACGGTCGCGTCCAACGACGCGCCCACCAGCAAGAACTACGTGCTGTACGACGCGCATCACAACCTGCTCGCCGTGGAGCACATGCTCTTCAACCCGACGCTGGTGATCGTCGACACCGCGCTGGTGGCCACGGCGCCGCCGCTGTTTTTCCGCGCCGGCCTGGGCGATGCGATCTCGAAGAAGTTCGAGGCGGCGCAATGCGCGGCCAATGGCGGCCTCAACATGTATGACGCGGCGCCCACGGCCACCGCTCAGTTGATCGCCGACGGTTGCGCGGACGTGCTGCTGGCCGACGGCGAGGCCGCGCTGGCCGCGGCCGGCAGCGGCCAACCCACGCCGGCGTTCGAGCGCGCGGTCGAGGCGATGATCCTCATGAGCGGCCTCGGTTTCGAAAGCGGCGGGCTGTCGATCGCGCACGCGCTCACGCGCGGGCTGTCCAAGATCGGCGGGGTCGAGAAAGCCTTGCATGGCATGCAGGTGGCGCTGGGCCTGTTGGTGCAGCTCGACCTGGAGGCGCGCGACGACGGCGTGCACGCGCAGCTGCAGGACTGGTATGGCCGCGTGGGCCTGCCGCGCACCCTGCGCGAGCTCGGCGCCACCCGGATCGACGATGCCGAGATCGCGCTGTGTGCCGAGCTCTCGCTCAAGGCGCGTCATGCCGACAACTTCCCACGCAAGCTGGGCGTGGCGGAGCTGGCCGGCGCCCTGCGCCGGCACGCCGGCGCCTGACGCGCGGCCGCCGCGTCAGAAGTTGACCTTGCCGCCGCCCTTCAGGCCCAGCTTCTCGCGGGCCTCGTCGGGCGTGGCGACCTCCAGGCTGAGCGCCTCGAGAATCGTGCGGATCTTCTCCACCTGCTGACGGTTCGATGCCGCCAGCTCGCCCGGACCGATCCAGAGCGAATCCTCCAGCCCCACCCGCACGTTCGATCCCATCGCCGCACCGATCGTGGCGAGCGGGATCTGGTTGCGCCCCGCGCCCAGGATCGACCATTCGTAGTCATGGCCGAACAGCCGGTCGGCGGTGCGGCGCATGTGCATCAGGTCTTCGGGATGCGGGCCGATGCCGCCCATCAGGCCGAACACCGACTGGATGAAGGGCTTGGACTGCACCAGGCCGCGGTCGACGAAGTGCTTGAGGTTGTAGAGATGGCTGATGTCGTAGCACTCGAACTCGAAGCGCGTGCCGTTGGCGTTGCCCAGCTTGAGAATGGTCTCGATGTCCTGGTAGGTGTTGCGGAACACCAGCGAGCGGCTGTTCTCCAGATGCTCGCGCTCCCACGCATGCTCGAAGTCCTTGAAGCGGTCGAGCATCGGATAGAGGCCGAAGTTCATCGAGCCCATGTTGAGCGAGGCCACTTCCGGCGCGAAGGTGGTGGCCGGGCGCATGCGCTCCTCCACCGTCATGTGCGGGCTGCCGCCGGTGGTGATGTTGATCACCGCGTCGGTCTCGGCCTTGATGCGCTTGAGAAACGGCTCGAACAGCGCCGGATCCTGCGAGGGCTTGCCGGTGACCGGGTCGCGCGCATGCAGGTGCAGCACGGCGGCGCCGGCGCGCGCCGCGCCGATGGCGGCCTCGGCGATCTCGTCGGCCGTCACCGGCAGGTGCGGCGACATGCTCGGGGTGTGGATGGCGCCGGTCACGGCGCAGGTGATGATGACCTTGTTCTTGGCCTTTGCCATTAGTCTCTCCGCTCTCGTTTGTGCCGCAACAACCGCATGAGCTGGTCGTCGCGCCAGAATCGCCGCGCCGGCAGGTCCGACGCGGACAGCTGTTCGCGCCGCTGCCGTTGCAGCGCGTCGACCAGCTCGCCTTCCCAGGCCACGCAGTCACGCTGCGTGGCGCCGATGGAGGCATACAGCCCGCCATAGCGGGCGCAGTAATCGGCGATGCCGCCGGGGGCATTCAGGTCGATGGTCTCGAACGGCCCCATGAACGACCAGCGCAGGCCCAGCCCGTCCTTGACCGTCACGTCGATGTCTTCCGCGCTGGCGATGCCGGCCTCGACCAGCCGGAACGCCTCCTGCAGCAACGCGCCCTGCAGGCGGTTCAGCACGAAGCCCTCGATCTCCTGCCGCACCACCACCGGCTTCTGCCCGACCGCGCGCATGATCTCGCCCGCGCGTTCGACGGTGGCGGCGTCGGTCCAGGGCGCGCCGCTGAGCTCGACCACCGGCACCAGGTACGGCGGATTGACCGGATGCGCGACCAGGCAGCGGCCGCGCCCCGGCAGCGATTCGGTGAACGCGCTGGTGGGAATGCTGGAGGTGGAGCTGCCGATGATGGCGCCCGGCGGCGCGAGTCGGTCGAGCTCGCGAAACAGGGCCTGCTTGACAGCCAGGCGCTCGGGCGAGTTCTCCTGCACGTAGTCGACGCCGGCCAGCGCGTCGGCCAGCGTGTCCGCGACCTCGACGCGGCGCGCGACCGCGGCCGCGTCATCGAGCAGGCCGTGCTGTTCGAGGGCATCGAGCTGCTGGCGCACCAGGCGCGGCGCCTCGGCGCGCGCGTCCGCGTCGGGATCGTGCAGGCGCACCTGCCAACCGGCCCGCGCGAACACGATGGCCCAGCCCTGCCCGATCAGGCCGCATCCAATGATGGCGACGGTGGACATCGGTCCTCCGCTCAGTAGAGTTTCTGCGTGAAGCCGTCGACCACGATGGCCTGGCCGGACACGCTGCGGGCCGCGTCGCTGGCGTTGAACAGCGCCATGTTGGCGATGTCGCGCGCGGTCACCATGCGGCCCAGCGCGGCCTGGTTTTCATACAGCGCGGCGACCTCGTCGACCGGCTGGTTCAGCGTCGCGGCCTTGGCCGCGATCACCGCGCGGATGCGCGGCCCTTCGACGGCGCCCGGCAGGATCGCGTTGACGCGGATGCCGAACTGGCCCAGCTCGATGGCGAGCGACTTGGTGAAGCCGATCACCGCCCACTTCGAGGCCGAATACACCGAGCGCCCGGCAAAGCCCAGGTGGCCCGCCGCCGACGACAGGTTGATCATCACGCCGGCGGACGACGCCTTGAGCAGCGGGATCGCCAGGCGCGCGCACAGGAACTGGCCGGTCACGTTCACCGCGAGGGTGCGGTCCCAGTCGGTCTTGCTCAGGGTCTCGACCGGGCCGGCGGGGCCGGCGATGCCGGCGTTGTTGATCAGCACGTCCAGGCCGCCGAGCGTGCGCTGCACCCGCTCGAACAGACGCGCCACACTGGCCTCGTCCGACACGTCGGCCACCTCGGCGTGGATGGCCGGGATCTCGCGCCTGAGGTCGGCCAGCCGCGCCTCGTTCACGTCGCACACGAACACGTTCGCGCCGGCGGCGCTGAACACGCGCGCCATCTCCAGCCCGAGGCCATCGGCCCCGGCGGTGATCAATACCTTGCGGCCCGCGAACTTCACATCTTCGAACATCGTCTCGTCTCCTCTGTCGCATTCACGGTATGGCCAGCCTGTCCGTGGGGATCAGGTCATGAGCCAGCCACCCGCCACGTCCAGCACCTGCCCCGTCACGAAACGCGCCTCGTCGGACGCGAAGAACAGGCAGGCGTCGGCCACTTCTTCGGGCGTACCCAGCCGCCGCAGCGCCGTCACGCGCGCGACCGCGTCGTTGATTTCCTGCGGCACCGACTTCAGCAGCGGCGTGCTGATGCGGCCCGGCGCCAGGCCGTTGACGGTGACGTCGAACTCGCCCAGCTCGGCCGCCCAGTGTCGCGTGAGCCCGAGCAGCGCCGACTTGGTGGCCGCGTAGTGCGCGGCCACGATGTCGCAATAGGCCTTGCCGGCCACCGAGGACATGTTGACGACGCGGCCGAAGCGCTGCGCCACCATGTGCGGCGAGCACAGCCGCGCCATGTAGAAGGCGCTGTTCAGGTTCACCGCCACCACCTGGTCCCACTCCGCGGGCGGCATTTCCCATACGCGCAGCGCGCGGCCCCGCGTCTTGGGCGAGATGCCGACGTTGTTGACCAGGATGTCGATGCCGCCCAGCACGGCCGTGAGCTCGCCATGTGCCTGCTCGCAGGCGACGTAGGTCGACACGTCGGCCTGGGCGAAGTGCGCCTCGGCACCCTCGGCGCGCAGCGCGTCGCGCAGGGCCAGGCCACGCGCGGCGTCGAAGTCCACCAGCGCGAGCCGGGCGCCTTCGCGCGCGAAGCCGCGGGCGATGGCCTCGCCGATGCCGCCGGCCGCGCCGGTCAGCAGCACGGTCTTGCCGGCCAGGCCGCTCATGGCGCCACCTTGAGCACGATCTTGCCGATGTGCGCGCTGCTTTCCATCAGCGCGTGCGCCTTGGCCGCCTCAGCCAGCGGGAACTCGGCGTGGATCACGGGCAGGCAGCGGCCCTGTTCGAGCAGTGGCCACACCTGCTGCACCAGCGCCGCCCCGATCTTGCCCTTGTCCTCGTCGGAACGCGGGCGCAGCGTGGAGCCGGTGAACGTCAGCCGCTTCGTCATGATCGGCATGGCGTCGATCGAGGCCTTGCTGCCTTCCAGGAAGGCGATCTGCACCAGGCGGCCGTCGAGCGCCAGGCTGTGCACGTTGCGGTTGATGTATTCGCCGCCGACCATGTCGAGGATCACGTCCACGCCCTTGCCGTCGGTGAGCGTGCGCACCACCTCGGCGAAATCGGTGTCCTTGTACAGAATGGTTTCGCTGGCGCCGGCCGCGCGGCAAGCCTCGGCCTTGGCGGCGTTGCCCACCGTGGTCCAGACGCGCGCGCCGAAGGCCGCGGCGAGCTGGATCGCGGTCAGGCCGATGCCGCTCGATCCGCCGTGCACCAGCAGCGTCTCGCCCGGCTTGAGGGCGCCACGCTCGAACACGTTGGTCCAGACGGTGAAGTAGTTTTCCGGCACGCAGGCGGCCGCGCGCAGGTCGAGCCCGCGCGGCACCGGCAGGCAGTGGCGCTCGTCGGCCAGACAGTACTCGGCATAGCCGCCGCCCGGCGTGAGCGCGCAGACCTGTTCGCCCACCTTGCGGTCGCGCACCTCGGGGCCGACGGCGCTGATCGTGCCCGATACCTCCAGGCCCAGGTAAGGCGAGGCGCCCGGCGGCGGCGGATAGGCGCCCGCGCGCTGCAGCACCTCGGGGCGATTGATCCCGGCATAGGCCACCTGGATCTCGACCTGGCGGCCCGTGGGCGCCACGCGCGCGCGCTGCGCGAGCTGCAGGCACTCGGGCCCGCCGCCCTTGCCGTGGTCGATGAAACTGAACGTCTGCGACATGTCGCCTCAACCTCCTGGACGGCCCGGCCTCAATGGCCGAGATACGCCCGCTTCACATGGGGATCGTTGAGCAGCTCCTGGCCGGTGCCGCTCAACACGATGGAACCGTTCTCCAGCACATAGCCGCGATCGGCCAGGCGCAGGGTGCGGAATACGTTCTGCTCGACCAGCAGCACCGTGACGCCGTGTTCGGTCACGCGCCGGATCACGTCGAACATCTGCTGCACCAGCAGCGGCGACAGGCCCAGCGAGGGCTCGTCGAACACCAGCAGGCGGGGCTCGGCCATCATGCCGCGCGCGATCGCCACCATCTGCTGCTCGCCGCCCGACAGCGAGCCGGCGTGCTGGTTGAGACGTTCGCGCACGCGCGGGAAGATCGCCAGCACCTCTTCCAGGCGCCGGGCGGCGTCGGCGCGCGCGGCGCGCTTGTACGAGCCCATCACGAGGTTGTCGCGCACGGTGAACGACGGAAACAGCTGGCGCCCCTCCGGCACCATCGTGATGCCGGCGTCCACGATCTGCGCGGGCGTGCGGTTGGTGAGGTCGTGGCCGTCGAACTCGACCTTGCCCTGCGTGGCCGGAATCACGCCGCACAGGGCCTTGAGGGTCGTGGTCTTGCCGGCGCCGTTGGCGCCGATCAGGGTCACGATCTCGCCCGGCCTCACCTCGAAGCTCAGGTCGTTCAGGACCTGCGTCTTGCCATAGCCGGAACTCAGTGCAGATACCTTAAGCATCCTGGTACTCCTTGCCGAGATAGGCCTCGATCACCGCGGGGTTTTCCACCACCTCCTTGGGATGACCGCTGACCAGAACGGCGCCTTCGTTGATGACGATGATGCGATCCGACAGCGCCATGGTGGCCTGCATCATGTGTTCGATCAGCAGGATCGAAACGCCGGAATCGCGGATGCGGCGGATCATCTGGATGGCACGTTCGATGTCGGCCGGGTTCAGGCCCGCCATCACCTCGTCGAGCAGCAGGATCTTCGGCTGGGTGGCCAGCGCGCGCGCCACTTCCAGGCGCTTCATGCCGCCCACGGTGAGATTGCGCGCCTCGGTGTCGAGCGACTTCACCAGGTCGGTCTGCTCGGCCACGCGCCGCGCGATCTGCTCGGCCTCGTCGCGGTTGCGGGTCTTGATGAAGGCGCCCAGCATGATGTTCTCGAGCACGGTCAGGCCGGTGAAGGGCCGCGCGATCTGGAAGGTGCGGCCCATGCCCTTGTGGGCCAGCTCGTCGGGCGTCTTGCAGCTGACCCAGGCGCCGTCGCGGTCCAGCAGCGTCACCGTGCCCTTGTCGGGCGCGAGAAAGCCGGAGATCAGATTGAACACCGTGGTCTTGCCCGCGCCGTTCGGGCCGATCATGCCCAGGATCTCGTTCTGGTAGAGCGTGAGCGAGACGTCGTTGGTGGCGCGCAGGCCGCCGAAGTTCTTGAACAGATTCTTGGCGTGCAGCACCGGCGTGTCGCGGTTCAGGCTCTGGGTGCCCGTGGCCGCGGGCGGCAGCGCCGCGATCTGCTTGCGCGTGCCCAGATACGGCAGGCGCGCCAGCCAGCGCTCGATGGCGGGCCCGAAGGCGCCGGCCAGGCCGCGCGGAATGGTCAGCACCACCAGCACCAGGATCGCCCCGTAGACCACGCCGTGCATGCCGTTGCCCACGCTGGAGAGCCAGCCGCGCGCGAACTCGGCGATCGGCAGCACCAGGAAGGTGCCGGCGATCGGGCCCGCCACGGTGCCCAGGCCGCCGATCAGCGCGAACATGGCGATCTGGATCGACAGCTCGAGCGAGAAGGCCGAGGCCGGATCGACGAAGGTGAGGTAGGTGATGTGGAAGGTGCCGATCAGGCTGGTCAGCATGGCCGAGGCCACCGCCGCCATGATCTTCATCTTGACCGTATGCACGCCCACCGCGCGCGCCGCTTCCTCGCGCTCGCGGATCGCGATCAGATAGTGGCCCGCGCGCGACTTGCGGATCAGCCACGACACCCACAGCACCAGCAGGAACAGCGCGAAGGCGATGATGAGGTAGTTGACCTTGTCGCGGAACACGATCCAGGTCCAGCCGATGTTCAGCGGCAGCGAGATGCCGCTGGAGCCGCCGGTCCAGCTTTCCTCGTGGATCACCAGCAGGCGCACCACTTCCAGGATCGCGATGGTGGAGAGCGCGAAGAACGGGCCCTTCAGGCGCAGCGTGGGGTAGCTGATCACCACCGCCACCAGGCCGGAGATGACGGCGCCCAGCAGCATGCCGATCCAGGGCGAGATGCCGAAGTTCTGCGTGAGCAGCGTGGCCGTGTAGCCGCCGATGCCGTAGAACACGGCGTGGCCGAGCGAGAGCTGGCCGGCGTAGCCGCCGACGATGTTCCAGGCCGTGGACAGCGCGGCGAACACGAACAGCAGGACGAACAGGTTGAGCCAGAAGGCCGTGCCCACCACGACGGGCACGATGAACATGAGGATCAGCAGGATGAGGCTGACGTAGGTTTTGGGGCTGCGGATATCGGGTAGCACGTCGGTCTCCTTGTTATTCCGTGACGTTGCCGAACAGGCCGGTCGGCCGCAGGACGAGAATCAACAGGAAGATGCCGAAGTACACGACCTCCTTGAGATCCGGTGCGATGTAGTAGCCCGCGAGCGTGTCCACCACGCCGATGATGAGCGAGCCGGCGACGGCGCCATACAGGCTGCCCAGGCCGCCCAGCACCACGATCACGAACGCGGTCAGCACGAAATAGGTGCCCACGGTGGGGAACACGGGATACTGCGGCGCCAGCAGGCCCGCCGCCACGCCGACGAAGGCGGTGCCCAGCCCGAAGGCGATCACGTACACGGCGTTCACGTTCACGCCCATCAGCAGCGCCGCGTAGCGGTGCTGTGCCACGGCACGCAGCGCGCGGCCGAGATAGGTGTGGTGCATGAAGAGGTGCAGCAGCACGGTGAGCGCGATCGCCACCAGGAACGTGATGACCTGGCCGCTCACCAGCGTGAAGCCGCCGGCCGAGATCACGCCGGTGCCGAGTTCGGCCGGCGCGCGCACGACGTTGGCGCCGAACACCACCAGCGCCAGGTTGAACAGGATGGTCGACAGCCCGACCGTGGCGAAGATCTGGATGTGCTCGTCGGAATTGAGCAGGGGCTGGATGATGAGCCGCTGCGTGAGTGCGCCCAGCGCGAA
>Ga0160496_1000826_pt1 | contig 10467 bp, 8 predicted proteins | sample DIDPMG_2_FD_108231 | JGI IMG/M metagenome (GOLD analysis project Ga0160496, IMG submission 108231) | Enriched soil microbial communities from UW Madison campus, WI, USA - DID2937_E24_FP MG | ecosystem: Environmental > Terrestrial > Soil > Grasslands | place: USA: Madison, Wisconsin | collected...
CGTGGGCAGCTCGGTCGGCAATTACAACGCCACGCTCAACCGCATGCGGCAGGCCTTCGCCAGCCGCGACAGCGGCGGCCGCGGCCTGCAGACCTTCGACCTGCGCGTGGCGATCCATGCGGTCACGGCCGCCGAGTCCGCGCTGCTCGATCTGCTCGGCCAGCACCTGGGCGTGCCCGTGGCCGCGCTGCTGGGCGAAGGCGTGCAGCGCACCTCGGTGCAGATGCTGGGCTATCTGTTCTATGTGGGCGACCGCCAGCAGACGCCGCTGCCTTATGCCAGCGCACCCGATGAGACGGACGACTGGCTGCGTCTGCGCCACGAAAGGGCGCTCACGCCGGAGGCCATCGTCAAGCTGGCCGAGGCTTCGTATACGCGCTACGGCTTCGAAGACTTCAAGCTCAAGGGCGGCGTGCTGAGCGGCGACGAAGAGGTCGAGGCGATCCGCGCGCTGCACGAACGCTTCCCCAAGGCCCGCATCACGCTGGATCCGAACGGCGGCTGGCTGCTCGACGAGGCCGTGCGCCTGTGCCGCGACCTGCATGGCGTGCTCGCGTACGCGGAGGATCCGTGCGGCTCCGAAGGCGTGTTCTCGGGTCGCGAGGTGATGGCCGAGTTCCGCCGTGCCACCGGTCTGCCCACTGCTACCAACATGGTCGCCACCGATTGGCGCGAAATGGCGCACACGCTGTCGCTGCAATCGGTCGACATCCCGCTGGCCGATCCGCATTTCTGGACGATGCAGGGTTCGGTGCGCGTGGCGCAGACCTGCCAGGCCTTCGGGCTGACCTGGGGCTCGCATTCGAACAACCACTTCGACGTGTCGCTCGCCATGTTCACCCACGTCGGCGCCGCCGCCCCCGGCCGCGTCACCGCGATCGACACGCACTGGATCTGGCAGGACGGCCAGTACCTCACGCGCAACCCGTTGCAGATCCGCGGCGGCTACATCGAACTGCCGCAGACCGGCGGGCTGGGCATCGAGCTCGACATGGACGCCGTCGAACGCGCCCACCAGCTCTACCTGCAACACGGCCTCGGCGCCCGCGACGACGCCATCGCGATGCAGTACCTGATCCCCAACTGGACCTTCGACCGCAAGCGCCCCTGCCTGGTCCGCTGAATCCGCTCCGCTCCGCACCGCGTCGCGTCGCGTCGTGCAGCATGGCCGGCCGGCGCCGCCAAAAAGAGTCCCAAAAAGGAGTCAGACTGCAATTTCCGGTCCGCAGCGTCCATCCAAAAAGGTGTCAGACTGCATTTATCTTGGCGGCCGCTGCACCCCGAAAAGGTGTCAGACTGCACTTTCTTTGGCGGGCACGGCGGGCAGATAAGGTGTCAGACTGCATTTTTCGGGCGGCGGCCGCCGCGAAAAATGCAGTCTGACTCCTTTTCGAAAATGCAGTCTGACTCCTTTTCTGGGGGAGCGAGCCTGTAGCCGTGACCGCCCACGCGGGCTCGGCGACGTCCCGCAGGCGTGTGCGACCAAACGACGGGATGAAGCGACCATCCGAACGCATACTTACGGTGTGGGCCGCAACGGCGCACATTGGAGGCACTCAGTTGGAGAGCCTTCATGTCCCAAGTCCCGCATTCCTCGGCCGCACCCCGCCACGCCATCGTGATCGGCGGTTCGCTCAGCGGCCTGTTCATCGGCAATCTGCTGCGACGCGCAGGCTGGCACGTCGAGATCTTCGAGCGTTCGGCCCACACACTGGACAGTCGCGGCGGCGGCATCGTGTTGCAGCCCGACGTGGAGGACGTGTTCCGCCGCTGCGCCATCTACCTCACGGACAGTCAGCTCGGCGTGCGCTCCCAGTATCGCAACGTGTTCAACCCGGACGGCAGCACGCACTCCCATCACTACGCGCCGCAGGTGCAGACCTCGTGGTCGCTGCTGTATTCGACGCTGCGGCGGGCCTTCGGCGACCTGGGCTACCACCAGGGTGCGACGCTGGCGCGCGTCTCTCAGGACGACGCGGCCGGTACCGTCACGGCGCACTTCGCCGACGGCACCCTGCGATCGGCGCATCTGCTGATCGGTGCCGACGGCGGCAACTCGACGGTGCGCGCGCAGTTCTGGCCCAACGCCCGCCCCGTCTACGCGGGCTACCTCGCGTGGCGCGGGCTGGTGCCCGAGGCCGGATTACCGGCCAGCGCGCGGCAGCATCTGCAGGGCGACCTCAGCTTCGCGAACAACTATGGCTCGCACATCCTGGGCTATCTCGTGCCCGGTCCGGGCAACGACCTGCGCCCGGGCCATCGCCTGTTCAACTGGGTGTGGTACCGCACGGCCGACCCCGCTCAGCTCGCGGCCATCATGACCGACCGGGAGGGTCGACGCCGCGGGCATTCGATTCCCGAAGGATGGCTCGACGCGCGCTGGCTTGGGCATCTGCGCACGGAGGCGCAGGCGTTGCTGCCCCCGGCGTTCCGCGACCTGGTCGAGGTGACGCGCGATCCCTTCGCCCAGGAGATTCGCGACCTCGCCTGCGACCACTACGTCGCCGGACGCACCGTGATCCTCGGCGATGCCGCCGCGATTCCCCGTCCGCACACCGCAGCGAGCACGCTCAAGGCCGCCGCGAACGCGCTGGCGCTGGCCGATGCGCTGACGCAGTTCCCGCAAGACCTGCAACTTGCGCTGGCCGCCTGGGAACCCGCGCAGGTCGCGCTGGGCAAGGCGCTGCAGCGCCGCGGCATCGACACGGGTAATTACTTGATGTTCCAGCACGGCGCGGCGGGCCGGCTGGCATGAGCGGTACCGCCGCGGGCATCCGCCGTCGGAAGTGCGGATAAAGGAGTCAGACTGCATTTATCACGCGGGGCGATGGACCGGATAAATGCAGTCTGACTCCTTTATCTGGAATGTCCCGGCCCGGAAAAATGCAGTCTGACACCTTTGTTCGGGTTTCTTCGGAACGGGAAAATGCAGTCTGACACCTTTGTTTGGTGTGGGCCCGTTCGAAGAATTGCAGTCTGACTCCTTTTCCAGCGGACGCCTTTTCTCAGCGGGGGGGCAGGCTGGCGTCGATGAGGCGTTCTGCGACGGGGACGAGGTATTTGGGGGGGCCGTCGGCGCCGAACATCTGGCCGGTGAGGAAGGCGCCTTCGAGCAGCAGCATGAGGCCGTTGCCCAGTTCGACGGGGTCGGTGGCGCCCATGTGCCAGGCCATGTCGACCAGGCGCTCGCGCAGCAGGTGCTTGTGCTGCACCGAGACCTTGCGGGCCGGGTGGTCGGGCTCGGGGTATTCGACGCAGGCGTTGCTCAGGCCACAGCCGCGGTAGTCGGGCAGCTCGGTGGCGCGCTGGGCCAGGCGGCGGAAGTAGGTAAGAAGCTGCTCGCGCGGATCGTCGGGGTGGTCGGGCACGCCGGCTTCGAAGCGGGCCCAGAACTCCTGCTCGTAATCGCGCAGATACGACGCCGCCAATTCGTCTTTGGACGAAAACGCCCGATACAGGCTGGGCTTGGTCACGCCGGCCTCGGTCACGATGGCGTCCACGCCGACCGCGCGGATGCCGTCGCGGTAGAACATTCTGCGCGCGGTCTCGCGGATGCGGTCGGCGGCCTTGGGCGCGCCGGCGGCGGCCGGATTCGATTGCCTGGAAGCCATTCGGACTCCTCCACAGAAAGGACTTGACGACGTTACTGACCGGTACGTACGATTCGAACTCCTGCTTACGTACCGGTCAGTAACATGAGTATATCCCATCCTCCCGCGCCGTTCCGCCGCTATGGACAGAAGTATGCGTTCGTCGTGGTCGCGGTGATCTTCTTCGCCCTGCTGATATCCGCGGGCTTGCGCTCGACCCCGAGTGTGCTGCTGGTGCCGCTGCAGGAACACTTCGGCTGGAGCCGCGCCACGATCTCGTTCGCCGCGGCGGTCGGCATCTTTCTGTATGGACTGACCGGCCCCTTCGCGGCCGCGGCCATGGAGCACTTCGGCCTGCGCCGGGTGTTGATCGGCGCCTTGATCATCATGTCCGCCTCGAGCGCCGCCAGCGCCTTCATGACCGAGTCCTGGCAACTGCTGCTGACCTGGGGCGTGTTCTCCGGGATCGCGTCGGGCGCGGTGGCGGTCGTGCTGGGCGCGACGGTGGTCAACCGCTGGTTTGCCACCCGGCGCGGCCTGATGATGGGACTGCTCACCGCCAGCACCGCCACCGGCAATCTGTTGTTCCTGCCGGTGCTCGCCGCGCTGGCCGCGTCGGGCGACTGGACCCGCGTGGTGTGGGCGGTGGCCGCCGGGGCCGCCGTGATGGTGCCGTTCGCGATCTGGCTGGTGCCCAACCGCCCGGCCGACGTGGGTCTGCGGCCGTTCGGCAGCGCGCCCGATGCCCCGCCGCCGTCCACGGCACCGCGCACCGGCCTGCTCGCCGCCACCTTCGGCGCCCTGCGCCGCGCCGCCCGCACGCGCACGTTCTGGTATCTGTTCGCCACCTTCTTCGTTTGCGGGTTCACCACCAACGGCCTGGTCGGCACCCACCTGATCGCGATGTGCGGCGACCACGGCATCGCCGAAGTGCAAGCCGCCGGGCTGCTCGCCCTGATGGGCATCTTCGACCTGGTGGGCACCACCGCCTCGGGCTGGCTGACCGACCGCTACGATCCGCGCCGATTGCTGTTCGTCTACTACGCGCTGCGCGGCCTGTCGCTGATGTACCTGCCCTACTCCGACTTCTCGTTCTACAGCCTGTCGATCTTCGCGATCTTCTTCGGCCTGGACTGGATCGCCACCGTGCCGCCCACGCTGCGCCTGACCACCGAAGCCTTCGGCGAGCGCGACGCGCCGGTGGTGTTTGGCTGGATCGTGGCGGGCCACCAGCTCGGCGCGGCCAGCGCGGCCTGGATGGGCGGATTCGTGCGCGAAGCCACCGGCAGCTACCAGTGGGCCTTCGTGCTGGCGGGTTCCACCGGCCTCATCGCGGCGGTGATCGCATTGATGATCGCACGCCGCCCCGCGACGCCGGCGCTGCAGCCGGCATGACGAAACGCCGGGCCGGCGTGAACCGGCCCGGCGTCCGGGGCAACGCGCGCACCCGGCGCGACGCCGGGTGAGTCATGAGACGGCGCGGGAGCAATGGCCGCGGCGACGCCAGCGCCGCCGCCCGGAATGGCAACTCCCCCTACTCGGAGATGTGCGTGCCCTTGACCGACTGCGGATCGATGCCGCCCAGCCGCAGCCGGGCGTCGACCGTGTCGGCCGAGTTGTCGCCCCGTTCCGCCGCGGGCAAGGACAACTGATCGGCCAGCGCCTGCTTGGCCTGGGCCGGGTCGGTGACGTTGCCATTGACCAGCGCCACGCCGTCGCTGCCGTCGTTGCGCTTGAATGCGATCTGGGTCTTCATAGAGGTCTCCTTGCGGCGGCTCATCCGCCCGCCCTCCTTCAGCACGTGCTGTGCCGGGCGCCACCAACGCGCCGCCAACGCGCCCCCGTCGCTCCGCTGCGCGCGCAACGAGTCGGCCGGCACCCCCGCCGTTTCAAGCTCGGCGCCGGCATCGACGGCGCGCCGCCGGGCCAATGACGCGCGCAGCATGAAAAAAGCCCCGGCCGATGCGGCCGGGGCTGCGCGTGCAACGCAGCGGGTTCAGGCCTCGACTTCGCCCAGGTACGCGGCGCGCACCTTCGGATCGTCGAGCATCTGGCGGGCCGGACCCGACAGGATGATCTCGCCCGACTCCATCACATAGCCGCGATGGCTGTTCTCCAGCGCCAGGCGTGCGTTCTGCTCGATGAGCAGGATGGTCACGCCCTCGCTGGCGATGGTGCGCACCACCTCGAACACCTTCTCCACCATCAGCGGCGCCAGGCCCATCGAAGGCTCGTCGAGCAGCAGCAGCCTGGGGCGCGCGATCATGGCGCGGCCCATGGCCACCATCTGCTGTTCGCCGCCCGACAGCGTGCCGGCGGCCTGCTTTCGGCGCTCGGCCAGGCGCGGGAACAGCGTGAACACGCGGTCGGTGTCCTGCCGGATCTGCGCGGGGTCGCGGCGCGTGTAGGCACCCATCGCGAGGTTTTCCTCGATGGTCAGCTGGCCGAAGATGCCGCGGCCTTCGGGCACCATGACCAGGCCCTGGCGCACGAGTTCGAACGAGCGCTTGCCGGCAATCGATTTGCCCTCGTACTCGATCGCGCCGCCGGCCGCCGGCACGAGGCCGGTGATGGCACGCAGCGTGGTGCTCTTGCCGGCGCCGTTGGCGCCGATCAGGCACACCAGTTCGCCGCTGTTGACCTCGAGGTCGATGCCGCGCACGGCGCGGATGCCGCCATAGGCGACCTCGAGCTTGCGCAGCGCCAGCAGCGGTTGTTGGGTTGTCGTGGCCGGGCTCATGCCTGTCCCTCCGAATGATGCAGCAGCGGGTCGGTCGCGGCCCCGGCGCCGAGATAGGCTTCGATGACCTTAGGATCGCGCTGGACCTGCGCCGGCTTGCCCATCGACAGCACCTTGCCGTACTCGAGCACCAGCACACGGTTGCACAGACCCATCACCAGCTTCATGTCGTGCTCGATCAGCAGCACGGTGATGCCGTCGGCGCGGATCTTCTCGATCAGCTGCCGCAGCACCACGGTTTCCGAGGCGTTCATGCCGGCCGCCGGCTCGTCGAGCGCAAGCAGCCGGGGATCGGTGGCCAGGGCCCGCGCGATCTCCAGGCGACGCTGGTCGCCGTACGACAGCGAGCGCGCGACGTCGTTGGCGCGATGGCCGATGCCCACGTATTCGAGCAGTTCGTGCGCCCGCCGTTCGATGGCCGCCTCTTCGGCGCGCTGGCCGCGCGTGCGCAGCACGGCGCCGAACACGCCGGCGCGGGTGCGCACGTGGCGACCGATCATCACGTTCTCGATCGCGCTCAGGTTGGCGAACAGGCGGATGTTCTGGAAGGTGCGCGCCAGGCCCGCGCCCGCCACCTCGTGCGGCTTGGCGCCCACGAGCGAGATGCCGTTGAACGTGCACTGGCCGTCTTCGGGGATGTACAGACCAGTCAGCACGTTGAACAGCGTGGTCTTGCCCGCGCCGTTGGGGCCGATCAGGCCGTAGATCTCGCCTTCCTCGATGTCGAAGCTGACGTCGGTAAGCGCACGCAGGCCGCCGAAGCGCTTGCCGAGGCCCTCTGCTTTCAGGATCACGCTCATGCCGCACCCCCACCCTGGCGGTTGCCCGCCAGTTCACGCTTGCGCACCGCCGAGGGCCACAGGCCGGCCGGACGGAACAGCATCACGCACACCATCGCCAGGCCGAACAGCAGCATGCGGATGCCTTCGGGATCGAGCACCACGGCACCGAACAGCAGGTGCTGCACCGGCTCGACCACCGCGCGCAGGAATTCCGGCAAGGCCGCCAGGATGATGGCGCCCAGGATCACGCCCGGGATGTTGCCCATGCCGCCCAGCACCACCATGCACAGGATCGAGATCGACTCGGTGAGCGAGAAGCTCTCGGGGCTGACGAAGCCCTGCATCGCGGCGAACATCGCGCCGGCCACGCCGCCGAACGACGCGCCCATGGCGAAGGCCAGCAGCTTGACGTTGCGGGTGTTGATGCCCATCGCCTTGGCCGCGATCTCGTCTTCGCGGATCGCTTCCCAGGCGCGGCCGATGCGGGAATTCTGCAGCCGCGCGCACACCAGGATGATGAGCAGCGTGAGCCCGACCAGCAGGTAGTAGTACTTTTCAGGCCCGGTGAAGCGGATCCCCATCAGCGTCTCGGTGCGGTTGAAGGCGAAGTCGCCGACCTTGAACGGGTCGATGCGGTTGATGCCCTGCGGACCGTTGGTGATGTTGATCGGCGCGTTCAGGTTGTTGAGGAAGATCCGGATGATCTCGCCAAAGCCCAGGGTCACGATGGCGAGGTAGTCGCCCCGCAGCTTGAGCGTCGGCGCGCCCAGCATCACGCCGAACAGGCAGGCCAGCGCCAGGCTGATCGGCAGGATCGCCCAGAACGGCAGGTGCAGGCCGAAGTGCGGCGAAGCCAGCAGCGCCCACACATAGGCGCCCACCGCATAGAAGGCGATGTAGCCCAGGTCGAGCAGGCCCGCGAAGCCCACCACGATGTTCAGGCCCAGGGCCAGCATCACGTAGAGCAGCGCGAAATTGAGGATGCGCACCCAGCTCTGGCCGGCCATGCCGATCACGAAGGGCAGCACCGCGAGCACCACGCCGATCAGCGCGATGGCCAGCAGCTGGCGGGTGTTGACGCCGGAGCGTCGGGTCTGGAGCGTCGTCATGCGCGGTCTCCCACACGTTCGCCGAGCAGGCCCGACGGACGGAAGATCAGCACCAGCACCAGCACCACGAAGGCGAACACGTCCTGGTAGTGGCTGCCGAGGAAGCCGCCGGTCAGGTCGCCGATATAGCCGGAGCCGAGCGCCTCGATGATGCCCAGCAGCAGGCCGCCGGCCATGGCGCCCACGAGGTTGCCGATGCCGCCCAGCACGGCGGCGGTGAAGGCCTTCAGGCCCAGCATGAAGCCCATCGTGTACTGCGACACGCCGTAGTAGGTGGTGACCATCATGCCGGCCACGGCGGCGAGCGCCGAGCCGATCAGGAACGCCGCCGAAATCACGGTGTTGATGTTCACGCCCATCAGGCCGGCCACCTCGCGGTTCTGCGCGGTGGCGCGCATCGCGGTGCCCAGGCGGGTCTTGTGCACCACCAGCAGCAGCGCGCCCATGATGGCCGCCGCGATCACCACGATGGCGATCTGCAGCGTGCTCATGCGCGCGCCGAAGACGTTGAGCACCTCCGGCTGCAGCACCTGCGGGAAGTTGAGATAGTTGCGCCCCCACACCATCATCGCCACGTTCTGCAGGATGATGGACACGCCGATCGCGGTGATCAGCGCGGCCAGGCGCGGCGCCCGGCGCAAGGGCCGGTAGGCCACGCGCTCGGCGGTCCAGCCCACGGCCATGCACAGCGGCACCGCCACGAGCATGCCCACGCCCAGCACCATGAAGGCGGAGGCGTTGGGGTCGCTGCCCACCATGGCGGCGGCGATCATGGTGGCCGTCATCGCACCGATCATGACCACGTCGCCATGGGCGAAGTTGATCAGGCCGATGATGCCGTACACCATGGTGTAGCCCAACGCGACCAGCGCATACACGCTGCCCAGCGTCAGGCCATTAATCAGTTGTTGAGTGAAGATTTCCATACGGGCTTCTAAGAGGAGCCGGGTGACAGGCCGCCGTGCGGTCTGGACCGGTGCGCGCCCGCAGAGCGGGTCGGCGCCGTTGCGGCAGGCAGCGAGGCGGTGGCGCGGGATCGCGGCGTCCTGGAGGGGACGGGGATCGGGCGCGAGCCGGCTGCGGCACGGTCGGCGGGCGTGGCGCCAGGCGCCACGCCGCGGTTGCGCGGCGCGGCACCGTCATGCAACGGGCCGCGCCAGATCAGCAAAGCCTCAGTTGTTGGCCTGGCTGACCATGGTCTCGACCATTTCCCACTTACCGTTCTTGACCTGGTAGATGGTGACCGAGATTTCCTTCAGGTCGCCATTCTTGTCGTAGGAGATGTGTTCGCTGGTCGCGCCCTTGCGCTCGAGCTTGGCCAGCTCGGGCAGGTACTTGGCCGGGTCGGCCGAGTTGGCCTTCTCGATGGCGGCGATCATGTTCCAGGCGCCATCGTAGGCGTAGGGCGCGTACACGCCCGGGGCCTTCTTGAAGCGGGCCTGGTAGCGCTGGTCGAAGTCCTTGCCGGCGCTCATCTTGTCGAGCGGCACGCCGGCCAGCGAGGCGTAGGTGCCGTCGGCGGCGTCGCCCGCCAGCTTGATGAAGGTGTCGCTGCGGGTCATTTCACCCGAGACCAGCGGCGCCTTGATGCCGAGCGTGGCGATCTGGCGCTTCATCGGGCCGGACTGCGCATCCAGGCCGCCGAAGAAGATCGCGTCGGGCGCCGAGCCCTTGATGTTGGTCAGGATCGAGGTGAAGTCGTTGGCCTTGTCGGTGGTGTACTCGCGGCGCACGATCTGGCCGCCGGCGGCCTTCACGGCCTTTTCCACTTCGTCGGACAGGCCCTGGCCGTACGCCGTGCGGTCGTCGATGATGGCGACCTTCTTGGCGTTGAGCTTTTCCACGATGAACTTGCCCACGGCGGCGCCCTGCTGGGTGTCGCTGGTCATCATGCGGAAGGTGGTCTCGTAGCCCTGCTTCGTGTACTCGGGCGAGGTGGCCATGGCGATCTGCGGCAGGCCGGCGTCGTGGTAGACGCGCGAAGCCGGGATCGTGGTGCCCGAGTTGAAGTGGCCGAGGATACCGTTGACGTCCTGGTCGACGAGCTGCTGCGCGACCTGGACGGCCACGCGCGGGTCGGCCTGGTCATCGCGCGACACCAGCACGAACTTGGCCGGCTTGCCGTCGATCTTGATGCCCTTCTGGTTCGCTTCTTCGAGCGCCAGGTTCAGGCCGTTCTGCATGTCTTCGCCGTAGTGCGATTGCGGGCCGGTGAGCGGTGCCGCAAAGCCGAACTTGATGTCGGC
>Ga0160496_1000835_pt1 | contig 10363 bp, 9 predicted proteins | sample DIDPMG_2_FD_108231 | JGI IMG/M metagenome (GOLD analysis project Ga0160496, IMG submission 108231) | Enriched soil microbial communities from UW Madison campus, WI, USA - DID2937_E24_FP MG | ecosystem: Environmental > Terrestrial > Soil > Grasslands | place: USA: Madison, Wisconsin | collected...
GGGCTCGCGTCCGCACTGCCGACCGTCTACGCCGACGAGGGGCTCGACCAGCTCGTCGTGCCGTGGGGCGGGCTCGGGACGATGGTGGCGCTGGCCGTCGTCGTGGGCGTCGTCGCGGCCCTGTGGCCCGCGATCCGGGCCGCACGGATGCGTGCGCTCGACGCGATCGCGAGCGAGTAAGGCGTCGGGCCGGGCGCGCGGGTCGGAGGGGACCCGCACGCCCGGCCCGCGAACCGTCCCACCGACGCCCCCGCGGGTGCCTGCGGGGCGTCAGCTCGTCACGAGGTGGTCGGGGCAGATCTCGTAGGTGCTCGGCGAGACCACGAGCTCGGCGCGGCCGCCCGTGAGTGAGCGCAGGTCGAGCACGTACCGCGTGAGCTCGGACTGCGGCACGTCCGCCTCGATCACGACCGTCCCGTCGTCGAGCGCGGTCGAGGCGGTGATCCGCCCCCGACGCCCGGACAGGTCGCCCATCACGTCGCCCTGCACCGACGACGGCACGGTCACCGCGACGTGGTCGATGGGCTCGAGCACCACGGTCCCCGCCGCGGCCAGCGCCTCACGCACTCCGTTGGCGGCCGCGGTGCGGAACGCCATGTCGGACGAGTCCACCGAGTGCGACTTGCCGTCGTAGACCTCGACGCGCAGGTCCACCACCGGGTGCCCGTGCGGACCGCCGTGCGCCATCGCCTCGACGACCCCCTTCTCGACCGCGGACAGGTAGTTGCGCGGGATCGCGCCGCCCACCACGGAGTCCACGAACTCGAGCCCGGCGCCGTGCGGTGCGGGCCCGACCCGCAGGTTCGCGACCGCGAACTGCCCGTGCCCGCCCGACTGCTTCTTGATCTTCCCCTCGGCCTCGACCTTGCGCCGGATCGTCTCCCGGTAGGCGACGGGCACGGGCGAGGTGGTGACGTTGACGCCGAACACGCGCGAGAGGCGCTCGAGCGCGACGGCCAGGTGGGTGTCGCCCAGCCCGCGCAGGATCGTCCGGTCCGACGAGCGGTCGACGACGAGCGTCGGGTCCTCGGCGACCAGGCGCGCGAGCGCCGCGGAGAGGCGGTCGTCGTCGGACTGCGTGACCGGCGACAGGACCAGCCCGTAGACGGGCGGGCGCGGACGCAGCGCGGGCGCCGACATCGCGGCGCCCGGTCCGGACCTGTCCGCCAGCAGCGAGCCGCTGGGCGTACCCGTCAGCTTCGCGACGGCCACCACCTGCCCCGCGGGCGCCGCGTCCAGCGGCAGGTGCTCCTTGCCGCGCAGGCGGAACAGGCCGGGCACGCGCTCCTCGGTGCGGGTCGCGGTGTTGAGCAGGCGGTCGCCGGGGCGCAGCGTGCCGGACAGCACGCGCAGCAGCGTGACCTGCCCGACGAACGGGTCGGCGACGGTGCGGAACGCGTGCACGAGCAGGGGCCCGGCAGGGTCGGCCGCCACCTCGACGGGGGTCTCGCCGGCCAGGACGCGCGCGGGTCGGTCGGCCGGCTCGGGCCCGAGCTCGCAGATCAGGTCCGCGAGCCGGTCCACGCCGACGCCCGTCACACCCGAGACGACGAGCACGGGGAACGCCTCGAGGTCGCGCACCTCGTGCGCGAGCGACCGCTCGAGCTCGGGTGCGCTCGGCTCGTCGCCGCCGAGGTACCGCTCGAGCGCGTCGTCGTCGTGCGACACGATCTCCTCGACGACCTCGTCGTGCAGGCGGTGCTCCTCGTCGGCCACGTCGTCGGGCAGCGCGCCCGTGCTGTGGCGACCGTCGGCTGAGTACTCGAGCCCTTCCTGGGAGAGCAGGTCCGCGACACCGTGGAACGCGTGCTCCTCGCCGAGCGGCAGCTCGAGCGGCACGAACCCGTCCCCGAGCTCGGTGCGCAGGTCGTCGAGCACGTGGTGGTAGTCCGCGCGCGCCTTGTCCTCCTTGGTGACGACGACGAGCCGCGGAACCCCGGCCTCGGCCGCGAGCCGCCAGGCGACGTGCGTCCCGGCCTGCACGCCGTCGACCGCGCTCACCACGACGACCGCGAGGTCCGCCACGGCCAGTGCCGCGTCCACGGCCCCCGCGAAGTCCGCCGAGCCGGGGGTGTCGAGCAGCGTCACGTCGTAGCTCAGGCCGTCCGGGGCCTTCCACGTGAACGGCGCCGACGAGAGCGTCAGCGAGATCCCGTGCGCGATCTCCTCGGGCTCGTGGTCGCTCACGGTCGAGCCGTCCTCGACCTTGCCCGGGCGTGCGATCACGCCGGCGCGGTGCAGGAGCGCCTCGGTGAGGGTGGTCTTGCCCGCTCCGGCGGCGCCCACCAGGGCCACGGTGCGGATCCTGGGCGTCGTTGCCTGGTCCATGCTCGTCTCCCCGGCCGCCAGGCGGGTACGAGGGTGGTTCCCACGGCGATCGTCGGCGACCTGCGGCCCACACTAACGACGCACCCCCGGTCCCGTCAGGACGAGAGTCCTGGGGACCGGGGGTGCGGTCGGAGGTGCCAGCCCGGGGTCAGGAGGCCCAGAGGATGTCGACGACGAACACCAGCGTGGAGTTGGCGGGGATCGAGCCGCTCTCCTTGTCGCCGTAGCCCTTGTCCGGCGGGACGACGAGCAGCACCTGGCTGCCGACCTTCTGCCCGACGAGGCCCTCGTTCCAGCCGTCGATGACCTGCGCCTGGCCGATCGAGCTCACCTGGAACGGCGCGCCGCGGCTCCAGCTGTCGTCGAACGGGGTGCCGTCCCACAGGACGCCCGAGTAGTGCACGAGGACGTTGTCGCCCGCCTCGACCTCCTTGCCGGAGCCCTCGATGAGCGGCTGGACGGTCAGCGTGGTCGGGGCGTCGCCCGTGGCGGCCTTGACCGTGGGGGTGCCGTCGTCGGCGAGCGTGACGGTCGGGAGGCCCTCGACGGGGGCGACCGCGGTGCCCTCGGCGCGCGTCGGAATCTTCGCGACCGGCTCGAGCACGTAGACCTGCGTCACGCCGTCGGAGGCGAGAGCGAACAGCACCTGCGCGCCGACCTTCGTGGTGAGCAGGACCTCGTCGAGCGCGGGGATGCCGCTGCCGTCGTCCTTGACCGTCCACGTGCCCGTGGCCTCGTCGGCGTACGTGCTGCCGATGACCTTGCCGTCCTCGCCGTTGACGGCGGTCAGCTGGATCTCGACCGTGTCGCCGGCTCCGAGGGCCTCGCCGTCACCGTCGGTCGCGACGCGCGCGACGGCGGCCGAGACGCTGAACGGCGCGCTGGGCAGCGTGATCGTCGGCTGCGTCCCGGGCTCACCGTCGATGGTGACCTTCTCGAGCGCGGCGATGTCCTCGGCGCTCGCCGTGGGCTCCGCGGTCGCGCTCGGGTCGGCGTCAGCCGTCGACGTGGCGGTCGCCGTGGCGCTCGGCTTGCCGTCCGAGTCGTCCCCGCCGCACGCGGTGAGCGCGAGGGCGAGGGACGCTGCGAGAGCGGCGGCTGCGAGACGGCGGGTGGTCGTGCGGCGCACGATCGACTGCACGGTGGACTCCGGGGGTTGGGGCAGGGGCCGCGGTGGCGGCGCCCCCGGCACGGTACGCGACGAACCTGGGAGCTGTCTGTGCTTCTCGGCCCGCGAGCGGCCCGCGGACCGATTCGGGCCCGGTCAGGACGAGCCTGCGACCGGTGTCCCGAGCCGTGCCCGACGAGGCATGCGGCGGTCGATCAGGACGATCAGCAGACCCAGCAGGTAGAAGCCGGTGCCGTAGATCAGCACGTTGAGCAGCAGCCCGCCCCAGCCGTGCGCGTCGAGGTCGATGAACCCGTACGGGTAACCGAGGTCCCAGACCGTCCCGCGGATCGTCGTGAACGTGACGTACGCGAGCAGGTACGTCAGCCACCACCACGCGTATCGCCAGCGCATGCGGCGGTGCGGGTCGAGCAGCAGGAAGTCGAGGAACGCGAGCACCGGGTTGAGCTGGTGCTCGATCTGGCCGGACGTGAGCCCGATCGTGAGGTCCGGCGTGCCTGCCGCCTCGGGGTCGAGGACGAAGTACGCGACGAGGCCGGTGATCGCGAGGAACAGCGTCACGCCGCCCTTGAACCAGGCGGGCGGCTGCCGCTTGCGCAGCAGCGAGGCGATCCCGGCCCACGTCATCACGACCGCCAGCAGGATCCCCGACTGGTTGGTGAAGTAGAGCAGGTCGTCGACCTGGCCGTCCCGCCAGATCTCCCGCGTGCCCATGAGCGCCAGGTAGACCATGAAGAACCGGAACAGCGCGACGACGACGTTCACCGAGACCTCCTCGTCGGGTGACCGGACCGACGCGAGCACGCTGCCACGCAGAGCCCCGACGTGCCAGGACGCGCGCGGTGTGTCCTGATCAGGAGCCGTCGCACTCGGCGGACGGGTGATGCGACTTCTCGGTCATGATGGCGACCGAGGAGCCGCCCGGGACGTCGACCGTGCGGGTGAGGCCGAGCGTGGTCACGTCGAGGCGCAACGAGTCGATCCCCGTGCCGCTGCCTCCCGCGAACTCGGCGCACCCGAACCCGAGCGCGAACTGCACGCCGAACGACTCACCGGGACCGACCGTCAGGACGTCGGCCGCGCGGTCGATGATCTCGTCGGTCACGCTGCCGTCGTCCGGCAGGCTGAACAGGTGCGCGCGCCACTCGTACGTGCTCGGCTCGAAGGCGGCGAGCCGCACGTCGACCGGGACGCGTCCGTCGTTGCGAAAGCTCCACATGCCGTCGTAGGTGCCGTCGGACGGGTCGACGACCGTCGACTCGTCGGGGCCGAACAGCCCGAACCCGAAGGGTTCCTCGAGCGCGTCGGGATCTGCGGCCCCGGTGTAGCTCGACGACAGCGTCGGGTTCAGCCCGACGACGAGCCACGCGCCCACGACGAGCGCGACGACACCGCCTGCGGCCCACCACGGCCACCGCTGCCGCCCTGGGGTGCGCGGCTCCTGACCTGTCACGGGCTCGTCCTGCGCCGCGAGGGAGCCGGGGAGGCTCGGCGCGGTCATGGCGTCCCCCTGCAGTCCGGACCGGCGACGTACCCGTCCTCGGTCATCACGAGGACCCTGAAGTCGCCGCCGGCCTCGACGGTGCGCGTCAGGCCCCACGTGGTGACGTCGAGCTCGATGCGATCCAGGCCGAGGGCGGCATCCGAGTAGTCGGCGCAGCCCATCCCGAACCGGATGCTCACGCCGAACGCGCGACCGGGGTCCACGGTCAGCGAGTCGACGGTCTCCCGGTGGGGTGGATCACCGGCCCCCGGCGGTGGCAGCGGCACGAGGGCGTAGTCGTGGAACACTGGACTCGGACCTGTCGGATGGATGCGGACCGTGACTGGCACGGGACCTTCGTTGGAGAACGACCAGAGCCCGTCCCAGGCGCCGTCGCTCGGGTCGATGACGTACGACGTCTGAAGCGCGCCCATCGGGTCGGTGTCCTCGAGCGCCTCGCGGTCGACGTCCCAGGTCGGCCCGGTCGACAGGTGCGGGCGCAGGCCGATGGCGAGCCACGCAGTCAGGGCGGCGAGCACGAGCACGATTCCTGCGGTCGCGACGAGCGCCGGGACGCGTCTGCTGCCGAGTCCGGAGGTGTGCGGCGGTGCGTCTGCTGCCGTGTGGTCGACGACGGTCGTCATCGGTCGTGCACCCCCTGCGCTCCGGACCTGCGCCGCGCCCCCGATGCGCGCGAGCCGGCCCCTCCGGAACGTAGCGCGTGGGCGCGGGTAGCGGGGCCGGTCTGTGGATGAAGCGGGGACACGGTTAGGGTCGCAGGCGACGAGGAGGTCGCGATGGCGCAGCTGCGGTTCGGGATCGTCGGGAGCGGGTGGCGCGCGGAGTTCTTCGCGCGGGCGGCGCGGGCGCTGCCGGAGCGGTTCGCGTGCACGGGAGTCGTGACGCGGTCGGCGGAGCGCGGCGCGCACGTCGAGGCCGAGTGGGGCGTGCCGACGGTCCGCTCGATCGCCGAGCTCGCCGCGGGCCCGGACCGGCCCGACATCGTCGTGGTGTCCGTGCCGTGGCCCGTGACGCCGGAGGCGACGCGCGAGCTCGTCGCCGCGGGCGTCCCCGTCCTCGCCGAGACGCCACCCGCCCCGGACGTCGAGGGGCTCGAGCGGCTGTGGGCCGACGTGGGCGCCTCGGGGCTCGTGCAGGTGGCCGAGCACAGCCCGTTCATGCCCGCGCACCAGGCGCGTCGCGCCGTGGTCGACGCCGGGCTGATCGGTGCGGCGACGAGCGTACAGATCTCATCCACGCATCTGTACCACGCGGTCGGTCTCATCCGTCACCTGCTCGACGCCGGCCGCGACGAGGTCGTCGTGCGCGCCCACCGGTTCACCGCGCCGCTGCTCGAGCCCCTCGCGCGCGACGGCTGGACCGCCGAGACGCAGCCGCGCGACGCGCGCACGCTCATCGCGACGCTCGACTTCGGCGGCGGCCGCTCCGGCACGTACGACTTCACGGACAACCAGTGGCACAACCCGCTGCGCACCAACCGGATCGTCGTGCGCGGGTCGCACGGCGAGATCGTCGGCGACGACGTCACGTGGTTCGCGGGCGAGCGCACGGTGCTGACCAGCTCGATCGAACGGCGGGTCAGCGGGCGCGAGCAGAACCTCGACGGGTTCGACATGGAGCACCTGAGCCTGGGGGAGCGGGTGCTGTACCGGAACCCGTTCCTCGGGTCGCGGTTCGCGGACGACGAGCTCGCGGTCGCGCACCTGCTCGCGGCGTGCTCGTCGTGGCTGCACGACGGCGGCCCGGAGCCGTACCCGCTCGCGGACGGCTGCCACGACCACCGCGTCGCGCTGGCGATGGAGGAGGCCGCGGACACCGGCCGCACCGTCACGGTCCCGACGCCGCCCTGGCGCTGACGGCCGGGCCCACCCCGAGGAGGTCAGTCCCCGTCGTGCGCGAACAGCGCGCTCACGGACTCCCCGGAGTGGATCCGGCGCACGGCCTCCGCGAACGCGGGCGCGACCCCCAGCACGGTCACGCGGTCGTCGTCGGCGAGGTCGTCGTGCGGGACGGTGTCCGTGCAGACCACCCCGGAGACACGGCCTGACGCGGTGATGCGGTCGAGCGCGCCGTGCGAGAACAGCCCGTGCGTGCAGGCCACCTGGATGCGCCGCGCACCGGCGTCCTCGAGCAGGCGGACGATCGCCAGGATCGTGCTGCCGTTGGCGATCTCGTCGTCCAGCACGATCACGTCGCGGCCCGCGACGTCGCCGATGATCGTCGAGATGGTCACCGCGTCCCCGTCGAGCCGCTCCTTGGACCCCGCGGCCACGGGCGTGCCGAGCATCTTCGCGAACAGCGTCGCGGTCTTGGCGTTGCCGAGGTCGGGGGAGACGACCGTCGTGCGGGAGAGGTCCTGCAGCGAGAAGTGCGTCGCGAGCTCGTGCAGCGCGTGCAGCTGGTCGGTCGGGACGCGGAAGAACGCGTGCACCTGCGGGGCGTGCAGGGACATCGTCAGGATCCGGTCCACGCCGGCCGTGGTCAGCAGGTCCGCGACGAGCCGGCCGCCGATCGAGATGCGCGGCGCGTCCTTCTTGTCCGAGCGCGCGTAGGCGAAGTGCGGCATGACCGCGGTGATCCGCTTGGCGGAGGCGCCGCGTGCCGCGTCGATCATCAGCAGGAGCTCCATGAGGTTCTCCTGCACGGGCGCGACGATCGGCTGCACCAGGAACACGTCCCGCTCGCGGCAGTTCGCCAGGAGCTGGACCTGCAGGCAGTCGTTGGCGAACCGCTGCAGCCGTGACCCGCTCAGCGGGACCTGGAGGTAGTCGCACATCCCTGCCGCGAAGCTGCGACCCGCCTGCCCCGCGAACACCCGGATCTTCCTCACCAGGCGGATGCTAGTGGCGCGCGACCTCCGCGGCGCGGCGGAACCGCGGGGCCCTCCGGAACGGTGGATTCGGCTCGGCGAACTCGCGCTCGTGACCGGAATGTCCGATGCCCGCCTGGCACGATGGCGGCGTGACGACCCCGACCCCGCCCACGCGTTCCCAGGTGCGGCGGTGGCGTCAGTACCTGGCCGACGAGCGCGCCGAGGCCGCCGCGTACCGCGACCTCGCGTCGCGCCGCAGCGGTGAGGAGCGCGACATCCTGCTCGCGCTCGCCGAGGCCGAGCGCCGCCACGAGCAGCACTGGCTGGACCTGCTGGGCGACGACGTGGGCAAGCCCCTGCGCGGGGACTTCCGCACGCGTGTGCTCGGCTGGCTCGCGCGCCGGTTCGGGTCGGTCTTCGTCCTCGCGCTCGCGCAGCGGGCGGAGGCACGCTCGTCGTACGACGACGACGTGGACGCGACCGCGCGGATGGCCGCCGACGAGCGCATCCACGAGGAGGTCGTGCGCGGCCTGGCGATCCGCGGGCGCAACCGCATCTCCGGGACGTTCCGCGCGGCCGTGTTCGGCGCGAACGACGGCCTCGTCTCGAACCTGGCGCTCGTGCTGGGCATCGGCGCGTCCGGGGTCGCCTCGGGGACGGTCCTGCTGACCGGCCTGGCGGGACTGCTCGCCGGGGCGCTGTCGATGGGTGCGGGGGAGTACGTCTCGGTGCGCTCGCAGCGCGAGCTGCTCGAGGCCTCGCGCCCCGGCCCGCAGGCACGTGCCGCGCTGCCGCACCTCGACGTCGACGCGAACGAGCTCGCGCTGGTCTACCGCGCTCGGGGCATGGCGCCGCAGGACGCCGCGGAGCACGCCCGCACGGTGCTGACCTCCCTGGAGGAGCTCGCGGGAAGGGCGCTGGTCCTGCCGGACCTCAGCTCCGACGAGCCCGCGGCCCCTTCGCATCCTGGCGAGGCCGCCGCGTCCTCCGAGGCCGTCGACGAGCCCGACGAGCACGAGACGATCGGCACCGCTGTCGGGGCGGCGGTCGCGAGCTTCTGCTTCTTCGCGTCGGGCGCGGCCATCCCCGTGCTGCCGTACCTGCTGGGCGCGACCGGCTGGACCGCGGTCGCCTGGTCGACGGGGCTCGTCGGGGTCGCGCTGCTCGGGACCGGTGCGGTCGTCGGGCTGCTGTCGGGGACCTCACCCGCCAAGCGCGCGCTGCGCCAGCTCGCGATCGGCTGGGGCGCCGCCGCGGCCACCTACCTGCTGGGTCTGACCTTCGGGACGACGGTCGCCTGAACGCGGGTGTGACGTAGGCCCGCCGGACGCCCCTTGATAGGTAAGGCTTGCCTGCCTACAGTGCAGGGGTGACTGCGACCCAGATCGAGACCGAGGCGCCCGCCGCGAGCCCGTTCCGCACCTTCGCGGTCACGGTCCGCGAGGTCCGCCGCATGTGCCCGAGCCTCCTGCGCGTCACCTTCACCGGCGACGACCTGCACAAGTTCGCCGACAACGGCTTCGACCAGCGCATCAAGTTCTTCCTCCCGCTGGCGTGCGGCTACGCCGAGCTCCTCGACCTCACGGCCAGCGGCGACTGGTACGGCCGCTGGCGCGAGCTGCCCGACGAGCAGCGCCACCCCATGCGCACCTACACCGCCCGCCAGGTGCGCCCGCTCCAGCGCGAGCTCGACGTCGACATCGTCCTGCACGGCGACCACGGCCCCGCGTCGCGCTGGGCGATGAACGCGAAGGTCGGCGACGAGCTCGTCGTCCTCGGCCCGAACGCCGACGCGAGCGGCCCGCACGGCGGAGTCGACTTCATCCCGCCGATGCGCACCGAGCAGTTCCTGCTCGCCGGCGACGAGACGGCCCTGCCGGCCATCGCGAACATCCTCGAGCGCCTGCCCGCCGACGCGCGCGGCGAGGCCCTCATCGAGATGCCGTTCTCCGACGACCGGCTCGACCTGACCGCACCCGCAGGCGTGACGATCCACTGGCTCGGCCGCGACGGCGCCCCGCACGGCTCGCTGCTCGACCCCGCGGTCCGCTCCGCCGCCGAGCGCGTCCTGCCCGCCGTCCGGACCGCCGACACTGACCTCGTCGACGTCCCGTGGTCGTACAACCCCACCGACGACGACGTGTGGGAGGTCCCGGTCGACCACGCGACCGGCACCCCGCTGCGCGAGGCCGCGCCCCTGTACGCGTGGCTCGCCGGTGAGTCCGCCGTCATCCGTGGCCTGCGCCGCCACCTCGTCACCGAGCGCGGCATCGACCGCAAGGCCGTCGCGTTCATGGGCTACTGGCGCCACGGCAAGTCCGAGTCCAACTGATCGCTGCCTCCCGTACTCGCCCAGCGCTAGCGTCTGGCGGCCCGGCCGCGAGCGCGAACGCTGCTAGTACGAACGACGACGAGACGAAGGCGCCCCGAGTACTACCAGGCGGCGAGGCTCGCTACGCGTCGGCGAGGGGGCGGCGGGCGACCGCGAGCCTCCAGATGGCCACGGCCCACATCGGCAGTGACCCTGCCGCAGCGAGGGCCACTGCCGCGACCGGGCCGAGCGGTGTCACGCCCAGCAGATGAGGGACGA
>Ga0160496_1000836_pt1 | contig 10359 bp, 7 predicted proteins | sample DIDPMG_2_FD_108231 | JGI IMG/M metagenome (GOLD analysis project Ga0160496, IMG submission 108231) | Enriched soil microbial communities from UW Madison campus, WI, USA - DID2937_E24_FP MG | ecosystem: Environmental > Terrestrial > Soil > Grasslands | place: USA: Madison, Wisconsin | collected...
CATCGGAGATGGTCAGCGTACCGTTGCCCAGACGACCGACGTTGACGTCCGAGCTGCTGCTCCAGGTGGAGCCGGCCCCGGTCACCGTCATGGTGCCGGAGGCGCCATTGAGGTCGCCCAGCAAGCCCTGCACATCGTTGATACGGCCACCGGCCGAGATGACTACGCTGCCCGTGGCGCCATTGTTGTGGCCGACAAAGAAGTCTCCCGAGTGGTTCCAGACCGAGCCGCTGCCAGTGACCAGGGCGCTGCTGTTGGACCCCGCTTCGGTTCCCACATAGCCATCGGTGCTGGTGACGTTGCCGCCTCCCGAGATGGTCAGGTTGCCATTGCCGACGTTGCCCACGTAGAGCACGCCGGTGTTGATCCACTTGCTGCCGCTGCCGGACACGGTGACATTGCCGCTGCTGCCGGCCAGGTGGCCGACCAGGGCGCCGGTATCGGTGACTACGCCCCCATTGCTGATGCTGAGGTTGCCGCTGGCGCCGTCGCCGTAGCCGATCGACAGGCGATCGCTGGCGGTGAAGTTGGCATTGTTGACCGTGAGCGTACCGCGCGCGCCAGTGATGTCACCCAGATGCACGACCGCGGCAGTGGCATTGGCACCACCGCTGACGGTGAGCCATCCGGTGCCGCCAGTGGAACCGGAGCTGGCGTCACCGCCCACGGTGAGGTTGCCCGCCGCCAGCGAAGAACCGGCGCCGCTGACATTGACGCTGCTGTTGGAGGTGTCCTGGCGCCCGATCACCGTATTGGCGCTGCTGACATTGGCACCGTCGCTGATGGTGAGGTTGCCATTGTTGACCGTGCCCACGAAGAGCGAACCGGTATTGGTCCAGCGACTGCCGACGCCGCTGATATTGACGGTGGACAGTGTGCTGCCGGCGGTACCGATCACGCCGGTGACGGAATCCACCGTGGAACCACCGGTAATGGAAAGGCTGGCGCTGCCGCCACTGCCGACTGTGAGCCGGTCGCCGATCAGCCATTGCGCCCCGTTGATCAGGCTGGCGCTGCCATTGCTGCCGCCGCCACTACCCAGCACCACCGAGCCGCTCATGTTGACGACACCGCCATCGACCTGCATCGTGCCGACCGCCCCGGTGTTGCCGATGACCAGGCCGTTGCCGATCAGGCTGCTGTCGGTATTGATCGTGAGGTTGCCTACGCCACCGCTGGCACCACCGACATAGGTGGTACCGCTGATGTTGGCGACCGCACCGGCGTCAAGCGTCAACGATCCGACGCCATTGAGGCCGACGGTCGCATCGCTGCTGCTGTTGAGCCTGGCGCTGCCATTGGTGCCGCTGCCGGTGACGGTAATGGTGCCGTTGGAACCGTTGCTGTTGCCGATCAGGACCGACGAGGTGTTCAGCGTCGCCTGGTTGATCTGCAGGTTGCCCACCGTACTGCCGCCGACGGTCAGTGCCTGAATGGTGGTGTTGCTGGAAAGCACCGGATCGACACCGGGATAGGCGTTGATGACCGCAGCATCCGTGGACGTGGGTGCTGCCCCCGTCCACTGCCAGTTGCTGTCGTTGGTCCAGTTGTTGTCGACGTTGCCGGTCCACGACGCCACCTGGGCGTGCGCGGCGCTGCCGATCAGCAGCAGTGTTGCCAGTGCACTGACTGGCAACGGTCTTGCATGAGCGAAGCTGCGCTTCGATTGCATGATTCCCCCCCTGGGTAGAGGCTGCCTGTTGCCGACATCTCTTAGCGGATGAGCTGGCGTTGCAGCCTATGCTTGTTGTTGATTGATCTTTACGGAAACCCGCAAGGATTTTACAAGCATCAAAACGAATTTTTGGTGGGAGTGATGATTTTTTGTGATCTTGCGCATAGGGGAGGCATGATCATTCCCGTTGACCGGTACTTCGGTTTCACTGGGTGGGATTGCGGCGTGGCCGTACGCAGCCCTGGAACAGGCTTGGGCAGGGCAGGGAGCGGGCTTCAGGAGGCGGCGCTGCCGTCCCCATCAACATCACGGGCGACGGCAGTGCCAGCCAGGTCATCGAGTCAGGCAGCCTGGTAGGTCGGATAGTCGGTATAGCCTTCGGCACCGCCACCGTAGAAGGTGTTGCGGTCGGCCTCCGCCCAGGGGGCGTCCAGACGCAGACGTTCCACCAGGTCGGGATTGGCGATGAAGGGGCGGCCGAAGGCCACCATGTCGGCATGCCCCGAGGCGACCGCATCCATCGCCATCTGGCGCTGGTAGCTGTTGTTGGCGATGTAAAGGCCACCGAAGGCGGCGTGCAGCTTCTTGAAATCGAATTCCGATGCCGCGTTGCTGCCCCGGGTCTGGCCTTCGACGCAGTGCAGATAGGCCAGGCCTAGCTTGCCCAGTTGCTCGGCGTAGTACAGGTAGGTACGCTCGGGATCGCTGTCCAGCGGGATGTCACCGGCCGAGCGGGTCAGCGGCGACAGGCGCACGCCCACGCGATCGGCACCCCAGATATCGGCGACGGCGGTGACCACTTCCACCGGGAAACGCACGCGGTTTTCCAGCGAGCCACCGTACTGGTCGGTGCGGTGATTGGTGCTGTCGCGCACGAACTGCTCCAGCAGATAGCCATTGGCCGAATGCACTTCCACCCCATCGAAGCCGGCTTCCTTGGCCAGCCGCGCAGCGTGGCGATAGTCCTCCAGCAGGCGCGGGATTTCGGCAGTCTCCAGAGCACGTGGCATGGAGGGCCTTGCCTGCGTCTGCGACTCCAGGAATACCAGCTCACCCGCCTGGATCGCCGAGGGGGCGACCGGCGCTGCGCCGTTTTCCTGCAATGAGCTATGCGAGACCCGGCCTACGTGCCAAAGCTGGTTGACGATCTTGCCACCTGCTGCGTGGACCGCATCGGTGATCTTGCGCCAGGCCGCGACGTGTTCCTCGGTGTAGAGACCTGGGGTGAAGGCATAGCCGCGGCCTTCGCGCGAAATATTGGTGGCTTCGCTGATGATGAGACCGGCCGAGGCGCGCTGGCGATAGTATTCGATGGCCAGTTCGCTGTGCACGCCCTGCATGTCAGCGCGCGAGCGCGTCAGTGGGGCCATGGCAATGCGGTTGGCGACGTCGATGGCGCCGATGCGGGTGGGGGAAAACAGATCAGATCCGGTGTGCGACATGATGTTGACTCCTTCTGGTGAGGTGGTGATGGTCGTCATCATCGGCAAGGGGGAGAAATTCGGCCAATTTATTATTGATAAAACAGATTTATCGTAGACAATATATCTAGAACTCATTTCATAAATAGTCGTGAGATGCGTTCTGGGCAGAACCCGGAGGGAGCGGCCCGTTTGGGCGAATTGCTGCGTTACGAATTTGGGCCAAGACGCCCAGTCTTGACCCAAATTCGCGCCTTGCACTTCATCCCAAACGGGACTCGCTCGCACTCGCGCCTATTTATGAAATGAGTTCTATATGAAATACGACCTCAACCTGTTGCCGGTCTTCGTCGCCCTGATGGAGGAGCGCAGCGTCACCCGGGCCGCCTCGCGACTGGGCATGACGCAGGCAGCCTTGTCCAATGCGCTGGCCCGGCTGCGCCTGACCCTGCAGGATCCCCTGTTCATCCGCGAGCGCTACGGCATGCGCCCCACGCCCAAGGCCGAATTGCTTGCCCCCTCGCTGGTGACGGCATTGGCGTCGATGGATGCGGTGGTATTGGGCCAGCAGGCCTTCGAACCGGCGCGCGCCGATCACCTGATCACCATCGCGCCCAACAGCTATGTCGAGTTCGTGCTGGTGCCGCATCTGGTGGCCCGCCTGAGCGTGGTGGCGCCAGGTGTGCGCCTGCGCACCTTGCCTTTTGGTACCGACCTGGCCGAGACCGGCGTGAGTTCAGGCGATACCGCCATGGTGCTGGGACGCATCAATGACGCCCCGGATAACCTGGTGGTGCAGCACATCGGCGAGGATGGCCTGGCCTGCGTCGTACGGGCCGACCATCCGGTCATCGGCACGCGCATCGGCAAGAGACAATATGAGCGCATGAAGCACGTCAATGTGCTGCCGCCCGGCCGTCTGCGCACTGGCCTGTTCCAGGCGCTGGAGCGCAGGGGCCTGCGACGCGAGGTGGCCGTCTCGGTCACGCATTTCGCCTCCATCCCCGAGATCGTGGCCGCGACCGATTACTGTGCGACCCTGCCCATGCAGATCTGCAGGCGACTCGTCCACGATACCCGGTTGAAGGTACTGTCGGCGCCAGTCGATCTCGGTACTTTTCCGCTGCACATGGCCTGGCACGTCCGTTATCGCGACGATCCGGCGCATGTCTGGTTGCGCAAGCTGGTGGCAGAGGTGGCGCAGGCCCTGGGTTAAGTGCCGGTAATCGGTGGGAGCGATGGCGGGGCGTTTCCAGGGTGTAGACGAGGGGCGCGCGTCGGTGCGCGTAGCGTTTCCGACTAACGCGGTGATGTCCTGCCGATTGCCGATAGGGCGATCGCTTGTATCATTGCGGCTCCTGCCTTCGCCGATGAAGGTTTTTCCACCCCCCAACTGGTCACATCATGCCTCTTGATACGCTCCTGCTGTTTGTACCGGCCTGCTTTGCATTGAACATGGCTTTCGGGCCGAACAATCTGCTGTCCATCACCATCGGCGCGCATTACGGCTTGCGGCTGGCAATTCTGGCTTCCGTCGGGCGCCTGGTCGCCTTTGCGATCATGATCGCCGTGGCCGCGCTGGGTATGGGAGCATTGCTCATGGCGTCGCAACTGGCCTTCACGGTCTGCAAGCTGCTGGGCGCCGCCTATCTGGTCTGGCTGGGTTTCAAGGTCTTCTTTTCCAGGGCGACGCTGTCCGTTGACGGTCTTGCGGGGGAGCAGGCGCGCGGCGATATCCGCACCTTCATCCGCCGGGAATTCCTGGTCGCCATCGGCAACCCCAAGGCGATCCTGGTCTTCACCGCCTTTTTCCCGCAGTTCGTGGTTCCCGGCAATTACTGGGTCAGTTTTCTCATCCTCGGTGCAATCTTCCTGAGCCTGGAAGTGGTCGCGATCGCGGCCTACGCCTATGCGGGCAGCCGGCTTTCCGGCGTGATCCAGAATGCCCAGGGGCTGCGCTGGATGAACCGCATCAGCGGCGGCACCATGATTCTGTTCGGCGCCATCCTGGCGCTGGCCAAGCGGCCTGCGGCATAGCGTCGTTGCAGCGTCAGGACGCTAGCGCGAGCATTCGTGTCAACAAGGTATCAAGCAGTATCGGTAAAAGAGCGGGTAGCGCGGGCTGCGTATTTGTCTTCGATTCGTTGGCTCATGGCATAGCCAAAGGCCTGGCACGGGATTTCAATATAGCGGTAACCCAGATAGCCGAGCAGGACCATGAGTGGCAGGAAGAGGTAGCCTCCGCCATAGTCGGACATCAGGGCGATCAAAGGTGTATGGACCAGATACAGCGAGTACGAGATTTTTCCGACCCAGACCACCCATTGCGGATAGAAGTCATGGTTTTTCAGCGAGATGATGACAAGCAGACTGCAGATGATAACGACCGAGGCATGGAAATGCGGTATTGGTATGGCCGAGTTGACGCCCAGGGCAATGACCAGCAGCGGCACCCATTTGGGTGAGAGTTTCGGCAGGTGATCCCGATACTGGTAAATGAGACAGCCGGCTATCATGCCGTCGATGCGGAACCACGCGTTGAGCATCAAAGGAGCTGACAGGGCCCACACCGCCACATACAGGACCACCAATACCAGTGCGATTCTGCGGCGGAACAGGAAGATACCCAGCAACATCACATAGAACCATTCCTCCAGGGACAGGCTCCAGTAATATCCGAACACCCCGCATTCGGATACCTTCACACACTTGAAATACAGGTAGAGATTTGCGTACTGGAAAAGCACAGCAATCGCGTGATGAATGTTGTTTCTTACCGAGCCTGTGTGAGTACCACCTCCCACAATGACTACTACGGTCAGCCAGAATGCCAGCCAAAAGAACGCAGGCCCCATCGTGCGGCACCAGCGACGGCTAAGGAATATGAATGCAATGGCCGAGCCAGTCTGCCGTTGGGTGATGCGATCCAGTGAGGCCGATACCAGATAACCGCTCAGCACGAAGAAAAGGTCAACTCCAAACCATCCCGAGAACCAGTGCAAATTGATGTATTGCGTCTGCTCCGTCCCCAGCGGAGAACTGGCCCAATGTGCCAGTATGACCAGCAGAATGGCGCATCCCCTGACCGCATCCAAATTCTTGTTATGTTCCATTTTTACTTTCCTGGGTAATGCCACCGATCCGAGAACGCAGCGGGATTACATTCTTCCGGTAGGAAATACCGGTTTGCGTGGTATGTCTGGCTTCCTGCCGCGATCGGGTGGCCTCGACCTCATCTTTGCCATCCCCACGCTAAGTGGCATCCATCACGCATTTCCTCTTCGTCGCAGGACGGAATGGCAGTTGTCCCACATATGGAAAAGGGTTCCAGGCACAGGCCAGGAACCCTTTTGAATCGGAGTCGGGACGAGCGTCGACTTACGGGAGTGCGGCACTCTTGCCAAAAATAAGCTGTTTAATGGCAAAAAAATTATAGCGTAAAGAAAGGTTGATTGAAAGCAGCCAGATCCGGGGTGGGGTGCTGGCTCTCACTGGAGCGGATTCCGATCATTTCGCCAATGGGGGTTGCGAGCCAGGTGGAGAAATCGATGCGATGCGTCAGTACCGGTTTGCCGATGGCTATGATGGTTCGGAGCTGATCCTGTTTGTCACTCCGTTTGCGGGTCTCGCGTTTGCAGACACGGCCGGTGTCCCTATCGATGAAGATCTGACTGCGCTGCGTCAATGGTGCATGGAAGTGTCGGAACTGCCGGCGGTCAAGCAGCGGCCGGCCAGAACGCCGAAGCCGACGATCCATGTCGCATGGGCTTCTGGAGCATGTTCAAATCCATTCTGGGAGACCGGATCGGGACGCATCATCTCGATCCGGCCTTGTGTCCCTTGAGTTCCTTGTGTCCCTTGTGTCAGCCGTCACGGGAACTTCTGCATCCGCGATGCGTGATGCGTGATGCAATACCTTTCGCCTATCCTTTCGTATAACTAGACACTCCCTCCTGCACTGTCCACACTGCGCCCTGTGGCAGAGCTGCAATGGGGTCTCACGCCGTCGTTCGCCACAGTTCGACTTGCGCCCTCGCAGCCTCGCTTCGCCCATCGATCCTTCTGGCCGGTAATGGCGTCGTCCCGATCAGTCGGACGGCCATCCATGCATGCCTACCGCGTGCCGGAAACGGTCGGCTTCAATGACCCTTTGAGGAAAACAACAATGTCCACTTCCCTTCGCCAGATCCGCGCATGCTCGCTCACCCCACTGCTGCGTCCTCTCGCTGCTGCCGCCATGATACTCGCCATGGCCCAGGCAGCGCATGCCGAGGCGCCGATGCTGAAGAATCAGCCGGGTTTCTATCGCACCATGATCGGTGACATCGAAGTCACTGCACTGTCGGATGGCACCAACCATCTGCCAGCCGGCAAGATGCTCAAGGGCATCAGCAAGGAAGATCTGGACAAGCGCCTGCAGGCAGCTTTCGTCACTGATCCGGTGGAGACATCGGTCAATGCCTTCCTGGTCAACACGGGCAAGAAACTGATCCTGATCGACACCGGAGCCGGTGGCGTGCTCGATGCCGACAGTGGCCACCTGCTCACCAGCCTGAAGGCGGCAGGGTATCGCCCGGACCAGGTGGATGAGGTCTACCTGACCCACCTTCATCCCGACCACGAAGCCGGTCTCACGCACAAGGGCAAGCGCGTCTTCCCCAAGGCCACCGTGCGGGCCGACAAGAAGGATGCCGACTACTGGCTCAACCCGGCCAACAAGGCCAAGGCCAGCGCCATCAACCAGGAATTCTTCGAGGTCGCGGAGAAGTCCCTCAAGCCCTATATCGCGGCCGGCAAGTTCCGCCCCTTCGAGGGTGACGGCGAGCTGCAGCCGGGTGTGTCCAGCGTGGCGAACTACGGCCATACCCCTGGCCACAATGCCTATCTGGTCAGCAGCAAGGGCCAGCGCCTGTTGATCGTGGGCGACATGATCCATGTGGCGGCAGTACAGTTCCCGCAGCCGGATGTCACCATCGGTTTCGATACCGACGAACATGAAGCCATGGGCGATCGCCGCAAGGCGTTCGACGCGGTGGCAGATGCCCGGGAACTGATCGCGGCTGCTCACCTGTCCTTCCCCGGCATTGGACACATCGTCAAGGATGGCAGCGGGTATCGCTGGGTGCCGATCAACTACGCGCTGGCGCGCTGAGCGTATTGATCGTTGCGATGATGTGACCATCGACCAGAAGCGGCTCCCATCGGCGAGTCGCTTTTTGTTGTTGGCAACGTCCGCCAACAATTTACTTGCATCAATAAATCGCAGTCGGTATTATTCGGAATCATTCGGTTCCAAATATTCCATGAGCTTATCCCATCTCCCATCAGGACCAGGACGTCCGCGCGAATTCGAGATCGATGCCGCCGTCGAATCGGCGATGCAGGTCTTCTGGACGCGTGGTTACAACGGCACGTCGCTGGTCGACCTGATCGATGGCACCGGGCTGTCACGGGGCAGCCTGTACAAGGCTTTCGGCGATAAGCATGGCTTGTTTCTTTCCGCACTCGACCGCTATATCTCCCAGTCGCTGGTCCGTCTGCTCAGCACGCTGGAGCAGCCAGGATCGGCCAAAGCCGCGATACGGGAAACCCTGATGCGCCTGGCGGAAATGTCTTGCCGCAAAGAAGGGCGTCGCGGCTGCATGCTGGTCGCAACGGCGATGGAAATGGTGTCACACGACGATGATGTCGCCGAGCGAGTCAAGGCCATGGTCGACCGTATCCGTCATGCGTATGCCAAAGCCATTGCGCGTGGGCAGGCCAGCGGGGAAATTCCCGCGCATCACGATCCACAAACCTTGGCTACCGTGATCGTCAGCCTGACTCACGGCATGCGCACGCTTGGAAAGGTAGGAGCAGTAGACAAGCAAATGACCGCTGTCGTCGAAACGGCGATGAGACTGCTCGACTAAATTTTTTTTGCTCAATTTGGAACCTATCGGTTTATATTTAAATGAATTCACTCACCACCTCTTCGCACGCAGAGCATGTGCCCCATCCGCGTCGATGGCTGGCATTTGCCGTCTTGCTGGTGGGGGCCTTCCTGCCGCCGCTGGATTTCTTCATTGTCAATGTCGCACTGCCGTCCATCCGTACCGGTCTGGGTGCCGACCCTGCCGAGATGCAACTGGTGATATCCGGTTACGCCGCCGTGTATGCGGTGTTCCTGATCACCGGGGGACGGCTGGGAGACCTGTACGGGCGCAAGAGGGTGTTTCTCGCAGGTCTGGCGGGCTTCGGCCTGTCGTCGCTGCTCTGTGGTGTTGCGCCTACGCCCGCCATGCTGATCGCCGGCCGGCTGCTGCAAGGCTTGAGTGCGGCGATCATGGCGCCGCAGGGGCTGGCATCGATTCAGGCGTTGTTTCCCGAGCGGGAGAGGGCGCGGGCGCTGAGCATGTACGGCGCGACCATCGGACTGGCAGCGATTGCCGCCCAGGCGCTCGGTGGACTGCTGATTGCGGCCAATGTCGGCGACCTGCAATGGCGGGTCATCTTCCTGATCAATCTGCCGCTCGTGGCGCTCGTGTTCCTCGGCGGAATTCCCTTATTGCCGGACACGCGCAGTCCACATCCGGCGCGGCTGGACCGGATGGGCGTGCTGCTCTGTGCACTCTCGCTGGGCCTGCTGGTGGTACCACTGGTGAAAGGGCCTGAGGCCGGCTGGCCGTGGTGGACCTGTCTCATGCTGCTCGCCTCACCGGGGTTTGCCGTTGCGTTCTGGCGCTACGAGCGGTGGCTCACGGAGCGCGGTGGAACGCCGTTGGTCGCGCCTCAGTTGGCCGATGCACCCGGCCTGGTGGTGGGGATGATCGGAGTGTTGTTCTTCTATGTGGTCTCGGCCTTCTTTCTCACCTTCTCGATCTATCTGCAGGAGGCGATTGGAATGAGCGCATCTGCGACCGGCTTGATGTTTGTGCCGTGCGGACTGGGCTTCCTGATCGGGCCCCTGACGACACCCGCCGCCGCGCGCCGGTTAGGACGCTGGACCCCGGTATTGGGGATGGCGCTGGAAGTCGTCGGCTGCCTGATTCTCAGTGCAGTGGTGGCTTCCACACCCGCTGCGCGGGCACCGGCACTGGCAGGCGTCGTGATCGCGCTCTCGCTGATCGGATTCGGGCAGGGGATCGCCGTGCCCACGCTGGTGCGATCGGTCATCGATCTTGCGCCGGCCGGTGGTTCCGGCATGTTGGCCGGGATCGTGAATTCCGCTTTGCAAATCAGTGCGGCCCTGGGCGTGGCTGTCATCGGCAGCGTGTTCTTCAG
>Ga0160496_1000838_pt1 | contig 10344 bp, 10 predicted proteins | sample DIDPMG_2_FD_108231 | JGI IMG/M metagenome (GOLD analysis project Ga0160496, IMG submission 108231) | Enriched soil microbial communities from UW Madison campus, WI, USA - DID2937_E24_FP MG | ecosystem: Environmental > Terrestrial > Soil > Grasslands | place: USA: Madison, Wisconsin | collected...
CAGCACCAGTCCGGCGGTCAGCGCCAGGGAGGGAGGGGTGGTCAGCATGGTGGCGGGGGTGTCCTTGTTGTTGTTTGCGTGGCGTGGCCGATGGCCGGGCGCCGGAGGCAGGGGATTCTACCGCGACGGCGGGCCGCGCCAAATCCGGCGCAACCCGCGGGCGTGATCGGATGCGGGTCCGGCCCGGCATGTGGGGCGAGTCTGACGGTACAATCCACGCCTGTCGGTTCGCGGTCAGCGCGGCCGGATGTTGCGGAGGGGTAATGCGTATATTGGTTTCGAACGACGACGGCTACAACGCGCCGGGGCTTGAGGCGCTGGTGCAGGCCTTGTCCGGGCTGGCTGAACTCACCGTCGTGGCTCCCGAAACCAATCACAGCGGCGCCTCGAATTCGCTCACCCTGAACCGCCCGCTGTCGGTGCGCACCGCGTCCAACGGTTTCATCTACGTCAACGGCACGCCCTCCGACTGCGTCCACGTCGCCCTCACCGGCCTGATGGACCATCGCCCCGACCTTGTCGTGTCCGGCATCAACAACGGCGCCAACATGGGCGACGACACGCTGTACTCCGGCACGGTCGCCGCGGCCACCGAGGGCTACCTGTTCGGCATTCCCGCCATCGCGTTCTCGCTGGTCGAGAAGGGCTGGGAGCACATCGAATCGGCCGCCCGCGCCGCGCGTCAGGTGGTCGAGCGGCAGATCGCCGAGCCGCTGGGCGCGCCGGTGCTGCTCAACGTCAACATCCCCAACCGCCGTTTCGAAGACCTGCGCGGCCTGCAGGTCACGCGGCTGGGCAAGCGCCATCCGGCCGAGCCGGTGGTGCGCAGCACCACGCCCTACGGCGAGCCGATCTACTGGATCGGGCCCGTGGGCCTGGCCGCCGACGCGACGCCCGGCACGGACTTCCATGCCGTGACCGAAGGCGCGGTGTCGGTCACCCCGCTGCGTCTGGACCTGACCCACACCGGCCAGCTCGACGAAGTGCGCACCTGGGCGGCTCCGCTATGCGCAAACGTCTAGGCCCGCAGGAGGCGCCCACGCCGGGCACGCTCAAGCCCGCCACGCCGCGCTACGACGGCCGCAGCCTGGCGCCCGGCTATACCGCCAGCAACAGCAACACCCGGATTTCGGCCGCCACGCTGCAGCGCCCCGCGCCGGTGGTGCAGGCCGCCTCCAACGGCAACATGGGCCTGAACTCCGACCGCCTGCGCCAGGCCATGGTGCAGCGCCTGCGCGCGCAGGGCGTGTCCGACGACCGGGTGCTCAACGCGATGGCCGCCGTGCCGCGCCACATCTTCGTCGACGAGGCGCTGGCCAGCCGCGCCTACGAAGACGCGGCGCTGCCCATCGGCCACTCGCAAACCATCTCCCAGCCCTGGGTCGTGGCGCGCATGATCGCCGCGGTCTGCGAGGGCCGCACCCCGACCCGGGTGCTCGAAGTCGGGGCGGGCTGCGGCTACCAGGCCGCCGTCCTGTCGCAATTCATCCGCGAGGTGCACGCGATCGAACGCATCCGCGGTCTGTACGAGCTGGCGCGCACCAATCTGCGCGCGCTGCGCCTGACCACCCGGGTGCGCCTCATTTATGGTGATGGCACGCTCGGGGTGCCCGGCGTGGCGCCGTTCGATGCTATCGTTGTGGCTGCCGCCGGCCTGGCGATTCCGCAGGCGCTGCTCACGCAGCTCGCGCCGGGCGGACGCCTGATCGCCCCCGAGGGCACCACCAGCCAGCGGCTGGTGCTGATCGAACGTACCGGCACGGCAACCTGGAAACGCACCGAGCTCGAGGCGGTGCGTTTCGTGCCTCTGAAGGCCGGAATACAATCTTGAGCAAACAGGAGAATCGTATGCTCAACGGGCAGTTGCAACTGACCGACCCCTTTCTGAAGGGCGCGCTCGTCGCGCGCCTGCGTCGCCCCGCCTTGATGACGGGCCTGCTGTGCCTGGCCGTGCTGGCCGGCTGCACCTCCACGGGCAAGCGTGCCCCGGTCGTCGACATGACGGGCGGCGGCGCCTCCACGAGCGCCCAGGCCAGCGGCGGCACCTATGTCGTCAAGCCCGGCGACACGCTCTACAAGATTGCGCGCGCAAACAACGTCGATCTCGAGACGGTCAAGCGCCTGAACAACCTGTCCGATCCCAACCAGATCCACGTCGGCCAGGTGTTGCGCGTGTCCGGCACGGCCACCGCCGGCGCCGGCACCAGCACCACGCCGATCGGTTCCACCAAGACCGAGCCGCGCCCGCTCGACCAGCCGGCCGGCACCACGCCGCCCACCGGCACCGAGCCCGACACCAGCACCCAGGTCGCCTCCGGCACGCCGCCCCCCGAGACGCCGCCCAAGCAGCCGGCCCGCGCGGCCGATGCCGGCGTGATCAGCTGGGGCTGGCCGTCCACCGGCCAGATCAGCCAGACCTTCAACAGCAACAGCAAGGGCATCGATTTCGCCGGCAATCCGGGCGACCCGGTGATCGCGGCCGCCGACGGCAAGGTCATGTACAGCGGCAACGGTGTGCGCGGCCTGGGCAACCTGATCATCATCAATCACACCAACGGCTTCATCACGGCCTACGCCCACAACCGTGCGCTGCTCGTGAAGACCGGCCAGAACGTCAAGCGCGGCACCAAGATCGCCGAGATCGGCCAGACCGACGCCACGTCGCCCAAGCTGCACTTCGAGATCCGTCGCCAGGGCACGCCCGTCGACCCGCTGCAATACCTGCCCCCGCGATGACGCCCACGCTCGTTTTCGATCTGGAAACCCTGCCCGACGTGGCCGGCCTGCGCCGGCTGCACGGCTGGGGCGACGACGTCTCCGACCTGGAAGTGGCCGAGCGCGCCTTCGCCGCCCGCCGCGAGGCCGTCGGCCACGACTTCCTGCCGCTGCACCTGCAGAAGGTGGCGGTCGTGGGCTGCGTCTTCCGCGACGACAACGGCTTTCGCGTCAAGACGCTGGGCCAGCCCGACGATCCCGAGTCGGCGCTGCTCAACCAGTTCTTCAAGACGATCGAGCGCTACACGCCCCGGCTGGTGAGCTGGAACGGCTCCGGCTTCGACCTGCCCGTGCTGCATTACCGCAGCCTGATCCACGGCATCCAGGCGCCGCGCTACTGGGATCAGGGCGAGGAAGACCGCGACTTCAAGTTCAACAACTACATCAGCCGCTATCACAACCGCCACATCGACCTGATGGACCTGCTGGCCAAGTACAACGGCCGCGCCAATGCGCCGCTCGACGAGCTGGCCAAGCTGTGCGGCTTTCCCGGCAAGCTCGGGATGGACGGCAGCAAGGTGTGGCAGGCCTGGAACGACGGCCAGGCCGACGCGGTGCGCGCCTATTGCGAAACCGACGTGGTCAACACCTGGCTGGTGTATTGCCGTTTCCGCTTCATGCGCGGCGAGATCGACCAGGTCGCGTACGAGCAGGAGATCGCGCTGGTGCGCGACACCCTGTCGGCCAGCGACGCGCCGCACTGGCGTGAATACCTGGCCGCCTGGGACGCGGGCTGAGGCCCGTGTCGCTCGCACCCGGCAGACGGCTCCCGCGCGGAGCCGTTTTCTTTTTTTCGCCTCGGCGCAATCGACTGAAACACACCTGCCGAAAACGAAACCTGCCTGAAATCGGCCGCGGCCAACAATAGCCTCGCGTTCTACTCATTCAGGAGGTACCTCATGTCCCGCAATCGTTTCGCTCTGCGCTCCTCGCTGGCCGGTCTGGCCATGGTGATTTCCGCCGGCGCCTTCGTCGCCCCGGCCATGGCTGCGCCGCAAGACGGCAAGCCGGCGCCCGAGGCCCGCCACAAGGGTCCGCGCCACGGCGGTGAAATGCGCGATGGCGCGTTCATCCCCGGCATCGGCCCGCTGTCCAAGGCCGACATCGACGCCCTCAAGCTCGATGCCAAGCAGCAAGGCCTGTTCGACACCGCCCGCGCGTCGCAGGAAGCGCTGATGAAGCAGCGTTTCGAGGCCGGCCGTGCCGAGCATCAGCTGCTCAAGGAACAGCTTGCCGCCAACAAGCTCGATCCGCGCGCCCTGTCGGCCGCCGGTGAAAAGAGCCGCGATCAGGTCCGCGCGGAAGGCGACAAGGTCCGCGACCAGTGGCTGGCCGTCTGGGACAGCCTGAACCCGGGTCAGCGCGACCAGGTCACCAAGCTGGTCAAGGAGCGCTCGGCCAAGATGGAAGAGCGCATGGCCAAGAAGGGCCACCGTGGTGACGCGCCCCCGCCGCCGCCCCCGGCCCCCGCGCCCGCCCAGTAATGGCATAGCGCGACGACGCCCCGGCCCCGGCCGGGGCGTTTTTCGTTGGGCGCGGAGCGGTCGGCGGCGTGGGCCTCGGGTTGCGGCGGTCCGAAGGCGGCGGCCGTGGTATTCGCAGATCCGCGCGCACCGCAATCGTTGCATGCGCATCGAACCGCCGGCTGGCATGCCCATGGATGGCGCGCGCTGCGCCGGGATGGCGCAATCCGGGTGTCTCGCGCAGGGCGTGTCGCACCAATGCGGTGCGCACGCGCGCGTCTCGGGCGGGCATGACCGTCGCATGACAGGGCCGTGAAAGTTGGCATGGACATTGCTTGAGCGGAGATGGGCCGATCGGGGAGGGGAGCTATTCGACGCGATCGGCCGGACAGGCGTGATGGGCAGCAAACATCCGCCGTTGACTCCTACCATCAGGATCCGTGCAAAATGAAAAAGTCCTTGCTTGCCCTGCCGTTTGCCTTTGCTGCATGTGTGGCCCCCGTGCACGCCGAACCCACCGATCTCGGCGCCGGCTTCTCGCTCAGCGGCAATGCCGCCGTCGTCAGCGACTACCGCTTCCGGGGCTACTCGCAAACGAACTTCCGCCCGGCCGTGCAGGTCGGCTTCGACCTCGCGCACAGCTCGGGCTTCTACCTCGGCAACTGGAACTCGAACGTCTCCGACTTCGTCTTCACCGACGGCAATCTGGAGATGGACTTCTACGGCGGCTGGAAGGGCGACGTGGGCGGCGGCCTGGGCCTGGACGTGGGCGTGCTGCACTACTACTACCCCGGCTCCAGCTCGCCCAAGGGCGGCAACTACAACAACACCGATCTCTACCTCGGCCTGAGCTACGCCAACTACTCGCTCAAGTACTCGTACACGCCCGGCGACTTCTTCTCCGCGCCCGACACCAAGGGCACCTGGTACCTCGACGGCACGGCCACGTTCGACCTGGGCGACGGCTGGGGCCTGGTCGGCCACCTCGGCTATCAGAAGCTCAAGAACCAGGTCAACATGGATGGCGACGACATCGGCCACTACGTCGACTACAAGCTGGGCGTCACCAAGGACCTGAAGGGCTGGGTCGTGGGCCTGGCCGCCGTGGGCGCCAACAAGGACAACTGGCTGCCCACGAAGAATGGCCATCCGTCGGGCCGCCTGGGCGCGGTCTTCTCGGTCTCGCGGGCCTTCTGACGCACCTCCCGGCCGCGTGCCGCCTCGGGCGGACTGGGTGCCCCGATTTTGGGGGACGCAGTCCGCCCGAGCTTTGTCCGCACCTGCCTTACAATGCGCGGCTGCTGCTGAATCTGGATGTGTGCGAGATGCTCGACGTATTGAATATCGAATCCCTGGACCTCGAAGCCCGGGGCATCGCGCGCCGCGAGGGCAAGGTCGTGTTCGTGGAGGGCGCATTGCCCGGCGAGCGCGTCACTGCCACGACGGTGCGCAAGAAGCCTTCTTATGAAATCGCGCGGGTCGACGAGGTGCTGCGCCCGTCGTCGCAACGCGTCGTGCCGCGCTGCCCGCACTTCGGCGTCTGTGGCGGCTGTGCCATGCAGCACCTGGAGCCCTCCGCACAGGTGGCGATCAAGCAGCGCGCGCTCGAAGACACCTTCTGGCACGTCGGCAAGATCAAGCCGGCGCGCATGCTGCCGCCGCTGCAGGGCCCGACCTGGGGCTACCGCTATCGCGCCCGCCTGTCGGTGCGCGTGGTGCCAAAGAAGGGCGGCGTGCTGGTGGGCTTTCATGAGCGCAAGAGCAGCTACGTGGCCGACATGCGCGAATGCCACGTGCTGCCCAGGCATGTGAGCGCGCTGCTGATGCCGCTGCGCGCGATGATCGCGCAGATGTCGCGCCCGGACCGCATGCCGCAGATCGAAGTGGCGCTGGGCGACCAGTCAACCGCGCTGACGCTGCGCCATCTCGAGCCCCTGACCGACAACGACATCGCCATCCTGCGCCGCTTCGCGGCCGAGCACGACGTGCAATGGTGGCTGCAGGCCAAGGGCCCCGACACCGTCCATCCGCTGGAGCCGGCCGATGCCGAGCGCCTCGCGTACACGATGCCGGAGTTCGGTCTGCGCATGCCGTATCGTCCCACCGACTTCACGCAGGTCAACCACGCCATCAACCGCGCGATGGTGTCGCGCGCGCTGCAACTGCTCGACGTGCAGCCGACCGATCGCGTCGCCGACCTGTTCTGTGGCCTGGGCAACTTCACGCTGCCGCTGGCCACGCAGGGCCGCGAGGCCGTAGGGGTCGAGGGCAGCAAGGCGCTCACCGATCGCGCCTACGAGGCGGCCGCGCGCCATGGCCTGCAGGATCGCACCAGCTTCGCCACGCTCAACCTGTTCGAGGTCGACGTGGAATGGCTGCGCGGCCTGGGCTACTTCGACCGCATGCTGATCGATCCGCCGCGCGAAGGCGCGCACGCGGTGGCGCAGGCGCTCTCGCTGCTCGCGCCCGAAGAGCGGCCGCGCCGCATCGTCTACGTGTCCTGTGCGCCCGCCACGCTGGCGCGCGACGCGGCGATCATGACGCACGAAGGGGGCTGGGTGATGAAGGCTTCCGGCGTGATCAACATGTTCCCGCACACCGGCCACGTCGAGTCGATCGCGGTGTTCGAATCGCAGCCGGCCGAGCTGGTGTTGCAGGCACAGGCTCAGGCGCGCGAGAAGGCCGCCGAGGCCGCGCTGCTGGCCGCGCAACAGGCGGAGCAGGCCGCCGCCTGAGCGCGCTCGCCGCACTCAAGGCAGGCCGAGGCCGGTGCAGCATGCGCCGGCCTTTTTCATGGGCGCTCAGTGCTGCACCAGTCCCAGGTCGTTGAGGATCGGGCAGTCGGGACGCTCGTCGCCCTGGCAGTGCTGCGCCAGGTGCTTGAGCGTGTCGGCCATGTCGTGCAGCGCGGCGGCCTTGCGCTCGAGCTCGGCCACGTGGTCGAGCGCCAGCCGCTTGACGTCGGCGCTCGCGCGGCTGCGGTCGCGCCACAGCGCCAGCAGCTCGTGCATCTGTTCGACCGAGAAACCCAGGTCGCGGGCGCGGCGCACGAAGCGCAGCATGTGCAGGTCGGCGTCGGTGTAGACGCGGTAGCCCGCGTCGGTGCGCGTGGCCGGGCCGATCAGGCCGATGCTTTCGTAGTAGCGGATCATCTTGGCCGAAATGCCGGTGGCACTGGCCGCCTGTCCGATGTTCATGGGACTCGACATGGTGGGCTCCTTCAGGCCGCATGAGGCTGGGGCAAGACCCGGGTCGGGCCGGGCCCTGCGGATGCGCAATCGACGTCATGATGTACCTTCCAATTATTGGAAGGTCAAGCCGGGGCCTGCGCAAGCTCGGCCGGGGCAGCGGCGAGTCCGGGGGGCGCGCGCAAGGGCGCGACCAAGCCCGAACGGACCGCCGATCCGGCGTTTGACCTTACTATCATAGGAAGGTCTAAGCTTTGTTCTGCATTGAAACGTCGGCCGCCCCGGGGCAGCCGACCGATACTTTCCTACGTACCTTTCACAGGAGCCAACGATGGTCACCTTTGTTGTTTCGGACATGACTTGCGGCCATTGCGTCAAGACCATCACCCAGGCCGTGCAAAAGGCGGTGCCCGGCGCCGAGGTCCAGATCGACCTGGCCACGCACCAGGTGCAGGTGTCGCCCGACAGCGCCGCCGCCCAGGCGGAGGCGGCGATCCACGACGCCGGCTACCAACCGAAGAAAATCTAATCGAATCCTTTGGGCGATAGTCTGTGGCTAATGATTGATTAAAATAATTGAATTAGCCATGACGATAGTGTTTGTTTAAAGTTCTGGTCATGGTGGCGCGACGCCACAGACACCCCAAGGAGAATTTTGAATGCTGCAGAACCGTGAAGGCCAACGCGTCCCCAATGTTGTTTTCCCGATCCGCGAAGGCAACACGTGGAAGAAGGTCAGCTCCGACGACCTGTTCAAGAACAAGACGGTCGTCGTGTTTTCGCTGCCCGGCGCGTTCACCCCGACCTGCTCCTCGACCCACCTGCCGCGCTACAACGAGCTGGCCCCGGCCTTCCGTGCCGCCGGCGTGGACACCATCGTGTGCGTGTCGGTGAACGACACCTTCGTCATGAACGAATGGGCCAAGGACCAGGAATCGGAAAACATCACGCTGCTGCCCGATGGCAACACCGAATTCACCGCCGGCATGGGCATGCTGGTCGACAAGAGCGACCTCGGCTTCGGCAAGCGCAGCTGGCGCTATTCGATGCTCGTGAAGGACGGCGTGGTCGAGAAGATGTTCATCGAGCCCGAGAAAGACGGCGACCCGTTCGAAGTGTCGGACGCCGACACGATGCTGGCCCACATCGCGCCCGACGCGAAGAAGCCGGATCAGGTCGTGGTGTTCTCCAAGCCGGGCTGCCCGTTCTGCGTGGAAGCCAAGGCACTGCTGGACGCCAAGGGCTACGACGCGATCGAGATCCCGCTCGAGCACAAGGTCCGCGGCCGTGTGATCGGCGCGGTCTCGGGCAAGGCGACCGCCCCGCAGGTCTTCATCAACGGCAACCACATCGGCGGCCTGGATGACCTGAAGGCGCACTTCGCCTGATGTCCCGACGGGCCCGGACGACGTCCGGGCCTGTTCTTCCCGAAGATTTCGCTTCTGCCTCGTCAGCGCTGCTGGCGCGGCGGCTTCGTGCCGCCTGTCGCCCGCGCATCACCCACAGGAATAATCATGAAAACGCTGCATACCGACATCGCCGTGATCGGCGCCGGCACCGCCGGCCTGGCCGCCTATCGGGCCGCCCGCAACGCCGGCAAGCGTGCGCTGCTGATCGAGGGCGGGCCCTACGGCACCACCTGCGCCCGCGTGGGCTGCATGCCCTCGAAGCTGCTGATCGCGGCCGCCGAGGCGGCGCATGCGGCCGCGCACACCGATGCCTTCGGCGTGCGGGTCGCGGGTCCGGTCAGCGTCGACGGCGCGGCCGTGATGGAGCGCGTCAAGCGCGAACGCGACCGTTTCGTGGGCTTCGTGCTGCAGGGCGTGGAGAACATCCCGGCCGAGGACAAGCTGCATGGCTATGCGCGGTTCCTGAGCGACACGGTGCTGCGGGTGGACGAGCACACCGAGGTGCACGCGGGCAGCGTGGTGATCGCGACCGGCTCGCGCCCCTCGGTGCCGCCGCCGTTCCTGGCGCTGGGCGACCGCCTGGTGGTGAACGACGACGTGTTCGAATGGGACACGCTGCCGCGCCGCGTGGCCGTGTTCGGCCCCGGCGTGATCGGCCTGGAGCTCGGCCAGGCGCTGGCCCGGCTCGGCGTGACCGTGCGGGTGTTCGGCGTGAGCGGCAGCCTGGGCGGCATCACCGACCCCAAGGTCCGCGACAGCGCCCGCAAGGTGTTCCAGCAGGAATTCTACCTGGACCCCGATGCGCGCGTGCTCGACACCAAGCGCGTGGGTGACGAGGTGGAAGTGCGCTACGTGGCGCTCGACAACACCGAACGCACCGAGCGCTTCGACTACGCGCTGGTGGCCACCGGCCGCCGCGCCAACGTCGACCGGCTCGGCCTGGACCAGACCTCGCTCAAGCTCGATGCGCGCGGGGTGCCGCTCTACGACCGCTACACGATGCAGGCCGGCAGCAGCGCGATCTTCATCGCGGGCGACGCCAATGCCGACGCGCCCCTGCTGCACGAGGCCGCCGACGAAGGCCGCATCGCGGGCGAGAATGCCGCGCGCTTTCCCGAGGTGCAGCCCGGCCCGCGCCGCGCGGCGCTCGGCGTGGTGTTCTCGGATCCGCAGATCGCGCTCATCGGCACGCCGTTCGCCCGCCTGCCGGCCGGCGCCACCGTGACCGGCGAGGTCGACTTCGGCGACCAGGGCCGCTCGCGGGTGATGCTGAAGAACCGCGGCATGCTGCGCGTGTATGCCGAGATCGACTCGGGCCGCTTCCTGGGCGCCGAAATGGTGGGCCCGAGCGCCGAGCACATCGGCCATCTGCTGGCCTGGGCCGTGCAGCAGGAGCTGACCATCGGCCGCATGCTGGAGATGCCCTTCTACCACCCGGTGGTGGAAGAGGGCCTGCGCACCGCGCTGCGCGATGCCGCGGCCCGGCTGGCAACGGCGCAGGCCGAGCGC
>Ga0160496_1000839_pt1 | contig 10339 bp, 8 predicted proteins | sample DIDPMG_2_FD_108231 | JGI IMG/M metagenome (GOLD analysis project Ga0160496, IMG submission 108231) | Enriched soil microbial communities from UW Madison campus, WI, USA - DID2937_E24_FP MG | ecosystem: Environmental > Terrestrial > Soil > Grasslands | place: USA: Madison, Wisconsin | collected...
CACTTCACGTCCGAGGTTGCGCAGGTTGTCATGCACCGCGCGGGTCAAGGCTTCGGCCGAATAGGCCGGCAGCCAGGCGGCATCGTCGCCGCGGCGCGCCCCGATCTTGGTCACGATCGTCAGCTCGTCCGGATACGGCGCCAGCGCCTCGCGGATCAGCTGGTTGGTGACGTGCGGGCCGTAGAAGTCGCTGGTGTCGATGTGATTGACGCCCGCCGCCACGGCCTCGCGCAGCACGGCCAGCGCGGCGTCGCGGTCCTTGGGCGGGCCGAACACGCCGGGTCCGGCGAGCTGCATGGCGCCATAGCCCAGGCGCTTGACCTGGCGGCTGCCGAGCTGCCAGTGGCCGGCTTGGGAAAGAGAGGAAGAATTCGAGGTCATGACGGGCTCTCTGTGGAAGGAACAGGCATTCAAGATAGAGCCGGATCCGCCCGTTGATAATCCCGTACAATCCGCACAGCCTGTACGGGTTATCGGACAATGCACATCGACCTGAACGATCTCAATGCCTTCGTGGCCGTGGCCCGGGCGGGCGGCTTCCGCGAGGCCGCGCGGCTGGGCAATACCAACCCCTCGCGCCTGAGCGACGCATTGCGACGGGTCGAGGCGCGCCTGGGCGTGCGCCTTCTGCATCGCACCACTCGCAGCGTGTCGCTCACCGAGGCCGGCCGCAACCTGCTGGCGCGGCTCGACCCCGCGCTGAGCGAGATGGAGGCGGCCATCGACACCTTCAGCCGCAGCGCCGACCAGCCCGCCGGCACCCTGCGGCTGAACGTGTCGCTCAGCGCCTCGCGCCTGGTCCTGCCGGCGCTGGTCCCGCCCTTTCTCGCCGAGTACCCCGACATCCGGCTCGACGTGGTGGCCGAGGAAAGCTTCGTCGACATCCTGGCCGAGGGCTGCGACGCCGGCATCCGTTATGGAGAAAGCCTGGAGCAGGACATGATCGCGCTGCCGATCGGCCCGCGCGTGCAACGGTTCGCGGCCGCCGCCTCGCCCGCCTACCTGGCGCGCCACGGCACGCCGCGCCATCCGCGCGACCTGATGCAGCATGCCTGCCTGCGCGGGCGGTTCCCGAGCGGCGCCATGCCGCCGTGGGAGTTCGAACGCAACGGCGAGCGCCACCAACTCGAGCCCACCGGGCCGCTGGTGGTGCGGATCGGCGGTGCGGTGGACCTGGCGATCGACGCCGCCTGCGCCGGCACCGGCATCGTCTATCTGTTCGAGGATTGGTTGCGCCCGCAATTCGACGCGGGCACGCTCGTGCCTGTCCTGCCCAAGTGGTGGCCCAGCTTTCCCGGCCCGTATCTCTATTACTCCGGCCGACGCTTCACGCCCGCACCGCTCAGGGCCTTCGTCGAGTTCGTGCGCCGAGCCAACGCCGAATCGGCGACGATGAAAGCCTGATCGCCGACGTTTGCGCCGCAGCGGCCCCTGCCGAGCACGCGGATCCGCAGGGCCCGCGCACACGCCACCGGTGCCTGGGCCGGCCGGCGATCCGGCGGAATGGACGGCCGCCGGCGCGCACGTTGCCCGCCGCCGCAATCGGGCCTACCATTCCTGTCTCCCGCCCTTCTTCCCGCTGTCTCCCCATGGATTCCTGCTGCACGCCGCACCCCTGTTTTCCGCCGCCATGCGGAGGCAGCCCGGGGCCCCGCGGCGCAGCCCCGCACCCGACGGCACGCATTGCGGTGCGCGCCGCATGAGCGCCACGCCCGCCGGCGCCAGCGAGGCGCGCGTTCCCTTCTCCGTCAGCTTCCTGCTCGGCATCGCCCAGATCCTGATCTGGGGCGGCTCGTTCTTCCTGCTGTCGGTGCTGGCCGATCCGATCCATCGCGACACGCAGTGGTCGATGTCGTGGATCTACGGCGCCCTGACCGTGGGCGTGCTGATCTCCGGCCTGTTGTCGCCACGCGCCAACGCCTTCATCGCGCGCGGCCAGGGCCGCCAGGTGCTGGTGGCCTCGGGCTGGATCGTCGCCGCCGGTCTGTGCGTGGTGGGCGCCGCGCCCAATCTGTGGGTGTTCTTCGCGGGCTGGTGCCTGATCGGCGCGGGCATGGCGGGCGGCCTGTACGATCCGCTGTTCGCCACGCTGGGCATCATGTATCGCCAGCGCGCGCGCCCGGTCATCAATGCGATCACGCTGATCGCGGGCTTTGCCACCACGGTGGTCTGGCCCGTGCTCGCCTGGATGGTGGAACCGCTGGGCTGGCGCGCCACCTGCGCCGTCTACGCCGCCGTGCTGGTGCTCGTGAACACGCCGCTCTATCTCAAGGCGCTGCCCGCCGCGGCGCCGCCCGCTGCCGACGCGGCAGCCGCCGCGGGCAAGGCCGCGGGCAGGGCCGCCGACAAGGCCGCGCTCACCGCTGCGCTCGCGACCGTACCGCGCAGCACCTACTGGCTGCTGTCCTGCGTGTTCTCCATCGCCGCCATCCTGATGACGGCGGTATCGGTGCAGATCATCGTGCTGCTGCAGGGGGTGGGCCACAGCCAGGCCTCCGCCATCGCGCTGGGTGCGCTCATCGGGCCCAGCATGGTGCTGATGCGCGTCATCACCTTCAGCATCAAGAACCTGCATCCGATGTGGATGGCCCTGATCTCGGCGGCGTTCGTCGCGCTCGGCCTGGGCCTGATCCTCGTCAGTCCGCAGGCGGCCGCCGTGGGCATCGTGTGCTACGGCATCGGCAATGGCCTGCGCGCGCTGGTGCGCGGCACGCTGCCGCTCGCCATGCTGCCGGCCAGCGCCCTCGCGCCCGTGATGGGCCGGCTGGCACGCTCCTCGCTGATCTTCCAGGCCCTCACGCCGCTCGCCTGCGGCATGCTCATCACCCACATCGGCACGATCGGCACGCTGTGGCTGCTGCTCGTGCTGGCGCTGGTCAACCTGGGTCTGACCGCGTGGCTGCGGCAGCGCGTGTTGCAGGCGATGGCGGCCGTGTGAACGCCTGCCGCGCCCGCCCGCGACATGGCTGCTTGCAGGCATTTGCATTTGGGCACGGATTGGCGCGCCACGCGCGGGCCCGAGCCCTTATGCTCCCAGCCGCAAGCCGCGCCGCGCGCGGTTCCCTCTCTCTCATCAGAAGCATTCATGAGCGACGCCTTTTCCCCTGACGAGCTGCGCGTGCTGCGCGAACACGGCATCGCCCTGTTTGCCGGCCGCGTGCTGATCGACGTGCAGCCGCCCCTGGACCCGGCCCGGATCGCGCAGATCGAGGCGCTCTGCGCCGGACCGCTGCCGCCCGCCCTGCTCGACCTCTGGCGCCTGACCGCCGGCGGCGAGCTGGCCTATGACCTGCACGCCACGATGGACGGCAACGAGGAAGCCCTGAGCTGGGCCGAGCTGTTCTACGACGGCAGCGACCACTACCGCGACCTGGCCGGCTGGATCGAGCACGAGCAGGAATGCGCCGAAGCGGCCGCCGACGACGAAGGCACGCCCTGGGACGGCAAGCTGCACTACCTGCCCATCGGCGGCTTCGAGTATTGCGATCGCATCTACGTCGTCGTCAACGGCGGTCCGCAGGCGGGCAGCGTGGTGGCCTGGAAACAGGGTCTGCCCGGCTGGACCCACGCGCTGCAGCAGGACGCCGTCGCCACGGTGGCGCCCGACCTGTACGCCGCGTTCGCGGCCCTGTGCCTGGAAACCGACCCCGAAGACGACCTCGACAGCCCGGGCGTGCGGCTGCTCGAGTACCTCGACGAGCGCGTCGACGGCCATGGCCTGGCGCGCGAACTCGCGGACCGCCTGGTGGTCTTCTATCGCGCGGCCATGCTCGACTGGCGCGCGCCGCTGGCCGCCAACACGATCGCGGCGCAGCCGCGCCTCGCCCACATTGCGCTGGACCATGCGATCAAGACCGACGATGCCGGCCTGGTACGCCAGCTGGCCGGTCAGGGCGTGGCGCTGGACGGCCCCCTGCGCGGCAGCGCGCTACCGCTGGAAGTGGCGCTGATGCGCCAGGCCTGGCGCGCCGCGCGCGCGCTGGTCGAGGCCGGTTCGCCCGTCATCGACGATGCGATCCACCGCATCGACCGCGAGCCCGATCCCGCGCTGGTGGCGCTGCTGCTCGCGCGCGGCGCGGTGGCCGATGGCAAGGGCGTGGCCCGCTGCGTGGCGTGCGGCTCGGAGGCGTCGGCCCGCGCCATCCTCGGCGCCGCGCCGCAAGACCTGGGCGCGGACTACGTGGCCGCGCGCGACACGCTGCTGGCCGACTACGAAGACGCGCTGGCCAAGGTGAAGCGCGGCAAGCTCGGCCATTATCTGGGCGCCGACGGCCTGGCCGAACGCATCGCCCGTCTACGGGAGTTCCAACCATGAAGCATCTGTTGTCCGCCGCCCTGCTGCTGAGCGCAGGCGCCGCCTGCGCGGCCGCGCCGTCGTTCGATTGCGCCAAGGCGCGCAGCGCGGTCGAGAAGGCCATCTGCGCCGACCCGGCCCTGGCCGAGCGCGACGCCAGCATCGCGCGCCATTACCAGGCGGCCCGCAAGGCCTTCGACACGTCCGCCGCCGCCGCGCTGGCGCAGGACCAGCGCTACTTCATCGGCAGCCGCGACGCGGCCTTCGAGCGGCCGTTCAACTACGACACGCCCAAGGAAGAGCTGGCCGACCGCCTGAAGCAGCGCGATGCCTTCCTGCAGCGCTTTTCGCACGCGCCGCGCCCCGGCCTGGAGGGCGAGTGGGCCAACCTCATCGGCGGCGTGACGATCACGCGTGCCGCCGACGGCACGCTGCACGCCCATGCCAACGGCGCGCAACCGCACAACGCACGCTGGCTCTGCGACGTGGAAGGCCCGCTCACGCTCAAGGACGGCGTCGGCACGCTGGCCGACAGCGCCGACAACGAGGGCTGGACGGTCCGTTTCCGCCGCCAGGGCGATGCGCTGGTCGTCGAGGAAGTCTCGCCCGGCGGCGAAGGCGGCAACCGGCCCTATTGCGGCTTCAACGGTTTTCTCGAAGGCAGCTATCTGCCGGTGAAGTGACGCTTGCGAGCGGGCGCCCGCCCGCTCAGCGAAAGTGGCGGTTCTCCGGCCGCGGCAGGCCGAGATGTTCGCGCAGCGTGCTGCCTTCGTACTCGCGCCGGAACAGCCCCCGGCCCTGAAGCTCCGGGATGACGTCCGCCACGAACGCGTCGAGCCCGCCCGGCAGCCACGGGAACATCACGTTGAAGCCGTCGGCGCCCTCTTGTTCCAGCCACTGCTGCATCTGGTCGGCGATCTGGCGAGCGGTGCCCACGAACGCCAGCCCGCCGTAGCCGCCGAGCCGCTGCGCCAACTGCCGCACGGTCAGCCCCTCTTCCTCGGCAAGCCGCAACACGCGTTCGCGGCTGCTCTTGCTCGCGTTGGTTTCCGGGATCGGCGGCAGCCTGCCGTCCGGATCGAAACGGCTGGCGTCGCAGCCCAGCGCGATGGACAGCGACGCGATCGCGCTCTGTTCGTGCACCAGGCTGTCCAGCCGCGCCCGGATCGCGCGGGCCGCCTCGGCTGTCTCGCCCACCACCACCAGCGCGCCGGGCAGGATCTTCAGATGGTCGCGATTGCGGCCCAGACGATCCATGCGCCCCTTCACGTCGGCATAGAAGGCCCGTCCATCGGACAGCGTCGGCTGCGCCGCGAAGATCACCTCGGCCGTCTCGGCCGCGAGCTGGCGGCCAGGCTCGGACGCGCCCGCCTGCACGATGACAGGCCAGCCCTGCACGGGCCGGGCGATGTGCAGCGGGCCCTTCACCGACAGGTGCTCGCCGCGGTGATCGAGCGTGTGCAGCCTGGCCGGATCGAAGTACACGCCACTGTCGGCGTCGCGCACGAAGGCGTCGTCGGCCCAGCTGTCCCACAGGCCGGTCACCACGTCGTAGAACTCGCGGGCCCGCGCGTAGCGCAGCGCGTGGTCGGGCTGTTCGGTGCGGCCGAAGTTGAGTGCCGCGTCCGGATTGGCCGTGGTCACGATGTTCCAGCCCGCCCGGCCCGCGCTCAGGTGGTCGAGTGAGGCGAAGCGCCGCGCCACGTGGAAGGGTTCGTCGAAGGTCGTGGAGGCCGTGGCCACCAGGCCGATGCGCTCGGTGGCCTGGCTCAGCGCCGACAGCAGCGTGAAGGGCTCGAACGAGGTCGCCGTGTGGCTGCGCTTGAGCGCCTCGATCGGCATGTTGAGCAGCGCCAGGTGGTCGGCCATGAAGAAGGCGTCGAACCGCGCCCGCTCCAGCGTCTGCGCATAGCGCCGCAGCGCCGGGTAATTGAAGTTGGCGTCGCGTTGGGCGCCCGGATAGCGCCAGGCGCCGGTGTGGATGCTGACCGGGCGCATGAAGGCGCCCAGCCTGAGTTGACGTTGCGCGGGCATGAGGCGGCCCCAGGGTTGCAGGCCATCACCATAGTCCCGCGTCGGGCGCGCGCGAACGACGCTTTCGGCATAACGGTATGCGCCGACCGGCCCCAAGCATATGCCGAGATATTCTTTGTGCACGCAACGAGCCGCCCCTAGCATGACCGCAAGCTATGACACCCCTCACTTCGGATCACGCAGCATGAGTTCGTTCAAGAAACTGGCCACCATCGACACCGCGCGGCGGCGTCTGCTCTTCAACATCGGCGTGGCCGCAACCGCCGGGGTGGCCGGCGTGTCGCTGCCGCGCGCCGTGCTGGCCCAGGCCCGCGAGCAGGCCGTGCTGGCCTCGGGCAGCGCCGGCTATACCTGGGCCCTGCCGTTCGTGGCCGAGAGCGCCGGCTACTGGAAAGACCGCAACGTCGACCTGAAGGTGCTGGACTTCCCCACCGGCCGCGACTCGATGCAGGCCCTGCTGGCCGGCTCCGCCAATTTCTCCACCACCACCGACACGCCCTTCGTGTTCGCGGTGCTGCAGGGCCTCAAGCCCGGCGTCCTGGCCAACTTCTCGCGCTACTCCTACGACATGAAGATCGTGGCGCGCGAGGGCAGCGGCATCAAGGCCGACGATCCCGCCAGCCTGAAGGGCAAGAAGGTCGGCACGCCTGCCGGCACCTCCGGCCAGTACGCGCTGGCGCGCTATCTGGATTTTGCCGGCCTGGGCCAGCGCGACGTGACCCAGGTCAACCTGGCGCCCACCGACCTGATCGGCGCGCTGGTGCGGGGCGACATCGATGCCTTCTCCTGGACCGCGCAGGCCGGCAACGCCGCCTTGCGCCAGAGCGGCGGCAAGGCCTATTTCCTCACCCAGACCGGCTACGAGAAGTTTTTCCGCAGCCATCAGTTGCTGCTGGTGAACCAGAACACCCTGGACAATCGCGGACCGCTGGTGCGCGACGCCATCGCCGCCCTGCTCGACGCGGAAAAGCGCATTGCGCAGGATCCGGCCTGGCCCGAACTGATCGCCGCGCGCATCCGCAGCACGCCGGCCGAGGTCAAGCAGGCCACCTCGGTGTTCGAGTTCAAGGTCGGTTTCGACGACAGCTTCATCGAAGACCTGGTCGTGCAGGCGCAATGGGCGATCGACAACAAGCTCTCGCCCAAGCCGGCCGGGGATCTGCGCGCGCTGTTCCGCGCCGCGATCAAGGACGCGCCCCTCGCCGCCGCCGCGCCCGAGCGCGTCACGCTGTCCTGAACCATGGCCGCGCTGATCGAGTTCGACCGGGTCTCGCAGTTCTTTGCGACCCGGGGCGATGCCCCCGCGCAGGCGCTGCACGACGTGTCGCTGCAGGTGCAGGCCGGCGAGTTCGTCTGTCTCATCGGCCCGTCCGGCTGCGGCAAGACCACGCTGTTGCACCTGCTGGCAGGCTTTCTGCAGCCCACCGAGGGCACGGTGGCCTTCCACGGCGCGGCCGTGACGCGGCCCGGGCCCGAGCGCGGCGTGGTGTTCCAGGAATACGCGCTGTTTCCGTGGATGACCGCGCGCCAGAACGTGGAGTTCGGGTTGCGCGCGCAATCGGTGCCGGCCGGCGAACGCCGCGAGCGGGCGCTCGCCGCGCTGCGCCGGGTCGGCCTCGCCCACGCGGCCGAACGCTATCCGCATGAGCTCTCGGGCGGCATGCGCCAGCGCATCGCGGTCGCGCGGTCGCTGGTGGTCGAACCGAAGGTGCTGCTGATGGACGAACCCTTCGCGGCCGTGGACGCCATGACGCGCGCCACGCTGCAGCAGGACCTGCTGCGCCTGTGGCAGGAAACCGGCGTGTCGGTGCTGTTCGTCACGCACAACATCGACGAGGCGATCTTCCTGGCGCAGCGCGCCGTCGTCATGGCGCCGCACCCCGGCACGCTCGCGGCCGACATCGCCATCGACCTGCCTTACCCGCGCCAGCGCGGCTCGCTCGAGTTCGCGCGCTACTACAACCAGATCGAGGCCGCGCTTGCGGCCGGCACCCACAGGCACGCCGCATGAGCACGCTGATCCTGGACCGCGACGATCCCGCGGCCGCCACGCCCGCCGCGCCTGGCGCCAACCCGGTGGCCGCACGCTTCCAGCGCGAGCATCTGCGGCGCGAGCGCGCCCGCCGCCACCGCCGGCTGTGGCTGAACGTCGCCGGCATCGTGCTGTTTCTCGCGGCCTGGGAGGCCATCCCGCACCTGCTGCCCTGGATGAACCCGGCCTTGTTCCCGCCGCCATCGCGCGTGCTGCAGGCCGCCCTGCCCCTGATTGCGTCCGGCGAGCTCGCCCACCACATCGGCGCCAGCCTGGCGCGCGCGGCGGGCGGCTTCTCCATTGCCCTGGTGCTCGGCATCACGGCGGGCTTTCTCACCGCGCGCATCGAGACGCTGCACCACCTCAGCGAGCCGGTGTTGCACGGCTTTCGCTCGGTGCCGTCGCTGGCCGTGGTGCCGCTGGCGGTACTGTGGTTCGGCATCGGCGAGCTGCCCAAGGTCGCCCTGATCGCCTGGGGCGCGTTCTTCCCGATCTGGATCACCACCTTCATCGGCATCCGCGATACCCACATCGTCTATCTGCGCTCCGCCGCCGCCCTGGGCGCCGGCCGCGTGCGCACGCTGTTCCTGGTGATTCTGCCCGCCGCCCTGCCCTTCATCCTGGCCGGCGTGCGCCAGGCCATCGCGGTTTCGCTGATCGTGCTGGTCGCGGCCGAGCTGTCCGGCTCCACCCATGGCATCGCCTACATGATGTCGCTGGGCCACCAGCTGTTCCAGGTCGAGATCATGTTCATCGGCCTGGTGCTGCTCGGCGCCTTCGGCTTCATCGCCGACCGCCTCTTCGTGTGGGCCGTCAAGCGGCTGTTCCCGTGGTACCAGAGCGTGTCGTGATGCGGGCGCCGGCCGACCTGGTGCTGCACAACGCGCGCATCCACACCTTCCACCCGAATCATCCGAAGGTCCACGCCATCGCGCTGCGCGACGGCCGCGTGGCCGCCTATGACGAGGCCGCGCTGGCGCTGCGCGGCGCCGGCGTGCGCGCGCTCGACCTCGACGGCGCCGCGGTCATCCCGGGATTCAACGATACCCACGCCCACATGGAGCGCGAGGGGCTCAAGCACCTGCGGCCCTCGCTGGCGCACGCGCGCAGCGTGGCCGACGTGCTCGACGTGGTGCGGGCCCAGGCGCGCATCACGCCCCGCGGCGAATACATCGTGACCATGCCGGTGGGCACGCCGCCGCATTACTTCACCGGGCCGGCGACGCTGGCCGAGGGCCGCCTGCCCAGCCGCGCGGAACTGGATGCCGCGGCGCCCGACCATCCGGTCTACATCCCGGCACCGTTCGGCAACTGGGGCCGCCCGCCCGGCCATGCCGCGCTCAACAGCCTGGCGCTGGCCCGCAACGGCCTGCGCCCCGACAGCACGGCGCGCTGCCGCGGCATCGAGCTCGGCCGTGACGCCGCGGGCGCGCTCACGGGCCAGATCATCGAACACAACAACCGGCCGGCGCTCGAGTTCGACCTGCTGGCGGACGTGCCGCGCTTCGGCTTTGCCGAGCGCCTGAAGGCGCTCAGGCTGTCGCAGGCGCTGTATCACGCCCAGGGCACGACCAGCATCTACGAAGGCCACGGCAGCGCGCCCGAGACCATCGCCGTGTACCGGCAACTGTGGGAGGACGGTGAGCTCACCATGCGCACCGGCCTCGTGCTCAGCCCGAGCTGGGGCGACCTGGACGAAGCCGCACGCGCCTTGCGCGACTGGTCGGCCACCGCGCGCGGGCGTGGCCTGGGCGACGGCTGGCTGCGCGTTAGCGGGGTGCACATCGCCTACGGCGGCGACCCCACCGTGGCCTGCTGCGCGCGCGCCAACCTGCCCGACACCGGCTGGTCGGGCTTCGTCGAGCAGGCCGTGACGCCGGCCGATTTTCGCGCCCTGTGCTGGCTCGCCGCCGAACACGACCTGCGCGTGAACGTGATCGTGTCGGACCAGTTGCACGAGATCCTGCCGGTGCTGCGCG
>Ga0160496_1000843_pt1 | contig 10318 bp, 7 predicted proteins | sample DIDPMG_2_FD_108231 | JGI IMG/M metagenome (GOLD analysis project Ga0160496, IMG submission 108231) | Enriched soil microbial communities from UW Madison campus, WI, USA - DID2937_E24_FP MG | ecosystem: Environmental > Terrestrial > Soil > Grasslands | place: USA: Madison, Wisconsin | collected...
AACACGTCCGCCTGGTCGAAGTCGGCCCCCGCGACGGCCTGCAGAACGAAGCCCAGCCCATCAGCGTTGCCGACAAGGTGCGCCTGGTCAACGACCTTACCGAAGCGGGCCTTGCCTATATAGAAGTGGGCAGCTTCGTCTCGCCCAAGTGGGTGCCGCAAATGGCCGGCTCTGCCGAGGTGTTCGCCGGTATCGACCAGCGCCCCGGTGTTACTTATGCAGCGCTGGCACCCAACCTGCGCGGTTTCGAGGACGCGCTGGCTGCCGGGGTGAAGGAAGTGGCAGTGTTCGCGGCCGCCTCCGAAGCGTTTTCGCAGCGCAACATCAACTGCTCTATCAGCGACAGCCTCAAGCGCTTCGAGCCGATCATGGAAGCTGCGCGCAACCACGGTGTACGCGTGCGTGGCTATGTGTCATGCGTACTCGGCTGCCCTTATGAAGGCAAGGTCAGCGCTGAACAGGTGGCCCCGGTGGCCCGCGCACTGCACGACATGGGCTGCTACGAAGTATCGCTGGGTGACACCATCGGCACCGGCACTGCCGGCGATACCCGGCGCCTGTTCGAGGTGGTCTCTGCCCAGGTGCCGCGCGAGCAACTGGCCGGGCACTTCCACGACACCTATGGCCAGGCCCTGGCCAACGTCTATGCCAGCCTGCTCGAAGGCATCAGCGTATTCGACAGCTCGGTGGCCGGGCTGGGCGGCTGCCCTTACGCCAAAGGGGCTACCGGCAACATCGCCAGCGAAGATGTGGTGTACCTGCTGCAAGGGCTGGGCATTGAAACCGGCATCGACCTCGACCGGCTGATCGCCGCCGGCCAACGCATCAGTAGCGTGCTGGGCCGCGGCAATGGGTCGCGGGTAGCGCGGGCGCGCAGCGCGCAGTAAGTCATACGGGTGTCACACAGGTGTGGGTGAAGTGTTACCGACCCCACATTTCACAGCAAAAAATCGGGTAACAGGGAAACAAATCGGCAGAATCTCAGGCCAAGCACTTTCGACGAAAACCGCTAAGCCACTGATTTTAAAAGACTTTCAAAAGTTGGCACGCACCCTGCTATATCTTTGGTACAAGAACAAAAAAAATGTGACACCCAATAAAAACAACAGGTAACGGCTCTGACATAACAAGAACAACACGGCAGAGGCGTAGCAAGCAGATTTTTTTGGAGTAGACACGCTTTTCAGGGGTACGCCCCGCGGTCTGGCACAGAACAATAAAACTACCTCAAGGTAGCGGCAGCCAGGTTCGGATCAGCCATGATGAAAGCAGGTCAGCGCTCAAAAAAATACGTTTCCTCTTGACCCCGCATGGGGGTCGCCCGCAACACCAGGACAAGCCGACAAAAACAACAAAAGGCCGGTCCCAATAATAAAAAAAGAGCAGGCAACATCGCTTTGAGGGGAGCTTCGGCTCCCCTCAGTGCTTCCTGCCCTCTTCCTCCTTCTGCTTCTCCTCATCTTGTCCTTCGACCTTCTCCACCAGCAACGGCATCGTGCCCAGTACCAGCAGGGCCAGTACCGTGCTGATCAGCGCCGTGGCTTCGCGCCCCATGCCAGCCGCCGTGCCAATGGCAGCCGTCATCCATAGCCCGGCAGCGGTCGTCAGGCCCTTCACATGGCTGGTGTCCTGGCCGTTACCCTTCAGAATGGTACCCGCACCGAGAAAACCGATACCGGCAACGATGCCCTGGATCACCCGACTGAGTGCCTGTTCATCGGCCCCCGCCATACTGGGCGACAGTACGAACAGGGCGGCCCCCAGCGACACCAGCATGTGGGTACGCACCCCGGCAGACTTACCCTTGTGTTCGCGCTCGAAGCCCAGTACTGCGCCGAGCACAGCAGCCATCAGCAAGCGCACAAGGATTTGCGTGACCTCGCGCTCATCGGTGACATCGGCGAATTCCGCCTGGATTGCTTGCCAGATGACGTCCATCGCAGTTGTTTCCCCTGCTTGAGCTTCATGAATCCGCCCGCCACGTCAGCAGGCCTGCCCTCTGCATGGTTGACCGTCACACGTATTACAAAGTGCCGCTCAGCTTGCTGATGCAGCAACTGGCCCCTGACCGTGGTCCACCCTGTAATCACCCCGGGAGGACCCACCATGCCCATTGAAATCGACGAAACCACCCGCCGCTGCACGCTGATCGGCGAAGACCTGCGCATCGAGGGCGAAGGCCCGGATATCGAAATCATCACCGACGAACAGTTGCGTATGTCGGTGGCTGTACTGGCCGGCCAACGCGTGCCCATTACCGAAACCGAGGCCGATGCACTGACCGTGGCGGGTGCGGTGGATAGCCGCAGGCATCTGAAGGCCAGCGCGCCAGGCTCGGTGATATGAGGCTTGGCGGTGCCATGCGGCAAATCTGATATGGTTTTTATCGTAAAATCTGAACCTGTGCTGATAACAGCTTCAGCGCCATAGTGCTCATGCCTGATCGAGGCCTGATGAGCACCGAACCATGAACGATAGAATCCCTTTTACAGAGATCGCCACCGCCCCAGCCAGCATCCAAGCACGACGCACCGACAGCGGCATCCAGACCCGCAGCTTTACCGGGCTTTACCGTAACCTGCGCATCGGCTTTGCCGGCGCCCTGTTCGTGTTGTTCTTCGGCACGGCCTGGCTTAACTGGAACGGCCGCCAAGCCGTACTGTGGGACCTGGGAAACAGCAAGTTCCACATCTTCGGCGCCACCTTCTGGCCACAGGACTTCATCCTGCTGTCGGCGTTGCTGATCATCTGTGCCTTTGGCCTGTTCGCCATCACCGTCTACGCCGGGCGCGTCTGGTGCGGTTACAGTTGCCCACAAAGCACCTGGACCTGGCTATTCATGTGGTGCGAAAAGGTTACCGAGGGGGACCGCAACCAGCGCATCAAGCTGGCCGCGGCGCCCTGGAGCCTGAACAAACTGGCCCGTCGCACGCTCAAGCACAGCCTGTGGTTGGCCATTGGCGTGCTCACGGGGCTGACCTTCGTCGGCTACTTCACCCCGATCCGCCCACTGGCCGCAGAATTGCTCACCTTGCAACTGGGCGGTGTGGCACTGTTCTGGGTGCTGTTCTTCACGGCCGCTACCTACATCAATGCCGGCCTGCTGCGTGAAGCGGTGTGCCTGCACATGTGCCCGTATGCGCGCTTCCAGAGCGTGATGTTCGACAAGGACACCCTGGCGGTCGCTTACGACCCGCGTCGTGGCGAGGCCCGTGGTCCGCGCAAGAAAGGCAGTGACGTCGGTGCCCAGGGACTGGGCGACTGCATCGATTGCACCCTGTGCGTGCAGGTGTGCCCCACCGGCATCGACATCCGTGATGGCTTGCAGATGGCTTGCATCGGCTGTGCCGCGTGCATCGACGCCTGTGACGGGGTAATGGACAAGATGGGTTACGCCCGCGGCCTGATTGGCTACAAGTCCGAGCACAGCCTGCAAGGCGGCACCACCCACTGGCTGCGCCCGCGCCTGTTGGGCTACGCTGCCGCACTGCTGGTCATGATCGGGGCACTGGTGGTGGCCCTGCAGATGCGCCCGATGGTATCGCTGGATGTGATCAAGGACCGCGGCCTGTTCCGCGAAAACGCCCAAGGCCAGATCGAGAACATTTACCTGCTCAAAGTCATCAACAAGACCGAACGTACCCAGCACTATCAATTGCGCCTGCTGGACGCTGACGGTTTCACCCTGCAGGGCAGTAGCGCACTGGTCATCCCAGCTGGCGAAATGAGCGAACTGCCGGTGTCGGTGGCAATGCTCGCCGAGCGCCCGACCAGCAGCTCGCAGACGCTGAGCTTTGAAATCAGCGAGCGTGACGACCCCGCTATCCGCAGCGTGGCGCACAGTCGCTTTGTCGCCCCCATGAACCGCTGATCCCTTACACTCAAGCCACCTTGCCTGCCAGGCTTGGACAGAAGGCCAGAATGAAACGCTACGAACGCTTCGCCGATGACATTGCCGAACTGATCCGCTCCGGGGTGCTGGGCCCCGGCCAGCGCGTGCCGTCCGTGCGCTACGCCAGCCAGACCCACGGGGTCAGCCCGTCTACCGTGTTCCAGGCCTATTACCTGCTGGAACGCCGCGGGCTGATCCGCGCCCGGCCGCGCTCCGGGTATTTCGTCAACGCCCACGTTCCGCGTCAGTTCAGCGAGCCGCAGGCGCTGCAGCCGGTGAGCGAGTCTACCGATGTCGACGTCAGCGCCTTGGTATTTTCGATCCTCGACTCGATCAAGGACCCCAACACCATTGCCTTCGGCTCAGCCTTTCCCAGCCCTGAGCTGTTCCCGCTGCAACGCCTGTCGCGCTCACTGGCCAGTGCCAGCCGCAGCATGGACCCGCGCATGGTGGTGACCGATCTGTCCCCCGGTAACCCGCAGCTGCGCCGGCAGATCGCCCTGCGCTACATGGTCGGTGGGCTGATGCTGCCGATGGAAGAGCTGCTGATCACCAACGGCGCACTGGAGGCCCTGAACCTGTGCCTGCAGGCCGTGACCCAGCCGGGCGATCTGGTCGCCATCGAGGCCCCGGCCTTCTATGCCTGCCTGCAGGTGCTGGAGCGGCTCAAGCTCAAGGCTGTGGAAATCCCCGTGCACCCACGCGAGGGCATGGACCTGGGGGTGCTGGCGCAGACCCTGGAAAAGCACCCGGTAAAGGCCGTGTGGTGCATGACCAACTTCCAGAACCCGGTAGGTGCAAGCATGCCGGAGGCCAAGAAACAGGCCCTGGTGGAGTTGCTGGTGCGCCATCAGGTGCCGTTGATCGAAGACGACGTGTACGCCGAGCTGTACTACTCGCAACAGGCGCCCAAACCCGCCAAGGCCTTCGACACCCAGGGCCTGGTCATGCACTGCGGCTCGTTCGCCAAAAGCCTGGCACCGGGCTATCGCATTGGCTGGGTGGCCGCCGGGCGCTTTGCGCAGAAGATCGAGCGGTTGAAACTGATGACCTCCCTTTGTGCCTCCATGCCGGCCCAGGCGGCCATCGCCGACTACCTGCAACACGGCGGCTACGACCGCCACCTACGCAAGCTGCGCTACGCGCTGGAGGGCCAGCAAGCCAACATGCTGGCAGCCATCGCCCGCCACTTCCCGGCGCAGACACGGGTCAGCCAGCCCTCCGGCGGCTACTTCCTGTGGCTGGAACTGCCCGAGCAGATGGACGCCCTCAAGCTGTTCCACATGGCCCTGGCCCAAGGCATCAGCATCGCCCCTGGGCCGATCTTTTCGCCCACCCGACGCTTTGGCAATTGCATCCGCCTGAACTACGGCAGCCCCTGGCATGACGGCGCCGAACAGGCCATGGAAACCCTCGGGCGGATCATTCGCTCGTTCTGATAGCGAGGGGCCCGAGGGGCGACTATAGTTGCTCGATCCGATCATCAGGCCCTCGTCATGTCGCCAGATACGCTTGCGTCCTTTGCCCAGTTGCAGGCGCGTGTCGCAGAACTGGAAGCACGCCTGGCAGAGCGCGAAGATAGCGTTCAGGCGCATGACAGGCTGCTTGGAGAACTGCTCGACAACAGCGTGGCCAACGTGTTTGCTGCCGACCGCAGGATGCGCCTGTTGGCCATCAATCGCACGGCGCGCGAAACCTTCAAACGTTACCGAGGCTTCGTACCGCAGATTGGCGACTACGTACCCCAGTTCCTGACCGATCAACCCGACATCATGGGCCGCCTGGCCCCGATATGGCCGCGCATACTGGCAGGGGAAGCGTTCATCGACACCGTCACCTTCGGGCTGGACGACGCACCACGCCACTACGAAATTCGCTACCACCCGTGGCTCGATGCTCAGCAGCGAATTCAGGGCGGCTACCTGTTCGCCTATGACATCACGCAGCGCGTGACCGAACAGGAGCGCCTGCAACAGGCCGAAGAAGCACTGCGCCAGGCGCAGAAAATGGAGGCGGTCGGCCAGTTGACCGGCGGAATTGCCCATGATTTCAACAACCTGCTGGCCAGCATCCTTGGCGCCCTGGAACTGGCCGGGCAACGTCTGGTGCAGCAACGCCTGGCGGACACTGCGCAGCTGCTTGAACTCAGCCGGCACAATGCCCAACGCGCCGCAGCCTTGGTGCAGCGCTTGCTGGCATTCTCACGGCAGCAGACGCTGGTCCCGCAACGGGTCGATGTGCAGCAACTGGTGGCCGGTATGCACGACCTGATCAGCAGTTCCACCGGCCCCTATGTCGACTACCAAGACCAGACACATGCCGGACTCTGGCCTATCCGAATAGACGCACAGCAACTGGAGAGCGCGCTGCTCAACCTGTGCATCAACGCCCGTGACGCCATGCCGCTTGGCGGCACCTTGAGCATCGGTTGCGCCAATGTCGAAGTGCAAGGCGCCGAAGCCAGACAGCTGGGCCTGGGCGCTGGCCAGTTTCTGCGTATCCGCGTTGAAGACACCGGCATGGGCATGTCCAAGGAAGTGATGCTGCGCGCCCTTGAGCCCTTCTTCACCACCAAGCCGCTCGGCCAGGGCACTGGCCTTGGGCTGTCGATGGTCTACGGCTTTGTGCGGCAATCCGGTGGCCAGCTGGTCATCGATAGCACGCTTGGCCAGGGTACGGCCATCAACCTGTATCTCCCCTGCGATGAAAGCACCGCCGCCGCTTCACCCAGCCCCCACGTCGATGGGCCTGCGCCTGCGGCCTCGCTTCAGCAGCGTGTGTGCAAGGTGATGCTGGTGGAAGACGAGCCGGCCCTGCGCCTGGTCATGCTGGAGGTACTGATAGATCAGGGCCATGAAGTTCAGGCATTCGAAGATGGCCGCCAGGCATACAAGGCCTTGCAGGAAGCCCCAGCGCCGGACTTGCTGATCACCGATGTCGGCCTGCCAGGGGGTATCGATGGCTACCAACTCGCGGACGCCTGCCGAGCTAGTGCACCCCATGCCGCGGTGCTGCTGATCACAGGCTATGACCTTGCACACAGTACGGCAAAAGCGCGGCCCAACCGGCGTACCGAACTGCTGGCCAAGCCATTCGATCTTCAAACACTTGCCCAGGCGCTTGAACGGCTGCTGGGGAGCACCGCCCAGTCGCACTGAGCAGCTATTCGCCTACAGGTGAACACGTTAAAGTCAGGACTTTTCATTGGCCGGACGCAGGCATGCCTTCTCGTGATCTGAACTCACTGCGCCAACGAGTCGAAGAGCTCCAGCGACAGAACACACTGCTGGAGCAACGGCTTGCAAGCCACCAGGCGCACGACCAGGACTTCTATCGCTCACTGTTCGACACCATGGACGAAGGCTTCTGCATCATCGAGTTCTTCGATGGCCCCCATGGCCCCCTGAGTGACTACGTGCATGTGCTGGCCAACGCAGCCTATGCCAAACACGCCGGCATCCCCAACGTGGTCGGGCAAAAACTGCGCGAGATGGTGCCCGATGAGGCGGATGACTGGGTGGCCCGCTATGGCGCGGTGCTTCGCACCGGCGAACCGCTGCACTTCGAGCAGGAACTGATTGCCACGGGCCACGTGCTGTCGGTGACCACTTTTCGCATAGAACCTGCCGAGAAACGCCAGGTAGCGGTACTGTTCAAGGATGTCACCGAACGCCGGCGTGCAGAGCAGGCTCTGCAGCGCCTGAACGAAGAGCTCGAACTACGGGTGAATGCCGCACTGGCGGAGCGACGCTTGTTTGCCGAGCTGGTCGATCACAGTGTGGTCAACGTGCATGTGATCGACAAGGACCTGCGCTGGCTGGCTGTCAATCGCCAGGCCAGGCATGACTTCCACCTGCTGTACGGGAGGACACCCGAAATCGGCGACTTCCTGCCCGGGTTATTCGAGGATGGCGCCGCCGGCCAGACGCCTGTTCTGCCGATGTGGCAGCGCGCCCTGGCAGGCGAGCAGTTCATCGAGATCGGCACCTTCGGCAAGCCCCCCGCGCTGCGCCATTATGAGTTGCGCTTCAACGCCTTGCGCGACCCCAAAGGCGTGGTACAGGGCGCGTTTCTGTTCGCCTATGACATCAGTGAGCGAGTACAGGAGCAGGAACGCTTGGCCAAGGCCGAAGCGGCGCTGCGCCAGGCACAGAAGATGGAAGCCGTAGGCCAGCTCAGTGGCGGCATAGCCCACGACTTCAACAATTTGCTGGGCGGCGTCCTGGGCGCCCAGGAGTTGATGCGGCAACGCCTGGAGCAGTCACGCTTCGACGCCCTGGCGCCCTTGCTGGAGCTGTCCAGCAGCGCGGCGCAGCGGGCCTCTTCGCTGGTGCACCGGCTGCTGGCCTTCTCCCGCCAGCAGACCCTGCAACCCTGCTCCACGCAAGTGGCCACCTTGGTGGCCGGCATGGAAGACCTGCTGCGCCGCACCATCGGCCCGGCGATTACCCTGAGCAGCCGCTTTGCCAGCCAGCTGTGGCCGACCTTCATCGACCCTCCCCAACTGGAAAGCGCCTTGCTCAACTTATGCATCAACGCGCGCGATGCCATGCCTGCCGGTGGTGTGATCGAGATCATTGGCGACAACCTGCAGCTTGACGACGAGCAGGCCGTGGCACTGGAACTGCCGGCCAGCGAGTTCGTGCGGCTGAGCATCGTCGACAACGGTAGCGGCATGTCGGCTGAAGTTGTCGAGCGCGCAGTCGAGCCGTTCTTCACCACCAAGCCGATGGGCCAGGGCACCGGCCTGGGTCTGTCCATGACCTATGGCTTCGTGCGCCAGTCGGGTGGGCAATTACGGGTGCTGTCGGTGCCTGGCGAGGGTACCCGTATCGAGCTGCTGTTACCCCGCCACCACGAGCAAGCCCAGGCGCCAATCAGCAAACCTCCGCGCACGCTCTTGCAAAGAAGCAGCGAGACTGCAAAACGCATTCTGTTGGTTGAAGACCAGACGGCCTTGCGCCTGGTGATTGGCGAAGTGTTGGAAGAGCTGGGCTATCGGGTGGACGCCTTCGAGAACGGTCCGTCTGCCCTCACCCACCTGCAAAGCGGCGAACGGCCAGACTTGCTGCTGAGCGATGTCGGCCTGCCTGGCGGCCTGAATGGCCGCCAGGTAGCCGAACGCTGCCGTGAGCGCTACCCGGACCTCAAGGTGCTGTTGATCACCGGTTACGATGAGAGCGCGGCGCTCAGCGACGGCCAACCGCTGCAAGGTACGTTGGTGTTGACCAAGCCGTTCGAACTGGAAGCACTGGCAGAGCGGGTTCGCGAGCTACTGGAACCTTGACGGGCGCGCTCAGCGCCCGCCGCCCAGGTCGATGAAACTGCCGGTGGCATAGGAGGCTTTCTCCGAAAGCAACCAGAGGATGGCCTCGGCCACTTCCTCGGGATGCCCTCCTCGGCCCATGGGCAAGCCAGGTTCAAGCTTGCTGACGCGATCCGGGTCACCCGAAAGCGCATGGAAACCGGTATGGATATAGCCTGGTCGTACGCCATTGACGCGTACGCCCTCGCCTGCCACTTCTTTGGCCAGGCCGATGGTGAAGGTGTCGAGCGCGCCCTTGGAGGCGGCATAGTCGACATACTCGTTGGGCGAACCCAGGCGTGCGGCGACCGATGATACGTTGACGATGGCCCCGCCTTGCCCGCCATGCCGGCGCGCCATGCGCAGCAGGGCGTGCTTGGCGCAGAGCATGGGGCCGACGACGTTGGTCTTCATGACGTTCAGCAGACGGAACTCGGACATGTCCTCGACCCTGCTTTGCTGGCCGATGGTGCCGGCGTTGTTGACCAGTGCGGTGATCGGGCCGAGCTCATCGTCGACGCGCAGGAACAGCTGGATGATTTCATCTTCGACGCTAACGTCGGCGCGCACCGCGATGGCCTCGGCGCCCAGGGCGCGGACCTGGCTGAGGATGGCTTCGGCGGCCTGGTCATCGGCGTGATAGTTGATGCAGATGCGGTAGCCCTGGCGGGCGGCCAACAGCGCAGTGGCGGCGCCGATGCCGCGGCTGCCGCCGGTGATGACAATGACGTTCTCCATGGGTTTGCCAATGGTTTGGGGAAGGGAGCATCGACAATAGGCGAAATGGCGCTGCGTTGGAATGACGAAGATCAGCACAGCCAACCCTCTGCTGTTGATGTGGCTGTTGATCTGGCTGTTGATCTGGCTGTTGATCTGGCTGTTGATCTGGCTGTTGATCTTGATCTTGATCTTCGCGACTTCAGAAGGCCGAACGCAGGCCTTGCGGAGGCAGGTGACGGGCATGGATGCCCGTCAAGCGCTGAGGCCCCAGGATGGGGCCTTCGGCGCGGTCCTGCCGGGAGCAAGGCCGGAGTGAGGGGACCCCGGAGCGCAGCGCAGGGGCCGGATGATGGGAGCGCAGCGTTTTTTGGTTACTTTTTGTCGCGTTTGACAAAAAGTGA
>Ga0160496_1000845_pt1 | contig 10309 bp, 6 predicted proteins | sample DIDPMG_2_FD_108231 | JGI IMG/M metagenome (GOLD analysis project Ga0160496, IMG submission 108231) | Enriched soil microbial communities from UW Madison campus, WI, USA - DID2937_E24_FP MG | ecosystem: Environmental > Terrestrial > Soil > Grasslands | place: USA: Madison, Wisconsin | collected...
CCCGCGTGTTCCCCCGCGGCCAGGCGCGCGCCGAGCTGCGCCCGCCAGGCCGCATACAGCGCCTGCGGTGTCTGCGTGGCGTCCTCGGCACGCGTCCAGCTGCCGGCCGCGTCGGCGACCAGGGCCTGGCGCAGGCCGCGAAAGCCCGGCACCTCGCCGAACACGAGGTGCGCGGCGGGGATCGCGGCAGCGGCCGCCTCGACCGCGGCGCGCAACGCCGCCTCGGCGGGCGCGCCGTCCAGTTGCGCGAGCAACGAGACCGGCTCGGCGTACGTGGCCAGCGCACGCTGCTCGGGGCTGAGCGCGATCGCGGCGTCGCGCGGGAAATCCGTCGTCCCTGTCATGGCATTCACTCCTGGGCTGCCGCGGCGGGCAGGTCGACGCGATCGAACATCGCGCCCATCGCCACCACCACCTTGCGCGGCTCCTCGTAGGGATCGCGCGCGTGGGCGGCGATCATGTTGTCGAGCATCACCACGTCGCCGCGGCGCCAGTCGAAGCGCACGGCGCATGCCTCATAGGCCGCGCCGATCAGATCCATGGTGGCGTCGGGGATGGGCGTGCCATCGCCGAACATCACGTGGCGCGGCGCGCGCGCCAGGCCGACGGTCTCGAGCATGTGCTCGCGCACCTCGGGCTCCAGGCAGTGCAGGTGATGCAGCTGCACCTGGTTGAAGAACACGCGCTCGCCGGTGACCGGGTGCGTGATCACGGCCGGGCAGCGCGTGCGCGTCTGCAGCGTGTCGTCGTCGAGCCAGGTGAATTCGGTGCCGCGCTCGCGCAGGCGCGCCTCGACCTCGGCGCGGTCGTCGGTCTTGAAGAACGACTGCCAGCTCACGTCGAAACGCTCGGTGAAGGTGCGCACATACAGCAGCTGCTTGCGCTCGAACTCCTCCACCACTGCGGCCGGCAGGTGGCGCAGCATTTCGCGGCAGTCCACGATGGGCGTGGCGCCGCCCACGCGCGAGGGCAGCTCGCAATAGAACAGCTGCTTGCGCGGCCAGCTCTCCAGGTGCGCGCTCTCGTTGTGATAGAGGATCATCTGCTTTTCCGGATACGGCGTGGAGCGGTAGGTATTGCGCCCGCCCTCCTTCTTGGGCAGGTCGCCATAGCCGCCGTACAGCACCGGCTCGACGGCCTCGGCAAACGCCTCGAACTGCTGCGGCGAGGTGATCGCGAAGTTGCGGAACAGGATGCCGCCGTGGCGCACGACCCAGGTCTCGATCTGCTCGCGCTGCGCCGCCGCCCAGGCCACCGGGTCCAGCGCCGGATCGAGCGCCTCCACCACCAGCGGGAACGCGCGCGCGTCGCTCAGGAACGACGTGCGTATCACAGCGGGCGCAGCGGCGGGCGCGGCGCCAGCCGCCGGGCGTGCCGCCAGTTTCTTGAGCTTGTCCAGCTTGTTCGCCGCGGGTGCTTGGGCCATCGACATGCCGGCCTCCTTGGAAGTTGATTCGGGGATAAGGGAGAGCGTCAGGTCGCCGTCCTGGCTGGCCTGGCGCAACAGGGTCATCCATTCGTCGGCGACGCGCGCGATGGTCTGCGGCCGATAGCGCGCGGCGGCGTAGATCCAGTCGGCCACCAGGCCCGCGCCGTCGGCGTCCTGCACGAACACCGCGAGGTCGAACTTGGCCTGCGGCAGCGGCACCTCGCGCGGCGTCACGCGCACGCCGGGCAGCGCGAGCGCGTGGCGCGGCGTGTTCTGCATCACGAACAGCATCTGCGCCAGCGGATTGCGGCCGCGTTCGCGCGCCACGCCCGCCGCCTCCACGATGCGATCGAACGGCACCGCGCGATGTTCGTGATCGGCCAGCACCGCGTCGCGCACCTGCGCGATCCAGTCCTTGAGCGGCACGGCCGCGGGCAGCGCGAAGCGCAGCGGCAGCACGTTCACGAAGAAGCCGATCAGCGACTCCAGGCGCGCGTCGTCGCGCCCCGCCAGGTCGGTGCCCAGCACCAGCTCGCGCTGCCCGACGTGGCGGGCCAGCACGGCGACGAAGGTGGCCAGCAGCACGTGAAACAGGCTCGCGCCCTGGTGCCGGCCGAGCGCTTCGAGCCGCATCGCGAGCCGCGCATCGAGCGGCACGCTCAGGCAGGCCGCCGCCGCGCCGTCCGCGACGAGCGCCGGATCGGCGGGAAGCGTGCTGGTGCGCGGCGCGCCGGCCAGGCGCCGGCGCCAATGGTCGAGGCTGGCGCCGAAGGCGGCACCGCGCGATTCGGCTTGGGTCCACGCCGCGTAGTCGCCGTATTGCAGCGCCAGCGTCGGCAGGGTCTCGCCGGCGTAGGCCGCCGCGAGCTCCTCGATCAGGATCGCCTGCGACCAGCCATCGAACACGATGTGATGCACGGCCAGCGCCAGCACGTGGGTGGTGGCGTCGCGCCGCAGCAGCACCGCGCGCAGCAGCGGTCCGCGCGCCAGATCGAACGGCGTGTCCAGCAGCTGCGCGATGCATTGCGCTTCGGCCGGCGCGTTCGCGACCTCGTGCAGCGGCAGCGCGACCGCGGCATCCGGACGCACCCGCGCCACGGGATCGCCGTCCTCGTCCTCGATGAACACGGTGCGCAGGCTGTCGTGGCGCGCCACGACCCGGCTCAGCGCCAGCGCCAGGCGCCGCACGTCGAGCTCGCCCTGCAGCACGTACGCCGCGCCGAGGTTGTAGGCCGCACGGCCGGCCGGCGTCGCCAGCCGGTCCACCAGCCACAGGCGCTGCTGGGCCAGCGACAGCGGCTGGCCTGCCCCGGCCGGCCGGGGTGAGAGCGCGCCCGCGGCCTGCGCCGAGTCATCGCCCGCCGCGCCTGCCAGGGCCGCGATCTGTGCCGCGCTCGCGGCCAGCACGGGCTGCGCGAACACGGTCCGCAGCGGCAAGGCCACGCCGAACTCGGCGCGCACCCGTGCCGCGACCTGCGCGGCATTGAGCGAGTTGCCGCCCAGTTCGAAGAAGTGCGCGTCGCGCGTGCCGACCGGCACGTCCAGCACCTCGGCCCAGATCGCGGCCAGCCGCGTCTCGACCCCGGGTTCCGGCGCCGCGGCGGCGGGCGCCTGCACCTCGCCGCCACGCAGGAAGACGCCGTCCTGCCACAGGGCGTAGGCGGCCAGCTCGCCGTTCAGCCAGCCCTGCCGCGTCGCGCCGCGCTGCAGCTTGCCGCTGGAGGTCTTGGGCAGCGCGCCGGGCTCGAGCAGCGCCGCGACCGCGAGCGGCTCGCCGGTGGCCATGCCGACCGCGCGCTGCAGCGCGCGCACGATCTCGGCCGGGCCGTGGCGCTTGCGCTGCAGGCGGCCCACTTCGGCGGCCAGCCCGATCGCTTCGCCGTGCGGCCCGTCGACGCGGAACACCGCGACGCGGCCCTTGCGCACCAGCTCGACCTCGGCCTCGACCACGCGCTCCACATCCTGCGGATAGACGTTCTGGCCGCGCACCACGATCAGGTCCTTGATGCGGCCATGCACGTAGAGCTCGCCCTCGTGCAGGAAGCCGAGGTCGCCGGTGCGCAGCCAGCGCTCGCCATCCTGTTCGGGAAAGGTGGCCGCGCTGGCGGCCGGGTTGTTCCAGTAGCCGGCCGCCACGCTCGGGCCGGCGGTCCAGATCTCGCCGATGGCGCCCGGCGCGACCGGCGCGCCGCTGACCGGATCGGCCAGCTTGAGGCGCTGCGACGGTTGCGGCACGCCGCAGGACACCAGCGCCTGGCCGGCCTCGTCGCCGCGCACCTCGCCGCGCGCCAGCGCCGCCTCGTCGAAGCGCCGCATGCGCATGCCGGTGCCGCTGGGCGCGCCGGTCACGAACAGCGTGGCCTCGGCCAGGCCATAGCAGGGAAACAGCGCCGAGGGCCGCAGGCCGGCCGGCGCGCACAGCCGCAGAAAGGCGTCGAGCGTGTCGTGGCGCACGGGCTCGGCGCCCGAGAACGCGATGCGCCAGCGCGACAGGTCCAGGCCCTCGAGCTGCTCGGGCCGCACGCGCTCGACGCAGAGCCTGAACGCGAAGTCCGGCCCGCCGCTGATGGTGCCGCCGTGGCGCGCCACGCCCTGCAGCCAGCGCAACGGCCGCTCCAGGAAGAATTTGGGCGAGGTCAGCGCCACGTCGCAGCCGATGTAGAACGGTTGCAGCAGGCCGCCGATCAGGCCCATGTCGTGATAGAGCGGCAGCCAGGTCACGAAAGTGTCGCTGGCGTCGGTCGCCATGCCGCCGTGGATGGCCAGCTCGTTGGCCAGCAGGTTGGCATGCGTGACCATCACGCCCTTGGGCGCGGAGGTCGAGCCCGAGGTGTATTGCAGGAAGGCCACCGCGTCGCCGGCCGGCAGGGCCTCGCGCCAGGCACTCGCGTGGACCACGTCGACCGTGTCCACCGCCAGCACGCGCAGGTCGGCGCACAGGCCGTCGAAGCCGCTCGTCTGCGGCGTGAGCCATTGCGCCACGGCCGCGGTGACGAGCATGCCGGCGGCGTCGCAGTCGCGTGCCATCGCGCGCAGCCGCGCCAGGTGCTGGTCGCGCGCCGACTCGGGCGGGAACGCCGGCACCGAGGTCATGCCCGCATACATGCAGGCGAAGAACGCCGTCACATAGTGCTCGTCGTTGTCGAGCAGCAGCATCAGGCGGCTGCCCGGCGCGTAGGCGTCCTGCAGCAGGGCGGCCAGCGCGCGCACGCGTTCGTCGAGCACGCGATAGGTATAGGCCCGTTCGCCGGCGGCATCGAAGGCGGTGAGCACGCGGCGCTCGGGCGTCTGCTCGGCGCACTGGCGCAGCCGCTCGGCGATGCTGCCGGCACGGGGCAGGAGGGAAACCAGATCGTTCATGGTTGTCAGGCCACGCAGGTCTGCGGCTGGACCGCGGCCGGCGCGTGCGCGTCGAGATTGCCGTGCGGCTCGGCCATGGCCACCACCACCTTGCGCGGGCCGGTGAACGGCGTGCGCGCGTGCGCGACCAGCATGTTGTCGAGCATCATCACGTCGCCGTCTTCCCAGGCGAAGCGCACCGTCTCCTCGTCGAGCACCGCGCGTATCTCCTCGAACACCTCGTCTTCGATGGGGTTGCCGTCGGCGTCGTAGACGTTGCGCGGCACGTTCTCGATGCCCAGCATCTCTTCGAGCGACTCGCGCACGTCTTCCTGCAGGCTCGACACGTGGAACAGGTGGGCCTGGTTGAACCACACCATCTCGCCGGTGTGGGGATGGCGCTCGACGCCCTGGCAGCGCTGGCTGGTGCGCAGCCCGCCGTCTTCGAGCCACCGCCATTCGATGCTGGCCTGGCGGCAATAGGCCTCGACCTGCGCCGGATCCTCGGTGTTGAACACCGACTGCCACGGCAGGTCGAAATCGCCGAAGTTGCGCACGTAGACCAGGCCGCGCGCGAAGCGCTCGCGGATCGGCGCCGGCACGCGCCGGTAGACCGCGCGGCTGTCGGCGATGGGCGTCTCGCCGCCGGCCTGCGCCGCCGTCACGCAGTGGAACCAGATCTTCATCGGCCACTCGCGTGTGTAGGCCTGCTCGTTGTGCAGCGGGATGTGCTGGTGCGCGGGATACTCGGTACTGGTGTAGATGCCCGACTGCACCGCGCTGCGCGGCGTGGAGCCAAACTCATAGGCCAGCAGCGGATGGCCGAACGCGGCGGCGAAGCGACGAAAGTCGTCGACGGCCGGCACCTCGAAGCCGCGCAGCAGCACGCCGCCCACGGTCAGCAGCGCAGACTCGATCTGCGCGCGCAGTCTTCCCTGCGCCGCCTGCAAAGGTTCGCCGGCACTGGCCGGCGTCAGCAGCAGCGGCAATTCGCTGCCCGCGGGCGCAACACGCTCGAATCGTTCCATAGCCTCACTTCCACGTTGATAGGACGGCGCGGACCCGGTCGGCGCATGCCCGGTCGGGCGGCGCGTCAGGCCGGCATCGCGGCGTCCGCATCGAAGGACCATGCCAGCGCCGCGTAACATCCCGCCGGCGCCGGCACCTCACAGGCGAGCACGGGCGGCGCGCCGTCGACGCGGATGCCCACTTCGCCGTCCTGGCGCAGACTGATGTCCACGCGCAGCAGGGCCTGGGCGATGCCCCAGCCCAACGCCTTGAGGGCGGCCTCCTTGGCCACCCAATGGCGGTAGAAACCCTCGAGCCGGGCCTGGCCGCTGAGCGGCGCGAGCACGGCGCGTTCGCGTTCGGTGAAGCACAGCGACTCGATCTCGGGCGTCACCACGTCGGCGCGGGTGCGCTCGATGTCCACGCCCACCGCGTGCGCGGGCGACAGCGCCACCAGCGCCACGCCCTCGGCATGCGACACGTTGAAGTGCCATCGCGCATTGCGCACCCGCGGCTTGCGCTCGGGTCCGGTGCTGAAGGCGATGGTTGCGGGCGCAACGCCCAGGCGCTCGCCCAGCAGGCGGCGCAGCGCGCGGCGCGTGGTGGCGAAGCGCCAGCCGTCTTCGGGACGGCGATAGCGCCGCGCCCGTGCGGCCTCGTCCGGCGCCAGGCCGTGCACGTCCACCGGCGCGCACGGGGCGGACCAGCTCAGTTGCCAGACCTCGAGGGCGGGCGGCGTGCCTTCAGGCAGAGGCAAACGCTGCATGATGTTCCTGGCCGCAATGCGTGGCCACGAGGCGCACCAGCGCGTCGACCACGCGTGCCTCCTCGTGCCGGATGAAGAAATGGCCGCCCTCGAACCAGGTGATGCCGCAAGGCGGCGCCGCCACCTCGCGCCAGGCCTTGATGGCCTCGGGGTCGATGTCGTCGGCGCGGCCGGCCAGCACCTCGATCGGAAAGGGCAGCGGCGCCTGCGGCACGTGACGGTAGGCGCGGCACAGCGCGTAGTCGGCCGCCAGCGTGTCGAGCGCCAGCCGCATCAGCTCCGGGCTGTCGAACACCTCTTGCGGCGTGCCGCCCTGCTGGCGCATGTCGTCGATCAGCGCCGCGTCGTTGTCCAGGCCGTCGAAACGCGCGGGATCGCGCCGCCCGGGCGCGGGGCTGCCCGAGGCCACCAGCAGCCGCGGCAGCGCGAGGCCCTGGCCACGGCGGCGCGCGGCGATGCCGTAGGCCAGCAGCGCCCCCATGCTGTGGCCGAACAGCACGTGCGGACGATCGAGGTCGTCGGCGTGGCGCTCGCACAGCGCGGCCACCAGGGTGTCGAAGCGCTGCGCGTGCGGCTCGCCGAACCGCCCTCCCCGCCCCGGCAGCTCCACCGGCACCAGGCGCAGCCACTCGGGCAGCAGCCGGCGCCAGCGCAGGTACATGGTGGCGCTCGCACCCGCGCACGGCAGGCAGAGCAGGGAGACGGCGGGATGGCTCATTGCGGGGTGGTCGACGCCTGGCTGTCCATGAAGCGGCGCAGCGAGGCCGGCCGCATGTCGGTCCAGACGCGCTCGACGAACTCGAGGCAGGTCTGCTTGTCGCCCTTCACGCCGGTGTCGCGCCAGCCGGCCGGCGTGGCCTTGAAGTCCGGCCACAGCGAATATTGTTCTTCGTCGTTGACCAGCACGCGCAGCACCGCGTCCTCGCGATCAAAGCAGCTCATAACGTCGCATCCCTGAAATGAATTGGTCAAACCCGACACGAGAGTGACTCTTATTCACAATGACGAACCAGCGCGCTGAAAATTCACCCTTCGATCCGTAACCGTGGATATCGGCCGGCGCTCAGCCCGGCATCAGGTATTCGCGGCAGGGCAGCAGCGCGAGATTGGCGTCCCGGATCATGAAGTTCACCAGCGTGGTCGACACGCCGAGCTCGCGCGCCACGTCGCGCTGCGTGCAGCCCTCGAAGCGATGCAGCTCGAACGCGCGGCGGGTGCGCGCCGACATCTGCGTGAGCGCGCGGGCGGCGATGGCGAGCGCCTGGCTGCTGACCGCGGCGTCTTCGGCCACCGAGTTCGAGACGGCGTAATGCCCGGCGGTCTCGTCGACGAACAGGCGCTGCTCCAGCGCGCGGCGGCGGTGGCAGTCGATCGCCAGGTGCCGCACGGTCTGGTACAGATAGGCGGCCGGCTCGCGCACGCCGTCCGGCAGCGATCCCTCCAGCAGCTTCACGTAGGCGTCCTGGACGACGTCGTCGGCCAGTTCCTGCGACTCCAGGATGCGCATCGCGGCGCGAACCAGCTGGCGCCGGTTGGCCTCGTAGAGCGCGGTCAATGCTTCCATCGTCGGTGCAGTGCTCGAAACCATGTCTACCTCCGTCGGAGCGCGCCGCGCTCCGGTCATGTTTCGACGCTGCACCGGCCGGCGCAGCGTCAGTAGCGGTAAGTCACCGAGGCGAGGACCGTGCGGTCCACGCCATAGCGGCAGTTGCTGCGGGTGTTGCGGCAGACCACGGTCTGCCGGTTGAAAAGATTGCTGGCGTCCAGGGCCAGACGCCACGCGCCGGTCTCGAAGGCGAGCGTGGCATCGACCAGGGTCGAGGGTGCGTTCTTGATGGTGTTGGCGGCGTCGGCATAGGTGGAGCCCACGTAGCGCACGCCCATGCCCGCGCTCCAGCCCGCCAGCCAGCCGTCGAAGGTGCGGCCCAGCCACATCGAGGCCATGTGGCGCGGCGTCACGATCGGCGTCTTGCCCTGCGTGCCGTCGTTGCTCGACAGGTTGCTCACGTCGTTGAAGGTGTACGCGGCCAGCACGTCCCAGCCGCCCCCGAGCGCGGCCTTGGCCTCGAGCTCGAGGCCGCGCGCGCGAACGCGCCCGCTCGTGACGCTGAAGCCCGGGTGCGCCGGATCGGGGTCGGCCGTCAGCACATTGCGCTGGCGCAGGTCGAACAGCGCGATCGTGTACAGGCTCTGCGAACCCGGCGGCTGCAGCTTCACGCCCACCTCGACCTGGCCGGCCTTGGCGGGCGCGAACGGCGTGCCGGCGTAGGTGGTGCCCATCTGCGGCATGAACGAGGTCGCGTACGCCGCATAGGGCGACACGCCGCCGGGCAGCGCATACGACACGCCCGAGCGCCAGGTGACGGCATCGCCGTCGGCGCGCTGGCGCGTGCCGCCCAGCAGATCGTCCGTGGTGTCGCGGTAGTCGTCGCGGCGCGCGCCCAGCGTCACGGTGAGGTCGCCGGCCTGGATCTGATCCTGCAGGTATACGCCCCACTGCGTGCTGGTCTGCTTGACGTGGATGATCGAGGGCGCGTCGGCGGGCAGCGCGATGCCCATGCCGTAGCGCGGGTCTTCGATGTCGAGGCTGGGCGCGGCCGCCTGCTGGTAGTGCTGGCGGCCCGACTGGCGCCGCAGGTCGACGCCGGCGAGCACGGTATGGCGCAGGCCCGCGCCCTCGAGCTGGCCTTCGAGCTGGTTGTCGATCACCACGCCCTCGGCGCGCTCGCGCGCCTGCAGCTGGCTGCGCGACAAGGTGCGGCCATCGGCGGCCAGCGCGCCCGCGTAGAGATTGCGCAGCAGCATGTCGCCCTGCTGGTAGCGTGCGTTCTGGCGCACCCGCCAGCGTCCGTCCAGGCGATGCTCGAGCAGGTAGCCGATACTGAAGAAGTCGCGGTCGTTGCGGTCGTAGTCGTAGTCGCCCACCAGCACGTGGCTGGGATAGAAGGCGCGCGACTCGCCGTCGTTGCGGTCGTGCTGGTAGTGCGCAAGGACGGTGATCGAGGTGTCGGCGTCGCGCCAGCCGAACGCCGGCGCGACGTAGGCGAGGTTGTCGCGGTAGCGATGGCCGCTGTCGTATTTGTCTTGAGTGCCGGCGTCCTTGGCGGTCGCCGTCAGGCGGAAGCGCGCGGCGCGGTCGTCGGTGAGCGGGCCGCCCACGTCGAGGTAGGCCTGGCGATGTTCGAACGAGCCGGCCTGCAGGGTCACCTCGCGCAGCACCGTGTCGGTGGGCCGCTTGGTGATGCGATTCACGATGCCGCCCGGCGCGGCCTGGCCGTAGAGCGACGAGACCGGGCCGCGCGCGACCTCGATCTGCTCGAGCGCGTAGGTGGGCACGCGCGCACGGATCTGGTCGTAGGGCATCTGGCTCAGGCCGTCGCGATAGTCGCCCGTGAGCTTTGCGTCGAAACCGCGCAGCACGACCCAGTCGTTGCGCACCTCGGTGCCGCCGTAGTTGTCGAGCTGCACGCCGGGCGTGTACTGCAAGGCCTGGGTCACGGAGCGGGCGCCGCGCGCCTGCATCTCCGTGGAGGTCACCACCGACACCGACTGCGGCACGCGCGCCAGCGGGGTCCGCGTCTTGGTGCCGGCCGTGTCGTCGAGGGCCACCAGCCGGCGCGTCTCGCCGCCGTCGACCTGGGTCACGGGCAGGCTGGGCACGACCGCCTGCCAGCTGCGCCTGACGCGGAAGCTGCCGGGCACGTCTTCATAGACCTCGAGCTCGTGGACCCGCAGCACGGCGTCGAAGGCGTCGATCGGGGTGTAGG
>Ga0160496_1000846_pt1 | contig 10300 bp, 6 predicted proteins | sample DIDPMG_2_FD_108231 | JGI IMG/M metagenome (GOLD analysis project Ga0160496, IMG submission 108231) | Enriched soil microbial communities from UW Madison campus, WI, USA - DID2937_E24_FP MG | ecosystem: Environmental > Terrestrial > Soil > Grasslands | place: USA: Madison, Wisconsin | collected...
GCGCGCTGCCCGAAGCGTGCGCGCAGCCGACGGCCCAGGCTGTCGAAGCCGAGATAGATCACCGGCGTGGTAAAGAGCGTGAGCACCTGCGACACCAGCAGGCCGCCCACCATGGTGATGCCCAGCGGCTGGCGCAGTTCGGAGCCCACGCCGGTGCCCAGCATCAGCGGCAAGGCGCCCAGCAGCGCTGCCATGGTGGTCATCAGGATCGGCCGGAAACGCAACAGGCAAGCCTGATAGATCGCCTCGCGCGGGCTCTTGCCCTCGTGCCGTTCGGCCTCCAGGGCGAAGTCGATCATCATGATGGCGTTCTTCTTGACGATACCGATCAGCAGGATGATGCCGATGATGCCGATGATGCCCAGATCCGTGCCGGAGATCATCAGCGACAGCAGCGCTCCCACGCCGGCCGAGGGCAGCGTGGAGAGGATGGTGATGGGATGGATGTAGCTCTCGTAGAGCACGCCCAGCACGATGTACATGGTGATGATGGCCGCCAGGATCAGCCAAAGTGTATTGGACAGCGAGGCCTGGAAGGCCAGCGCGGCCCCCTGGAAGTTGGTCACGGTGGAGGCCGGCATGCCGATCTCGGCCTCGGCCGCCTTGATGGCCTCGACCGCCTTGCCCAGCGAGGCGCCCTTGGCCAGGTTGAAGGACACGGTGGCCGCCGGGAACTGGCCGATGTGGTTCACCACCAGCGGCGCGGTGCGTTCGCTGACGGTGGCGATCGACGACAGCGGTACCTTGCCGCCGCCCGAGGTGACCAGGTAGATGCTGTCCAGCGCTTCGGGGCCGCGCTGGAATTCCGGCTTGACCTCCATCACCACGCGATACAGGTTCGATTGCGTATAGATGGTGGAAATGAGGCGCTGGCCGAAGGCGTTGTAGAGCGCGTTGTCGATGGCGGCGGTGGTGATACCCAGGCGCGATGCGGCATTGCGGTCGATCTGGATATAGGCCTGCAGCCCCTGGTCCTGCAGGTTGGTGGCCACGTCGGCCAGTTCCGGCACCTGTTGCAGGCGCGCGATCAGCTTCGGCACCCAGGTACTGAGCAGGGCCGGATCGGCGTCTTCCAGGGTGAACTGGTATTGCGTGCGGGAGACGCTATCCTCGATGGTCAGGTCCTGCACCGGCTGCATGTAGAGGGTGACGCCCGGCACTTCACGCGCCAGCGTGGGTTGCAGGCGACGGATCACGTCGGCGGCGGAAACGTCGCGTTCTTCGTGCGGCTTCAGGTTGATCAGCATGCGCCCGCTGTTCAGGGTGGCATTGGTGCCATCCACGCCGATGAAGGAGGACAGGCTCTCCACGGCCGGGTCCTGCAGCACTACCTTGGCCAGTTGCTGCTGTTTTTCTCCCATGGCACTGAAGGAAATGGACTGCGTGGCTTCCGAGATACCCTGGATAACCCCGGTGTCCTGCAGCGGGAAGAAGCCTTTGGGCACGAACACGTACAGCAGCACGGTCAGGCCCAGCGTAGCCACGGCCACCAGCAGGGTCAGCTTCTGGCGCTCCAGCACCCATTCCAGCATGACGCCGTAGCGGGCAATGATGCGATCGAAGAAGACCTGGCTCTTGTGGTAGAACCAGCCCTGCTGTTCTTCCGGCTGATGGCGCAGCAGGCGCGCGCACATCATGGGGGTCAGCGTGAGCGAGACCACGGCCGAGATCAGGATGGAGACCGCCAGGGTCACCGCGAATTCGTGGAACAGGCGCCCCACCACGTCGCCCATGAACAGCAGCGGGATCAGCACCGCAATCAGCGAGAAGGTCAGCGAGATGATGGTGAAGCCGATCTGCTCGGCACCTTTCAGGGCCGCCTGCATGGGCTTCATGCCCTCTTCGATGTAGCGCGAGATGTTCTCGATCATGACGATGGCGTCGTCGACCACGAAACCGGTGGCAATCGTCAGAGCCATCAGGGTCAGGTTGTTGATCGAGAAACCGGCCAGATACATGATGGCGAAGGTGCCCACCAGCGACAGCGGTACCGCTACGCTGGGGATGATGGTGGCCGGCACGTTGCGCAGGAAGACGAAGATCACCATCACCACCAGCGCCACCGACAGCAGCAGCTCGAACTTCACATCGGCCACCGAGGCACGGATGGTGGTGGTGCGGTCGGTCAGGATGTGGACGTCGATGGAGCCCGGCAGGCTGGCCTGCAGCTGCGGCAGGATCTTCTTGATGCTGTCGACCACGGCGATCACGTTGGCACCCGGCTGGCGCTGGATGTTCACAATCACCGCAGGCTGCTGGTTGGCCCAGGCGCCCAGGCGCACGTTCTCGGCGCCGTCGACCACGTCGGCCACGTCGGAGACCCGGATCGGCGCGCCGTTCTTGTAGGCGATGATCAGGTTGCGATACTCGTCGGCCGAGCGCAGCTGGTCGTTGGCATCGATGGTGGAAGCGCGGGTGGGGCCATCGAAGCTGCCCTTGGCCTGGTTGACGTTGGCGTTGCCGATGGCGGTACGCACGTCATCCAGATTCAGGCCCAGTGCGGCCACGGCGCGCGGGTTCAACTGCATGCGCACGGCCGGGCGCTGGCCGCCCGACAGGCTCACCAGACCCACGCCCGACAATTGCGAAATCTTCTGCGCCAGGCGGGTGTCGATCAGGTCCTGGACCTTGGGCAGGGGCATGGTCCTGGAGGTGACCGCCAGCGTGATGATGGGGGTATCGGCCGGGTTGACCTTGCTGTAGACCGGCGGCATCGGCAGGTCCGAGGGCAGCAGGTTGCTGCCGGCGTTGATGGCGGCCTGCACCTCCTGCTCGGCCACGTCCAGGCTCAGGTCGAGGTTGAACTGCAGCGTGATCACCGAGGCTCCGCCGGAACTGGTGGAAGACATCTGCTTCAGGCCCGGCATCTGCCCGAACTGGCGCTCCAGCGGCGCGGTGACCGAGGAAGTCATCACATCCGGGCTGGCCCCGGGATAGAGGGTGACCACCTGGATGGTCGGGTAATCGACTTCGGGCAGGGCCGACAGCGGCAGGAGCCGGTAGGCGACGATGCCCACCAGCAGGATCGCCAGCATCAGCAAGGATGTGGCGACCGGCCGCAGGATGAACTGGCGCGAGGGATTCATGCGTGAGCCTTGTGCTTACTTGGCGCCGTTGGCGTTGCCTGCGTTGCTGGCACCACCGGTGCCGCCACTGGCATTGCCTGCCTCGCGCTGGCGCCGCAGTTCCATCATCTTCTGGCGACGCTGGTCTTCAGGCAGCTTCTTGATCTCTTCGCCGAATTCGCCAGCATCGATGCGCTTGTTGAGCTCGGCCCAGCGCTTCTGGCGCTCTTCCGGGCTCATGCCGGCCTGGCCGCCCTGACCTCCTTCCACGCCCTGCCCTGCGGCCTGTCCCGGCCCTTGTCCTTGACCCTGACCACGCTTGCCATGGCGGCGTGCGTCCGGGTTCTCGGTGGTGAGCTTGTTGGCCGGGTCGTCGGCACCACCGCGTGCCACGGCCTCGACCTTGGCGCCTTCGCGCAGCCGGTCGATGCCGTCGATGACCACGGTCTCGCCGGCGGCCACGCCGTCGGTGATGACAGTCAGGTCATCCTGTACCGGGCCGGTCTTGACCGGGCGCACGGTGACGGTGTTGTCTTCCTTGACCACATAGACGAACAGACCCTTGGCCCCGCGCTGGATGGCGGCCGTCGGGATGACGGTGGCACCTTGTTCGGTATTGAGCTGCAGGCGGATATTGACGAACTGGCTGGGGAACAGCGCGTAGTCCGTATTGGGGAACTGGGCCTTGAGCTTGACCGTGCCGGTGGTGGAATCGACCACGTTGTCGATGGTCAGCAGCATGCCGTCGGCCAGTTTCTTCTTCTGCTCCCGGTCCCAGGCCTGGGCCGGCAGCTTGCGACCGCTCTGCAGCTGCTGCAAGACCTTGGGGATATTGTCTTCGGGAATGCTGAAGATGGCGGTGATCGGCTGCAGCTGGGTGATGATGACCAGGCCGTTGGTGTCGCTGGTGGTGACGTTGTTGCCGACGTCGGCCTGGCGCAGGCCCAGGCGACCACTGATGGGGGCGATCACACGGGTGAACGACAACTGCAGGCGGGCGCTGGCGACGCTGCCCTCATCGGCCTTGACCGTTCCCTCATATTGCTTGACCAGCGCGGCCTGGGTGTCGACCTGCTGGCTGGCGATGGAGTCCTGCGACAGCAGGGTCTGGTAGCGCTTCAGGTCGAGCCGGGCCGAGCTCAGCAGTGCGCGGTCGCGCGCCAGCTGGCCTTCGGCCTGGGTCAGCGCGGCCTGCAGCGAGCGCGGGTCGATCTCGGCCAGCAGCTCACCGGCCTTGACCACCTGCCCTTCCTTGTAATGCAGCTTCATCAACTGGCCATCGACCCGGGCGCGCACGGTGGCGGTGGCCGTGGGGGTGACTGCCCCCAGTCCGTTGAGGAAGACATCCACATCCTGCACCCGGGCCTTGGCCACGCCGACCGGCATGGTCTGGCCTGCGAAGGCGCCGGCACCCGGGCGGCGGGCGCCCGGACCGCCAGCACCTGGACGGCCACCGGGGCCACCGGGGCCACCGGGGCCACCCATGGCACTCATCTGCTCCTGCTCGGCCTTCTTCTTGGACCAGTATTTGTACCCGCCACCGGCGGCCAGTGCGGCCACCAGTACCCAGAACCACCAGCGGCGCAGGATGCTGCCACGGGAACGCGAAGGAGATGGGGAGGGAGATGGCTGGCCGGGATTGGGAGTATTTGTCATGTCAGGGAAACCAGTAAACCGATCACGTATGCAGACCGCCAACAGGCGGCCTTGTCTCATGGGAAGTCGATGCAGCGCTCTGCCATCGCGTCGGCGTGCCGTTATCCGGTCACGCAAAGGCAAGAGCATAAGGGAAGGCGGCCCATCCTGTTGGATCGGGCCGCCTACCGCTATTCTCTCCTGGGCGGCTTGCAACTCTGCAACCACGCATGCCACCTGCATCGGCTGGCACGCAGTGTACCCAGCTATTGCCGGCCGCGCCAATGAGAACAGCCTTGCGGGTCAAGCGCAAGGCTGTCGGGGTGGAAAACGCCCGCACTTGCAACGCACGGGCGAATGCCGCCGTGTGCCTTACTTGGCCGGTGCGTCGGGAGCGGGCTTGCCGTCACGCGGCGGGCCCTTGTGTTCGCCACGCTGGCCGTGATGCATCTGTTCCCAGCGATGGTGCTGCATCTTGGCGAACTCGGCGTCGAAGGTCTTCTGCTGCTCCGGCGACAGGGTGGCGTAGAACTCCTTGGTGGCGGCGATGCGCTGTTCGGCGAAGGATTCGCGCTTGCGCATCATGTCCAGCTGCTTGTCCAGGCGTTCCGGGGTGGACAGCTTGGCCCATTCTTCCTTGTTGGGACGGGCGGCACGGTCAAACGGGGCCGGCTTGGTCTTGTCCAGGAACAGCTTCCAGCCGGCTTCCTGGGCGGCGGTGATCTTGAGCTTGTCGTGCAGCTGGGCCTGGTGCTTGGCGCGCATCTGCTCGAACTTGGCGATCTGTTCCGGGCTCGGGGCATGGCCTTGCGGGCCGCCCGGGGGCATCTGGGCGAAGGCCGACAGGGTCACGGCGCTGATGCTTACGGCGGCGATGCCGGCCAGGATACGGTTCTTGAATGTCAACATGTGTTGCTCCTTTCAGTGGGTCTTGCGCTTGGTACTGTGCTTGTACTGCGCTTGTACTGTCATACAGCGAAGTGCTGTCTTGGCACGGTTCCCATTAAACCGGCGGCGTGTATCGGCGATTTTTCCGCTGTGCCGTCATTTGTATCGTTTTGTATATCCGCAGGCCTCCCAGGTATCGTTTTATTTCCATCCCCCTCCTTGTAAAGACCCGATACAAATCCGTCCTGCACGTACGGACAAGTTCGGCATAATGCGTCCCATGGATACAAATACTCACATCCTCGTCGTCGATGACGACCGCGACATCCGCACACTGCTGGCCGAATACCTGGACAGCAACGGCCTGCGCACCCTGACCGCCACCAATGGCAGCGAGATGCGTCGGGTACTGGAAGAGTCGCGGGTGGACCTGATCGTGCTGGACCTGACCCTGCCCGGGGAAGACGGCCTGACGCTGTGTCGCAACCTGCGCGCCACCTCATCGGTGCCGGTGATCATGCTGACGGCGCGCGGCGAGCCGCTGGACCGCATCCTGGGCCTGGAAATGGGCGCCGACGACTACCTGGCCAAGCCCTTCGAGCCCCGCGAGCTGTTCGCCCGCATCCGAAGCGTGCTGCGCCGTACCCAGGCGCTGCCACCCAACATGGCCCAGCCGGACGTGGCCACCATGCGCTTTGCCGGCTGGACGCTGGACCTGACGGCGCGCCACCTGGTGAACCGCGATGGCGTGGTGGTAGCCCTGTCGGGGGCGGAGTTCCGGCTGCTGAAGGTGTTCCTGGACCATCCCAACCGGGTGCTCAACCGCGACCAGTTGCTGGAGCTGACCCAGGGCCGAGAGTCCGACCCCTTCGACCGCTCGGTGGATATCCAGATCAGCCGCCTGCGCCAGAAGCTGGGTGACGATGCGCGCACGCCCACCATCATCAAGACCGTGCGCAACGAGGGTTATGTGCTGGCCACCACGGTCAGCGCGGAAGGTGCAGGCCGGCCGGCATGAAGGATTTCCTGGGCTCCATCGGCAACCGCATCTTCTTCCTGCTGCTGGCGGGCATCGTGGTGGCGGTCATGGCCACCACCTGGTTGTCTGGCAACGAGCGCCGCAGCACCTTGCGCGAACTGCGCTTCCAGCATCTGGCCGACCGCGTGGAACAGATCGTCCAGGCGGTGGACGACATCCCGCCGCCGCAACGTCCCATCGTGCTGCAGGCCGCCACCAACTTCGGTTTCGAGGCGCGCATGGTGGACGACATGAATGACGCCATCGGGCCCAACGCCAGCACCAGCCCGCTCATCGAGATGCTGCAGTCGCGTCTGGGGGAGGACCGCAAGATCGCCGTCCAGCGCGAAAGCGAATGCCCGCCCTTGCGGGCCGATGATGCCCACGCCCCGCGCCGCGACACCTGCCGCGTGATCTACGTGAGCCTGCACGACCAGGCCCTGATGCGCCTGCGCCTGCACCAGCCGGGCGAGCCCCCTACCCTGCGCGGACGCGGTGGACCGGGTGGCCCGTTCGGCCTGCAGTACATCATGCTGTTCCTGGCGCTGATCGCAATGCTGGCCTGGCTGGTGGCGCGCATGGCGACCCGCCCGATCCGCCAGCTGGCGCAGGCCGCATCGCGCCTGGGCAGCGACATCGACCATGCGCCGCTGGCCGAGACCGGCCCCACCGAAATCCGCCAGGCGGCGCATGCCTTCAATGCCATGCAGGGCCGCATCCGGCGCCAGATACAGCATCGCACCCACATGCTGGCGGCCATCACCCACGACCTGCAGACGCCGCTGACGCGCATGCGCCTGCGCCTGGAAAAGGTCACCGACGCCGAACTGCAGCAAAAGCTGATCGACGATCTGGGCGTGATGCACGGCATGGTGCGCGAGGGGCTGGACCTGGCGCGCAGCATGGATTCCTCGGAGAAGGTGCAGGCCCTGGATATCGACTCCCTGCTCGACAGCGTCTGTGCCGATGCCGCCGACGCCGGCCAGGACGTGAGCCTGCAGGGCAGCACCCGCGCCTTCGTGATGGCCCAGCCGGGGGCGCTGCGGCGCTGCCTGACCAACCTGATCGACAATGCCTGCAAGTACGGCCGCCAGGCACGGGTCAGCATCGCCCTGGAGCAACAGAAGATCGCCATCCGTATCCGCGACCAGGGGCTGGGCATCCCCGATGCCGAGCTGGAGGCAGTCTTCGAACCCTTCTATCGGCTGGAAACCTCGCGTTCACGCGATACCGGTGGCACCGGGCTGGGCCTGACCATCGCGCTCAATATCGCCGAGAACCATCATGGCCAGCTGCGCCTGCGCAATCTGGCTGAAGGTGGGCTGGAAGTCTTGCTGGAACTGCCGCAGATGACGCCGACCAAGGCACGCTGAACTCCTCCGCAGGCATGAAAAAACCGCCGCTCCCCTTGCCGGGAAGCGGCGGTCTCGTTTTCTGCAGGCGGTCGCCTGGGCGCCTTAGCCGAAGTAGTTCAGGCCCAGCGCGGCATTGACTTCCGACATGGTCTGCGCGGCCACGGCACTGGCGCGCTCGGTACCACGCTTGAGGATGGCCAGCACTTCGCCACGGTCCTTGGCGAACTCTTCGCGACGGGTGCGGATGGGTTCCAGCAATTCCTGCAGGATGCCTTCCAGCCGACGCTTGACCACGCTGTCGCCCAGACCACCCCGGGTATAGTGGGCCTTCAGCTCGGCCACGGCATCGCGGTCGGGGTCGAAGGCATCCAGGAAGGTGAACACCACATTGCCCTCGACCTGGCCCGGATCGTCCACGCGCAGGTGATTGGGGTCGGTGTACATGCGGTGCACGGCCTGCTTGATCTCGGCCGGCGTCGCGCCCAGGGCGATGGAATTGCCCAGCGACTTGCTCATCTTGGCCTTGCCGTCGATGCCGGGCAGGCGGCCGGTTTCGGAGAGCACTTCCTTGCATTCCACCAGCACTTCACGATCGACGGTGGCGTTGAATTTGCGGACCAGTTCGTTGGTCTGCTCGATCATCGGCAACTGGTCGCTGCCCACCGGCACCAGTTGCCCCTTGAAGGCGGTGATGTCCGCCGCCTGGCTGACCGGATAGGTCAGGAAACCGGCCGGGATGTCACGCTCGAAGCCGCGCAGGCGGATCTCTTCCTTGATGGTGGGATTGCGCTCCAGACGCGACACCGTCACCAGGTTCAGCAACACCATCGACAGTTCGTAGAGCTCGCGCACCTGGGACTGGATGAAGATGGTCGATTTCTCGGGATCGATGCCCACGGCCAGGTAGTCCAGCGCCACCTCCAGCACGTTGTCGGTGACTTTCTGGTGGCGACCGACGTTGTCGGTCATGGCCTGCGTGTCGGCCAGCAGCAGGAACTGGCGCGAAGTCTCCTGCAGCGCTACGCGCGATTTGAGGGAACCGATGTAGTGCCCCAGGTGCAGCGGACCGGTAGGACGGTCGCCGGTGAGGACCACGGGCAAGGTGGAAGCGGAGGTCGTGCTGGAAGCGGAACTAGTGGCGTTCGAAGACATGGTCATTCCTGATCGTTAATCTGTCTGGAATGCCGCCGGTCCGAAGCTGAAAAAAACATGCCGCCGGAACCGGCGGCATCACATGGTCAAGCTGTGTGAAAACGGGCCGCCTGGGTCAGGCGCGCCACCAATGCTGGGTTTTCGCAAGTTGGGTTCGGAAAAGCATGGCGGCGAGTATAGCACTGGCAGGCCGCCATGTTGCGTTGCATAAGAAAAAACCGCATCCGGGGATGCGGTTTGTTTTCTTCACCATCTGCGTTCTCAATATGCACCCGGCGGCGGGCCGTAATACGTCGGCGGCGGACCATAGTAGCCCGGAGGCGGCGGCGGAGCGTAGTAGTAGCGCGGGTGGTAGGTATAGACGGTGGTGGTCTGGACCGGCTGCTGCACCTGGTTTCCCTTGCTGTACATGCACTGGGTATAGGTCATGTCATAGCGCTGTTGCATCGAATAATTGCCGCCCGCAGCCGCATTGCTGCCGGCGGCGCTGCCCACCAGCAGACCGCCTCCGGCGCCGATGGCCGCCCCTGCCCCGGCGTTGCCGGAGGCCGCGCCGACCAGCGCGCCGGCCACGGCACCCACGGCAGTACCGACTGCAGCGCTGTTGGCCGCATTGTTCTGGGTCTGCGCCGCCTGCCCGCCGATGGCATCCTGGGCGTACTGCTGGCATTGCTGCTGGTCGGCACGGAATTGCTCGTAACTCTTGCCCTGGCCGGGCATCGCCATCACTGACGGTCCAGTCGGCACGCTGACGCAACCACCAAGCGCCAGCATGGCGCCGACGGCGGTGACGGTAGCGGCGGTCTTGTGGAGGGGTTTCACGTTGATTCCTTTATCTGTGAAGCTATTGATTAAGCGCGGGCGTCATCTGCCAACTGCTGGCGCGATTCGATCGACTCTCTATTGCGGCGGACCACCCGGCACGGCGGGGGTATTGGGAACCACCTTCATCCAAGGGCTGGGGCAGTTCTGGGCATAGGGGTAATACGTCTTGGACTCCGCGCAGTAGTACCAGTAATTCTGCCGCGGCGTCTCCACGTAGGCCGGCGCTGGGGCAGGCTCCACGTAGACCGGAGCCGGATAGTAGACCGGTGGTGGATAGTAGACCGGTGGCGGCACCCAGACCGGCCCGCCGATCACCACGCCACCATAGAAGCGCCCATGCGCATAGACCGACGCGCTGGCCA
>Ga0160496_1000847_pt1 | contig 10273 bp, 11 predicted proteins | sample DIDPMG_2_FD_108231 | JGI IMG/M metagenome (GOLD analysis project Ga0160496, IMG submission 108231) | Enriched soil microbial communities from UW Madison campus, WI, USA - DID2937_E24_FP MG | ecosystem: Environmental > Terrestrial > Soil > Grasslands | place: USA: Madison, Wisconsin | collected...
GCGCCCGTCATGTCCGCCACCCCGCTTCCCCGCCCCCTCCCCGCCCCCCGGTCCCTGGGATCGGGCTACGCACCCACCCATCTGGTCCTGATACCGGCGCTGCTCGCCCTGCTCGCGTTCGCCGTGCAGTTCAGCAGCGTCGATCTCGCGGTGACGCGGCACTTCTTCGACGCGGGCGCGAACCGCTTTCCGCTGCAGGCGGTGGCGCTGATCGAAAACCTCGGTCATCAGGTGCTGCCCGTGCTGCCGGGTCTGGTCGCGGCCGTGGCCGTGGGCCTGCTGATCGCCAGTTACCGGGTCGAGTGGTTTCGTCCCTGGCGGGCCGCAGCCGCGTCCCTGCTGCTGGCCATGCTGCTGGCGCCGCTGACGATCGCGGTGCTCAAGCAGTTCACCGCCTTGCCGCGTCCCTACGCGCTGGCGATGTTTGGCGGCGGCCTGCCCTGGCCGACCACGTTCTGGGCCGGGGCGGGACAGCCGGCGGGCCATGCGCTGCCCAGCCACCACGCCGGATCCGGCTTTGCGGTGGGGCTGCTGTACTTCCTGGGATTGGCGATGCAGCGGCCGCGGCTGCGCTGGTGCGGCCTGGCCGCCGGCATGCTGTGCGGCGCCGCGTTTGCATGGGTCCGCATCGCGCAGGGCGCGCATTTCCTGAGCCAGACCTGTTGGTCGGCGCTGATCGTGTGGACGGTGGGCGCGCTCTGCTTCTGGCCCGTGATGCGCCGCCGTTGAACCGGCCTGCTCGCACCGGAATCGATGCGCGCGCAACCGCATGCGTCCGGTGAGGGTAAGCCTGGCTCCGGGATGGGCGAGTGAAGGGCCTGGATCACGCGAAGGCCTGGAAGCGAAGGCCCCGGTCTATCGGGGCCTGGAAGCGAAAGCCCCGATCTATCGGGGCTTTGTGCTCTGCGGATCGCGCGTCGACCAGCGTGGCTGTTGCGGACCTGCGCCGCCATGGGAGCCGCGCCTGAGACAGGCGTTGCCAGCCCCCGCTTTCACGGCCGCCCGCATCGGTTGCGAGTGCAATGAGCATGAGTTCATGCTGCGCCGGCCGCGCACCCAAGTCAAGCGCATTTACAGATTGCCGCCACGCCCCCTCTGCCTCCGGCCACGGCAGGGTTGCCATTGATTGACAGCTATATAGTTCAAACCTAAATTAAACGCGCATCGAACCGGCGGCGGTTGGCGTGGCGCCGGGCGCGACACGACACTGACAATCATCCATCGGGAAAATCATGCAACACGAAGGCCCTGCCGTACCCTGGACCACCCCGGCCCGCACCACCTACATCGTGCTGGCCATCTGCGGGCTTGCCATTCTGTTCGAAGGCTACGACGTCGGCGTAATGGGCGCGGTGATGCCGGCATTGCTGGCGGACAAGGGCTGGAATCTCGGCGCGCTGCAGGCGGGCGTACTCAGCAGCTATGCGCTGGCCGGGATGTTCGTGGGCTCGTTCGTGGTGGGCATGGCGAGCGATCTGCTCGGGCGCCGCCGCATGCTGCTGGGCTGCGTGACGCTGTTCTCGCTCACGATGCTGGGCGCCGGCTGGGCGCCGACGCCGGAGTGGTTCGCGGCCTTCCGCTTCGTGAGCGGGCTCGGGCTGGGCGGGGTGATCCCGGTGGCCGCTGCGCTCACCATCGAGTATTCGCCGCCCGCGCGGCGCGGCTTCAACTACGGCATCATGTACTCGGGCTACTCGCTGGGCATTCTGTGCTCGGCCGCGGTGGCCATGCAACTGCTGCCGCAGATCGGCTGGCGTGGCGTAATCGCGGTGGGCGCCCTGCCCTTGATCGCCGTGCCCTTCATGGCGCGCTTCCTGCCGGAATCGATCGAATACCTGCTTGCCAAGGGCCGCACCGCCGAGGCCGAGGCCCAGGCGCGCAAGCTCGGCATCGCTTCGCTGGCGGCGTTCGCGCCGCGCCAACGCGACGCCACCGCTGCATCCGCCACCTGGCGTGACATCATGCGCGCGATCTTCGCGCCCCGGCACCTGCGCGCCACGCTGTGCTTCTGGGGCGCGCTGTTTCTCGGCATGATGCTGGTCTATGGCCTGAACACCTGGCTGCCGCAGATCATGCGCAAGAACGGCTACGACCTCGGGTCCAGCATCTCGTTCCTGCTGGTGTTCAGCCTGGCCTCGGCCATCGGCGGCATCGTGCTCGGCCAGATCGCCGACAAGTCCGAGCCGCGCCGGATCGTGGCGCTGTTCTATCTGCTGGGCGGCGCGGGCATCTATTGCCTGACCTTCAACAACGGGCTGGCGCTCAACTACATGTTGGTGGCGCTCGCCGGCGTGGGCAGCATCTCCTCGTCGCTCATCCTCACGGGCTACCTCACCAACTACTACCCTTCGCACGCGCGCAGCGCCGCCACGGGCTGGGCCCTGAGCTTCGCCCGCGTGGGCGCGATGAGCGGCCCGGTGCTCGGCGGCTATCTCGCCAGCCTGCAGTTGCCGCTGGCCTGGAACTTCTTCACGTTCTCCGGCGCCGCCGTGCTCGCCGGCCTGTTCGTGCTGCTGATTCCGAAGCACTACCAGGGCGCGGCGAAGTCGGCGCCTTCGGCCACAAACGCCGCCCGGGCCGCAGTCCCGCGCTGAGCGCCAGCGCGCGCACGTGGGGCGGCTCGTCCGGGCCGTCCCGCCTGCCCTTGCACTGGCAAAACCGTTGCGCGCGCAATCATCGCCGCGGGCCGGCGATGCAACAAAATACGACATCAAAATGCCGCGATCGGTTGCGTATACACAACAAAAGCGCCGATTTATGGCGCATTTCGCGGCCGCTGGGGTGGGCCATCGGGGCCGTGTCTGTTGCAATAAGGCCTGCCCGCCGCCGGAGTCAGGCAACTTTGCGCCGCGGGCTCGATGTCCTCAATTCAAAAAACGGAGAATTACCTATGACCAAGACGCTGCTTGTTGCCGCCCTGATGGCAGGTTTCGCGGGTGTGGCTAACGCAGAATCGTCAGTCACTCTCTATGGTGTCATCGACACCGGTATTGGCTACAACAAGATCAAGGGCGGCGGCTTCGATGGCAGCCGCATCGGCACCATCAACGGCATCCAGGAAGGTTCGCGCTGGGGCGTGCGCGGCAGCGACGAGCTGGGCGACGGCCTGCGTGCACAGTTCGTGCTCGAAAGCGGCTTCGACTCCAGCAATGGCGGCCGCGGCCAGAATGGCCGTCTGTTCGGCCGTCAGGCCACGCTGGGCCTGGCCAACGACGCCTGGGGCGTGCTCGAGTTCGGCCGCCAGACCAACATGTCGTCGAAGTGGCTTGCCGACATCGATCCGTTCTACACCAGCTACACCCAGTCGAACATCGGCACCGGCTTCTCCTCGGCGAACACCGTGCGCTGGGACAACATGGTCATGTACCGCACCCCGACCGTGAACGGCTTCCAGCTGGGCGTGGGCTACGCGTTCAACGTGGACGACACGAACGGCGACCAGACCGGTTTCGGCACCGCCGACAACACCCGCGGCATCACCGCCGGCCTGCGCTACCTGAGCGGCCCGCTGAACGTGACGCTGACCTATGAACAGCTCAACGGCAGCAACGCCAGCGCCCAGCCGGACGCCGACAGCGCCACGCCGCGCCAGTACGCGATCGGCGCGAGCTACGACTTCGAAGTGGTCAAGCTGGCGGCTGCCTACGCCCGCACGACCGACGGCTGGTTCGGTGGCCAGGACCTGCCCGCCGGCACGCCGCTGAGCGACCTGTTCGGCAACAACCGCTTCGTGGACGGCTTCAAGGCCAACGCCTACATGGTCGGCGCGACCGTGCCGGTCGGCGGCGCCAGCAGCCTGTTCGGTTCGTGGCAGTTGATCGACCCGTCGAACGACCAGCTCACCGGCGGCGACGAGAAGATGAACGTCTGGAGCCTGGGCTACACCTACAACCTGTCCAAGCGCACCAACGTGTACACCTACGCCTCGTACGCCAAGGACTACGCCTTCATCGACGGCGTGAAGAGCACCGCGGTCGGCGCCGGCCTGGTGCATCGCTTCTGATCGGATTCGCACCCCGATGCGCGGACGGCCCGGCCGTTCGCGCAAACAAAAACGGCATCCTCAGGATGCCGTTTTTGTTTGCCGCCATGCGGGCAACTCGATGAGCAGCACCAGCGCCCAGCCGAGCGCATAGGCCAGCATGTCCCACCAGTCGGCGGTGCTGCCCAGCACGATGCGCAGCACCGGATTGGGAATGCGCCAGCCCAGTTCGCCGGCCAGGTACTGCCCCAGCTCGACGAAGGCGCCCATGCCGAACGCCAGCCCGGCGAGCGTGAGCACGTGCGCCCGCAACACGGTCTTGAGCAGGAAGTACACCCAGACCACGGCCAGGGTGTCGCCGAGGAAACTGCGGACCCAGCCCAGGCCGGCGCCCACCGTGGCCAGGAGGACCAGGGCAACGAACAGGATCAGGGCGATCAGCAGGGATCGAAAATCGAAGCGCAGCGTCATGCGCGAGATCGTAACCCGCCGCCCGCGTGTCCGCCCGGCAATTCCGACCGGTGTCCACCCGCCGGATCAAGGGGCCGGCAGCGCCGCCAGCCGGCGCACGGGCGAGCGCCAGAGAATGCCCAGCTGGATCGCAAAGCCGGCCGCGCTCACGAACAGCGCGGCATCGATGCCGGCCCGCGCGGCCACCAGCGCGCCGATGGCGGCGCCCAGCGGCCGCGCACCATACGTGGCGGTCAGGATCAGCGCCGACACGCGGCCCAGCATGCCCGCCGGCGTCACGACCTGGCGCAGCGAGGTGGTCGTGATCGTCCACAGAATCGGCCCGGTGCCAAACAGCACGAAGGCCGGCGCCACCAGCCAGAGCGTCGGCCATGCCCAGGACGCGAGCAGCAACAGCGCGGCGCCGAAGGCGCAGGCCGGGCCCGAGGCCACCAGCGTGCCAAACGCAAAGCGCCGCGCCAGGGCGGGCGCGAGCCAGGCGCCGCCCACCATCCCCGCGCCGTAGAGGCCGAGCGTGAGGCCGATCTGCGCGGCCGACAGCGCCAGGTGGCGGGCGGCGTAGACCACATAGATCCCCTGCAACACGAACAACGCGGTATTGAAGAACACGGCCGTCAGGACGATCGGCCTCAGCCAGACATGGCCTGCCACGAACTGCAGCCCCTCGCCCAGCATGCGCCAGGGCGACGGCGCCCTGCCGGCCGCGCGCGGTGCGTCGGGCAGGCGCCCCATGCGGGCGGCCGCATAGGCGGACATGGCGCAGGCCAGGCCCAGCACCAGGCCTGCGCCGGCGCGGTCGTACAGCAGCCCCGCCAGCATCGGCCCGAGCGCCAGGGCCAGGCTGCGCGACAGCTCGAGCTGCCGATTGGCATGGGTGAGCCCGCCCGGAGGCACCAGCGCCGGGACGAGCGCGGGCGCGGCCACGCTGTACGCGACCGTGCCGCAGGCGCCGAGCGCCCCGAGCAGGGCCAGCCAGCCAAGACTCAGTTGTGCGTGCAACCAGAGGCCGGCCAGCGCAGCGAGGGTGGCGGCGCGCAGCCATTCCGCCCATCCCATCAGGCGCGGCCGCGAGACGCGGTCGACCAGCAGCCCCGCCGGCAGCGCCAGCAGCAGGAACGGGAGGGTCTGCGTTGCCTGCAGCCAGGCGGTCTGCGCGGCGTTGGCCTGCAGATGCAGGGCGGCAATGAGCGGCGCGACGGCCAGCGCGAGCTGCTCGGCGCCCTGGGCCGCCAGGTTGGCGCGCACCAGCGTGGTGAGCGCGGGCGCGGTTGCGGCATTGGAAGCGGACATGGACGGATCCCGGAAGACGACCGGGTCGTTGCGGCCGCATCCATACGGCCTCGCACGACAACGCCCCGGTGCGGCCGCAGCGTAGCGCCGCCGGCCCCGGGCCGCGTCCCGATTCTTGCGCCACGAATTCGCAGCCGGCGGCCGTGCGTGCGCGCGGCGACAAACATCCCGTTTCATGTGGCCACATTCTGCGCAACAACCGCGATCTGCGTGGTGAGGCTTGCGTCTACTATTGCGCCCGGCACGAACTATGGGAGGACAAGTCCATGCGAACCGCTTTGATCTTCATCGGCGCGGCCGTCGTCGCCTTTTTCCTCGTCAAGGGCATCAAAGCCTATTTCGCCGAACGCAACGGCAAAGGGAGATAACAAAAAATGGCAAGCAAAGAACTGTCGCGCATCGGCGCCGTGCAGGGATCGATCAAGTGGGGGGTGGCCGGCGCCGTCGTGTTCGTGGCGATCCTGATGCTGGCGTTCGGGTCGTGGTTCCAGGTGGACCAGGGCGAGCGCGGCGTGGTGTTGCGCAATGGCAAGATCGTCAGCGTGGCCGAGCCCGGCCTGGGCTTCAAGGTGCCGGCGATCGACACCGTCAGCACGATCTCCGTGCGCGACCACACCATCACGTTCGGCGGGCGCGGCTCGTCGCCGCTCGAGGCCTACAGCTATGACCAGCAGCCGGCCAGCCTGCGCGTGTCGATCACCTACCAGGTGCCGCCGGAGAAGGTCGCCGACCTGTATTCGGAGTACCAGACCCTCGCGAACCTCGAACAGCGCGTGATCGAGCGCCGCACGTATGACGTGGTCAAGAACGTGTTCGGCAAGTACACCGCCGTGAGCGCGATCCAGAAGCGCGAACAGATGGGCATGGACGCGAACGCCGCCATGCGCGCCGCGCTGCAGGACGTGCCCGTTACGGTGGTGAGCGTGCAGATCGAGGAAGTGGGCTTCTCGAAGGCCTATGAGGACAGCATCGAGAAGCGCATGCTGGCCCAGGTGCAGATCGAGACCACGCGCCAACAGAAGCAGACCGCCGAGATCCAGGCAGAGATCCAGGTCGTGCAGGCCGAGGCGTCCGCGAAGGCGCGCGTGGCCGCGTACAAGGCCGAAGCCGACGGCATCAAGCTGCGCGGCGATGCCGAGGCCGCGGCGATCGAAGCCAAGGCCCGCGCGCTGGCGACCAACACCAACCTCGTGAACCTGAACGCCGTCGAGAAGTGGGACGGCAAGCTGCCGGAAACGCAGGTGCCGGGCTCCGCCCTGCCCTTCATCGGCATCAAGTAAGTCGCGCGCGCCGCAGCCGCCGCCTAGGGTGCGGCCGGCTGCAGCGCCCGCACGTAGTCCTGCAGGCCGTTCACCTGATCGGCCCATCCTGCAGCATCGCGGCCCAATCGTTCATATCCTGCGACACACGCCGCAATAACGCCGATCCAGTCGGGACCGGTGTCATCAGGTCGGCCGCCGGCGCCGGCAGCCGCGGCACGGCGCTCGGCGCGCTCGCGCAACAGCCCGTCAATGCGGCGGCGCTGATCAGCCACGTCAGCCTGTGCAGCCTCGCGCGCCGCCACCGCCTCGCGATAGCGCTCATCGGCACGATCCCTCTCCTCTTGCATGGCACGCTCCACGCGCACCTGTTGTTGCCAGGACGCCAGGCGCTGCGCCGCTTCGCCCGCCCGATATTGCGCGGCGCCGTAGGCGCGCACGAACAGCACCGCCGCGAGCGTCAGCGCCAGCGCCAGCACCGTCGGCCACAGCGCGCGCAGCAGCGCGCTCATGGCTGCCCCGAGAGGCAGAGCGCGCGTTCGGCCAGCCGGCGCTGGTAGAGGCCGCGCACGAAGGTCTTGCGGCCGGCCTGCGTGACGTACGACCAGACCGGCGTGCCATCCGGCGCGTGCGCCAGCGCATCGCAGCCGGCCGCGAGCTCGCCGGCATTGATCAACGCCACCGCGCGGCTCGCGCAGGTGCTGGGCACGCCGAAGTTGTGAGCGTGGCTGCTCAGCGCGTCGAACACCGCCTGGCTGACGGGCACGCGGATGCATGCGGCCAGCGCACGCTGATCGCGCGACACCACCCAGCGCTCGGCGTCGAGGCACTGTTGCGCGGTCCAGGTATCGCCGATGCGCAGCGGCACCGGGCTGGTGTGCGGCGTGATGCCCTTGCACACCGTGGGCAGGCCGTTCGCCAGGCGATCGGCGTAGACGACGTGGATGCCGCTGCCCTCCCAGCGCCCGAGGTGGTCCTGCAGGCCGGGCGAGAACAGCATCAGCGATCCGCTGGTGAGCAGCGCGGCGGCGCCGCCGGCGAGCTTGAGCGCGGGCCTCATTTGAAACCTCGCCAGGCCGATCCTGCGGTCAGGACCGCGGCCACGAGCCCGACGATACAGGCGAGCGGCCGCGCGATCCTGCCCAGGCCCTGCAGCACGCGAAAGCCGCCGGAAAGGGCCTGGAAGGTATCCACGATGTCCTGGGTGTTGCGGTCGATCTGCTGGATGAGATCGGTGTTGCGTGCGGTGATTTCTGCATTGGCCGCCATGTCTCTTTCAATCTGGGCAACGCGCGCGTTCAGATTTTCAATGGCGGCATCGATTCGGGGATCGTCTGCCACGGGGGCTCCTTGCCGGCGCTGCGCCGGCGATGACGAAGGCCGTGCCAGACGGCCGTTCTAATGAAAAAAGCCACCGGGGCGGTGGCGCAAGAAGTTGTGCATCGAAGCTCCGGTCTGTGGGGCCAGGGTCGGGCGGCGCGGCGCGCCTACCCCAGCGCGCCCGGCGAACTTCGGTTTGGAGTTCACCATGTCCAAGTTCCGATCATTGGTTCGACCGGCCGGCATCGCGGCACCTGCCGGAGGTCGTGGGTCAGTCGCTGTCATGAGGCATCGGGGGAAAGACTGCCGCCGCGGGAAACCCCGGCTGTGCAGGAAGATCGCGCAACGCCTGCCGATACGGCCGCCACCTGCGCTGGATCTCTTGGGGAACGTCGCATAGCTGCGTCCAGTCGGAGTCGCGCAGCAACGCATCCCGCCGCGACCGTAGGTGGCGAGTCCACTGCGGCACGTCCGGCGCAGGAGGATCCACCGCAACCGGTTGTCCTCCCGCGCCGGCAACGATGCGTTGCCCCGTGCCCTGCGCGCTCAATAGCGCAGCATGCTTGGCGCGCGCCACCGGAACGACGTCCCGCGGCACCGTATCGCCATGAATCTGCGAGTCGAAGAATCCGCCTTCAGAGGGGCTGTACATGATGGCCATGAGGCCTCCATCAAGCGCCAATGGCAAACCAGCGGATGCTCCCCGCCGACTGGCTGTTGTTACTCAGGTGCACGAACTGAAAGCTGGTCCGGGAATGGCTGATCACGTTGGCGCCCTCACCCGTCGTGTCCGAGTTGAAGGCGGAAACAATGACGGAGAACGCAGTGCTCGGAAATGCGACCGGATAAGTCACCGTGCCGACGCCCGCCACTGCCACGCTCGCCCGCCCCCACTGGATGATGACGCCGCCGGGAAGCTTCTGGTACCCATTGTCTGCCTTGAGTTGGTTGTTCCCCATGAACGCGTCGGCCAGCTTGGCCGGCGTCAGGGCGCTGCTGTCGTCCTCCCACGCCTGCGCCATGGCGCGGGTCGCGATGGGCAGAACGCCCGCGTTGCTCTCGGAGGCGGACGCGATCGACGCGATCACCGCCCGCGTCAGACGCGCAACGAACGCAGCCGTGTCGCCATCGTCGAGCACGTCTTCGCCGGACCGGTCGGCCACGAATTGAGCCAGGCTGGACGTGACGAACGAAGCCTGTCGCAGCGTGGTGTTGACCTCTTGGGAACGCGCCACGCCGGCCTGAAAGCCTGCCAGTCGCGCTTCGAGCGCGGCATACTCCTGCGGAGAAAGTACGTTGGCACTTGGCACGAGGCCGAACGGAAGGATTTGGTTGATTGCCACAATTACCTCGTCGAGTGAATGAATTGAGTGAGACGGTTCATCCGCGTGCAGTGTTCGTTCTGGAAGCGGACATCCCCCGCACTGGTGAGCACGGATGCGGAGGCGCTCGGTCGAATGACACAGCTCGCAACGTCCAGCCGCGCCCCAAACCCGCTCTCTCCGGCATCCGGCGGCAAGCGGTCGCCCGCGACTTCCGCCAAGTAACGGCGGGATGGCGCAGGTCTTGCATCATCACCAGCCTAGCGCCGTCCAGTGGATGCCACGGGTGCCGAGGCGACCGTCGTACTGGATGACCTTGGCCCACATCTGGCCGGCATTGCGCACCGCCAGCTCGACGAAGCACGAGGACGTCGTCGTGCTGTCGATCGCAGACATCGCCGTGGCGCTGACATTCAGCACGCCGTTCGGAAAGGCGCTCGGGAAGGTGATGTTGCCCGTGTTGGTGATCGTGAGTTCGCCCCACTGCAGGATCAGGCCGCCGGGCAGCTTCTGGAAGCCTTGGCCCGAGAGCTGCTGATTGGCGCCCTTGAAGCTGTCGGCAAGCTTCCTGGGCGTGAGTGCCGTGCCGTCGTCGACCATGGCCTGGGCCAGGGCCGTCGTCGCGAGAC
>Ga0160496_1000853_pt1 | contig 10231 bp, 9 predicted proteins | sample DIDPMG_2_FD_108231 | JGI IMG/M metagenome (GOLD analysis project Ga0160496, IMG submission 108231) | Enriched soil microbial communities from UW Madison campus, WI, USA - DID2937_E24_FP MG | ecosystem: Environmental > Terrestrial > Soil > Grasslands | place: USA: Madison, Wisconsin | collected...
AGATCGGCTGGGCCGAGGCCGAGATGCTGGCGCGCTGGCACCTCGCCGACGCCACGGCGATCGCCGCCGCGATCGGCGCCGACACGCCGCTGCACCTGCACGCGGACGACGTCACCGACTTCGCCCAGTTCCTGCAGCACAACAGCCTGCTGCAGGCGCGCGGCCCGCAGGCCATCGCGCGCTATCGCCGCGAGGCGCAGGCGCGGGCGCGCGGCCACTGGCTCAAGGGCCTGATCCATCACTATCTGTTTTTCCGCATCCCGCTGGTGCGCCCCGACGCGTTCCTGAGCCGCACCCTGCCCTGGGTGCGACGCCACTTCTACGCGCGCGGCTTCCTGCTGCTGACGCTGGCCGCGGGCCTGCTGGGCCTGTTTCTCGCGGCCCGCCAATGGGATGAGTTTCTCCACACCTTCCTGCACTTCTTCACGCTGGAAGGCGCGCTGACGGCGGGGCTGGCGCTGGGCGTGACCAAGATCCTGCACGAGCTGGGCCACGCCTACACCGCCAAGTATCACGGCTGCCGCGTCGCCACCATGGGCGTGGCCTTCATGGTGATGTGGCCGGTGCTCTACACCGACACCTCGGGCGCCTGGCGCCTGAAGAGCCGGCGCCGCCGCATGTCGATCGGCGCCGCCGGCATGATGGCCGAGACCGTGCTCGCGGCCTGGGCCACGCTGGCCTGGAGCTTCCTGCCCGACGGCATGCTGCGCAGCGCCGCCTTCACGCTCGCCACCACCACCTGGCTGCTGACGCTGGCCGTCAACCTCAACCCGCTGATGCGCTTCGACGGCTACTTCCTGCTGTCGGATGCGCTCAACGTGCCGAACCTGCAGAACCGCGCCTTCGCGCTCGCGCGCTGGCGCCTGCGCGAGTGGCTGTTCGACCTGGGCGATGCGCGGCCGGAGGTGTTCGCGCCATGGCGCGAACGGGCCCTGCTGGTCTACGCCTTCAGCGTCTGGGTCTATCGCTTCTTCCTGTTCCTGGGTATCGCCGTGTTGGTCTACCACATGGCCTTCAAGCTATTGGGCATTCTCTTGTTCGCCATCGAAATCGTGGCCTTCGTGCTGCGCCCCATCTATACCGAACTCGTGGCCTGGCGCGAACGCCTGTCGAGCCAGCGCAAGACCGGCTGGAACCGGCGCAGCCGCCTCACCGCCCTGATCGTCCTGCTGGGCCTGATCGCGGCGGTCGTGCCGTGGCGCAGCCGGGTCGAGGCGCCGGCGCTGCTGCGCGCGGCCGAGCAGGCCCGCCTGGTGGCCCCGGCCGGCGCGCGCATCGAACGCATCGGCGTGCGGGCAGGACAGCCGGTGGCCGCGGGCGAGGCGCTCTACGTGCTGCGCGCGCCCGATCTCGAATACGAGCGCGACGCGCTGGCCCAGCGCATCGGCGTGCTGCAATGGCAGCAGAGCTTTCACGCGATGCGCCAGGACAGCGGCGCCGCGGTGCCGGTGGCGCAGCGCGAGCTGCAGGCCGCGCGCGAACGCCTGGAGGTGCTCACGCGCCAGCTCGAGCAGCTCACGATCCGCGCGCCGTTCGCCGGCACGACGGCCGAGCTGGCCGAGCCGCTCGCGGCCGGCGAGTGGGTGGGCGAAGGCGAATGGCTGGGCACGCTGGTCGCGCCGCAACGGCTGGTGGTGGAGGCCTACGCCGCCGAGGAAGACGTGCGGCGGCTGCGCGCCGGCGACGCCGCGCGCTTCCTGCCCGAAGATCCGGGGCTGGCCGCCGTACCGCTCACCGTGACGGCCATCAACGCCACCGCCACGCGCCGCCTGAGCGCGGCGCCGGAGCTGGCCTCGGTGCATGGCGGCCATCTGGCCGCGGTGCGCGCGCCGGCCGCAAGCCATCGCGCCGACGCCGACGCGCAGGACCTGGCGCCCGAGCAGGCGGTGTATCGTGTGATGCTGGATCCCGCGCCCGAAGCGGCGGCGCTGCCACGCCTGCAGGTGCTGCGCGGCACGGCCGTGATCGAGGGCGCGAATGAAAGCCTGCTGATGCGCGCCTGGCGCCGCGCGGCCGCCGTGCTGCTGCGCGAATCGGGTTTCTGATTCACGTCGATCCTTAAGCAAGCTTAACGTGTCAATTGCGGGGGCCTGCGGAATAATGAAAACCATTCCGAATTTGGCGCTGCCGGCGCCGCCCTCACCGTACCCATCATCATGACCACTGAAATCCTCGAACGCCCGGCCCTGTCGCAACGCCTGAAGCACGAAACCGCCGCGCAGCACGAGCGCATGCACCAGCTGATGGAGCGCGGCGCGCCGTTCAGCAGCCGCGAGGCCTATGCCGCCTTCGTCACGGCGCAATACCTGTTCCAGCGCGACGTCGAACACCTGTTCAAGGACGCCGAGCTGCAGGCCGCGGTGCCCGACCTGGCCGTGCGCGGCCGCGAAGACGCGGCGCTCGACGACCTGCGCGACCTCGGCGCGCCGCTGCCCGCCGACGCGATCGCCAGCCGCGGCGTGACCATGCCCGAAGGCCTGGGCTGGCTCTACGTGTCCGAAGGCTCGACGCTGGGCGCCGCCTTTCTGTTCAAGGAAGTGCAGGCCAAGCTGGGCCTGACGGCCGAGTTCGGCGCGCGCAACCTGGCCGCCTATCCGGAAGGCCGCGCCATCGTGTGGCGCCGCTTCGTCGCCGCCCTCGACAGCGAGCAGATCGGTGAAGGCCAGCACGACGCCGTCATCGCCGGCGCCAACGCCGCCTACGACCGTTTCGGCGAGCTGCTGGTGCGCCACTTCAATCTGAGCCAATGAACCAGGCAACGTCCAACACCCCGGCGGCGCCCGCCGCCGCCGGGGCGCTGAACCAATGGAAGCGCGCGCTGCTGATGGGGCTGGCCGTGCTCAGCCTCGGCCTCGCCATCGTGGGCGTGTTCGTGCCGGGCCTGCCCAGCACCGAGTTCGTGTTGCTGGCGGCGTGGGCCTCGGCCCGCAGCTCGCCCCGGTTGCACGCCTGGCTGCACCGCCACAGGCTGTTCGGCCCGATGCTGCACAACTGGAAAAACGGCAGCTGCGTGGCGCGCGCCAACAAGATCGCCGCCACCATCTCCATGTCGCTGTGCGTGGTGCTGATGCACTACACCGTGCCGCATCCGTGGTTCGTGTGGTCGGCCGCCGCCTGTATGGCGCTGGTGCTGATGTGGATCTGGTCGCGCCCCGAGCGCGCGGCCACGCCCGCGCCCGAGGCCGCCTGAGGTTTCAGGCGCAGGCCGGCAGCGGCGTCCAGGTTTCGCTGAGGCTGTCCGCATCCACCGCACGCGCGTGCGGATCGCCCGCCTTGAACAGGCCGGTGTAGGCGAGATCGTTGATCGCGCCGGTGAATCCCCCGAACGCAGCGCGGCCCCACGGCCGCCGCTGATACACGGCGAGCGGGCTGCGCGATGCGCGCGCGATCCGCTGCATGGCCGCCCGCAAGGCGGCCCTGGTGTCTGCGGGCGCGTCCACCGTGAGCGCCACCAGCAACTTGCCGCCAAAACGCGCCGGCTTGTCCGTCATGCCGGATGCCGGTCTCGACAGCGCCACGAAGCAGTCCGGCGCCGCGTTGTCCTTCTCGCACTGCGTCCAGGCGGGCGCCCAAGCTTCGGCGCCCAGGAAGATCCACGGCGCGCCGTCCGCCTGCGCGCCGTCGTGCGTCCATTTGCGGTGCGAGGCCTCGTTCCAGGCGAGGCGGCCGAAGCTGGCCTTCTTGCGCGTGGCGCGGTCGAGCTGCGTGCAGCGCACCGCCGCCTTGCCGCGCGGCGACGCGACGAAGGGCGCGAGCGTCTCGGCCAGCGGCAGCCAGGCCGCCGTGGTCCAGGGGCTGGGGGCATCGGTGCCGGTCAGCACCAGGTAGACATCGTACTCACCGGTATGAAACGCCACGCCTGCTCCCTGCCAGAATCGAAGAGGCGCCATCTTAACCTCGCCGCGGCTTGCGGGCACGCGGGCGTTTTGTGGACAATGCCCGGCGGCGTGCGTCGGCGCGCCCCGTCATCCAGGAGTCCATCACCATGCCGCAATGCGCCCATCAGCCGCCCCAACGTCAAGGGTTGCGCTCATGACGCCGTGGTCCACGCTGCGTGCGTCGTTCGCGCGCTTCGGCGAATTGCGCGCGCAGGGCGCCGAGGCCTGGCAGGGCGAGATCGCGCTGCCCGCCGCGCTGGCGGCGTTCTATCGAGAGATCGGCCCCTGGGGCAAGACGTATCACGAGAACGTCGGCCCGACCGGCATCACGCTGTCGGAAACCAACATCAACTTCCCGCCGCTGCATCGGCTGTGGTCGCTGCAGGCCGGCTATCGCTGGGATGCCTCCGACGACACGCGCGTCGAAGACTGGGCCGAGCACTGGCTCGTGATCGCCGACCAGAATGCCGACCCGATCATCTTCGACACGCACAGCGGCGAGATCCTGTTCGCCCGCCACGGCATGGGCCGCTGGGACGCCGACGTGCTGGTGCCCGACCTCGCCACCCTGCTGGCGGCACTGACCACGATCGCCGACATCTACGAAGACGCCGACGACGACCTGCGCGACGACGACTGGGCGCTGCGGCCCGAGCATCGCGAAAACGCGATCGCACGGCTGGTGCCGATCCTGGGCAACCGGATCGAGGCCGAAACCTTCTTCGAAGTTTTCGAAGGCTGAGTGGCGCACGGCGCGGGCCCCGTTGCGGGCCCGCGCAAGCGTCCTAGGGAAATCCCGGGGCTAGTCCACGCCCTGCCCTTCCCCTAGAATTTCACCTGTCCTCTGTCCATGAGGGCCGGCCCGGCAAGTTTCAAAGGCGCAACTGCCAGCAAGGCCGCTCGGTTTTTTCTCGTCGACAACGGCGTCGACATCCAGCCGGTTTCTCGGCACATCCAAACACCTACTCACGTCTACGCGACTTTCGGCGTCGGCCCCTGCTCGTCCCTGCGTTTTGCGCCGGGCGTCAGGCCGTGCGCGCCGCAAGCGCTCAAGGGGCCTACCAACATGAGCATGAACCGCCGTCAGTTCCTGTCGTCCACCGCCGCCACCGCCGCCTCCGCCACCCTGATGGGCCTGGCCGGCACGCGTGCCTTCGCGGCCGGCGAAGAAAAAATCAACGTCGCCGCCATCTACGATCTGTCGGGCGGCCTGGACATCTACGGCAAACCCGTGATGGACGCGCTGCGGTTCGCAGCCGAAGAGGTCAATGCCCGCGGCGGCCTGCTGGGCAAGCAGCTCAACTTCATCGCCTACGACGCCCAGTCGAACATGCAGCTCTACGCGCAGTTTGCGCAGCAGGCCGCGCTGCGCGACAAGGCCGCCGTGGTGCACGCCGGCATCACCTCGGCCTCGCGCGAGGTCGTGCGCCCGGTGCTCAACCGCTATCGCACGCTCTACTTCTACGACAACCAGTACGAGGGCGGTGTGTGCGACCGCAACTACTTCGCCGCCGGCGTCACGCCCGCGCAGACCGTGCAGAAGCTTGCGCCCTATGCCGTGAAGAAGTGGGGCAAGAAGGTCTACATCGTGGCCGCCGACTACAACTACGGCCAGATCGTCTCGAACTGGGTGCGCAAGTATGCCGCCGACGCGGGCGGCACGACGGTGGCCACCGAGTTCTTCCCGCTGGACGTGACCGACTTCGGCGCCGCGATCTCCAAGATCCAGGCGGCGTCGCCGGACTTCATCTGGTCGGCGCTGGTGGGCGGCGCGCACATGTCGTTCTACCGCCAGTGGAAGGCCACCGGCATGACGGACAAGATTCCGCTCGCCTCAACCACCTTCGCCGGCGGTAACGAGCACATCGTGCTGTCGCCCGAGGAGTGCAACGGCTTCCTGGTGTGCCAGAACTACCTGCAGGAGCTGCCGGGCGCGGCCAACGCCGACTTCGTCAAGCGCTTCCATGCCCGCTACGGCGCCAACTATCCCTACATCACCGAGCTGGCGATGGGCGCCTACCAGGGCTTCATGCTGTGGGCCGAGGGCGTGCGCAAGGCGGGCTCGGTCGACCGCATGAAGGTCATCGAGGCGCTGGAATCCGGCATCGCCATCGATGCGCCCAGCGGCCGCGTGACGCTGGATCCGGCCACCCACCACTGCACGCTGGACGTGCACATCGCCGAGGTGCGCGACCGCAAGCTCAACCTGGTGGAGAGCTATCCGCAGCAGCAGCCCGGCGACACCGCCGCGGTCTGCGACCTGATCAAGAACCCGGCGGACAACCGCCAATACGCCATCAAGTTCTGAGCGGCCCATGGATCTCGTTGCCATTTATGCCATCGATATCCTGGGTGCGATCGCCATCCTGGCGCTGTTGAGCGTCGGGCTGGCGGTGGTATTCGGGATGATGAAGATCATCAACCTCGCCCACGGCGAGTTCATGATGCTGGGCGGCTACGTCGCCATCCTCGCCACCAACCAATGGGGCGTGCCGATCTGGGTCTCGATGCTGGTGCTGGCGCCGCTGGCCGTGGGCGTCTTCGGCGTGCTGGTCGAACACCTGCTGGTGCGGCATCTCTACGGCCGCATGATCGACACCATGCTGGCCACCTGGGGCCTGTCGCTGGCCGTCATCGGCCTGGCCACCATGGTCTTCGGCAACACCACCGTCGGCATCTCCTCGCCGCTGGGCGGCATCACCATCGGCGCGCGCCAGGCCAGCGGCTACACGCTGTTCCTGATCGCGCTCGCGACCGGCGTGATGCTGGCGCTGTGGTGCCTGCTGCGCTTCACCGACTTCGGCCTGCGGGCGCGCGCCTGCATGCAGAACGCCGCCATGGCCAGCGCGCTCGGCATGAATCCCAACGGCGTCTACAAGCTCACCTTCGGCCTGGGCGCGGCGCTCTCCGGCCTGGCGGGCGCGGTGCTCGCGCCGCTGACCGGCGTGATTCCGACCATCGGCGCGGCCTACATCGCCAAGGCGTTCATCACCGTGATCAGCGGCGGCAGCGCCGTCATCGCCGGCACGGTCAGCGCCTCGGGCTTCTTCGGCGCCATCAGCCAGGGCGTGACCTTCATCGCCACGCCGGTCTACGGCCAGGTGGCCCTGCTGCTGGCCGCCATCGTGCTGATCCGACTGCTGCCGCAAGGCATCACCGGGCGATTCTTCAAGCGAGCGATCTGATGCGTGTACCTGCGATTTCCCTGACGCTGGGCGCCGTGGCCGTGGCGGCCGCGGTGTTCCTGCCCACCGTCGTCGACATGTTCAGCCTGCTGTCCATGACGGTCTATCTGGTCATGGCCCTGCTGGCCCTGAGCCTGGCCTTTGTCTGGGGCCACGGCGGCATCCTGTGCTTCGGCCAGGCCGCCTTCTTCGGCCTGGGCGCCTATGCCTGGGCGATCGGCGCCTTCAACTTCGGCCCCGGCCTGGGCGCGATGGCGCTGGCCATCGCCGTGCCCGCGGCCTTTGCCGCGCTGCTCGGCTACTTCATGTTCTACGGCAAGATCAGCGACGTGTATCTGGGCGTCATCACGCTGGCCGTGACCCTGATCCTGTTCAACCTGATGAACTCCACCTCGGGCGACAGCTATCGCATCGGCGAGGCGCTGCTGGGCGGCTTCAACGGCATTCCGTCGATCCCGCCGCTGACCTTGCCCGGCGCGGCCGAGCCGCTGTCGCCGGAGGGCACGTTCACGCTGGCCGCGCTGATCCTGATCGGCGCCTACTTCGGCCTGCGCGCCGTCATGGCCTCGCGCTTCGGCCGCGTGGTCGCGGCGGTGCGCGAGAACGAACAGCGCGCCCAGCTGCTGGGCTACAACGCCAGCCTGTACAAGCTGGCCGCGTTCACGCTGGGTGGCGCGCTGGCCGGCCTGGCCGGCATGCTCTACGCCAACTGGGGCGCCTTCGTCAGCCCCGGCGTCTTCGGCCTGTCGCAGTCGGCGCAGATCATCATCTGGGTGATCGTCGGCGGCCGCGGCACGCTGATCGGCCCCATCATCGCCTGCGTGGCGCTGCAGGCCATGGTCACGCAACTGGGCGCGCAGCACAGCGTCGACACCGGCCTCGTGCTGGGCGTCATCCTGATTCTCTTCGTGCTCCTGATCCCGCGCGGCCTGGCGCCGACGGTGGTCGATGCCGCACGCCGTCTGTTTCGTTCGTCCAAGGAGCCGGCATGAGCGAGCTGTTGTTGGAAACCCAGGGCCTGGGCGTGAGTTTCGGCGGCGTGCACGCCGTGCGGGCGGTCGATTTCCGGCTGGACCGCGGCGAGGTGCGCTGCCTGATCGGCCCCAACGGCGCCGGCAAGAGCACGTTCTTCAAGATGCTGTCGGGCCAGTTGCGGCCGACGCGCGGCGAGATCCGCTTCAAGGGCCAGCCGCTGCGGGGCCTGGCCACGCACGAGGTGGCGCGCCTGGGCATCGGCATCAAGACCCAGGTGCCCAGCGTCTTCGAAGGGCTGGACGTGCTCGAGAACCTGCGGCTGGCGGCGGCACGCCGCGCCGAGGGCGACGCGAGCGAGATCGCCGCGCAGGTGCTGGCCGAGACCGGGCTGGAGGCGGTGGCCCGCACGCCCGTCAATGCGCTGGCCCACGGCCAGCGCCAGTGGGTGGAACTCGGCATGATCCTGGCCTCGCGGCCCGAGTTGGTGCTGCTCGATGAGCCCGCCGCCGGCATGACGCACCAGGAGGTGCGCAAGACCGCCGAGCTGATCGCCGCCATCAATCGCCACAGCACCGTGGTCGTGGTCGAGCACGACATGGCGTTCATCCGCCTGATCGCCGGCCGCATCACCGTTTTCAACCAGGGCGAAGTGCTCGCCGTAGGCAGCTTCGACGACATCATGGCGCACGCCGACGTGCGCGCCGCCTATCTAGGCAAGCAAGGAGAGACACATGCTCCAGGCGCATGAGCTGAAGGCCGGCTACGGCCGCATTCCCGTGCTGCGCGGCGTGAGCTTCAGCATGGCCGCCGGCGAGTTCACCGGCATCCTCGGCCGCAACGGCATGGGCAAGACCACGCTGCTGCGCGCGCTGATGGGCGAACTGCCGCTCACCGGCGGCGAGCTGACGCTGGCCGACCGCCGGATCGGCACGCTGGCCCCGCATGCACGCGCACGCCAGGGCATCGGCTTCGTGCCGCAGGGCCGCCAGATCTTCCCGGCGCTGAGCGTGGCCGAGAACCTGCGCATGGGCTGCGTGAAGAACCTGCGCGAGGCCGACGCGCGCATCGCGTCGGTGCTGCAGGTGTTTCCGCGCCTGCAGAAGCTGCTGGACCGGCCCGGCGCCAGCCTGTCGGGCGGCGAACAGCAGCTGCTGGCGCTGGCCCGCTGCCTGTGCGGCGAACCGCGGCTCATGCTGCTGGACGAACCCACCGAGGGCATCCAGCCCTCGATCTGCGACGAGATCGTCGAAGCGCTGCAGACCCTGCGCGCCTCGCACGGCATCGCCATCCTGCTGGTCGAACAGGACATCGACTTCCTGTGCGCGCTGTCCGACCGCATCCTGGTGCTGGAGAAAGGCGAACTGATCGCCGACGTCGCCACCGCCAGCACGACACCCCAAGAGATCGCCCGGCGTTACGGCGGTCTGCAATCCTGATACGGAATCCGAGATGTCCCTTCCCCGTCCCACTCTGGAAGCGCTGGACCAGGCCGCACGCCGCATCGGCCTGACCCTGGACGACGCCACGCTGCGCGCCTACGACAGCATTCTGGAGGCCACCTTTGCCGAGTACGACCAGGTCGACGCGCTGATCGACCAGCCGCCGGTGGTGCGCTATCCGCGCACGCCCGGCGTGCAGCCCGAAGACAATCCGCTCAACGCCTGGTATGTGCGCACCGAGATCGATGGCCGCCCGGGCGGCCCGCTGGCGGGCAAGCGCGTGGTGCTCAAGGACAACGTCTGCCTGGCCGGCGTGCCCATGATGAACGGCGCGGCCACCCTGCGCGGCTACGTGCCCGACCAGGACGCCACGGTCGCGACCCGCATCCTGGACGCCGGCGGCCGCATCGTCGGCAAGGCCCACTGCGAGTACTTCTGCGTGTCGGGCAGCAGCCACACCAATGCCACCGGCCCGGTGCGCAATCCGCGCAACCCCGCGCATTCGGCGGGCGGCTCGTCGTCGGGCGCGGCGGCGCTGGTGGGCGCCGGCGAGGCCGACATGGCCATCGGCACCGACCAGGGCGGCTCGGTGCGGATTCCGGCTGCCTATTCCGGCATCTACGGCATGAAGCCCACCCACGGGCTCATTCCCTACACCGGCATCATGCCGATCGAAATGACGCTCGACCACGCCGGCATCATGACCGCCAATGTGGCCGACAACGCCCTGCTGCTGGACGCCATCGCCGGCGCC
>Ga0160496_1000856_pt1 | contig 10109 bp, 19 predicted proteins | sample DIDPMG_2_FD_108231 | JGI IMG/M metagenome (GOLD analysis project Ga0160496, IMG submission 108231) | Enriched soil microbial communities from UW Madison campus, WI, USA - DID2937_E24_FP MG | ecosystem: Environmental > Terrestrial > Soil > Grasslands | place: USA: Madison, Wisconsin | collected...
CCTCAGCTCGAAGGGGATTCCAAGCTTGAGCATGGCTTGCACCTGCTCATATGTGTATTGAGGCGGTGGGCGATTCGCTACCGCTTCAGCCATAGCAATCAATTCCGCCCGACGCCGTGACGTCAGGTTGGCAACGTCCGCTTCCTTTTTAGCCGACCCCACGTAGTCGGCCATGTTGCCCCGGATCGTTGTCAGGTAGATATTGCCGACGGCATACGGACCCGTGTCTCCGTAACGGCCCATGCAGAGATCGTTAGGGCCGCTGCCACGCAGGTGATAGTGGTCTTGCCAGAACTCCCACCATTCGGCGAACGTGAGTTCGAAGCCTATGCCGCGGCCAGCGGATCGGGTCTTCTGCTTCATGAATGCGTGGTAAGGATCAGGAAGCTTCTGGCTCTTGGCATGGGCGCGAGTTCTCGCAAGGGCTTCAGGACTCAGGTCGCCGAGCACGCTGGCGATACGATCCTCGCCGGGCGCATCATCCGGGATTGCATAGCTTTTCAGCCTGTAGGTCGCATATCCGCCCCGCTCATGGATGGGTGCGATTCGGACAAGGCTGCCGCCGCTCTCCATTGCCTGCAGAACGCGCGTGACCGCCTTCCTGGCCGCCTCTCGAACCTGTCGATTCTTGTTGTCGCCAAGGATGTAATTGACGATCTCCATCATCCTGAAGTCGCGCTTGGGATATGTCCCCAGTAGGTCAAGAACCTCCGTAGCGTATTTCATCGAATCTTCCTCTCCACTTCATTGCGGAACATACCTAGGTAAATCTTGTATTCAGTTTCAGTGAGTGCGACGCCCGTCGTCTTGGCGATCCATTCCCGCGCAGCCTTGACCCGGCCCCGGGCGTCAAGGTGGCCGAACATGGGGCGCTTCTGTGGGTATTCGGCAATGATCACCATGCGCTCATGCCAGGGAAGCGCCGCATGCATGCTCTCAACCGCCAGGGCGTGGTCCGTCAAGATTGGGCGATGGTCGTCTTCCCAGGACACATACGGCGTCATGTTGCCCACGGTGGCGCCTGACCATACCCAGCGGCTCCAATTCCAAAGCAGATCATCCCCAGTCAACCTATTCATCGGCCACCTCGTACCTGTTGCATTTCTTCCCGTAAGGCTTGCCCTTCAAACAGCGCGTGAGCGTGTCGCCGAAGGGGGTCTCGATGGTCTTGGCATGGGCGCACCCCTCACAGGATCGATTGATCGCCGCCTGCTGTTTGCTCATCAGGACCAGCATCGGATCCCGGAACTGCCATTTGCATAGGTCAACAGTCATCGGCCAATCTCCACAAGAACAAATCCCTTTTTCTCCACGTCCAGCGCACGGTCCAACGTGACGGGCCTGAACAGGCAGTCATCGATGCCCAGCGCCGCGGCGATACCGTCCAGCCTGGGCTTCTCAGCTGACAGCAGCCCGTCCAGATCGCGCCGGATCCGGTTGGGCGCTACCCAAGTGATCGAAACTGGCAGTTGGGCGGCGGATGCCATGGTGTTCCGGCCAAGGGCCTCCTTGGCTGCGAAGAACGCGGATTCACGCGCCCGCACCTTGGCCGCATGGCTGGACAGCCAGTGCTTGCCGTTCTTACGGTTTGCCATCAGGCTGGTGTCTAGCCAAGGTAGACGGATGGTCAGCCGGTCCAACGTCATGCACCCACCTGCGCACGCAGAACGCGGAAGGGGTCCGTCTTGCGCGGGTTCCATCCGGCTCGCAGAGACTTGATCAGGTCGTCCGCCATAGCCAAAGCGCGCTTGCGCTCGTAGATGTTCATCATGGGGCCAGCCTTCCCATCGTCCTCAACGTCCAGCCAGCGGTAGATGGCCGCCCGGCCTGATCCTGTGCCTTTACGCTCACCGGTCGGCTCGACATGCCCTTGGCACATCAACCGACGCATCGTTGAATCTGCCCTGCGCGGATCAAGCCCAAGCACCTCAGCAACCTCTCGAATCGTCTGGGGGCCATAGACCCGCAGACAGTTGACTATCGCCACGCCGTGCTTGTCGTGTTGCGCAAACGTCATGATTGATCTCCTTGACCCGCCTGGCGGCGATAGCTCGGCCAATCGAAGACCACCATCCGCCCTCCACCCTCTCGCAGGCGATCGATAACGCGCTCGCCCAAGTATTCGGTCAGCGGCTCCTTGGCGAGGTTGCTGATGACGATCGTGGGCTTGAGCGCCTGGTAGCGGCCATTGATGATCTCGAACAGGTACATCTTTTCCGTTTCGCTTCCGAACTGGACCCCGACCTCGTCCAGGACCAAAAGATCCGGCTCGACGAGGTTGTTGATCGCGTCGGCCTCCGTCAGCTCAGAGCCTTTTCGATACGTTTCCTTGATCGACCTAACAGCGCCAATGACGGAGGAGAACACCGCGACGCAGTCCTGCTTGATGACTTCGTGGCAGATCCCGACGGCCAGATGCGTCTTCCCTGCACCGACACCGCCGCAGAACACCATGCTCTGGCCGGTCTTCTGGAATTCGGAGAAATCAGCGGCAAAGTCCTTGGCCACGGCGAGCGCCCTTGCAGGCCCCTGGGCGTGAGCAACGAAGTTCGCCAGCGTCTTGTCTGCGAACCGAGGTGGGATTGCGGCACGGCCGAGCAATTCGTTGGCCCTACGCTGTCGCAACTCCAACAACCGCTTCGCGTGGGCTTCACTTGCCTCACGCTCCTGCTGCTCCTTCATGCACATGGGGCAGCCGGAGGTGTGTTCGCGGTATGTGAAGGCCGTGTAATCCCCGTGGCGGTCGCAATTTTTGACGGATTGCTCGGTGCTAAAACGTGCCATCGGCTGCAACCCCGGCGTGGTAGTCCTGCTGGTTGAAGTTTCCATGCGCTGTCACTCCGTTCGGTTTCGTTCGGTTTTGGGCTCGCGGCGGATAGAGGCCTTGGTAGCCGCCGGCAATGCTGTTGGCGATCACCGCCTGCGGCTGGTGGCCTTCGGCGCGGTAGTCGGCAAGCTGCTGCAGCTGGCGCTTGGCGCCCTCCTCCGTCACCGGCTTCTTGCGGTCCTTCCGGTCAGCAACCCAGCTTTGCCAGTCTTCACGGTCGAGCCAGTCGGGCAGCTCGATCGACGAAGCGTCGAATCCGTTCCCCCGCTTGCGGGGGGTAGGGGGGATATCTTTATCTTGGTTCTGGTTCTGGTTCTGGTTCTGGTTAGTTGCACAGTCGTGGTTCGGCTGTTCAACGGGTGTTGAACGGGTGTTCAACGGCCGTTGCGTTTTTTGGGCTCGTTTTGCCGCACTGGCCTTCCCCGCAGCCGATTTCGCCTCGCGCTGGGCGTGGTACTTCTCAATTTCGGAATCGCAGCGCGAATGGCGCCATCCTTCTTCGGTTTCTGTGAAGAACTCGTTCAACACCTGTTCAACGGCTGTTCGTTCTTCGTTGGAACGGGCGATCAGCAGGCGGCACAGGACATCCATGTCCAGGGTCAGGGGCGCCTCGGTGTCGTAGTACAGATCGAGCATGTCGCGGTACACCGACCGCTCCAGGCGCGTCAGGTGGCGCGTTGCGCTGTTGAAGTCGCCAATGTGGTGGGGGTAGTAATTCATGCGTGCTCCAGCATCCCCGCAGCGCGCAATGCGCCATCAGGGACTTCAAATCCTTGTGCCTGTAGCTGCTCGATGCACCAGACCAGTAGATCCCGCTGGCGGCCGTAGCGAGCCTCGAAGCGCGCCTTCCATGGGTGCACAGCAATACGGCCAGGCGCGCCGGTTCCGTCCTGGTGGTTGCCGGCGGACAGCGGGAGAACCAACCAGTGCGCGTCCGGCTTGGTACGGCCGTCGATGTGATGGATCGAACACTGGCTGTCGAAGAAGCCATCCATGCGCGAGGCAACACAGCCGATGTTCGAGGCCAGCAGGCCCCAGAATCTCTTCTGCTCAGCAGTGGGGTTGCGGCCTTTCATTTGCGCGATTCCAGATAGGGCTTGCGGACGCGGTCATGGAAGAGCTTCGCCGCGGCGGGGCTGTGGTCCAACTCACGACGGCTTTGAACACCACATACGCGCAGGATCCAATCGCGGGCTTCGTCGGCGTCATCGCACCGACAGAAATCCCAGAAGTGGACGGATTGACAGAACATGCCAGCCAGCTTTGCCAGCTCGCCGCCCTTAGGCGCTTCCGGCTGCTGAATAACAGGCTGCTCGTCATCGCCAATCTCTACCGCGACAAGCGCCAGGCGCTGGCCCGCAGTCTTTCCCTTGGCAACCGTCATCGCCTTAAAAGCGTCCAAGTCATCCTCGTCGCTCAGCCAGAACGTGACCTTGGCCCCTCCGTTATGGGTTTGGGACCAGCCAGCGAGCATTACTTCACCCTGGAATGCGACGGGAACGCTCATCACTGTCTCCGGCTTTCGATCTTGCTACGCAGATATTCATAGGTGAAAAGCTCAAGCGCTTCGAGCTTCTCCTTGCTGACAACCATCGCGTCTAACGGAGCGAACTGATAGCCCATAGCAGCCATCAAATGGCACAACCCCTCAAGGTCGTCAGTAACGATCCGGCTAACGGAGCTAGGAGACGTTCCCATGATCTTGGCTGCACGGACCTGGGTGAAGGCTGCAACAGCCGTCCCAAACTCTGCACGCAGTCTTTCGCCGGTTTTGCGTGTCCATTCAGCCTGTTCTGGAGATACTTCTTCGGTGCTCATCGAGTACTTCCTTATGAACAAAGAGCGAGGTGTGTTTCGTGACCGAAACGGAAAAGTTGTTGATCAGTGCCCAGGACTTGGCCCGCCGGATCTTTGAAGACCCGAGCGAGAAAGCCGTCATGGATTTGTTTCAGGAGCTGTGCGCCGAGCGTGACCGCATGGCGTGGGCGACCGACGGCCGCGAAAGCGCGACGGTGCATTGATGAGGTCATGCCGCCCTCGCCTCTTCGGCCAACTCGGGCCAGACCTTGGCCCATTGCTTGCACAAGAGACGCTTCGAGATCCCGGAGGCGGCCTCGAGGGCAGTCGCATACTCCGCCGGAACGTTCCCGGACCTCTCCCATTGCTGGACGGTCTGATAGTTGTTCGCGCCGGTCTTCTTGGCGGTTGCCACCGGGCCGCCGGCATTGGCGATGGCTTGAGCGATGTGAGGGTTCTTGTCCATTCGAACACTCTATACAAGAAAAACTAGCAATGCAAGAAATTCCTGCAATGACACAAGCCTTTCTTGTGGGTAATCTCGCGCGCATGCCGACGATCCACAAACGAATCAAAGACTTGAGGGAGAAGCTGGGGCTCTCCATGGAGCAGCTCGCCGAACGCGTGCCCGTTTCATGGCAGACCGTCCAGCAATGGGAGAACGGCAAGACCGCTCCTAAGCGAGCCAGACTGGAAGCAGTGGCTAAAGCCCTGAACACGACTCCCGAGTACCTGGCGGTCGGCCCCGTCACGGATCCTGATGCCGATGAGTTCGTTGCCGTCCGTCGCCTGGACGTGCATCTATCCGCCGGTCATGGCGAGATCGTTTTGTCGGAAGATGAAAAAAGCCGCCTGTCGTTCAGAGCAGACTTTCTGCGTACCGCCGGGGCCACTCCGGAGCAAACTGTTTCCGTGTCGGTAAAGGGCACCAGCATGGAGCCGCTAATCCCCGATGGTGCAACGGTCCTTGTCAACCGCGCTGCTACTTCCATCGTCAACGGGAAGGTCTACGCTTTTCGCCAGCACGACGAGGTCAAGGTCAAGCGCCTGCACAAGGGAAACGGCGGCTTTATTGCCAGATCTGAGAACGTCGTGGGTAATCCCGATCTGCATCTCAACTCTGATGATCCGGCAATCGAGATCATCGGACGCGTCTTTTGGGTGGGGTTTAAGCTTTGAGGGGGAAGCCGAACGCTATTGCGATTAACCTCGGCGCGACTATCGCAATTGCGATATGAGGACTCTCAAAGATCGCCTCGCTGAAGCGAGGATGGAATTGGGAATGTCCCAAGCCCAGCTTGCAAAAACCGTAGGCACGGGTCAGTCCACTATTGGGAGTATTGAGAACGGTCGGAACAAGGGATCGTCCCTGTTCCTGGACCTAGCGCGGGCGCTCAATGTCAATGTCGATTGGCTGCTGCGAGGCGTCGGTCCCAAAAGGGGTGCCATTGAAGGCGAGGACGCTGCGTGCCAGACTCCCGCTGCATCGTGGCCGTTCCGCACCATCTCAGAGGAGCGGATTCGCGCGCTGCCCCAGTCGCAGCTCAGTTCGCTTGAAGGTGCCATGACCATAGCCCTCGCGCAAATGGCGCCGGGGACACAGTCGTCACCCTTGGAATCTGTTGCGCCCGCGTCGTCTCCCTTTCGGGCACACAAGGCCGGCGGCTTGGTCGATATGGACGAGGCCGACGACGCGTTCCCGATGCGCATAGCTGGCCTGCCCCCGGCCCCCTGGGAAGGCGGGCAAACGACCTATCAGGCCGAGCGCACCCCCAAGATCAGAACCAGCGCTCAGACGGGCTTCACCGCGAACGCAGGACCGGGAGAGCCGCACGCCGCGAATGACAGGTTTGAGAAGGTGCCAGAGCTGGCCGAGGTGCGCCTAGCCGCGCGCGACGGCATCGAGAACCACAGCGAAGACCAGACGGGGATGATCCAGTTCCGCCGCTCGTTCCTCAAGGCGGTGGGCGCGGACAATGGAAAAGCCCGGGTGGTGTACGCCAAGGGCGACAGCATGGAGCCCGTCATTCGCGACGGCGCCGCGCTACTGGTAGTCCCCAACGAGAACCTGACGCTGCAGGACGTGGCAACCGGCGGCGTGTACGCCATCAACTACGACGGCAAGATGCTGGTCAAGACCGTGGTCAGGGACAAGTTGACGGGGCGCTGGGTGGCACGGTCCTTCAACCCGGCCCACTACGACATCCCCCTCGAGAACGGCACGCCGGTGCGCGTGCTGGGACAGGTCGTCTGGGCCGGTGCCCGCCTGCGGGACGATGAGGCTGGGCAGTGGGTTCGTTCATAGCCGAGCGCTGAGCACGTTGAGTGATCGAGAAATTATGCTCTATAAGATATAATGACAACAGTTCACCTCGATCGAGATGCGGCGGAGGATCTTCGCCTTCTGCGGTCCACGGATCGAAAAGGTGCGATCGGTGTGCTCGCGTTCATTCAGGAATTGACCGGATCTCCCTCTCTGGCGCTTCGGCTACTGGATAAAGGGACGGATTTTGTTTGGGGTGCTAAAGGGACTTTTGATGTCACGCCCTTTTCGTATTTTTACCGCCGGGGTTATGACGTATGGCGCATCAAATTCACGGTTGCCCCTCACGGACAAAGTCGCTACCGCATCCTGTATGCATACGACATTCAAAGTCGAGATTTCTACATCCTTGCCATCATGGCGCGGAAGACAAATTATGAACAGGACACTTTATTCGTCGAGCGGCTCAAGAAGGCCTACGTCCGCCTCGGACTCCAAGTGGCGCGACTACATTGAGTTTGCAAAGGCCCGCTCCCTGGGTGCGTTGGATAGCGCTCAATCCGGAAACCACCCTCCAGTGCAGGAACATACCGGGTCTGTCGGACTCGAGGCTCACACCGTCAATATTGACGACCTCATTGCTGAGCTGGCTGGATCGCCAGAGGACGTCCAGGAGATGCGAGAAGCGCGTCGCCAGATCGGGGGCTTTCTCGAGATGGAAGGCCTTGGAGGCGGTCTTAGGGCCCTTCGTCTGAGAGAGGGATTGTCCCAGCAAAAACTTGCGGAACTGGCCGGTATGACCCAACCTAAAATTGCGCGACTTGAGCAAGGGATTGGTGACCCTCAGGCGAGCACGCTAGCGCGCATAGCCGCGGTTCTGAACTGCGGCCCGGAACAAGTCTACGCTGCTTGGGTTGAAAGCAAGGGGACTCAGGATGAGTGATCGATTCCTACACGCGATCTTTTGCGACGATATCCGCTTCGAGCTGCAAAATAAATTGTCCTTGATGGGGATTTATTACGGCTCTATCACACCGGAAGCCTTGCCTACATACCTGGCTCGCTTCTGCGCCCATGCCGTCGCAGTAACCCCTGTCGAACGGCCTTTCCGACAATTGGATTTGCAGTTGCTTCTGAATGACGTAGTTGTTCAGGAGATGAGCGTACCTCCTGAGGCTCTGGTGATGGACCCCGAAAAGTCATTACTTCCCACTCCGAGTCGGCTAGCCGCGTTTGGTGGAAACCTGGTCGTGTCACCACTCTATCTTTCGGAGCCAGGGGTGATCTCCGTCCGCGCTATCACCGAGGAAGGGATACTCACTGGGCCGCGCCTACCGGTACTAACACCCCCGACCTATTAACTGATGCGCTTCGAGCCACCTCCGGGTGGCTTTTTTGTTGGGCGCTGACGTCAGCCCTGCTGCGTCAATTGAGGCGCCCTTCTTTCGCCCGCACGGCCAGCACCGTCTTGTTGTCTTTCGCCAGGTCGCATTCGTAGGTCACGGTGGTGAACGCACCGAAGCCGTTTTGGAACTGCGCCTTGTCGCCGAGATAGGTGATCACTCCGGACTTTTTGTCCTTCCAGCGGAAGCGGTCAAACTTGGATTCCAGGAAGCTGTCCGTCCACTTGAAGTCATGCTTTGCTAGCTTCTCGACTTCTCGGGCGCAGTACACGCCGGCCGATACAACACCCGCATTTCCCAAGCACGTGAGATCCGTCGCGTCGCAGGACGAAGCCTCGGTTTTGGCCGCGGACGCACCTGGCTTGGAAGCATCGCCTTTATCGCCGCCAAGCACAAAGTAAAGGATCCCCAGGGTGACGATCCCGATCAACACCGGATGCGCCTTCTTCCTGGGAATTGAGATCTTGACGGGCGCGCCACAGCTCGCGCATGCCTTGGCCTTATCGCTGACCTCTTTCCCGCATTCCTTGCAAGTGATGAGAGCCATCTACTACACCTTGTAATTAGACGATTCAGCATGATAGCCGATGCTGGATGACTCTTCCCTCCTGCCGCCATCGCCTAACGCCCAACCCGCCCGCCCAGGCGGGTTTTTTATGCCCAACCCAAACCCGTTACAACTTCGAATGCTAGTTTTTCTTGCATGCTAGTTTTTCTTGTGGCACATTACATCCATGCGCTGCGAACACGGCGCAGCAAGAAACCCCACGGACCCTCAGCCAGCAGTCAGGGCATCGCCTCAAGAGGGAGACGTACCGCCACGAAGTCGGATGGGGAAGGCGAGTCAGGACCGCTCTTTATCTGCCTGGGAGACCAACCAGGTGCTGTACGTCGTTGGCGAGGACGGTAAATCGCAACGCAGCCACCCGGGCTGGATACGAATAGCGGGGAGCCGTGGAGGCCCGGAAACGGACAAGACGGGGCGTCGGATGCAAGCCCGACGCGATGGGAAGCGGGTCGCCCTGCTTCCCCGGAATTTATCCGTCAGCCCGTTCCTTGAGCGCCGGCTGACGAATGAAGCACCCATCCACCCCATGGAGCAAAAGAAATGAAGCTGACGAAAGCCATCCGTGAAGAGGTCATTGAGAAGGCCATCAAGGCGACATTCGCCAAGAAGCGCGAGGCGCACGAAAAGCGCCGGACAGCTCTGGCCGATGCGCTGTACGCCCACCAGTTCGAAGCCGCGGCAAAGACGGCTCGCAAGCTGCCGCAAGGCTGGTGCGATTTCCGCTCGACGGTGAACATCGTCCACCCCGACTACAGCCGCTGGCACGAAAACAAATCGAAAGCCGCGCCCACGTTGAAGTTAGGCAAGCACCAGCCATTCCCGGCCCACGGTGAACGGGAGATCGCGGTCGGCATTGACCACCCCGAGTACGACCACGCGACCGACGTCGCGGATGCCGAGATCGCGCTCAACAAGGCTGAAGCGGAGCTGCGCCAAAAGCTCACGACGCTCCTGTTCTCCGTCACCACGGCCGAAAAGCTGAAAGCCGCATGGCCCAAGGGCACGAAGTACCTGCTCGAAGAAAGCCGCGTCGCGATGCTCCCCGTGCCGGTCGATCTTCCCAAGCAGATCGACGAATTGATGGCCGCCTAAACCACTCTGCCCCGACCGCCGGGCTTGGAGACCACCATGAACCAGAACCGCATCAAACGCCGCGCCGCGCGTATCGGCGCAGTTGGCCAGGAATACCTGCTGAACGTGTCGAAGCTGCGCGCCATCGTGCGCGACTACTCGCGGGACCGCCAGCCGGGC
>Ga0160496_1000857_pt1 | contig 10104 bp, 11 predicted proteins | sample DIDPMG_2_FD_108231 | JGI IMG/M metagenome (GOLD analysis project Ga0160496, IMG submission 108231) | Enriched soil microbial communities from UW Madison campus, WI, USA - DID2937_E24_FP MG | ecosystem: Environmental > Terrestrial > Soil > Grasslands | place: USA: Madison, Wisconsin | collected...
GACTGCATGGCCGACGTGGCGCGCAAGCTCACGCCCGATGACGTGGCCGCCGTGTCGGCCTGGCTCGCCGCGCAGCCGGTGCCGCATTTCTACGTGGCCCAGCCTTCCGGCACGCTGCGCCTGCCCACGCAATGCGGCAGCCAGACCGCCTCGCACGCGGAGGGCGCGCGATGAAGTGGTTGTTGAAGTGGGTCGGCAACGTGGTGTTCGGCGTGGGCGCGCTGTGCGTCCTGGTCGGGCTGGCGCTGTTTTTCTTCGGCACGCGCGAGGATGCCGGGCCGCCGCCGGTGGCCGTGAGCGATCCGCAGGCCCAGATCGAGCGCGGCCGCGACCTCGCGCGTCTGGGCAACTGCGCGGCCTGCCACACGGTGCGCGGCGGCGCCACCTACGCCGGCGGCACGCCGGTGCCCACGCCGTTCGGCACGCTGTACGGGCCCAACATCACGCCCGACGAGCAGACCGGCATCGGCCGCTGGAGCAGCGACGATTTCTGGCGCGCGCTGCACAACGGCAAGGGCCGCGACGGCGAGCTGCTCTATCCGGCCTTTCCGTATCCGCAGTACACCCGCATGTCGCGCGCCGACGCCGATGCGCTCTACGCCTATCTGCGCAGCGTGCCGGCCGTGCGCCAGGAGAGCCGCGCGCACGAGCTCGAATGGCCCTACAACCGCCGCGCGCTGCTGGAGTTCTGGCGCCTCCTGTATTTCCGGCCGGGCGTGCACGAGAACGAGGCCGGCCAGAGCGCGCAGTGGAATCGCGGCCGTTATCTGGTGGAGGGGCCGGGCCATTGCGCCGCCTGCCACGCGCCGCGCAACAGCATGGGCGCGAGCGTGGACGCGCGCGGCCTGCCGGGCGGCATGATCGATGGCCTGGGCTGGTATGCGCCGCCGCTCAATGCCAACGCGGACATCGGCCTGGGCCGCTGGAGCGCCGAGGACGTGGCGGCGCTGCTGCGTTCGGGCCGCACGCCGCACGCGGTGGCCAACGGGCCGATGGCGGAGGTGGTGTCGGGCAGCACGCAGTACCTGAGCGATGCCGACGCCCTGGCCATCGGCGTCTACCTCAAGTCCCTGCCGGCCACCGACACGCCGCGCGCGGGCTCGGCGGCCAGCAACGCGGCCATGACGCAGGGCGGACGGCTGTACGCGCAGCACTGCGCCCAGTGCCACCAGGCCGACGGCCGCGGCCGCGATGCGGCCTGGCCGGCGCTGGCCGGCAACGCCACCGTGACCGCGCCCAGCGCCGTCAACGCCATCCGCGTGGTGCTCGATGGCGGCTTCGGCCCGGCCACGCAGCTCGAGCCGCGGCCGCACGGCATGCCGCCGTTCGGCCAGATGCTGGGCGACAACGACATCGCCGCCGTGCTGTCGTATGTGCGGGGCAGCTGGGGCAACGAGGCCAGCGCGGTGACCGCGCAGGAAGTGCAGCGCGCACGCGCCTCGCGCTGAGGCGGGGGGGCGGCCGCGCGCGCTGCGCGCCGCTGCAAGGCTGTCGCCACGCACCCCTGTGCATACGCCGTTGCACCCACACCCGCGGCCCAAAACAAAACGCGCGCCACCGTGAGGTGAGCGCGCGTCGTCGTTGCGGCCGCGGGCTTACTTGCTGCTCTGGAGGATCGCCATCGCCTGGCGCTCCATGAACTCGCCCAGCGTGTCGATGCCGCGCAGCTTGAGAATGGTGTTGCGCACGGCGGCTTCCACCAGCACGGCCAGGTTGCGGCCGGCCGCCACCTGCAGCATGACCTTGCGCACCGGCAGGCCCAGCATGTCCTGCGTGATGTCCTGCAGCGGCAGCCGCTCGAACTTGTCCTGCGCGGTCGCGCGCACCAGGTGCACGATGAGCTTGAGCCGCATCTTGCGGCGCACCGAGGTCTCGCCGAAGATGGTGCGGATGTCGAGCAGGCCCAGGCCGCGCACTTCGAGCAGGTTCTGCAGCAGTTGCGGGCAATGGCCCTCGATCATGTTGGGCGCGGTGCGCGAGAACTCCACCGCATCGTCGGCCACGAGGCCGTGGCCGCGCGAGATCAGTTCGAGGGCGAGCTCGCTCTTGCCCAGCCCCGACTCGCCGGTGATCAGCACGCCCAGCCCCAACACGTCGAGAAACACGCCGTGCACGGTAGTGGTGGGCGCCAGCTTCTTGCCGAGATAGATGCGCAGCAGGTCGATCAGCTGCGCCGCGGCCACGGGCGTGGACAGCAGCGGCACCTGGTGCTGGTCGCACTGGTCGATGAGATCCTGCGGCGCGCTCAGGCCGTCGGCCAGCAGAATGGCCGGCACCCCGCCGATCAGCAGCTCGTCCATGTGGTGCATGCGACGGCGCAGATCGAAGCGGGTGTAGTAGGCCAGCTCTTCCTGGCCGAACACCTGGATGCGCGAGGGATGGATGAGGTTCAGGTGGCCGACGAGGTCGGCGGCCGCCATGCCGTCATCGGGAATGGCGCGGTCGGCCGCGCCATGACCCGCAACCCAGCTGAAGGGGATTTTGTCGGCGTTGTCGTCGACCAGTTCCTGCACGGTAAGCATGGCAGCGCTCCGCGTCGCTCAGAGTTGACCGGTCGTGAGCATGCGGTGCACGGCCGCCGGGTCGGTTTCGGTGGCCAGGGCCTCACGCAGCGCCTTGTTCGACATCAGCTGCGCCAGTTCGGCGAGGATGTCCAGGTGCTGTTGGGTGGCGGCCTCGGGCACCAGCAGACAGAGCAGCATCGAAACGGGCTGCCCATCGGGAGCATCGAAGGGAATGGGTTGTGCCAGCCGGACAAAGGCGGCCAGGGCCTGCTCGAGACCCTTGACCCGGCCGTGCGGCACGGCGACGCCCTGGCCCAATGCCGTGGAGCCCAGCCGTTCGCGCGCGAACAGACTGTCGAACACGACAGAGCGGGCAAGCCCGTGGTGGTTCTCGAAAAGCAGACCGGCCTGTTCGAACGCCCGTTTTTTGCTGGTGGCCAGCATATCGAGCACGACATTGCCGGCGGGCAAAATGCGCGACAAGTGATTCATGCGGATCATTATAGGGGTTTATGACGCAGTGCAAAAAAACGTGCCGGTTTGCCTGCAGGGACGCAAAGCATAGACCGAGTGCGCGGGTTTGGGGAAGTCACGGCCGTCCAACGGACAGGGACAGGCAGCGGGAGTGTTGGGGACGGAGCGGGAGGGAAGGGCCGATGCCCGGCAAGAAGCGGGTCCTGGGGGGCATCGGTGTCCAGTGTGACCTTCAGGAGGTCAGGTTGACGAAGGGGAGATGCTCGCGAGCATTGATAAAGCGCGGGACTGCGGGATTACTGCGCGCTGAGCGCAGCGACTTGTCGCTTTACCGACTCGGTGGCATGACTTTGCACCTTGTCTTTGTGCTTGAGGACTTGACGGTCGATCTTGTCGGCCAGAAGGTCGATTGCCGCGTAGAGGTTTTCATCGATGGCTTCGCAGTGGATGTCCTTGCCGCGCAGACGCATCGTGATTTCGGCCTTGTGCCGCAGGGGCTCAACCGAGAGCATGACCTGGGTGTCGATAACATGATCGAAATGCCGCAGCACTCGCGCCAGTTTGTTCATGACATATTCCCGGATGGCCGGGGTGACGTCGAGGTGACGACCGCAGATGCTCAGGTTCATAGTGTGCTCTCCTTCTGTAAGAGACTTGGGGGAAAAAGCGCAACAGGGTGCGCGATGTGGACGTTAGGCGTATCTCCGGCGAGTGAATGGTTGGGTGTCTTCGTTAGTACTAGTGTATAGACTCCGTGCCCGAAAACAAGTTGATCAAACGCATAAACATGTCGCTTTCGTGAATGAGGCCTAGGGGTCTTCCCAGGGTGCGCCCAGGGGCCGAAAAGCGCTTGAAACAAGGGGTTTTCAAGCGTCCCTGGATATTGGGAGCCGTGCGGCCGGGCTGAGGTTCCCCGCGATTGCGCAACCAGGCGTTTCGCGTTTTTGCCGTTACACGTTGCGCCGCATCATGGTCGCCGCGAGGCAAAAAAAAACCGCGCCGGAGCGCGGTTTTTTCATGCGGCGATGTGCCTCACATGCGGAAGTGTTCGCCGAGGTAGACGCGCCGCACGGCGGGGTCGCCCACGATCTCGTCGGGGTGGCCGTCGGTGAGCACCTTGCCTTCGCTGATGATGTAGGCGCGGTCGCAGATGCCCAGCGTTTCGCGCACGTTGTGATCGGTGATGAGCACGCCGATGCCGCGGCTCTTGAGAAAGCGCACGATGCGCTGGATCTCGATCACCGCGATCGGGTCCACGCCGGCAAACGGCTCGTCGAGCAGGATGAAGCGCGGGCTGGTGGCCAGCGCGCGCGCGATCTCCACGCGGCGGCGTTCGCCGCCCGACAGCGAGATCGCGGTGTTGCTGCGGATGTGGCCGATCTGCAGCTCTTCGAGCAGCGACTCCAGGCCTTCCTTGATCGCGGCCTGCGAGAGGGCGCGGCCGCTCGCATCCACCTGCAATTCCAGCACCGCGCGGATGTTCTGCTCGACCGTGAGGCGGCGGAACACCGAGGCGTCCTGGGGCAGATAGGACAGGCCCATGCGCGCACGCTTGTGGATCGGCATCGCGGTGATCACGCTGCCGTCGATCTCGATGCGGCCGGCGTCGGCCGGCACCAGGCCCACGATCATGTAGAAGCTGGTGGTCTTGCCGGCCCCGTTGGGACCGAGCAGACCCACCACCTCGCCGCTCTTGACCGACAGCGACACGTCCTGCACGACCGTGCGGCCGTTGTAGGTTTTGCGCAGGCCGGTGGCGGTGAGATTGCCGGCGGGCGGAAGGGGAGACTTGCCCGAGGCGGCAGTCGACGAGGAAGTGGTGGTCATCAGCGGATCGCGGAGGGTCAGCGGTTGGTCTTGGCGGCCGGCTTGCCCTTCTGGGCACGGCATTCGGCGATGGCGGCATCGCTCTTGGCGCGCGACGGCGCGAACGAACGCACGCGGCCGCCGGGCGCCGAGGAGTTGGGGCCGCCCATGGCCTGGTAGGTGCCGGTCTTGTCGTTATAGCGCACGCGCTCGCCACGGATGGTGTCGAACGGCTTGCCACAGATGAAGCGGGTGACGACGGCCTGGCCGATCAGGTCGAACTCGCTGGTGCTGCTGTTGTATTCGGCGCGCAGGCCCTCGCCCTCGAGCACCTCGAAGTTTTCCGGGCGTTCCTGGCGGATGGTGACCATCTTGCCCTTGTTGGCCGTGGCCGTGCCGAACTGCGTGCCCTTGGCATCCTCGCGCACCTCGAGCTTGTCGGCGTTGAGCGTCATGAGGCCGCGCGTGAGCGCCACGTTGCCGGTGAAGATGCTCTGGCGCTTGATGTCGTCGTAGTGCAGCGTGTCGGAGAGGATCAGCGTGTCGGGATCCTCGGGCGCGGCGGCGTCGGCCTGCTGCGCGGCGGCCGGCGCACACGCCGCCGCGGCCAGCAGCAGACTGGCGATCAGGCGCGAAGGCTGGAGAGAGCGGATCCGGAGGTCGGTCATGGTGTCGTCGATTTGGAGTTTGCGGGCGTGTCGCCGGATTGGCGCGTACGGCCTTCAGTGCCGGAGATCTGGACATCGGTCGAGGCCGATACCTGGAGCTGCCGGGTCTTGTTGTTGTAGTGCATGCCGGTGCCGTTCATGCGCGACGAACCCTTGACCACCTTGGCAGGCAGGTCCGTGTATACCACGTCGTCGTCGGGCACGAGGATGAGCTGCTGGCTGCGTACGTCGAGCGCATCGTTGTTGGCGTCGGGCAGGCGCTGCACGTGGGCATCGCCGTTCATGATGATGCGCTTGCCGCCGGCTTCCATGATGGCGGTCTTGGAGGTGCCGATCGTGACCGGGTTGCCGACCTGCTGGCCCACCGCGCGCGGCGCCGTCACGTGATAGGAGTCGTCGTCGGGGAAGTGTTCGAGGTAGGTGCCCTCGAGGCGGTTCACCGGACGGCCTTCGGCGTCGGTGCGCAGCATGACGAAGTTGTTCGCCCACGAGTCTTTCTCGTGGGTGATGCGGCGCGGCGGGTCGATCGGGATGGCCCGCTGGGCGTAGTCGGCCGCCCACCAGGTGCCGCCGACCAGCGTCAGGAGCAGGAACAGCGCGATCAGGGACGGGAAACGTTCTTTCATGGCTCGCGGGCGCGGCAGGGCCGCGCGCTGTCTTTATTGGATGGCGCCGGGCCCGAGCAGGGTGGTGCCGGCCAGGAAATGGCCGAGGCGGCCCTGGGAGGCCAGCAGCAGGTCGCAGCATTCGCGCACGGCGCCGCTGCCGCCCGGCTGGGTCGAGATCCAATGCGCGGCCTGCGACACGTAGCCGGGCGCGCCCGGCACGCTGGCCGCGAAACCGGCGCGCTGCATGGCGGGCAGGTCGATGACATCATCGCCCATATAGCCCGTCTGATTCAGTTGGACGCCGTGGCGTTGCGCAAGTTCAGCCAGGGCGCTGGCCTTGTCGCGCACGCCCTGCTGCACGTCGGCGATGCCCAGCTCGGCCGCGCGGCGGTCCACGATCGGGCCCGAGCGGCCGGTGATGAGCGCGACCTTGAGGCCGCCTTCCATCAGCAGGCGCAGCCCGTGGCCGTCGAGCGCGTGGAAACGCTTGAACATCTCGCCATGCTCGCCGTAGTAGAGGCTGCCATCGGTCAGCACGCCATCGACGTCGAACACCATCAACCGGACGGCGGCAGCGCGTTCGCGCACCGCGGGGGTGATGCGGGCCAGGACCAGGGCTTCGGCGGGGTGGGCAATGCTGGGAGGAGGCGTCATGTTCATACCACTTTGGCTGCCATCAGATCATGCATGTGCAGGGCGCCGACCAGGCGGCCTTCGTTGTCGAGGACCAGCATCTGGTTGAGCCGGCGTTCGTCCATCAGCTGGGCCGCTTGCACGGCCAGCGCGTCGGGGGAGATGGTGCGGGGATGGCGCGTCATGCCCTGCGCCACGGTCAGGCCGCGGATATCGCCCTCGCGCTCGATCAGGCGGCGCAGGTCGCCGTCGGTGAAGATGCCCAGCGGCCGGCCGTCGGCGTCGAGCACGGCGGTCATGCCCATGCCCTTGGCCGAGATCTCTTCGAGCGCGCGGAACAGCGGCGCGTCGGCCGGCACGGTGGGCAGGGCGGGGCCGCTGCGCATCACGTCGCGCACGTGGGTGAGCAGGCGGCGGCCGAGCGCGCCGCCCGGGTGCGAGCGGGCGAAGTCTTCGGGACCGAAGCCGCGCGCCTCGAGGCAGGCCACGGCCAGCGCATCGCCCAGGGCCAGCGCCGCCGTGGTGCTGGCGGTGGGGGCGAGGTTGAGCGGGCAGGCTTCCTGGGCCACGCTGGTGTCCAGGTGCACGTCGGCCAGCCGGGCCAGTTCGGATTCGGGATTGCCGGTGATGGCGACCAGGCCCGCGCCCATGCGGCGCACCACGGGCAGGATGGTCAGCAGCTCTTCGCCGGTGCCCGAATAGGAGATCGCGATCAGGACGTCGTCGTGGGTGATCATGCCCAGGTCGCCGTGCACGGCCTCGGTGGCGTGCATGAAGAAGGCAGGCGTGCCGGTGGAGGCCAGCGTGGCGGCGATCTTGCGCCCGATATGGCCGGTCTTGCCGATGCCGCTCACGACCACCCGGCCCCGGCAGGCGAGCAGCATGTCGACCACGCGCGTGAACGAATCGTCGAGTCGCGCGGAGAGGTCGAGGATGGCTTGCGCCTCGGTATGGAGGGTCCGGTGCGCGGAATCGAGCGCGCCGGCGGAAGTGGGGACATGATCGGTCATGGCAGGATTTTAGCCGCAGAGCCGCCCGGGGGCCTCACCGGCCGCGCCGGAGGTTGCCGCTGGCCGGACCGTATGGCATTCTGGCGGCGCTTTCATGGCCGGATCCCGGCCTTTTTTGCCCATTTTCGATTTCTGCATCCGGCCCCGCGGTTCCGCGGCCGGGCCATTCCGTCCAGGCTCCTTCCATGTCTACCTTCCCCGCGCCGGTGCTCGGCACCCCCCTGTCTCCCTCCGCCACCCGCGTCATGCTGCTGGGCTCCGGCGAACTGGGCAAGGAGGTCATCATCGCCCTGCAGCGCCTGGGCGTCGAGGTGATCGCGGTCGACCGTTACGCCGACGCGCCGGGCCACCAGGTGGCGCACCGCGCCCACGTGGTCTCCATGACCGATGCGCAGGCGCTGCGCAAGGTGATCGAGGAGGAGCAGCCGCACGTGATCGTGCCGGAGATCGAGGCCATCGCCACCGATCTGCTGGTCGAGCTCGAGGCCGCCGGCGCCGTGCGCTGCACGCCCACCGCGCGCGCCGCCCAGCTCACCATGAACCGCGAAGGCATCCGCCGCCTGGCCGCCGAGAAGCTCGGCCTGCCGACCTCGCCCTACCGGTTCGTCGACACCGAGGCCGAGCTGCGCGCGGCCATCGACGGCGGCATCGGCTATCCCTGCGTGATCAAGCCGGTCATGTCGTCGTCGGGCAAGGGCCAGTCGGTGATCCGCGACGCGGCCGGCGTGGCCCAGGCCTGGCGCTACGCCCAGGAAGGCGGCCGGGTCGGCGGCGGCCGCGCCATCGTCGAAGGCTTCATCAAGTTCGATTACGAGATCACGCTGCTGACCGTGCGCGCCCGTGGCGCCGACGGCACCATCGAAACGCGCTTCTGCGAGCCCATCGGCCACAAGCAGGTCGACGGCGACTACGTCGAAAGCTGGCAGCCGCATCCGATGTCGGCCAAGGCGCTGGAACGCTCGCGCGAGATCGCGCTGGCCGTGACCGGCGACCTCGGCGGCCTCGGCATCTTCGGCGTGGAGCTGTTCGTAGCCGGCGACCAGGTGTGGTTCTCCGAAGTCAGCCCGCGTCCGCACGACACCGGCATGGTCACCATGATCACGCAGGCGCAGAACGAATTCGAGCTGCACGCCCGCGCGCTGCTCGGCCTGCCGGTCGACACCGGCCTGCGCCAGCCCGGCGCCAGCAGCGTGATCTACGGCGGCCTCGACGGCCGCGGCGTCACGTTCCACGGCGTGGCCGAAGCGCTGGCCGAGCCGGGCACCGACGTGCGCCTGTTCGGCAAGCCCGAAGCCTTCACCAAGCGCCGCATGGGCGTGGGCCTGGCCACCGCCGAGACCGTCGACGAGGCGCGCGCCAAGGCGCTGCGCGTGTCGGGCGCGATCAGCGTGAAGGGCGCCTGAATGGCGTGAATCGCCTTTTTCGGGGCATCCGCGTCATCGGACTGATGCGCTGGTGTAACGAACGTACGGCCGTTAACGGGCCGGCTTGTTCCAGATCAAAGGAGCGGGCCGGCCCGTCGTCTTTTTGACGCAGGTCACGGCGACAATTTCGACCAGAGCATTGGGTGCGCGCCGCGCACGTGGCAAAAAACGACAGCCTGTTGTTGCCTTTTATTCCAGTAGCTTCGATAATTTCAGAAATTACTGAAGTCAACGTAACAAGAAGCTGCCGTGCCGCTCTCCCCCCAGATTGAACGCTTTGTCCTGCATTTCGGCGAAATGGGTAGCCGATGGGGCGTGAACCGCACCGTCGGTCAGATCTACGCCCTGTTGTTCCTGTCGCCCGACCCCCTGCACGCCGATCACATCGCCGAGACCCTCGGCTTCTCGCGCTCCAACGTCAGCATGGGGCTCAAGGAGCTGCAGTCGTGGCGGCTGGTGAAACTGGTGCACCAGGTGGGCGACCGGCGCGACTACTTCGAAACGCCGAAGGACGTCTGGGAGATCTTCCGCATCCTCATGGAAGAGAAGCGCAAGCGGGAAATCGATCCCACGATGACCCTGCTGCGCGACACCCTGCTGGCGCCGCCCGCCGACGCCAACGAAGCCTATGCGCAGCAGCGCATGGACGAAATGCTCGAACTCATCGAACTCTCGACCGGCTGGTTCGATGAGGTACACCGACTGCCCCCGCAAACCCTGCAGAACCTGATGAAGCTGGGTTCGCGGGTGCAGCGCGTGCTCGACTTCGCCGGGAAGCTGCGCGGCAAAGACTGAACTCATTCACCGCGCATATTCGGGAACATTGCTATGAAGTTGCATCAACCGACCGTATCATGGCCGACGAGCGAGCCGGGGGGCCATGTCGGTCGCTCCGCGCCCTCAACCGTCCGGGAGCGTACCCATGATTGACCTCGATGTCGTCAACCTGTCGCGGTTCCAGTTTGCCGCCACGGCCC
>Ga0160496_1000860_pt1 | contig 10029 bp, 9 predicted proteins | sample DIDPMG_2_FD_108231 | JGI IMG/M metagenome (GOLD analysis project Ga0160496, IMG submission 108231) | Enriched soil microbial communities from UW Madison campus, WI, USA - DID2937_E24_FP MG | ecosystem: Environmental > Terrestrial > Soil > Grasslands | place: USA: Madison, Wisconsin | collected...
CATCTTGCCCGGGATCATCCAGTTGGCCAGGTCGCCCTTCTCCGACACCTGCATCGCGCCCAGGATGGCGAGGTTGATCTTGCCGCCGCGGATCATCGCGAACGAGTCGGCGGACGAGAAGATCGACGAGCCCGGCAGCGTGGTGACCGTCTGCTTGCCGGCGTTGATCAGGTCGGCGTCGACCTCTTCCTCGGTGGGGAACGGGCCGATGCCGAGCAGGCCGTTTTCGGATTGCAGCCAGACCTCGACACCCTTGGGCACGTGGTTGGCGACCAGGGTCGGCAGGCCGATGCCCAGGTTCACATAAAAGCCGTCTTGCAGCTCGCGCGCCGCACGCGCAGCCATTTCATCGCGGGACCATGCCATGACTGTTCTCCTTTAGGCCGGGCGAGTGGTGCGTTGTTCGATGCGCTTCTCGGGATTCGTGTTGAGCACGATCCGGTGCACATAGATGCCGGGCAGGTGGACCTGATCGGGGTCCAGGGTGCCGGTATCAACGATCTTCTCGACCTCGACCACGGTGATCTTGCCGGCCATGGCGACGTTGGGATTGAAGTTGCGGGCGGTCTTGCGGAACACCAGGTTGCCGCTGCGGTCGGCGATGTGCGCCTTGACCAGCGACACGTCGGGCGTGAGCGCGCGTTCCATCACATATTGATGGCCGTCGAACTCGCGGATTTCCTTGCCGTCGGCCACGATGGTGCCCACGCCGGTGCGGGTGAAGAAGGCCGGGATGCCGGCGCCGCCGGCGCGCAGCTTCTCGGCCAGCGTGCCCTGCGGCGTGAACTCGAGCTCGAGTTCGCCCGACAGGTACTGGCGTTCGAATTCCTTGTTTTCGCCCACGTACGAGGCAATCATCTTGCGCACCTGGCGCGTGTTGAGCAGCTGGCCCAGGCCGAAACCGTCGACCCCGGCGTTATTGCTGATGCAGGTGAGGTCTTTCACGCCCGAATCGCGCAGCGCGGCAATCAGCGCCTCGGGGATGCCGCAAAGGCCGAAGCCGCCCACGGCGATCATCTGGCCGTTCTTGACGATGCCTGCGAGCGCCTCCTGGGCGCTTGCATATACCTTGTCCATCGCTCCAACTCCTGGTTGATATAGAGAATCAAACTGGCGGGAGGCCCTGACGACGATACGCCGCGCCCCCTTCGATATTCTTTTGTGCTTTGCAGCGATTCTACCGGCTAGCGTGATTGCTGCAAGCGCAGTTGGTCCGCCAGGCGCGCCAGCACCTCGGGCGGCCAGGGCGCCGAGCGGTTTGCCACGTAGTCCATCCAGACCAGCACATTGCGGCCGCGCGCGTAGGGCCCGGCGTCGTCGCCGACCTTCTCGAGCGTGAGCTCGAGCTCCATGCTGGAGCGGCCCATCTTGCTCACGGTGTGCGTGACGCGCACCGTGGCGGGATAGGTGAGCGGGCGCAGGAAATCGCACGAGGCGTGCGCCAGGATCGGCCCTTGCTCAGCCGGCAGCGTGAGCCCCGAGTCATAGAGGATGCGCATGCGCGCCTCTTCCATCAGGCGGAAGTAAAGGGTGTTGTTCAGATGGTTGAGGGCGTCGGAATCGCCCCAGCGCAGCGGCAGATCGATTTGATGCACGGCGCCCACTTCAAGCGTGGCCGCCGGTTCTGTAGGGTTCACTCACCGGACTCCTGTAATCACGGGCATGCAGCCTGAGTGCAGGCTGCAATACAATCATTGATAATACCGCCTGCCAGAGCAGGACACATAGAGGGGATTTTCGTAATGTCTGAACGCGAGTCGATGGAATACGACGTGGTGGTGGTCGGCGGCGGTCCCGCCGGTCTCGCCACTGCCATCCGCCTGAAACAGCTTGCCGCCGAAAAGAATCAGGAAATCGGCGTGTGTGTATTGGAAAAAGGCGCCGCCATCGGCGCGCACATCCTGTCGGGCGCGGTCATGGACCCCAGCGCACTGACCGAGCTGATTCCCGACTGGAAGGAAAAAGGCGCGCCGCTGAACGTGCCGGTCACGCAGGATAAGTTCCTGTTCCTGAGCCCCACGGGCGCGCGCAGCACGCCCGAATGGCTGCTGCCCGACTGTTTCCACAACAAGGGCAACTACATCGTGCGCCTGGGTGACGTGGCGCAGTGGCTGGGCGAGCAGGCCGAGGCCCTCGGCGTGGACATCTTCCCGGGCTTTGCCGCCGCCGAAGTGCTCTACGACGAAGCGGGCGCCGTCCGTGGCGTGGCCACCGGCGACATGGGGGTGGCCCGCGACGGCTCGCACACCGATCATTACCAGCCCGGCATGGAACTGCTGGCGCGCTACACCATCTTCGCCGAAGGTTCGCGCGGCCAGCTGGGCCGCCAGCTGATCGAACGCTTCAAGCTCGACGAGGGCCGCAACGCCCAGAGCTACGGCATCGGCATCAAGGAAATGTGGGAAGTCGATCCGGCGCAATCGCGTCCCGGCCTGGTGGTGCACACCGCCGGCTGGCCGCTGGATGCCGACACCTACGGCGGTTCGTTCCTCTATCACCTCGACAACAACATCGTGGTGGTCGGCCTGATCGTGGGCCTGGACTACGCCAATCCGTGGCTCTCGCCGTTCGAGGAATTCCAGCGCTACAAGACCCACCCCGCGATCCGCGGCACCTTCGAAGGCGGCAAGCGCATTGCCTACGGCGCTCGCGCCATCACCGCGGGCGGCCTGCTGGCGCTGCCCAAGCTCACCTTCCCGGGCGGCGCGATGGTCGGCTGTGAGGCCGGCTTCCTGAACGCCTCGCGCATCAAGGGCAGCCATGCCGCGATCAAGTCGGGCATGATGGCCGCCGAAGCCGCGTTCGAGGCCGTCGTCGCCGATCGCCGCCAGGATGAGCTCTCCGCCTACCCGGCCGCCTTCGAGAAGTCGTGGCTGCACGCCGAGCTCGATCGCGCGCGCAACTTCAAGCAGTGGTTCAAGAAGGGCCGCACGGTGGCAGTGCTCATGACCGGCATCGAACAGAAGCTGCTCAAGGGCAAGATGCCCTGGTCGCTGCGCAACAACAAGCCCGACCACGCCTGTCTGCAACCCGCTTCGCAGTGCGCACGCATCGACTATCCGAAGCCCGACGGCAAGCTCACGTTCGACCGCCTGAGTTCGGTGTTCATCTCCAACACCAACCACGAAGAGAACGAGCCGGTCCACCTCACGCTCAAGGATCCCGAGATCCCGGTGACGGTGAACCTGGCCACCTACGGTGGCCCCGAGGCGCGTTACTGTCCGGCCGGCGTGTACGAGTTCATCAAGGACGACCACGGCGCCGATCGCCTGCAGATCAACGCGCAGAACTGCGTGCACTGCAAGACCTGCGACATCAAGGATCCGCGCCAGAACATCGTCTGGGTCGCCCCGCAAGGTGGCGAAGGTCCGGTCTACAACGGCATGTGACGGACGGCGCGCGCCCGCGACGGCGCGCACCGCCCCGCCTGCCACGACGCCTGCCGGATCGCCTCCGGCAGGCGTTTTCAATGGGAGCGATACATGACTGAGCGCATCTTGCTGGCCGGCTGCGGCGACCTGGGCATGCGCGCCGCGCAACGCCTGCTGGCGCGCGGCGACGAGGTCTGGGCCCTGCGCCGCGCGCCGCCGGCCGACGGGCCGGCCGGGCTGCGCTGGATCGCCGCCGACCTGGCCGATCCCGCCTCCCTCGCGCAATTGCCGGCCGGCATCACCCGCGTCGCCTACCTGCCCACGCCGGGCGGACGCGAGCCGCAGCGCTACCGCGCGGTGTTCCTCGACGGCCTGGCCAACCTGATGGCCGCGCTCGATCACGCGGCGCTGGCGCGCTTCGTGTTCGTGTCGTCGTCGGCCGTCTATGGCGAGCACCATGGCGACTGGATCGACGAAACCACGCCGCCGGCGCCCCAGGGCTTCAATGGCGAAATCCTGCTGCAGGCCGAAACCTGGTTGCAGGCGCAACCGGTGAGCAGCGTGTCGCTGCGGCTGGCCGGCCTGTACGGGCCGGGCCGCGTGCAGTTGCTCGACCGGCTGCGCAGCGGCCGGGCGGCGGCGCCGCGCACGCCGCCGCACTGGGCCAACCGCATCCACATCGACGACGCGGCCGCAGCGGTCGCGCACCTGCTGCACCTGCCCGAAGCCGAGGCCTGCTACGTCGGCGCCGACGACACGCCGCTGCCGCTCGACGTGCTGTACGCCGACCTGGCGCGCATGCTGGGCGCACCGGCGCCCGCCGAGGGCCCCGCGCCGGCGGCGGTGGGCAGCAAGCGCCTGCGCAACGCGCGGCTGCGCCGCTGCGGCCTGGCGCTGGCCTGGCCGGATTCGCGCGAAGGCTACCGCGCGCTGATCGACGCCGCACGCACCGGCGACTGAGCCGCAGGCCACGCTTCGGCCTGCGCCGAAGCGTGCCGCCTCGCGCCCGCCGATACTTTCCGCCAGGCGCCACCGAGCGGCGCCGCTTTCCGTCCGGAGCGCCCCATGATTGCCGTCATCTTCGAAGTCACGCCTGCCGAAGGCCAGCGCGACACCTACCTCGACATCGCCGCCACGCTGGTGCCGCGCCTGCGCCAGATGGACGGTTTCCTCTCCGTCGAACGTTTCCAGAGCCTGAGCACGCCGGGCAAGATCCTGTCGCTCTCGTTCTGGCGCGACGAGGCCGCCGTGCAGGCCTGGCGCAACCTCGATGAACACCGCGCGGCCCAGGCCAGCGGCCGTGCCGGTGTGTTCGCCGACTACCGGCTGCGCATCGCCGGCGTGATCCGCGACTACGGCATGCAGGAACGTGCCCAGGCGCCCGCCGACAGCCGGGCCGCCCATGCCTGATTGATTTTTTCTTTATAAAAAGACAATTTCGCCACCAAAAACTGCGCCGCGGCAGCCAGGCTCCGCTACCATAGCGCCTGCCCCTGACCGCGACCGCCTGCCGATGTCCGCTTCTTCCACCGCCCTGCCCCGCCCCACGCCCCTGCAGGTCGACCTGGCCCGCCGCCTGGCGCACGACATCGCCGCCGGCCGCTATCCGCAGGGCTCGCACCTGTCCGAACAGGCGCTGTGCGCGGACTATCAGGTGTCGCGCACGCCCATCCGCGCCGCACTGCGGCTGGTGGCGCACCAGGGCCTGATCGCCCATCGCCCCAACAGCGGCTACACGGTGGCCAATGCGGGCACGCCCGACGCCGCGGCGCTGGCCGGCCACGCCGCCGGCCCGACCCAGGACGAACTCTGTCGCCGCGTGGTCGAGGACCGCGCCGCGCGTGCCCTGCCCGACACTTTCTCAGAGCGCGACCTGATCGCGCGCTACGGCGCTGCGCGCAGCGTGGTGGCCAAGGCGCTGGTGCAGCTGTCGGCCGATGGCCTGGTGGAAAAGCGCAAGGGCCATGGCTGGCAATTCGCGCCCTCGCTGGCCAACGCGCAGGCGCTGGCAGAGAGCTACCGCTTCCGCATGACGGTGGAGTGCGCCGGCCTGCTCGAGCCCACCTTCCAGGCCGACCCGCAGGCGCTCGCCCGCATGCGCGCCGCGCACGAGGCCGTGCTCGCGGGCGAGGTCGACATGCCCGCGCACGCCTTCTTCGACCTGAACGCCTCGTTCCACGAGCTGCTGGCGCGCTTTTCCGGCAACCGCTACATCCTGCAGGCGGTGCAGCAGCAGAACCAGCTGCGCCGCCTCGAAGAGCACCGCGCCTACTACCACGCGGCGCGCTCGGTCGACTCCAGCCGCGAACACCTGCAGATCCTGGCCGCCATCGAAAGCGGCGACCAGGAATGGGCCGCGCAACTCATGCGCCAGCACCTGAAGACCTCGCTGCAACTCTCCTGATCCGCCACGGCCAGCCGGCCGCTCGGCATGCGGCGGTGCCTTTGCACGTCTCTGCACCGATTGTATTTTTTGATTTATTAATACAAAATGACGCCATCGCAAACCCGTTAGCAGGAATGCCCGATGACGCCTCAACTCCCCAACCCCGACGCCTACTGGCTGCCCTTCACCTCGAACCGGCGCTTCAAGCGCAATCCGGTGGTGTTCAGCGGCGCGCAGGACATGTATTACTTCCGGCCGGACGGCAGCGAAGTGCTCGACGGCATTGCCGGGCTCTGGTGCGTGAATGCCGGGCATGGCCGGCCCGAGATCGTGCGCGCCATCTCGCAGACGGCCGCCGACCTGGACTACGCGGCCTCCTTCCAGATGAGCCACCCGCTGGCGTTCCGCTTTGCCGACGCGCTGATCGACGTGGCCCCGCAGGGCTTCTCGCAGGTGTTCTTCTCGAACTCGGGCTCGGAGGCGGTCGACACCGCCCTGAAGATCGCGCTGGGCTACCACCGCGCCCGCGGCGACGCGCAGCGCGTGCGCCTGATCGGCCGCGAGCGCGCCTATCACGGCGTGGGCTTCGGCGGCCTGTCGGTCTCGGGCATCGCCGGGCATCGCAAGGCCTACGGCAATCTGCTGCCCTTCGTCGACCACCTGCCCCACACCTATGACCGCGAGAAGATGGCCTACACCCGCGGCCAGCCCGAATGGGGCGCGCACCTGGCCGATGCGCTCGAGCGCATCGTGGCGCTGCACGATGCCTCGACCATCGCGGCGGTCATCGTGGAACCCGTTGCGGGCTCAACCGGTGTGCTGGTGCCGCCGCGCGGCTATCTGCAGCGCCTGCGCGAGATCTGCGACCGGCACGGCATCCTGCTGATCTTCGACGAGGTGATCTGCGGCTTCGGCCGCATCGATGGCGCCTATTCGGCCAGCCACTTCGGCGTGATGCCCGACATCATCACCAGCGCCAAGGGCCTCACCAACGGCGCCATTCCGATGGGCGCCACGCTGGTGCGCGAGTCGGTCTACGAGGCCTTCATGCAGGGGCCGGACAGCGCCATCGAATTCGCCCACGGCTACACCTACTCGGGCCATCCCCTGGCCTGCGCCGCCGGCCTGGCCACGCTGGAGATCGCCGCACGCGAGGGGCTGTTCGAGCGGGCGCGCGAGTTGGCGCCGCTGTGGGAGGACGCGGCCCACTCGCTCAAGGGGCTGCCGCACGTGGTGGACGTGCGCAACATCGGCCTGCTTGCCGCCATCGAGCTGGCGCCCGAGGACGGCAAGCCGGGCCAGCGCGGCTTCGCCGTGCACCAGGCCTGCCTGGAGCGCGACTGCCTGATCCGCTCGGCGGGCGACACCATGCTGCTGTCGCCGCCGCTCATCATCGAGCCGGACCAGATCGCCCGCCTGTTCAACACGCTGGGCGATGTGCTGCGCGGCCTGCCATGAGTCCGCCGGGCGCGGGCCGCGGGCCGCGGGCCGGGCCGCGCCTCAGTGCGCGGCCGTGGCGCAGTAGTCGGCCACCGCGCGCACCACGCGGCGCACGTCTTCGGTGCTGATGTCGAGGTGCGTCACCAGGCGGGTCGGCCCGCCGTATACCGCACGCATCTTGATGCCCTGGCCGTCGAGCGCGGCGGTCAGGCCTTCGCAGCGCGCCGGCTCGAACTCGGCGAACACCATGTTGGTCTGCTGCGAGATCACGCGCACGCCGGCGATGGCGCCCAGGCCTTCGGCCAGCAGCCTGGCATTCGCATGGTCATCGGCCAGCCGCGCCACGTTGTGTTCGAGCGCGTACAGGCAGGCCGCGGCCAGCATGCCGGACTGGCGCAGGCCGCCGCCCACCACCTTGCGCCAACGGCGCGCCTGCGCGATCAGCGCGCGGCTGCCCACCAGCACCGAGCCCACCGGCGCGCCCAGGCCCTTGGAGAAGCAGATCGAGACGCTGTCGAAGGGCGCGCACAGGGTGCGCAGGTCGAGGCCGGTGGCGGCGGCCGCGTTGAACACGCGGGCGCCGTCCAGATGCACGCCCAGGCCGTGCTCGCGTGCGAACGCGCTGGCGCGCAGGATGTAGTCCTGCGGGATCACCTTGCCGTGGAAGGTGTTCTCGAGCGCGAGCAGGCGCGTGCGCGCATAGTGCGGATCGTCCAGCGGCTTGATCGCGGCGGCCAGCTTCTCGATCGGCAGCGAGCCGTCGGCGGCGTGTTCGATGGGCTGCGGCTGGATGCTGCCCAGCACCGCGGCGCCGCCGCCTTCGTATTTATAGGTGTGCGCGAGCTGGCCCACCAGGTATTCATCGCCACGGCCGCAATGCGCCATCAGGCCGACCAGGTTGCTCTGCGTGCCCGAGGGGCAATAGAGCCCGGCCTCCTTGCCGGCGCGCTCGGCCAGCACGGCCTCGAGCTCGCGCGTGGTCGGGTCGTCGCCCATCACGTCGTCGCCCACCGGCGCCCGCATCATGGCCTCGCGCATCCCCTCGGAGGGGCGGGTCACGGTATCACTGCGCAAATCGATCATCATCGTTCCTTCTCAAACCCGTTGCCGGACAACATCAGAAAATCTCAGGACCGCGCGGCGCGGCTCACCACCAGAATACCGCCCAGGATCAGCGCCATGCCGGACAGCTCGGCGCCGTTGGGCTGCTCGTGCAGGATCAGCCAGGCCAGCAGCATCGCCACCACCGGCACGCCCAGGCTGGACAGACCGGCCACCGAGGCCGGCAGGCGCCGCACCACGGCCAGCCACAGCAGCCAGGCCAGCGCCGACGCGATCAGCACGATATAGGTCATGCCGGTCCAGAGCTGCCAGCCCCAGCGGGCCTCGATCTGCGGCACCAGCAGCGCGATGGGCGTGATCGCCAGCCCGCCGATCAGCATCTGCCAGGCGGTGAAGGTGATGATGTCGGGGCGGTGCCGCTCGAACATGCGCTTGGAAAACACCGTGCCCAGGCCCCAGCACAGGCCGCTCGCCACGCCCAGCACGACGGGGCCGATGTCGCCCACGCCGGCCCAGGGCTCGACGAAGCAGATCAGGCCGAGCGCGGCCAGCGCGATGCCGGCCCAATGGCGCCAGGTCGGGCGTTCGCCCAGCAGCAGCCAGGCAAACAGCACCACCCAGAACGGCATGGTGTAGGCCATCAGCGAGACCTTGCCCACGCCCCCGGTCACCAGCGCGGTCTGCACGAAGCCCTGGAACGACGCGGTCTGGGTCAGGCCCACCGCGACGGTCAGCTTCCAGGGCGGCATCGCGAGCGGCCGGCCGGTGAAGACCAACACGGCGAACAGCACGGCGGCGCCGCTCAGGTAGCGCACTACCACGAAGTCATAGGGCCCGATGTAGGGCACCACCAGCTTCATGGCGATCCAGCTGCCGGCCCACACCAGGACCGTGCCCAGCATCAACAACACCCCGGTACGGTCGAAACCCGCGCGACTCACGGCCCACTCCTGGCGACGAAAAAAAACCTGCACGGAACAGCCCGTGCAGGTTTGCCATTATGCGCCTGTCGCGGTACGCCAGCCGAACACGGCGGCGCGACAGGTTGCGTTCACAACGATTTCGACAGCTGGTCCAGGATCGCGGGGTTTTCCAGCGTGGACACGTCCTGCGTGACCTCTTCGCCCTTGGCCACCACGCGCAGCAGGCGGCGCATGATCTTGCCCGAGCGGGTCTTGGGCAGGTTGTCGCCGAAGCGGATGTCCTTGGGCTTGGCGATGGGGCCGATTTCCTTGGCGACGTGGTCGCGCAGCAGCTTGGCGATCTGTTGCGCCTCCTCGCCTTCCGGACGCGCGCGCTTGAGCACCACGAATGCCACCACGGCCTCGCCGGTGGTGTCGTCGGGACGGCCCACCACGGCGGCCTCGGCCACCAGCTCGTGCGCCACCAGCGCCGACTCGACCTCCATCGTGCCCAGGCGGTGGCCCGACACGTTGAGCACGTCGTCGATGCGGCCCATGATCCAGAAGTAGCCGTCGGCGTCGCGCTGCGCGCCGTCGCCGGCGAGGTAATAGCCGCGCAGCTCGGGCGGGAAGTAGCTCTTCTTGAAGCGCTCGGGATCGCCCCAGATGGTGCGGATCATCGAGGGCCACGGCTTCTTGATGACGAGGAAGCCGCCGTTGCCCTGCTCCACGTCGGCACCGGTCTCGTCGACGATGGCCGCGGCGATGCCCGGCAGCGGCAGCGTGCACGAACCCGGCTTGAGCGGGGTCGCGCCCGGCAGCGGCGTGATCATGTGGCCGCCGGTCTCGGTCTGCCACCAGGTGTCCA
>Ga0160496_1000865_pt1 | contig 9914 bp, 7 predicted proteins | sample DIDPMG_2_FD_108231 | JGI IMG/M metagenome (GOLD analysis project Ga0160496, IMG submission 108231) | Enriched soil microbial communities from UW Madison campus, WI, USA - DID2937_E24_FP MG | ecosystem: Environmental > Terrestrial > Soil > Grasslands | place: USA: Madison, Wisconsin | collected...
GCACGGCCTGTTCGCCGAACAGGTCGGTTTCGGTTTCTTCGCGGAAGTTGGTTTCGATGATGCCGGCACGGCCGCCGCCGTTGGCGCTGGCGTACGACAGGGCGATGTCACGGGCCGAACCCGACTTGTCCTGGTAGACGGCGACCAGGTGAGGCACGCCGCCGCCTTGCGAGTAGGTCGAGCGCACCGTGTGGCCGGGGGCCTTCGGGGCGATCATGATGACGTCGATGTCTTCGCGCGGCACGACCTGGCCGTAGTGCACGTTGAAACCGTGGGCGAAGGCCAGCGCGGCGCCGGCCTTGATGTTGGCGTGCACTTCCTTGTTGTAGACCGACGCGATGGTTTCGTCGGGCAGCAGCATCATGACCACGTCGGCCGACTTCACGGCTTCGGCCACTTCGGCCACCTTCAGGCCGGCATTGGCGGCCTTGTTCCACGACGCGCCGTCCTTGCGCAGGCCGACCACGACCTTCACGCCCGATTCATGCAGGTTCAGCGCGTGGGCGTGACCTTGCGAGCCGTAGCCGATGATGGCAACGGTTTTGCCCTTGACGAGGGAGAGATCGCAGTCTTTGTCGTAGAAAACTTTCATGGTGTGCTCCAAATCTTGGAATTTCTAGATACGTTGAATTCAAACAAATTGGGTGATGCTACGGCGGGTCGCGCCGTTCAGAGCTTCAGGATCCGTTCGCCGCGGCCGATGCCGGAAACCCCGGTACGGACGGTTTCGAGGATGGCGCTGCGGTCCAGGGCGTCGATGAATGCCTGGACTTTATCCTGGTCGCCGGTCAGTTCGATCGTATACGACTTGTCCGTCACGTCGATGATGCGGCCGCGGAAGATATCCGCCATCCGCTTCATTTCTTCGCGTTCCTTGCCGACCGCGCGCACCTTGATGAGCATCAGCTCGCGCTCGATGTGCGCGCCTTCGGTGAGGTCCACCACCTTGACCACGTCGACCAGGCGGTTCAGGTGCTTGGTGATCTGCTCGATCACCTCGTCCGAACCCACGGTGACGACCGTCAGGCGCGACAGGGTCGCGTCTTCGGTGGGCGCCACGGTCAGCGTCTCGATGTTGTAGCCGCGGGCGGAGAACAGGCCGACCACGCGCGACAGCGCGCCGGGTTCGTTCTCCATGAGAACCGAAATCACATGCTTCATGGTGGCCTCCTTACAGATCCTCGGAACCGAGCAGCATCTCGGTCAGGCCGCGGCCGGCCTTGACCATCGGCCACACGTTTTCGGTGCGGTCGGTGATGAAGTCCAGGAAGACCAGACGATCCTTGTGCTTCTTGAATGCTTCGCGCAGCGCCGGCTCGACGTCGGCCGGGCGCTCGATGCGCAGGCCCACGTGGCCATAGGCCTCGGCCACCTTGACGAAGTCGGGCAGCGAATCCATGTACGACTCGGAATAGCGCGAGCCGTAGTCGATCTGCTGCCACTGCCGCACCATGCCCAGGAACCGGTTGTTCAGGCACACGATCTTCGGCGTCAGGTGGTATTGCTGGCAGGTCGACAGCTCCTGGATGTTCATCTGGATCGACGCTTCGCCGGTGATCACGGCGATGTCGGTGCCCGGATTGGCCATCTGCACGCCCATGGCGTAGGGCAGGCCCACCCCCATGGTGCCCAGGCCGCCGGAGTTGATCCAGCGACGCGGCTTGTCGAAGCGGTAGTACTGCGCGGCCCACATCTGGTGCTGGCCCACGTCGGAGGTGACGAAGGCGTCGCCGCCCGTCACTTCCCAGAGCTTCTCGACCACGAACTGCGGCTTGATGACCTCGTCGGAGCCCGTGTATTTCAGGCACTCGCGGCCACGCCAGGTCTCGACCTGCTGCCACCACTTCTCGATCGAAGCGGGCTTGGTCTCGGCGCGCGCGGCCTTGTATTGCGCGGTGAGGTCGGCGAGCACGTCTTTCACGTTGCCCACGATCGGCACGTCCACGCGCACCCGCTTCGAGATCGACGAGGGGTCGATGTCGATGTGGATGATCTTGCGCGCGTTCTGCGCGAAGTGCTTGGGATTGCCGATCACGCGGTCGTCGAAACGCGCGCCGATGGCCAGCAGCACGTCGCAGTGCTGCATCGCCATGTTGGCTTCGTAGGTGCCGTGCATGCCGGGCATGCCGACGAACTGCCGGTCGCTGGCGGGCATGGCGCCCAGGCCCATCAGCGTGTTCGTGACGGGCGCGCCCAGCACGTCGGCAAAGGCGCGCAGCTCGTCCGAGGCGTCGGAGAGGATCACGCCGCCGCCCGAGTAGATCATCGGGCGTTCGGCGGCCAGCAGCATCTGGACGGCCTTCTTGATCTGGCCTTGATGCCCCTTCACCACCGGCGCATACGAGCGCAGCGAGATCTCACCCTTGGGCGGGGTGTACTTGCATTGCGCGACCGTGATGTCCTTGGGGATGTCGACCAGCACCGGGCCCGGACGGCCCGTGCGCGCGATGTAGAACGCGCGGCGCATGGTCTCGGCCAGGTCCTTCACGTCGCGCACGAGGAAGTTGTGCTTGACGCAGGGACGCGTGATGCCGACGGTGTCGCACTCCTGGAAGGCGTCTTCGCCGATCGCTGCCGTGGGCACCTGACCGCTGATGATCACCATCGGAATGGAGTCCATGTAGGCGGTGGCGATGCCGGTGACGGCATTGGTCACGCCCGGGCCGCTGGTGACGATGCAGACGCCGACCTTCTGCGACGCGCGCGAGTAGGCATCGGCGGCGTGCACGGCAGCTTGCTCGTGACGAACCAGGATGTGCTGGAATTTGTCTTGCTTGAAGATTGCGTCGTAGATGTAGAGCACCGCGCCGCCAGGATAGCCAAAGACGTGTTCCACGCCCTCATCGGCCAGGCAGCGCACGACGATATCGGCGCCATTCATTTCCATGTTGTCATTCCTTTCAGTACCGGCCCTGCCTCACTGATTACCGCTTGCCCGGATACGGCAGCGATCAGAACCCGAACCGGTTACGACAACACATCCGGCGCTTAGCGGCTCACGGAGCCACGCCACCCGGACACCTTGCCGACCCGGCACACGCTCGTCAGAGACGCAGTGCAAACGCCCAAGGGGACGCTGGAGGTCGAAATGGAAGCTTTGGCAACTCACGCTTGTGGCGCGGCCAACAGCAGGTGTTACTGGCGCAGCAGACCGCGGAAGGTGGCCCGGGTCTTGCTCGCCCGCGCGCCGGTATCGGATAGGCAGACCGGCGCAAGAGGTGCGAATTTACCGCGTTGCGGCAAAGCGAGCAAATCGAACCTGTCGGTATGGCGCCACAATCCGACACACACGATCTGGCCCCCTAAGCGCCTCAGCCTCTCTATACTGCCGGTATTACCAGCCTTTCTCGCTTTTCCCCCATGGACCTGCGCATTGCCAGCATCCGCCGCTTTCTCTATAGCCACTACTTTTTCGGCGGTGTGCGGCAAGGCGTCGGCATGCTCCTGCCGGTGCTCATCCTGGGCGGCATCTTCGGCCAGTTCAACCTCGGCCTGGTCGCCACCTTCGGTGCCCAGTGCCTGGCCATCATCGACCAGCCCGGCGGGCCGCAACGCCACCGCACCAACGAAATGCTGGGCGGCGCCCTGCTGGGCACGGCCACCGTTACCCTCACCGGCCTGGCCTCGACCTACCCGCTGATCCTGTGGCTGGTGGTGATCGCCCAATGCTTCCTGTTTTCGATGTTCTCGGTGTTCGGCAAGCGCGGCGGCCTGATCGGCTTCGCCGGCCTGCTGCTGATGACGCTGACCATGCATTCGCCGCTGCCGCCCGACCAGGTGCTGTACCACTCGCTGGCCACGGCAGGCGGCGCGCTGTTCTACCTGCTGTTCTCGCTCACGTTCCGCCGGGTGTTCTGGCTGCGCGAGGAGCGCCAGGCGATGTCGGTCGCGCTGTTTTCCACCGCCGACTACATGGCCGCGCGCGCCGCGTTCTATGACGAGACCGCCGACCTAGACGACGCGTACCGCACGCTGATCCAGCGCCAGTCGCTCATGACCGAAAACCACCAGGCCGCGCGCGACCTGGTGCTGCGCGCCCTGCCCCGCGGCCAGGGCTTTCGCGACGACGAGCGGGTGATGCTGTGGAACATGTTCGTCGACATGCTGCAGATGCTGGACACGCTGGTCGCCACCCATACCGACTACGCGGCGCTGCGCCGCGCGCTGGCCGGCAGCGATGCGCTGATCTTCATGCGCGACGCGCTGGTGAAGATGTCGCTCGAGCTCAACCGCATCGCGCTCGACGTGTCGCGCGGCCGCCAGACCCAGTATCGCAGCAGCGCCAAGGCCGAGCTGCGCGCCATCGAATACGAGATCGAGCAGCTCAAGCAGCAGGGGCTGGGCGAGCGCGAGCCCGAGACGCTGGCGCTGATCGTGCAGGTGCTGCGCCGGCTGCGCAACGCCGCGCGCATCGTCGACAAGCTCGCCGGCCACACCGCGCAGGAGCCCAACGCGGTGCCCACCAGCGAGCTGCGCATCAACAAGTCGCTCACGCGCTTCATGTCGCGCCAGGAGGTCCGGCTGGGCATGATCACCAGCAACCTGCGCTTCGATTCGCCGCACTTCCGCTACGCGCTGCGCGTCACGCTGGCGGCCGCCGCGGCCATGGGCCTGATCGGCACCTGGCTCTCGCACAACCTGGCGGCGCACAGCTACTGGGTGCTGCTCACCATCGTCATCATCATGAAGCCGGGCTTTGCGCTCACCCGGCAGCGCAACGGCTGGCGCCTGACCGGCACGCTGATCGGCTGCGCGCTGGCGCTCGGCCTGTTTGCGCTCACCGACCGCCCGGAGATCCTGTTCGCGGTGCTGATCGGCGCCTGCATCATGGGCAACAGCCTGGTGCAACTCAACTACATGGGCAGCGCGATCTTCAACACGCTGTTCGTGGTGCTGGTGTTCCACTTCGTCGCGCCCGGCACGGTGTCGCTCGAAGTGATCGGCGAGCGCGCGCTCGACACGCTGCTGGGCTGCGTGCTGGCGCTGGTGTGCAGCTACATCCTGCCGTGGTGGGAGGCGCGCTACATGAAGCCGCTGGCCCAGGCGGCCTCGCGTGCCAATCGCGAATACCTGCGCGCCGGCCTGGCCTACGTGGCCGAGATGCAGGCGCACCAGGGCGCGGCCGAGGAGTCGCAGGCCGTGGTCGACGCCGACCTGCACTGGCGTCTCGCGCGCAAGAACGTGCACATCGCGTTCAGCAACTTCGCCGAGGCCTTCTATCGCATGATGAGCGAGCCGCGCTCGCACCAGGTGAACGTGCCCGAGTTCAACAATCTGCTGATCCAGAATCACATCCTGGCCTCGCAGATCACCGCCGCCATGCCCATCCTCGCCACCCTGCCGCAGACGCCCGCCGCGATGGCCGAGGCGCTGGCCGGCATGGTGCAGCAGCTCGATCCCGAGGCGGCCGACCCGGCCAGCCTGCCGAGCCAGTTCGACACCACCGGCGAACTCGCCACGCTGGCCTATCCGCTCAAGCAGATGCTGCGCGCCAGCGCGCTGATCCGGCAGGAGCTGCTGGCCGTGGCCGCCCCCGGCGAGCACCGGCCCCGCGCGGTCGCGGCCTGAGGCCACCATGCGCCGGGCCTGAAACGACAACGCCGCTGATGCCAGCGGCGTTGTTTCGTCGGCCGGGCGGCGCCGCCCCGCTCAGGCCGGGGCGACCCGCCTGCGCGGCCAGAAATACCAGACCGCCGCCCCCGCCTGCGCCGCCAGCAGCAGCACCCAGGCGGCGATGTGGGCATCCGCGCGGAATCCGCCCATGATGCCGGGCCAGAGGTCGACGACCCAGCCCACGCCGATCTGGCACAGGAAGATCATCAGGAACATCAGCAGGTTGGTGGTGGACGCCACCCGCCCGAGCAGCTCGCGCGGAAACTCCCCGGCCAACAGCGCGTAGACCAGGATGTTGGCCGAGCCGAAGATGCCGTAGCCGGCCCACAGCGCGGCCAGCGGCAGCGGCACGCGCAGGATGATGAGCAGCTGGAACACCAGGAACAGCACCATGCACAGCCCGCCGAAGCCGTAGAGGCCCAGGCCCATGCGCTCGACCCGCCGGGCCGCCAGGCCCAGGCCGATGTTGCCCGCCATCATCGCCAGGCCGAGCAGCGACACCAGCCACGCGGCCGGCACGGCGTCCAGGCCGTTCACCTCGATCAGGTAGGGCCGCACCCACAGCGATTGCACGCCATAGAACACGCCGCCCGTCATCACGGGCAAGGAGGCGAGGCGCCAGTAATGGGCCGAGGTCAGCAGCGTCCAGGTGCCGCGCCACTGGCTCGCGAGCGTGACCGGCGCGCGCGCCGGCCCGGTCTCGCGCGGCGAGCCGAACCAGATCAGCGTGGCCACGACGAGGGTGGCGCCCGCCATGCCGATGCTGACCATGCGCCAGGTGGTGTGCTCGAGCAGCGCCGACAGCGGCGTGCCCACCAGCACCCCGCCCAGGCCGCCCACCGCCATCACGAGGCCGTTGATGCCGGGCAGGCGTGCCAGCGCAAAGGTGTGGGCGAGCGCCTGGAAGGTGGCGCCCAGACAGACGCACACGCCGGCGCCGATCAGCAGGCGGCCCACCATCAGGCCGGTGAGCGAGGTCGACATGCCATAGACCAGCGTGCCCACCGCGGCCACCACCAGCATGGTGGCGTTGACGCGTCGCGGCCCCCAGGTGTCGAGCATCAGCCCGGCCGGGATCTGCATCAGCGCGAAGCCCAGGAAATACAGGCTCGTCAGCGTGCCCAGGTCGGCCGCCGACAGGCTCAGCTCACTGGTCAGGTAGGGTCCGAAGCCAATGTTCAGGCCACGGAACACATACGAGATCAGGTAGCCGAGCGAGAAGAACAGAAAGACGCGCAACCCGGCCGGCATGACCGGCTCAGGCCTGCTTGCGGCGGAACACGAGCTTGTCTGCCGACGAGGCGCTGGCGTCGTAGGCGTAGCCCTCGCTGTCGAAGGCCTGCAGGCCTTCGGGCTTGGCGATCTTGTGGGTGATGGCGTAGCGCGCCATCAGGCCACGCGCGCGCTTGGCATGGAAGCTGATGACCTTCCAGGCATCGTTTTTCCAGTCCTGGAACACGCACTGCACCACGCGGGCGTTGAGCGTCTTCTGGTCGACCACCTTGAAGTATTCCTCGGAGGCGAGGTTGATGATGACCGGCGACTTCTGGCCTTCCTGGCGTTGGTTCAGATAGGCGGCGATGCCCGAACCCCAGTATTCGTAGAGGTTCTTGCCCTTGGGGTTTTCGAGGCGGGTGCCCATCTCGAGGCGGTACGGCTGCATCAGGTCGAGCGGGCGCAGCGCGCCGTAGAGGCCCGACAGGATCACGACGTGATCCTGCGCCCACTCGAGCTGGCGTTCCGACAGGCTGCCGGCTTCCAGGCCTTCGTACACGTCGCCGTTGAAGGCCAGCACGGCCTGGCGCGCGTTGTCGAGCGTGAAGGTTTTCTTCCAGCCCGCGTAACGCGCGACGTTGAGCTCGGACAGCGCCGGCGACAGACTCATCAGCGCGCCGATGTCGTCGGCCGATTTGGTCTTGAGCACCTTGATCAGCGCCGCCGCCTGGTCGACGAACAGCGGCTGGGTGTGGGTCTCGGTCTTGAGCGGCGTGTCGTAGTCGAGCTTCTTGGCCGGGGAAAGCAGAAACAGCATGGGGATGACGTCCTTGAAAGGTTCAGCGCGCGGTCCAGCCGCCGTCGACGGAGATCGAGGTGCCGGTGATCTGCGCGGCGGCGTCCGAGGCCAGGAAGACCGCGGTGCCGCCCAGTTGTTCGGGGGTGACGAATTGCAGCGAGGGCTGCTTCTCGCTCAGCAGGTCGCGCGCGGCGGCTTCCTGGTCGACCTGGTCGCGCTGCGCCAGCGCGGTGATCTGCTTCTCGACCAGCGGCGTGCGCACCCAGCCCGGGCAGATCGCGTTGGCGGTGATGCCCTGCCCCGCGGTCTCGAGCGCCGTGACCTTGGTGAAGCCGACCACGCCGTGCTTGGCGGCGACGTAGGCGGACTTCTGCGGCGAGCCCACCAGGCCGTGCGCCGAGGCGATGTTGATGAGGCGGCCCCAGCCCTGCTTCTTCATGTGGGGCAGCGCGGCCGCCGTGCCGTGGAACACGGCGGAGAGGTTGAGCGCGATGATGGCGTCCCACTTCTCGATCGGGAATTCCTCGATCAGCGCGGTGTGCTGGATGCCGGCGTTGTTGACCAGGATGTCGATGCGACCGAAGGTCTGCACCGTGTTGGCCACCATCTGCCGCACGGCCTCGCCCTTGGACAGGTCGGCCCCGTCGTAGAGCACCTTGACGCCGTGTTCCTCGGCCAGCCGGGCGCGCAGCGCCTCGATCTCGCCCGCGTCGCCGAATCCGTTGAGCACGACGTCGGCGCCCTGCTGCGCGAACGCGGTGGCGATACCCAGGCCGATTCCGCTGGTGGAACCGGTGACGACTGCGACTTTACCTTTGAGCATGAGGTTCTCCTGAAGGTGGGACACGCGACGGCCATGAGTGTAGCCGCGCTGGCACCGGTCTATCATGGCACAGGCCACGCCAGGCGCGCCAATCCACACATTCATGCGATGGTCAGGCGGCCGCCGCGCCGCGAATCCCGCGCCGGCGGGTCGGGCTTTCATGGCCGCGCCACGGCTTTGTGGCAGCATTGCGCCCCGCGCCCGCGGCCCCTGCCCGGACCGCCCCTGCGTTCACCCCCCGGACCCCATGATCGAAACCCGACTGTTGCAGCAGTTTGTCGCGGTTGCCGAAGAGCTGCATTTCCATCGCGCCGCCCAGCGCCTGCACATGGCGCAGCCGCCGCTGAGCCAGGCCATCCGCCGCCTCGAACAGGAGGTCGGCCACGCGCTGTTCACGCGCACCAACCGCAGCGTCGCGCTCACGCCGGCCGGCGCGGCGTTCCTGGACACCGCGCGCGGACTGCTGCACGGGCTCGATGACGGCCTGGCGCGCACGCGCCGCGTGGCCGAGGGCCTCGAAGGCCATCTGCGCCTGACCTTCATCAACATCGCCAGCTACGCGCCGCTGCTGCGCGCCCTGCGCAGCTTCCGCGAAGCCGCACCCGCGCTCGCCTTCAGCCTGAACGAGGCCAGCACCAGCGAGCAGGTGACCGCGCTCGAACGGGGCGACGCCGACATCGGCTTCATGCGCCTGCCCGGCACCTCGAGCCCGTCGCTGCGCTTCGAGCCGATCCTGCGCGAGACCATCTGCGTGGCGCTGCCGGCGGGCCATGCGCTCGATGGCGCGGGGCCGCTGGCCCTGTCGGCGCTGGCGGGCGAGACCTTCGTCGCGTCGCCGCGCGGACTGGGCCAGGGCTATTACGACCAGCTCGTGGCGCTGTGCCAGAGCGCGGGTTTCACGCCCTCGATACGCCAGCACGCGCGCCGGCTGCAGACCGTGGTGGCGCTGGTGGCGAGCGGCTTCGGCGTGGCGCTGGTGCCGGCCAGCATGGCGCAGGCCGGCCAGGACGCGGTGGTGTTCCGGCCCGTGGTGTGCGACGCGCCCCCCTCCTTGCAGCAGCTCGAGCTGCTGATGGCGTGGGATCCGCGGCGCCAGGCGCCGATCCGCGACCGCTTCATCGCGGCGATCCGCGAGCGCATGCGGCCCGCCGCGGGCGGCGATATCTGCCAAGTCTCATTCGCGCCCGCATAAGATATTTTACGAAGCCGGCGCGGGCTTCCATGATGCGGGGCTCATCGACTCACCTGCCCCGCCCCCATGGAATATCGTCGTCTCGGCCACGCCGGCCTCAAGCTCTCCGCCCTGTCGTTCGGCAGTTGGATCACCTTCGGCACCTCGCTGCGCGATCGCGGCGCGCGCGACCTGCTGGCGCAGGCCTATGACCACGGCATCAACTTCTTCGACAGCGCCGAGGTCTATCTCGGCGGCGAGGCCGAGCGCATGCTGGGGCGCGCCATCAAGAC
>Ga0160496_1000869_pt1 | contig 9901 bp, 4 predicted proteins | sample DIDPMG_2_FD_108231 | JGI IMG/M metagenome (GOLD analysis project Ga0160496, IMG submission 108231) | Enriched soil microbial communities from UW Madison campus, WI, USA - DID2937_E24_FP MG | ecosystem: Environmental > Terrestrial > Soil > Grasslands | place: USA: Madison, Wisconsin | collected...
AGCTGTGCCACCGCGTGCTGCGCGGCCGCGGCCGCGTCCTGCGTGGTGGCCTGGCGCGGGGCGAAATCGGTCTCGTCGGTGTCGCGGGCCAGCACCGCGTGGAGCTCGGCCAGGCGTTGCCCGATGGTCTGCACCATCACGGCATAGCCCTCGAGATTGGCCTCGAATTCCTCGGGCGCGGCGCCGGTCAGCAGCGCGCCTTCGAGATTGCGCTTGACCGTGTCGAGCGTCCAGTGCCAGGCGTCGCCCTCGTTGATCACGTATTCGTGCATCAGCGCCAGCGTGCGGCGCGCGCCGGCGGCGTCGATGCGCACCACCTCGCCCAGCAGCGCGGGCGTGTGGCGGTAGCCCGCACGCGTCAGGTAGCGCGTCATCTCGGCTTCGGGCGAGGCGCCGGGGCTGACCATGCGCATCAGCTTGAGCACGGCCCGGTCGCCGACCACCACCGAGGTGTTGGACTGCTCGGCCGACAGCCAGCGCAGTTCGGTCTCGTCGCCCAGGGCCAGGTCGGCCAGGCCGGCCTCGCCCTCGAAGCGCACCTCGCCGTCGGCGGCACCTGCGCCGTCGACGCTGGGCAGGCGGCTCGACTGCGCGAAGCCCGTCAGCAGCGCGTGCACGAACTCGGGCATCAGCATGGCGTCGGTCAGCGTGCCGACCTCGGCCACGCGCCGCACGCGGGCGATGGGATAGGGCACGTTGGCGTCGGAGAAGCTCAGCGCCAGCGGCGCGTTGACGCGCGCGTCGCCGGCGCCGCTGTCGATCTCGGTGAGGAAGCATTCGAGCTCGGGGGCCGAGGCGGCCGCGGGCAGCGCGGTGACGCTGGCGAGACGGGCCACCTCCGGCGCGCCGGTGCCCGGATACCAGCGCTGGCGCGCCAGATACGCCGGCAGCACCTCGCGCTCGAGCAGCGGCAGCGAGGTGTCGGTGTAGGCCAGGCCGCCGCGGCGCTTGCCGCGCATCACCAGCGTCAGTTGATCCGGCATGGGATCGGGCATGCTGGCGTGCCAGCCCGGCGGCGCGGCGTTGGCGCTGAGGTCGAGCCAGTAGAAGCCATAGGGCGGCAGGGTCAGCAGATAGGGCAGCTCGCCGATGCCGGGGAACGGGGTCTTGCCCAGCATCTCGACCGGCACGCGGCCGTTGAAGTCCTGCAGGTGCAGCTCGACCGGCTGCGCCGCCGACGACAGGTTGGCCACGCACAGAATGGTGGTGTCCTGCCAGCTGCGCAGATAGGCCAGCACCTTGCGGTTGCCGGGGTAGAGAAAGCGCAGCGTGCCGCGGCCGAAGGCCTGGGTCTGGCGCCGCTGCGCCAGCAGGCGGCGGGTCCAGTTGAGCAGGGAATGCGGATCGCGCTGCTGCGCCTCGACGTTGATCGCCTCGTAGCCATAGAGCGGCCCCATGATGACGGGCAGCGGCAGGCGTTCGGGATCGGCGCGCGAGAAGCCGCCGTTGCGGTCGGGCGACCATTGCATGGGCGTGCGCACGCCGTCGCGGTCGCCCAGGTGCACGTTGTCGCCCATGCCCAGCTCGTCGCCGTAGTACAGCACCGGCGTGCCGGGCATGGAGAAGAGCAGGCTGTTCATCAATTCGACGCGGCGCCGGTCGCGCTCGAGCAGCGGCGCGAGACGGCGGCGGATGCCGAGGTTGATGCGCGCGCGCGGCTCGGCGGCGTAGACGCTCCAGAGGTAGTCGCGCTCGCGGCTCGTCACCATCTCCAGCGTCAGCTCGTCGTGGTTGCGCAGGAAGATCGCCCACTGGCAGGTCTCGGGGATGTCCGGCGTCTGGCGGATGATGTCGGTGATCGGCAGCCGGTCTTCCTGCGCGATCGCCATGTACATGCGCGGCATCAGCGGGAAGTGGAACGACATGTGGCATTCGTCGCCGCGGCCGAAGTATTCCTGCGCGTCTTCCGGCCACTGGTTGGCCTCGGCCAGCAGCATGCGGTCGGGGTACTCCGCGTCGATCACGGCGCGGATCTGGCGCAGCACCGCATGGGTCTCCGGCAGGTTCTCGTTGTTGGTGCCTTCGCGCTCGACCAGGTAGGGCACGGCGTCGAGCCGCAGCCCGTCCACGCCCAGGTCGAGCCAGTGCCGCATAACCGCTAGGATCTCGCGCAGCACCTGCGGGTTGTCGTAGTTGAGATCGGGCTGGTGGGAATAGAAGCGGTGCCAGAAATAGGCGCCCGCCACGGGGTCCCAGGTCCAGTTCGACTTTTCGGTGTCGACGAAGATGATGCGGGTGCCGGCGTAGGCCTTGTCATCGTCGGACCACACATAGAAGTTGCGCGCCGCCGAGCCCGGCTTGGCGCGGCGGGCGCGCTGGAACCACGGGTGCTGGTCGGAGGTGTGGTTGACCACCAGCTCGGTGATCACGCGCAGCCCGCGGGCGTGCGCGGCGCGGATGAGGCGGCGCACGTCGGCCACGTTGCCGTAGTCCTCGTGCACGCCGCGATAGTCGGCGATGTCGTAGCCGTCGTCGCGCCGGGGCGAAGGATAGAAGGGCAGCAGCCACAGCGTGTTCACGCCGAGGTCGGCGATGTAGTCGAGTTTCTGCAGCAGGCCGGCGAAGTCGCCGACGCCGTCGTTGTTGGCGTCGAAGAACGACTTCACGTGCAGCTGATAGATGATGGCGTCCTTGTACCAAAGGCCATCGTCCTGCGGGGTGGGGGGCGCGGTCGGGGTATCCATGGGGTGTCTCTTCGTCATTCGGGGGCCGCCAGGCGCCAGACGCCATAGGGTTGCGAGGGATCGAGCGCGAGGGTGACGCGCGGGCCCTGCCAGGTGTGGCGGGCGTCATTGATCTGGTCGTGCGCGGACAGTGCCGCATGCTCGGGCAGGCCGAACAGCGCCAGCGGCAGCGCCACCGAGGCGGCCTGCGGCCGATGCGGATCCAGGCTCACGAGCACCAGCACCACGTTGCCCAGGCCGGGGGTGTGCTTGCAGAAGGCCAGCACCGCGCCGTTGTCGCAGGGCAGGGCCTGGTAGCCGGTGTGGTTCTGCAGCGCCGCGTTGGCGCGCCGCACCTCGTTGAGCCGCGTGATCTCGCGCCGGATGTGACCGGGCTGGTCCCAGTCGCGCCAGCGCAGCTCGTATTTCTCCGAGTCCAGGTACTCCTCCTTGCCCGGCAGCGGCGCGCTCTCGCAGATCTCGAAGCCGCTGTACATGCCCCACAGGCCGGAGCCGGTGCAGGCCAGCGCGGCGCGGATCAAAAAGCCCGCGCGTCCGGACGTCTGCAGGAAGTACGGATTGATGTCGGGCGTGTTCACGAAGAACTGCGGCCGGTAGTAGCGCGCCATTTCGCTGTTGGAGAGCTCGTCGAAATAGCTGTCGAGCTCTTCGCGCGTGTTGCGCCACGTGAAGTAGGTGTATGACTGGGTGAAGCCGATCTTGGCCAGCCGGCGCATCATCTTGGGCCGGGTGAAGGCTTCGGACAGGAACACGGCGTCGGGGGCCTGCGCCCGCACCTCTTCGATCAGCCACTGCCAGAACGGCAGCGGCTTGGTGTGCGGGTTGTCGACGCGGAACGTGCGCACGCCGTGGCGGGTCCAGAACAGCACCACGTCGCGCAGCGCGCGCCACAGCGCCATCCGGCGCGCCTGGCGGGCGCCCTGGTAGAACGAGACGTTGACGATGTCCTCGTACTTCTTCGGCGGATTCTCGGCATAGCGCATCGAGCCGTCGGCGCGGTACGAGAACCAGTCGGGGTGATCGCGCAGCCAGGGGTGGTCGGGCGAACACTGGATGGCGAAGTCCAGCGCGATCTCCAGATCGTGCTCGCGCGCGGCTTGGACCAGCCGCAGGAAGTCGTCGAGCGTGCCGAGCGCGGGCTCGATCGCATCGTGCCCGCCCGCCGCCGCGCCGATCGCGTACGGGCTGCCCACGTCGTCGGGACCGGCGCTCAGGCTGTTGTTGCGGCCCTTGCGGTTGCGCAGGCCGATCGGATGGATCGGCGGGAAGTACAGCACGTCGAAGCCCATCGCGCGCACGGCAGGCAGCCGCGCGATCACGTCGTCGAAGGTGCCGTGACGGCCCGCTTCGGGCGCCTGCGACCGCGGAAAGAGCTCGTACCAGCTGGCGTAGCGCGCGGTCGCGCGGTCAGTCCAGACCGGCCACGGGCCGTTGGCGACCTCGAAGGCGCGCGCCTGGGTCTCGCGCATGGCGGCGGCCAGCTCCGCCGTGAGCAGGGCCTCGATGCGGGCCCCATCGAGCCAGTGCGCGGCCTGCTCGACCGCCTCGCGCGCCTGCGCCGGCACGCCGTCGAACATCGACAGGGTGCGGCCGAGCACGCCGGCGGCGTGGGTCCCCGCGCGGGCGCGGGCATGGGCCGCGCGCAACTGCGCGAGGCCTTCCAGCACCTCCAGCGCCACCGGCACGCCGGCGCGATGCTTGGCCGCCAGCTCGTGGGTGAAGGTGGCCCAGTCGTCGCGCCAGGCCATCACCACGAATTCGTGCGCGCCCACGCGGCGCGGCTGGAACGTGGCGCGCCAGCGATCGTTGCCGAGGAACTGCATCGGCACGCGCTGCCACTCGGCCTCGTCCAGGGCGCGCCAGCGCACTTCGGCGGCCAGCACGTCGTGGCCGTCCATATAGATGTCGGCCTCGACGGCGAGCGACTCGTGCGTGACGCACTTGATCGCGTGCCGGCCCTCGTCGACGCGCGGCTGCACGTCCTCGATGACCACGCGCGGCCCGTCGGCCGGCGCACGCAGGCCGCCCGGCACCGCCGCGCCCACCGGGGGCTGCGGCGCGATGTGAAAACGCAGGCAATCGTTGACGGGCACAGCGGCGCCGAGCCAATCGCCGGGCTCGCCGCCCACCCGCTGCGGGATGCCGGGCGGCAGCGCCGCCGTCACCAGCTCCCAGTCGGGCGTGGCCGGCGCGTCGCCGCCGGGATGCAGCGCCAGGACGTCGGCGCCGCGGCACAGCAGCGTGGCGCGGCCGGCCTGGCCCGCGGCCAGGCGCAGCGGCGTGCGCGGCCGCGTTTCGCCGAGCCAGAGATTGATGTCGCGCAGCAGTTCGCGCGGCGCATTCGCCGCGTGGGGATAGAGCCAGCCGTCGCCCGCATAGGCCGCGCACCAGAGGGCGCGGCGCCACGCGGCGTCGGGCGGTCCGGCATGGGGCAGGGCGGGCATGCTGAGCACCGGCGCGAGCGCCGCCAGCCGGGCGTGTTCCTCGGCCAGCCAGTCTGCGCGGTAATCCCACCACGGCAGCGAATCGTGGATCAGGTCGAAGCCGGCCGGCACCAGGTGTTCGAGCTGGGCGGGCGTCAGGCCGGGCCCGTAGGCCTGCAACGTGACGCCGGGGTGCGAGGCGCGCAGGGCGTCGAACAGCCGGCGCCAGTCGCTGGCGGCGACGCGTTCGGGGCGATGCAGGCGCAGGCCATCGGCGCCGGCCTCGATCCAGCCGCGCAGGCGCGCGGTCCAGTCGTCGCGCACGCCGTCTTCCATGCGGGCGCCGGCGAGCGTGGCCACTTCCCGCGACTCGGCGGGCAGGCGCGGGTCGCGCGCGCTGTCCTCGCCGGTGTGGGCGTAGCCGCTGGAAAAGCGTTGTGCGTAGGGTCCGCGCAGGCTGGCGCGGGTCAGGTCCAGGTCGATCCAGAGCGCGAGCGACTGTGCATGGCAGGCCTCGGCCCACGCTGCAATCACGGCGGTGACGTCCCGGCCATCGTCGAGATGGTCGGGGTCGCTCCACGCGCCGTTGAGTCGGTCGCGGCTGCCCGGCGCGCTGACGAGCACGGCGTTGAAGCCGTCGGCGCGCCAGTCGGCGAGCGCTTGCGGCTGCAACGCAGCCGCATCGCTCAACACGGCGCGCCAGGCGCCGTCGGGATCGAGGCGGGTGCGTTCAGGCCGCGCCATCGCGCCTCCTTAAAGTGCAGCAGGCGCGGGAGGCGGCGTGCCGGGTTGTGCGGGGCGCTGGACGGTGTAGGGCCAGGACGAGACCCGGCGAACGCGCGCGGGTTGCGGCGTGCCGGGGGCACCGGCCGTCAGGCTTTCGAACAGCTGCAGGTACGGCTGCACGGCGCTGTCCCAGCTGAAGTCGGCCATCATCGCGTTGCGCTGCATGGCTTGCCAGATGGGTTCCTGGCGGCGCAGGTGCAGGGCGCGGCCGATGGCGGCCAGCATGTCCTCGTCGCCTTCGCCGTCGAACAGCAGGCCGTTGGCCGTGCGCATCGCCGCGATCGGTGCGCGCGGGCCCGGATCGTGGATCGTGTCGGCCATGCCGCCCACGCGCGAGCCGATCGGCAGCGTGCCGTAGCGCATGGCGTAGAGCGGGGTGAGACCGAAGGGCTCGAAGCGGCTGCCGTGCAGCAGGATGTCGGCGCCGGCGTGCAGCTGGTGCGCGGTTTCCTCGTCATAGCCGATGCGCACGGCGCAGCGGTCGGGCCAGGCCTCGGCCATGGCGCGCATCGCGTCCTCGTGCTGGCGCTCGCCCTGGCCCAGCACGAACACCTGCACGTCGTCGTGCGCCTGCAGGATGCGCGGCAGCACGCGGGCGGCCACGTCGGCCATCTTCTGGTGCGTGAGGCGGCTGCCCATCGCGATCAGCGTGGCGTTGGGATTGACCGGCAGGCCGAGGGCCTGCTGCAGCGAGGCCTTGCAATGCGCCTTGTTGCGCGGATCGCGCGCGCTGTAGCGGTAGGCGCCCAGGTGGCGGTCGTTGGCGGGATTCCACAGCGTGTCGTCCAGGCCGTTGGCGATCGGCACCAGGTCCGCCACGCGCTCGCGCAGCAGGCCGTCCAGGCCGCAGCCGAAGGCGGGCGTGAGGATCTCGCGCGAGTAGGTGTGGCTCACGGTGGTGATCACGTCGGCGTAGCGCAGGCCGGCCTTCATGAAGTTGAGCTTGCCCCAGGCCACCATGCCGTTCTCGTCGCGCAGGTCGGCCGGGATGCCCAGCACGTTGGCCTGCTCGAGCGGGAACTGGCCGTGGAAGGCGAGGTTGTGGATCGTGAGGACGCTCTTGGCGGCGCAGCCACGCGAGCGCATCAGCGCCGGCGTGAGGGCGGCGTGCCAGTCGTGCGCGTGCACCACGTCGGGACGCGGCACGCCCGGCTGGCCCTGCGCGATGCGGGCCGCGGCGTGGGCCAGCGCCGCGAAGCGCAGCGCGTTGTCGGGGAAGTCGCCCTTGTCGTCGGCATACAGGCCGTTGCGGTCGTAGAGCGCGTCGTTTTCCAGCAGCAGCACATTGATGCCGGCCTGGGGGCAGGTGCCGCCCACCAGCTTCGCGGGGCCGCCCGGCAGGCCGCGCAACTCCGCCACTTCTCGGGCCCGGCTCAGTTGCGCCCGGACGCCACGGTACGCGGGCATCAGGACGGTCACATGCGCGCCGCCGGCATCCAGCGCGCGCGCCATCCCGGTCACCGCATCGCCCAGGCCACCGCTCTTGGCCAGCGGGTACGCCTCGGCCGCCACAATGAGTACTCTGCTCGAAGACATGCTTGCTCCTGTGCTTGAAGGATCGGGAGGACCTGCGGCATGCGGGCCGGCTCCCTCTGTCTGTCTTCCTCCTCATAGCAAGAGGCGTGCCCAGCATGCGGCAGCGCACCAATCCGGGTGGATAGGGCGCCTTCTAGGGCCGCGCGCCGGGGGGCGCTCGCACCTGCGGCGGCAGGTCGCGCGCCGCGCACGCCTGCAATACGCACGCGAGGCGGGCACGGGCCTTGCGACAGCTCGGGTTCAGTCCAACCACACCGAGGAGATCCCTCATGAAAATCCGAGCTCCGATGTGCGCCCTCGTTCTGATGGGGGCCGTCCTGGCACCGGCCGGCGCTGCCTACGCGCAGAACGCTTATCCGGCCGCGCCGTCCGTGTCGCCCAACGACGGCACCGCCACGCCGCCGAACCGTCCGGTGCCCGAAGGCCAGACGCCGCCGGCCCCGGTCCAGGGCACGACGCAGGGCACCAATCCGCCCAATCTGGACACCACGAAGAAGCTCGATGGCAATGCGCCCTCAACGCGCAAGAATGACCTGCCGAACGCGCCGCGCGAAGCCAACGACAACGTGCCGCGCACCAACAGCCAGGGCGCCGCGCCTCCTCCGGGATATCCGAACACCGGCGGCTCGAAGTAAGCGCCGTCCGTTCCCGGTCATTGCCCGCGCAGCCATTGGTTGCGCGGGCAATTTCTTTTGCGGCGGCGATTGCGTCGCGGAAGGCCCTCCCGGGGCAGGGCTGCGGGGGCCAGCGCCTCCGTTGAAGCGGCAACGGCGCGCCAAGCCCACACGGCACTGACGACGGCAGTACCGGCAAAGCCGGCGGGGCGAAAAAAAACCCGGCCACGAGGGCCGGGTATCAAAAGGGAATGACCCTCCGGAGATATCAGTGTCGGCGCAGGTCCGCCGGTGCAAGGCGCATCTGGCCGCGATACTTGGTGACCGTGCGGCGCGCCACCACGATGCCGTTGGCGGCCAGGCGTTCGGTCAGCGTCACGTCGGACAGCGGTTCGCTCGGATCCTCGGCGTCGATCAGTTCCTTGATCAGCGCGCGCACGGCGGCCGAGGAGCAGGAGCCGCCCGATTCGGTGGCCAGCTCGCGCGAGAAGAAATGGCGGAACTCGAACACGCCGCGCGGCGTGACCATGTATTTGTTGGCCGTGGCGCGCGACACGGTGGATTCGTGCATGTCGAGGTCGTCGGCCACTTCGCGCAGCATCAGCGGCCGCAGCGCCACCTCGCCGTATTCGAAGAAGCGCTGCTGGCGCTTGACGATGGCCTCGGCCACGCGCTGGATCGTGGTGTAGCGCTGCTCCACGTTGCGCACCAGCCAGCGCGCTTCCTGCAGTTCCTGCGCCATCGGGCTGCGGTTGTCGACGCGGGCGCGGCGGAACAGGTCGGCATAGGTCTGGTACAGGCGGGCGCGCGGCATGGCCTGGCGGTTGGGCACCACGCGCCAGCGCGACTGGTACTTGCTCACGTAGACGTCGGGCACCACATACGCGGGGGCCTGGTTGTCGTAGCGGCGGCCGGGCTTGGGATCGAGGCCGCGGATCAGTGCGCACGCCTGCTGCAGGTCCTCGGCTTCGCAGCCCAGCAGGCGCTGCAGGCCCTGCATGTCGTTGCGACCGAGGCGCTCGAGATGGTTTTCGATGATGTTGATCGCCAGCGCCTGGCCCGGACACTGGCGCGCACGCAGCTGCAGGAGCAGGCATTCGCGCAGGTCACGCGCGCCCAGGCCGGGCGCGTCCAGGCTCTGCACCAGCTTGAGGGCGGCCAGCCATTCGCCCTCGTCGGGCTCCGGGTCGAAACCGGCGTCGCCCGCCAGTTCGCACAGCGGCGTGCGCAGATAGCCGTCGCTGTCGAGCGCGTCGATGATGAAGGCGGCCAGCGCGCGGTCGCGGTCGTTCACCGCGTAGCCACTCAATTCGTGCAGCAGGCGCTCGCACAGCGAGGGCGATGCGGCGACCCAATGCGCCAGGTCGTTGCCCTGCGCGCCGCTGCCGTGGCTGGTGGGATAGTCGCCCGAATACTCGCCGGGCGCGTCGCTGGCGTATTCGGGTGCGTAATCGTTGTTGTCGGCGGGCGCGGCCTCGGCGGCGCCTTCCTCTCCGCCCGGGCCGGACGGCTCGGCGGTTTCACCGCCCACGCTTTCGTTCCCGCCCGCGCCCAGCGTCGTCGGCATGCCGGCCACGCTCGGGTCGACGGGCATGTCGTCGGAGCTGTCCTCAAGAAAAGGATTGTTGGCCAACGCATGCTGGACGGCAGTGGTGAACTCCAGTGCCGACATTTGCAGCAGTTTGACGGACTGCTGCAGACGGGGGGCCAGCGTGGTCTGCTGGCGCAAACGCAATTCCTGGGCGGCGTAACTCACACATATCTCCTTGATGACGTCGGCACGGGCCGGCGAGGTTCTACAGGGGGATATGAATGCAATATCCGTGCCAGCTAGGGTTATCCCTAGATCGAGGCAGGG
>Ga0160496_1000874_pt1 | contig 9866 bp, 10 predicted proteins | sample DIDPMG_2_FD_108231 | JGI IMG/M metagenome (GOLD analysis project Ga0160496, IMG submission 108231) | Enriched soil microbial communities from UW Madison campus, WI, USA - DID2937_E24_FP MG | ecosystem: Environmental > Terrestrial > Soil > Grasslands | place: USA: Madison, Wisconsin | collected...
AGCCGTTCGGGGGCGAAGGCCTGTCGGGCACCGGTCCCAAGGCCGGCGGCCCGCTCTATCTCTATCGCCTGCTCTCGACCCGGCCGGCCGGCGCGCTGGCGCGCCCATTCGCGGTGCTGAGCGAGGCGCAGCCGCCGCTGGCCAATCCGGCCGCGGCCGCGCTGGCGCAGTGGTGCGCGGCCCAGGGCCTGCCCCTGGCCGCCCCGCAGCCCTTCTTCAGCGGCGCCGCGTACGAGCTGGCCGGCCCGACCGGCGAGCGCAATACCTATCAGGTGGCGCCGCGCGAGGCGGTCCTGTGCCTGGCCGGCAACGACGCCGACCGGCTGACCCAGCTGGCCGCCGTGCTCGCCGTGGGCAGCCGGGCCGTGTGGCCGGCCGCCGACGCCGGCGCCGCGGCGCTCTACGCCCGTCTGCCGCAGGAGGTGCGCGCCAGCATCACCCTGGCGCAGGACCTGAATCTGGCCGTGTTCGACGCGGCCATCCAGCACGGCGACGCCGCCGCGCTGCGCGAGACGCTGGCCCGCATGGCGCACCGCGCCGGCCCCATCGTGTCCGTGACCGGCCTCGCCCCGGGCGCCACCGAGGTGCCGCTGGAGCGCCTGGTCAACGAACGCGCCCTGAGCGTCAACACGGCCGCCGCCGGCGGCAATGCCAGCCTGATGACGATGGACTGAGCGGCTTCCTCCTCTCCCTCCCCGGGGCCGGGCACGCGGCTTGCTCAGGTGGGGCCAGCTCCGCGCTTGCGCGGCGCCAGCCCGCGTTGCTGGGGGGCAGCGCCCGGCGGGTCAACATGGCGCAGACGGTCCCGGTGTACGCACCGGATCGCGGCGCCCAGCCAAATCTGGGAGAGAGAGCATGGACGTTCTGGCATCCATCGCGGTCGGCGGCGCAGCCGCCGCGGGCGCGCTGGTCGTGGGCCTGGCTTCGGCCGGGCTGATGATCTGGCACGCCCTGATCGATGACGGCGACGAGTCGTAAGCGGTAAAAGTTGCGCCCACAACCGGTGGGCGCCGACGGGAGCCGGGCGCACGCCTGGCTCCCGTGTTTTTTAGTGACGGATCTCGGCCAGGAACTTGCGGGCCCGGTCGGTCTGCGGCTGGGTGAAGAAGGTCTCCGGCGGCGCCGTCTCGACGATGCGGCCGGCATCCATGAACCACACCATGTCGGCCACCTCGCGCGCAAACCCCATTTCGTGGGTGACGCACACCATCGTCATGCCGTCGCTGGCCAGCGATTTCATCACCTGCAGCACCTCGCCGACCATCTCGGGGTCGAGCGCGCTGGTGGGCTCGTCGAACAGCATCACCGGCGGGCGCATGGCGAGCGCGCGCGCGATCGCCACGCGCTGCTGCTGGCCGCCCGACAGCTGCGCCGGATAGGCGTCGGCCTTGTGGGCCAGCCCGACCCGTTCCAGCAGTTGCATCGCATTGCGCTGTGCCTCGGCGCGCGCCGCCCGGCGCAGCATCTGCGGCGCGAGCGTGAGGTTGTCCATCACGCTGAGATGCGGAAACAGGTTGAACTGCTGGAACACGAAACCGATGTGGCTGCGCAGCTCGTCGACGCGCAGGCCGCGGTCGTAGATGTCGCGGCCGTCGACCTCGATGGTGCCCTTCTGGATCGGCTCGAGCCGGTTCAGTGTGCGGATCAGGGTCGACTTGCCGGACCCGGACGGGCCGCACACCACGACCACTTCGCCGCGTCGCACCTGCGCGCTGACGTCGGCGAGCGCGTGGTAGTCGCCATACCATTTGTTGACGTTGGAGAGCTTGATCATTGCGTTTGCACCACGGGCGCAGCAGGACGGGCGTTGCGGCGCCGGCTGATGCGCAGCTCGACCAGGCGCACCAGCGCGGTCAGGCCGAAGTTGAGGAAGAAGTAGGTGAGCGCGAGCAGGCCGAACACCTCGAAGGGCTTGGTCAGCAGCACCGAGTTGATCTGGTTGGCGGCATACGTGAGCTCCTGCACGCTGATCACATAGGCCAGCGAGGTCTCCTTCACGGTGGAGATGAACTGGCTCAGCATGCTGGGCAGCATGTTGTAGAGCGCCTGCGGCAGGATGATGCGCCGCATGGTCTGCAGGTACGACAGCCCGAGCGCGCGGCCCGCCTCCTGCTGGCCCGGCGGCAGCGCCTGGATGCCGGCACGGATGATCTCGGCCAGGTAGGCGCTTTCGTAGCAGACCAGCGCCACTACCATGGTGGTGGTGCCCGCCACGGGCCGGCCGATGATCACGGGCACGAAGAAGTAGGCCCAGAAGATGAACATCAGCAGCGGCAGGCCGCGCACCAGGTACACGAGCGCCGTGGCCGGCACGTAGAAGATGCGCAGCGGGCTGATGCGGCCCAGCGCCAGCAGCACGCCGCAGGGCAGCGCGAGCGCCAGGCTGATGGCCGCGAGGCCGAGCGTGGCGGCCAGCCCGCCGATGGGGCCGTGCGGGTACTGGCCGATCAACAGCAGCAGCCAGTTGTCCTGAAGGATCTCGAGCATCTCAGCGCACCCCGAGCGGACGGTAGCGGCGCTGCAGCACGATGCCGGCCGCCATGATCACACCCGACAGCAGCAGGTAGATCACGGTCACCACGGCATAGGCCTCGAAGGTGCGGAACGTGGTGTTGTCGATCTCGCGGCCCACCGCGGTGAGCTCGATCACGCCCACCGCCATCGCCAGGCTGGTGTTCTTCACGAGCAGCAGCGTCTGGTTCAGGAGCGGCGGGATCGCGATGCGGAACGCCTGCGGCAACAGCACCTTGCGCATGGTCTGCATGAACGACAGGCCGAGCGCGCGCGCGGCCTCGACCTGGCCGGCCGGGATGCCGCGCACCGCGCTGCGCAGGTCTTCGCAGATGTAGGCCGACATCACCAGGCCGATCGCGATGCACGACATGATGAACTCGCTGCCGTGCTGGTTGAGCCAGTCGGTGATGCCCTGGGGCAACAGCGCGGGCACGCCGAAGTACCAGAACATGATGTGCACCAGCATGGGCACGTTGCGGTGGAACGCCACGTAGAGCGCGACCACCGCGTTGGCCACGGGCGAGCCCGTGAGCCGGATCACGGCCAGCAGGCTGCCGATCGCGAAGGCCATGATCCAGGCGATCACCGCCAGCGCCAGGGTCGTGCACAGCCCCCGGATCAGCCAGTCGGTGTATTCGCCCTGGAAGATGGCGCCGAAGTTGAAGACGTATTGCATGGTGCTCTCGCGTCGGCGCGCGCGCTCAACCCTTGATCGCTTCGATGCGGAAGTCGCGCTTCATGCCATAGGGCGTGTTCGCGCCGAACCACTTGTCGAACAGTTCGTTGGCCTTGCCCGAGCTTTCCATGCCGTCGAGCACCTTGTTGACCTGCGCCAGCATGGCGGTGTCGCCCTTGCGCACGCCCACGCCCCAGGGCTCGACGAACAGCGCCGGCTCGAGGATCTTGACCGGCACCGCGCCCGTGGCGGCCTGTTGGCGCAGCTTGACCAGCATCAGTTCGGAGCCGACGAAGCCGCTGACCTTGCCCTGCTGCAGGGCCAGGAAGGCGCCGCTCGGATCCTTGAACGGCACCGGGTCGACGTTCGGGATGTGCTTGCGCGCGCCCTGCTCCGACGAGGAGCCGCGCACCGCGCTCACGCGCTTGCCGGCCAGGTCGGCGGGCGACTTGAGCGCGGTCTCGGATTCGCGCGCCAGGATCTTCTGCAGGCTGACGAAATGCTGGTGCGAGTAGTCGATCTGTTCGGCGCGTTGCGGCGTCCAGCCGAGGTTGGCGGCGACCACGTCGACGCGGCCGGCGATCAGCTCGGGAATGCGGGCCTCCACGGCAATCAGCTTGAGCTCGAGCGGCACGCCCAGGCTGTCGGCGATGGCCTGGCACACGTCGACCTCGTAGCCGACCACGGCGCGGGTCTTGGGATCCTGAAAGCTGAACGGCTCGGCGGTGCCCATGGTGCCGCAGATGAACTTGCCGCGCGCCTTGATGTCGGCCAGCGTGTCGGCGTGGGCCACCGAGGTGAGGGCCGCGCAGCTCAGTGCCAGCAGGCTGATGATTTTCTTCATGTGTTTCCCCTTGCGTTGGTGCGTGTTGGTGCGTCTGTCGGTACGGCGATGAACCGCCCGGCCATGTCGGCGCCGGGCGGGTACTGCGGATCAGGCCAGGCGCGCGCAGGCCGCGGCGATGCGGCGGCAGCCCTCTTCGATGGTGGCCAGGTCGGTGGCGAAGCTCAGCCGCAGATACGGCGACAGGCCATAGGCGCCGCCGTCGAGCACGGCCACGCCGGCCTCGTCGAGCAGGTACATCACCACGTCGAGGTCGGTGGCGAGCGTCTGGCCCTGCGGGGTGCGCTTGCCGATCAGGCCGGCCACGCCCGGATAGACGTAGAACGCGCCCTGCGGCGCCGGGCAGCGGATGCCCGGGATCGCGTCGAGCAGGGCCACGATGCGGTCGCGCCGCTCGGCGAAGATGGCGGCGAACTCGCGCACGCAGGCCTGGTCGGCCTGCAGCGCGTGCGCCGCGGCCGCCTGGCTCACCGCGCTCACGCAGCTGGTGCTCTGCGAGATCAGCGTGGCCATGGCCTTGATGAGGGGCTGCGGGCTGCCGGCATAGCCGAGGCGCCAGCCGGTCATGGCGTAGGCCTTGGACACGCCGTTGATGGTCAGCGTGCGGTCGGCCAGCGTCGGCACGGCCGCGGCCGGCGAGACGTGGCGGGCGCCGCCGTAGGCCAGGTGTTCGTAGATCTCGTCGGTCAGCAGCCACACCTGCGGATGGCGCGCCAGCACCTCGGCCAGCGCGGCCAGCTCGGCGGCGTCGTACATGGCGCCGGTGGGATTGGACGGCGTGTTCAGCAGCAGCCACTTGGTGCGCGGCGTGATCGCGCGTTCGAGCGCGGCGGGCGTGAGCTTGAAGCCGGTTTCCTCGCCGCAGGCCACCACCACCGGGGTGCCGTCGTTGACCAGCACCATGTCGGGGTACGACACCCAGTAGGGCGCGGGGATGATGACCTCGTCGCCCTGCTGCACCGTGGCGGCCAGCGCCGTGTAGATCAGCTGCTTGGCGCCGACGCCCACGATGAGCTGGTCCAGGCCGTAGTCGAGGCCGTTCTCGCGCTTGAACTTGGCCTGCACGGCCTGCAGCAGCGCGCGCGTGCCGGTCGACGCCGTGTAGCGCATGCCGTCGCCCTGCAGCGCGGCGACGCCGGCCTGGACGATGTGGGCCGGCGTGGGCAGGTCGGGCTCGCCCACCGTGAAGTCGGGGATGTCGCGTCCTTGCGCGCGCAACTGATCGACGCGGCTCTTGGCCGCCATGCTGGGCGAGGGCTTGATGGCGCGGGCGCGCGCCGCGAGTTCGAGCACGGCGCTCATGCCATGCCTCGCGCGGCGAAGGCGGCCTGCATCCAGCTCTGCTCGCGCGCGCCGGTGGCGATCTCCGCCATGATGCGTTCTTCCTTGGCGGCGTGGGCGCGGGCGGCGGCGATCAGGGCCTCGGCCTGCTCGGCCGGGAAGCTCACCAGCCCGTCCTCGTCGCCCACGATCAGGTCGCCCGGGTTGACCACCTGGCCGCCGATCGACACCGGCACGTTCACCTCGCCGGGGCCGTCCTTGTAGGGACCGCGATGGATGTGGCCGCGGGCATAGCAGGGGAAGCTGTCGTTCTCGAAGGCGCCCACGTCGCGGATCGCGCCGTCGACCACCACGCCGGCGCAGCCGTGCAGCTGGAGGTAGCGCTTCATGATCTCGCCCAGCACGGCGTTGGACAGGTCGCCGCCGGCGTCGATCACCAGCACGTGGCCCGGCTGCAGCTGGGTCATGGCCTTGTAGATGAGCAGGTTGTCGCCGGGGCGGGTGCGCACGGTCAGCGCGGTGCCCACCAGCTTGCCCTGGCGGTTGTAGCGATGCAGTCCGGCGATGCCTTCGCGGCGCGCGAGGTTGTCGCTCAGGTGCGGGGTGACGATGTCGGCGAGCGCGGCCAGGATGGCGGCGGGGGCCACGGGAGACGGGGGCAGGATGCGGTTGCCGTTGAGCGTAGAAGCCATGGATTCGATGCGGTCGTGAAACGTGGAATGCGCAATCGAGGGCGGCGAGCCCTCGGCCAGGACCGAATAGTGCGAGCTTTCAGGCGAGGGAAAAAGGGATTAAATTTCCGGTCGCTATATCGATTTATGGAATATAGGGGTTAGTACTTATGGGAATATTGGGAATCAAGAAGGGTCGCCGATGCTGACGTTCAAGCAGATCGAAGCGCTTTACTGGACCGTGAAACTCGGCACGTTTTCGGCCTCGGCGCAGAAGCTGCACACCACGCAGTCGGCCATCACCAAGCGCATCCAGGAGCTCGAGGCCGACTTCGACATCGCGCTGTTCGACCGCTCCGGCCATCGCGCGGAGCTGACCGCGCGCGGCCACGAGATCTACGCCATGGCCGAGGAGATGCTGGGCCACCGCGACCGCCTGCTGGTGCGGCTCAAGGGCCAGCACACGCTCACCGGCACCTTCCGCTTCGGCATCACCGAGATCACGGCGATGACCTGGCTGCCCGCGCTGATCCGGCTGCTGCGCGCGCACTATCCGCGCATCACGCTGGAGCCGCACATCGACCTCGGCGCCGATCTGCAGAAGCGCCTGCAGGCCGGCCAGCTCGACATGGCGTTCCTGCACGGCGAGTTCGCCGAGCCGCAGTTGCAGGTGGTGCCGCTGCAGCGGCTCGAGTTCGGCTGGATGGGCAGCCCCGACATGATCGACCCGAGCCGCATCTACACGCCCAAGGACATCGCGGCCCTGCCGCTGCTGCGCCAGAGCCGCGAATCGGGGCTCAACATGATCTACGACGGCTGGCTCAAGCCGCACCGGCCGTCGAGCAACCTGTTCACCATCAACAGCCTCATTGCCATGGCCGGGTTGACCGCGGCGGGCTTCGGCGTGAGCTGCCTGCCGCGCGATTACTTCGCCGGCATGGTGAGCGCGCGCCAGCTGGTGGTGGCGCGCACCAGCATCGCGCCGCCGCAGTCGCTGTATTGCGCGATGTTCCGGCGCGAGGCCGACGTCGCGTTCTGCGAAAGCGTGGCCGCGCTGGCCCAGAGCTGCTGCGATTTCTCCAACACGATGTAGCGCGCTTGATTCCCTTCGAGAATCAAGAAGGGAGAGAATTTCTCCCTATCGCAGCGCAACAAGTCTTCGTAGAGTAACGGCGATCCCGGGCCGGCCGCCGCGCCCGGGCATAGCACAAGACCCCTACGAGGAGACACCCATGCCGATGGGACACCTGCGCCGCCTGTGCGGCGCGCTGCTGCTGGCCGCGGCCGGCGCATCCGTGCCTGCGCACGCCGCCTATCCCGATCGCCCGATCAAGCTCACCGTGCCGTGGCCTCCCGGCGGCGCGACCGACGCGCTGGCGCGCATGCTCGCGCAGCAGCTCACGCTGCAGATGGGCCAGACCGTGATCGTGGACAACAAGGCAGGGGCGGGCGGCAACATCGGCACCACCTCGTTCGTGCGCGAAGCGCCCGACGGCTACACCATCCTGATGGCGACGAGCTCCACCAACGCCGCCAACCCGCACCTGTATGCGCGGCTCGGCTTCGATCCGGTGAAGGACTTCACGCCGGTGGCCTTCGTCGGCGCCATCCCCAACATCCTCGAAGTGCCGAAGGCCTCGCCCTTCAAGACGCTGGCCGAGCTGCTGGCGGGCGCGCGCGCCGCGCCGGGCAAGCTCACCTATGCCTCGGGCGGCGTGGGCTCCTCGCAGCATCTGGCCGGCTCGATGTTCAAGCACCTCACGCAGATCAATGTCCTGCACATCCCCTACAAGGGCAGCGGCCCCGCCGTGTCCGACCTGCTCGCGGGCCAGACCGACATGATGATCGACACCGGTTCGCTGTCGCAGGTGCAGGGCGGCGCCCTGCGCGCGCTGGCGGTGGCCTCGTCGGAGCGCCTGCGCGCGCTGCCGCAGGTGCCGACCTTCGAAGAGCTGGGCGTCAAGGGCATGATCGCTTCCGCCTGGTATGGCGTGGTGCTGCCCGCGGGCGCACCGCCCGAGGTGGTGGAGCGCCTGAACAAGGAGATCAACGCGGCCCTGCAGGTGCCGGCGCTGCGCGAGCGGCTGGAGGCGGTCGGCGTGCAGTTGCGCGAGCCGCAGACGCCGGCGCAGTTCGGCGCCTTCATGCAGAGCGAGATCGGCCGCTACGCCGAGATCGTGAAGATGTCGGGCGCGAAGATGGAGTGAGCGCCGGGCCCGCCGCCACGCGCGGCGGGCCCCGACCGCCGGGTTGTTCAGCCCGCCGGCCGCGCGCCGTCGACGCGCGGCAGCAGGTCCATCACCTCGAGCCTGCGCACCAGCTCGCCCAGCCGCTGCAGGCGGTAGGCGCCGATGTCGCGCCCGGCGTAGTCATAGAAGCCCTGGCCGTCGCGCAGGCCGTTGCGGCCCTGCTCCATGTTGCGTTCGATCACGGCCGGCGCCTGGAAGCGCGGGCCCAGCGCGCCATCCAGGTAACGCGACGCGTAGTACAGAATGTCGTTGCCGCCCCAGTCGATGAACTCGAGCAGGCCCAGCACCGAGAAGCGCAGGCCGAAGCCGAGCCGCACGGCGGTGTCGATGTCCTCGGCGCTGGCCACGCCCTCTTCCACCATGCGCGCGGCCTCGTTCATCGCCAGCGCCTGGATGCGCGGCACGATGTAGCCGGCCGATGGCGCGCAGCGCACCGGCACCTTGCGCGCCTGGCGCAGCAGCGTCTCCACGCGCGCGAGCGCGGCGGCGCTGGTGTCGGGGCCGGGGCTCACCTCCACCAGCGGAATCAGATGCGCGGGATTGAGCCAGTGTGCGTTCAGAAAGCGGGTGGCGTCGTGCGCATGCTCGGCCAGTTGCGTGACGAGAAAGGTCGAGGTGGTGGAGGCCAGCACGCAGTCGGGGCCGGCCTGGCCGCCGATCCAGCCGAATACCTCGCGCTTGGCATCGAGCCGTTCGGGCACCGCCTCGAACACCAGCGGCGCCGCCTGCAGCGCCGGCGCGGCCGCCTGGCGCGCATGCAGCGAGACGCGCGCCAGCATGGCGTCGACCCGCTCGGCGGGCAGCAGGCCGAGCGCCGCCAGCGTGTCGAACTCCGCGCGCAGCGCCTGGCGCACGCCGTCGAAGCAGGCCTGCTGCGCGGCGGCGTCGCGCGGCTTGGCGTCCACCAGGGCCACCGGCATGCCGGCATAGGCGTACGACACGGCGATGCCGATACCCATGCGGCCCACGCCGACCACGGCAATGCAGGCGAGCGGCGCGCTCATGCCGGCACCCCGTCGCGCAGCAGCGCGCGCATCTGCGTCGCGTCGAGCCTGTCCAGGCCCAGCGCCTCGAACGTGCGGCCTTCGGCGTAGAGGTCGCGCCCGGTCACGGCCGAGGCCAGGCTGAGCAGCCCCTGCGCCACCGGTGTCGGCACGCCGGCCCGGCGTCCGGCCGACACCAGGAACGACAGGCCCAGGCGCGTGTCTTCCAGCATGTAGCGATGCGTGTGCAGGTCGATGTGTTCGCGCCAGTCGCCGCTGTCGGTGAGCTTGCCGTGGGCGCCGCGGCCATACATCCACTCGTCGCCGCTCCTGGCATAGTGGTCCGCGAGCGGGAAATGCGGCGCGCCGTAGCCCAGCGCCTCGCGCACCGCCACGCGCTCCGCGTCGAGCGCGTCGGTCACGCTGCGGATGGCGGCCTGCGTGCCTTCGTTGTGGCTGTCACAGGACTCGAAGTGCTGCAGCGGCCCGGCGTTCATCAGGATCAGGGGCGGGTGGATCACCGGTCCCGCGTTCATCAGCGCGCCGGCCAGCGCATCCTGGATCGGCTCGACGCTGGGATAGGCCTCGCGCAGCACCGCGAACGCGCGTTCCGACAGGCGCTGCGGCAATACCCCGGTGGGCAGGCGC
>Ga0160496_1000875_pt1 | contig 9861 bp, 8 predicted proteins | sample DIDPMG_2_FD_108231 | JGI IMG/M metagenome (GOLD analysis project Ga0160496, IMG submission 108231) | Enriched soil microbial communities from UW Madison campus, WI, USA - DID2937_E24_FP MG | ecosystem: Environmental > Terrestrial > Soil > Grasslands | place: USA: Madison, Wisconsin | collected...
CGGTGCCCATCAGCAGGGTGTAGCCGTCGCCCTTGGCGCGCGCGGCCTCGGCGGTGCCGACGTTGCCGCCCGCGCCCGCCTTGTTGTCGACCACCACCGCGCGGCCCCAGCGCTTGCCCAGCTCGGCCGCCACGGTGCGGGCCGCGATGTCGGCGGTGCCGCCTGCCGGGAACGGCACGAGGATGCGCACGTCGCGCTCGGGATAGCTGGCGGCTTCGTCGGCATGGGCCAGCGGGGTGGCGAGGGCACCGATACAGGTGGCGAGGGAGGTCGCGAGCGCGAGCGCGCCGCGGCGCAGGGTCAGGTGCATCGATCTTGTCTCCAGGTGTGCGCCTGTGTCGGCGCATCGTGTCGTGTCGGGCGCCGGTGGCCGGCGCCTGCGGGCATCGCTCGCAGGGCAGCGTTGCCGCGCCTGCGTACTGCTTGAACACCACTTGCTGAACATCGTGCTTGCGCCGCGTGGGCGGCCGCCCCGGGCGGTGGGCCGCCCATGCTTGTAAAACAAATATAGGTATGAGGCGTCAACTTGTCAATCAAGTGTTTTTTCCGCATACTGGCCGCCACTTTCGCGCCGTCGTGCGCCGCCCATTACGAGGAGTCTGGCCATGAAAACCACCCCGGTCACCACCGCCGACCTGCAGCGTTCCGTGATTGCCGTGCCGCCGCTGGCGCGCCACGCCGATCTCTCGCTCAACGAGGCGGCGAACCGCAAGCTGCTGGGGCATCTCGAGGCCGGTGGCGTGCGCAACGTGATGTACGGCGGCAATGCCAACTTCTACAACATCGCGGTCAGCGAATATGCGCGCGTGGTCGACTTCCTGGCCGAAGCGGCCGGGCCCGACACCTGGGTGCTGCCCTCGGCCGGCCCCGACTACGGCAAGCTCATCGACCAGGCGGCGATCCTGCGCAGCCGCGCCTTCCCCACAGCGATGCTGCTGCCGATGTCGTTTCCCTACACCGACGCGGGCCTCGCCGAGGGCGTGCGCCGCTTCTCCGACGCGCTGGGCAAGCCGGTGGTCGTGTACATCAAGTCGGCCAACTACCTGCGCCCCGACACGCTGGCACAGCTGATCGCCGAGAACCGCATCGTGGCCTTCAAGTACGCCGCGGTGCGGGAGAACCCGGCCGATGATCCCTACCTCGCGTCGCTGCTGGCCGAGATCGATTCGCGCTGGATCGTGAGCGGCATCGGCGAGCGGCCCGCGGTCGTGCACTATCGCGACTTCGGCCTGAAGAGCTTCACCTCGGGCTCGGTGTGCCTAGCGCCGCGCGCGTCGATGCGGCTGCTGCATCTGCTGCACGAGGGCCGTTTCGACGAGGCCGAGCAGCTGCGCCAGTCGTTCATCGCGCTCGAGGATTGCCGCGACGGCATCAGCCCGATCCGCGTGCTGCACGACGCGGTGAGCCTGGCCGGCGTGGCCGACATGGGCCCGATGCTGCCCCTGCTCACCGGCCTGTCGGCCGAGGAAAAGAAGCAGGTCGAGCCCGTGGCGCGTGCGCTCTACGACTTCGACCGCGAGGCCGTGGCGGCCTGAGGCCGGGCGCGACGCCGCGCCTGCCGCACGCGCAGGCGCTACCATAGCGTTCGCTCATCGATGTACAGGAGTTTGCGTGGCCCGAAAGTTGCAGTCCGAGAAAGTGGCCGACGACACCTTGGCGGCCGATGTCGCGCCGCTCGAGCGCGGCCAGCGCGTGCGCCTGGCCGATCAGCTCTACGGCCAGATCTTCGAGAGCATCGCGTCCGGCCGCCTGAACGTCGGCGACAAGCTGCCCTCCGAACACGAGATCTGCGACAAGTTCGGCGTGTCGCGGCCGGTGGTGCGCGAGGCGCTGCTGCGGCTGCGCGCCGACGGGCTGGTCACGGCGCACCAGGGCCTGGGCACCTTCGTCAGCCACCAGCCGGCCCCGCGACTCAAGACCTTCCCCGACGTGCAGAACGTGGGCGCCTACCTGCGCGCCCAGGAAGTGCGCGTCGCGCTCGAGGGCGACGCGGCCCGGCTCGCGGCCCTGCGCCGCACCGACGAGCAGCTCGAGCGCATCGCCGCGGCCCACCGCGCCTTCGTCGAGGCGCTCGAACAGGGCAGGGTGTCGCCCGAGGCCGACCTGGCCTTTCACGCCAGCATCGCCGATGCCAGCGGCAACGATTTCTACTGGGGCGTGCTCGAGAACATCCATGAGGCGATCAGCGGCTTCATGCGGCTGAGCCTGAGCCTCACCCGGACCGGCTCGCGCGCCCGGGCGCAGCGCGTGGCCGACGAACATGCCGCCATCCTGAGCGCCATCCGCGAGCAGGACGGCGAGCGCGCGCGCGTCGCCATGCAGTTTCACCTGGGCCAGGCGCGGCACCGCCTGGTCGACCGGGAGCGCGACTGAGCGCGGCGTGCCGGCGCCACGCATCGACACCACACATTGCGGGCCACAGGACCCCAAGGAGACATCGTGCAGGACAGCGGCAGCAGGCAGGATTCCCACGCGGACGAGACCCCCATCGAGGTGGAGACCGGGCGCGTGCCGATCGGGCGGGTGCGTGAACAGATCGACGGGGTGCTGCGCGCCTGGGGCATGCCCGCCGACCTGGCCGGCGTGGCCGCCGACCTCATGGCCGAGACCGACCTGATCGGCATTGATTCGCACGGCATTTCGATGCTGCCGTCGTACGAGGCCAAGCTCGAGGCGGGCACGCTGCGGCTGGATGCGCGGCCGCGCATCGTGCGCGAGGGCGGGGCCAGCGCCTTGCTCGACGGCATGGGCGGGCTGGGCCATCCGGTGAGCGCGCAGGCCATGCAACTGGCCTGCGACAAGGCCCTGGAGCATGGCGTGGGCGCGGTCGCGGTGCGCAACTCGCATCATTTCGGCGCCGCCGGCGTGTACGCGCGCATGGCCGTGCAGCGCGGGCTGGTGGGCCTGGTCACGAGCAGCGCCACCACGCTGATCCTGGTGCCCACGCACGGTGCCATGCCGATGCTGGGCACCAATCCGATCGCGTTCGCCGCGCCGGCGGCGCAGAACGAGCCGCTGGTGCTCGACATGGCCACCACCACGGTCGCGGCCAACAAGGTCAAGGTCTACGACTACCTCGGCAAGCCCTTGCCGCCGGGCTGGGCGGTGGACGGCGCCGGCAACACGATCACCGAATCGGCCCGCGCCATGGAATACATCTTCAAGCATGCCGAGGGCGGCCTGACGCCCTTGGGCGGCACCGCGGCCATGAGCAGCCACAAGGGCTATGGCCTGGCGCTGATGGCGCAGGTGCTGGGCGGCACGCTGGGCGGCAGCGCGCTGGCGGTGCGGCACCAGGCGCGCCGCGGCGCCGGCGATCCCGACGACGTGGGGCACTTCTTCCTCGCCCTCAATCCCGACGCCTTCCGCGAAGCCGGCTCCTTCGAAGACGACATGGACGAGCTCATCGACACCATGCGCGACACGCCGCCGGCCGATCCGGGCCGGCCGGTGCTGGTGCCCGGCGACCCCGAGATGCGGGCACGCGCCGAGCGCGCGAGCCTGGGCCTGGCGCTGGCGCCGGCCCTGCTCGAGCGCCTGGCCGGCATCTGCGAGCGCGCCGGCGCGCCCTTCGTGCTGCGCGGCTGAGGCGCGCGGCGGGTCATGAACCCGGCACCGTGCGCCGATGGTTGCGGACGCATCCATCGACGCACGGCGCCTCGATGCCGGCCGCTCACGGCCGGCGACACGCCCGGGCCGGGCTCTGGCAATGGCACCGGGCGATAACAACACGACAGGAGACAAAACCATGAACCAACGCCGTACCTTGCTGTGCAGCGCATTGAGCGCCGCCGTCGTGGCGATCGCGGGCTGGGCCGCGCCCGGCGCCGTGCAGGCGCAGGCCGCCTATCCCGACAAGCCGGTGCGCCTGATCGTGCCGTTCCCGCCCGGCGGCAGCACCGATGCGGTCGGCCGCCTGCTGGCCGCGGAGCTGGGCAAGGAACTGGGCCAGACCGTGATCGTCGAGAACCGGGGCGGGGCCAACGGCAACATCGGCTCGGACGCCGTGGCCAAGTCGCCCGCCGACGGCTACACGCTGCTGCTCTCGGGCGTGGGCTCGAATGCGATCAGCTACGCGCTCTACCAGTCCATGCCCTACCAGGACAGCGACTTCGCCCACATCTCGCTGCTCGCCACCGGCCCCAACGTGCTGGTGGCCAACAACGATTTCGAGGCCAAGACCTTCGCCGACTTCATCAAGCTGGCCAAGGCGAATCCGGGCAAGTACACCCACGCCAGCTCGGGCAACGGCTCGTCGGGCCACCTGGCGATGGAGATGCTCAAGCAGGCGGCGGGCATCGACCTCGTGCACGTGCCGTACAAGGGCGGCGCGGCGGCGATCACCGATACCATCGGCGGCCGGGTGCAGGTGCTGTTCCTCAACCAGGACAACCTGCTGCCGCAAGTGCAGTCGGGCAAGGTGCGCGCGCTGGCCGTGGCCAGCGAGAAGCGCAACCCCGCCTATCCCGACGTGCCCACCGTGGCCGAGTCGGGCTATCCGGGTTTCGCGGCGGAATCCTGGTTCGGCCTGTCCGCGCCCAAGGGCACGCCCGCGCCGGTGATCGAGCGTCTGCACAACGCCACCGTCAAGGCCTTGGCGCAGCCCGAACTCAAGGGCAAACTCGAGGCCGTCGGCTTCGTGGTGATCGGCAACGATCCCAAGGCGTTCTCGCAGTTCGTGAGCGGCGAGATCGAGAAGTGGGGCAAGGCCGCGCGCGCCTCGGGCGCACGCATGGATTGATCGGGCGCGGGCAATCGCCCGCACCGTGGATGTCGCGGGTGCGCGCCAGGGTGGCGCGCACCCCATTCAGCTGGAGATTTGCAACACTATGACTTCCCCATTGCCCAACCGCTTCCGCCAGCGCATCCTGGCGCGCGAACGGCTCATCGGTTTCTGGATGTGCATGTCGAGCCACATCACGGCGGAGCTCGCCGGCCTGGCCAATTTCGACTGGCTGCTGCTCGACGGCGAGCACTCGCCCAACGAGGTGCCGATGTTCCTGCAGCAGCTGCAGGCCCTGCAGGGCAGCGCCAGCGCCGCCGTGGGGCGGCCGTCGTGGAACGACCCGGTCGAGATCAAGCGCCTGCTCGACATCGGCTTCTACAACCTGCTGATCCCGTTCATCGAATCCGAAGACGACGCGCTGCGCGCCGTGGCCGCCACGCGCTATCCGCCGCAAGGCATGCGCGGCGTGGCGGGCCTGCAGCGCAGCAACCGCTACGGCACGGTGCCTGACTACCTGCACACGATCAACGACAACATCTGCGTGCTGCTGCAGATCGAAAGCCGGCCCGGCATCGAGGCGGTCGACAGGATCGCGGCGGTGGAAGGGGTGGATGGCGTGTTCATCGGGCCGTCGGACCTGGCCGCCGGCCTGGGCCACCTGGGCAACCCGGGTCACCCCGAGGTGCAGGAAGCCATCCGCCATCTGCACGAGCGCATCAGCGCGGCCGGCAAGGCCGTTGGCATCCTGGCGCCGGTGGCGGCCGATGCGCGCCGCTACATCGACATGGGCATGAATTTCGTCGCGGTCGGCACCGACCTGGGCATCTTCAAGCAGGCAACCTTCGCGTTGCGCGAGGCATTCCCCACTTGAGGCCGCGCAGCCAAAACAAAAAAGGATGCCCGCGGGCATCCTTCTTCATTTGCCGTATTCTTGCTGCCCCGGGTGAGCGGGGCGGCAGAACTTAGGCCAGCGCCTTGACAGCAGCGGCCAGGCGGCTCTTGTGGCGAGCGGCCTTGTTCTTGTGGATGATGTTCTTGTCAGCCACGCGGTCGATCACGCTGGTCGCCTTGCGCAGCGTTTCACCAGCCACAGCCTTGTCACCGGCTTCGATGGCCTGGCGAACACGCTTGATGGCGGTGCGCAGCATCGAGCGCAGGCTGGAGTTGTGCTTGTTACGCTCAACCGATTGGCGAGCGCGCTTGCGGGCTTGGGCGGTATTGGCCATGTTGCTTAAAAAGTAGTGAATTCGGCAAAGTCAGATATTGTATCAGCCCCTCCGGGGAATGCAAGCCCCAAGGGAAGAAGACACGCGACCGGACACAGCGCCGAGAGTTGATCTGATGGTGTGTTTGTAGTGCAAATGCAACAAGAACGGGCGTCAGGGGCGGTTGCGCGTGAGATGCAACGGCGACGGGGCGCGGGTTTTTGCTGCGAAAAGCCGTTTGTGCTGGGGGGGCAAGGGTCCGGCAAAGGAGGAGTCCGGAGCGGCGCCGGCAGCGCTTTTACGCGCGCGGGCGACCAACACAATTGGCACAACGACCGTGATTCTATGCCGATACGCTGATAGACACAAACCACGGCGTCATTTTGCTCACCTGGATCGGCATCTGCTGTTGCAGCGTACGCAGGGCGGCGTCGGTGTCGTCGAGCGGAAACATGCCGGTGACCGGCAGGCCGCCTGCGGCCATGGAGACCCGCAGGGTGCCGTGGCGGTAGGGGCGCAGGGCCGCCACCACCTCGGCCAGCGGACGGCCGTTGGCGTTGATCCAGCCGCCTTCCCAGGCCGCCTCGGACGCGAGCTCCGCGCGTTGCACGTCGGTGCGGGCGGTGTCGAAGCGCAGGCCGTTGCCGGCCCGCACCACGCTGCGGGCGCCGCCGACCGTTTCGACGTCGACTTCGTTTTCGTGCACCACCACCAGCGTGCGGCGCGCCTGCTGCCGCACCATGTAGTGCGTGCCGAGCGAGCGCACCACGCCTTCGGCCGTCTGGACCAGGAAGGGGCGGGCCGGATCGTGCGGTGCGGTGACCGAGACCGCGCCCTCGAGCAACTGCAGGCGGCGGTAGCTGGAGGTGTATTCGAGGTTGATGCGGCTGCGCGCGTCGAGCAGCAGCTGGGTGCCGTCGGACAGCTGGTAGCGGCGGCGCTCGCCGGTCGCGGTGGCGGCGTCGGCCGCCACGCTGGCCAGCGGGTAGAAGTCGCGCACGGCGAGCACGCCGCCCGCCATGGCGACGCCGCCCAGCACGGCCGCCAGGCCCAGGAAGCTGCGGCGTTCGGGTTGCGCCGGCGGCTCGGCCTCCGGGGCGATCTCGATCTCGATGGCACGGGCGCGCGGATTCTCCGACGCGTATCCCAGGGGATAGGCGTCGCCGAGCCGCCCGGTGGTGGGACCACCGAGGACGTGGGTGAGTTGTTGCCAGGCGCTCTCGTGCGCCGGGCTCGCGTCGCGCCACGCCATGAAGTTGTCATAGTCGTGGCGGGTCGCGCGGCCCGAGCGCAGCAGCATCAACCAGTTGATGACCTGGTCGGAAAGCGGCGGCAGTTCGGTGGATATCACTTCTTCTTCCACACCAGACCCCAAAGGGCCAAAGATTGCAGTCGGTAAATAATAGTCTTTTTTACGAAAAATTACCCTAGCGTAGCAGGGTGTCACCGCTCAAGAATTGAAAAGACCCTGTTCCGATCGGGGGAGTTCCCCGGGAATAGCGAAAAATTTCCTGCGGTATCAAGGGATATCGCCAACACGCGGCGTGTATGCAGTCTGCATGCCGAATGTTGCAGTTGGTGTAACGTGTGCGGGATTGTTGCAGATTATTCCCAGCGCGTCCCTAATTATTTGGGCCGGAGCACACAGGCTCCGGCTTTTTCAGGGGACGGCTCAGGATGCGGCGTCGGTGGGCACCGCGGCGGCGGGGCGGCGGGTGAAGTCGCGCAGGCGCGCGCCCAGCAGGAACAGCACGCCGAAGTAGGCGATGCCGCTGGCGCCCAGCACGGCGGCGAGCCAGCCCGCGCGCAGCAGCGGATAGCTCTGCAGCGCGATCCAGTCCAGATGCCGGTCGGCCCACCACAGCACGGCGGCCATCGCCAGCAGGGCGGGCAGGCAGCGCATCAGGAAGCGCGCCCAGCCGGCGCCCGGCTGGTACACGCCACGCCGGCGCAGGCCGGTGAGCAGGGCGAGCGCGTTGATGCAGGCGGCCAGGCCGATGGCCAGCGCCAGGCCGGCGTGGGCCAGCCAGGGCACGAAGATGGCGTTCATGATCTGCGTGAGCACCAGGATCGCGATGGCGATCTTCACCGGCGTACGGATGTCCTGCTTGGCGTAGAAGCCGGGCGCCAGGATCTTGACCGCGAGCAGGCCGATCAGGCCCACGGAATAGGCGATCACGGCGAGGCGGGTCTGCGCCACGTCGCTGGCCGTGAAGGCGCCGTAGTGGAACAGGGTGGCGACCAGCCCATCGGACAGCATGGCGAGTCCGACGGCGGCGGGCAGGCCCAGCAGCAGGGTCAGGCGCAGGCCCCAGTCGAGCAGGGCGCTGTAGCCGTGCTGGTCGGCGCGTGCGTGGGCGGCCGACAGGCTGGGCAGCAGCACCGTGCCCAGCGCCACGCCGAGCAGGGCCGTCGGGAATTCCATCAGGCGGTCGGCGAACGACAGCCAGCTGACGCTGCCCGGCGTGAGCCAGGTGGCGATGTTGGTGTTGATCAGCAGCGAGATCTGCGCTACCGAGACGCCGAGCGTGGCCGGGCCCATCTGGCGCAGGATGCGCTGCACGGTGGGGTCGGCCCAGGCTTCGCGAAAGCGCAGCGAAAAGCGCGGCGTGAGGCCCAGGCGGGCCAGCGCCACCCATTGCACCGCCAGCTGCGCCACGCCGCCCGCCATCACGCCCAGCGCCAGCGCGTAGACCGGCACCTCCATGTGCGGCGCCAGCCACACACAGGCCACGATCATGGCCACGTTGAGCAGCACCGGGGTGAAGGCCGGCACGGCGAAGCGGCGCCAGGTGTTGAGCACGCCCGAGGCGAAGGCGATCAGCGACATGCACAGGATGTAGGGGAACATCACCCGCGTCATCCAGACGGCGGCGCCGAACTCGGTGTCCTGGGCGGAATTGCGCAGGCCGCTGGCCATGGCCGTCACGATCCAGGGCGCGGCCACGATGCCGACCAGGGTCACCACCATGAGCGCGAGCGTGAGCAGCAGGGCCACGCGGTCGAGCAGCACGCGCACCTCGTCGTCGCCGTGCTTGTTGCGCGCGGCGCCCAGGATCGGCACGAAAGCCTGCGCGAACGCGCCCTCGGCAAACAGGCGGCGCAGCAGGTTGGGGATGCGGAAGGCCACCCAGAACGCATCGGTCAGCGGGCCGGCGCCGAAGGCGCGGGCGACCAGGATGTCGCGGGCCAGGCCGGTGATGCGCGAGAGTAGGGTGAAGCTGCTGACGGTAGCTGCCGAGCGGAGCAATGCCATGGGGAGGGAGGATCGTGCTGCGAATTCGGGAAAACGGGCGGGGCGGCCCGGCACTGCATGCGCGATGGTTGCGCGCGCAAGAAAGAAGCGCCGGAGGGATCCGGCGCTTCCTGGGGCTTACTTGGGCGGCATGCGGATCGCGCCGTCGAGGCGGATCGTCTCGCCGTTGAGCATGTCGTTGGTGATGATGCTCTGGACCAGCTTGGCGTAGTCTTCCGGGCGGCCCAGGCGGGCGGGGAAGGGAATGCTGGCGGCCAGCGAATCCTGCACTTCCTGGGGCATGCCGAAGATCATGGGCGTGCCGAAGATGCCCGGGGCGATGGTCATGCAGCGGATGCCGGTCTTGGCGAGGTCGCGCGCGATCGGCAGGGTCATGCCGGCCACGCCCGCCTTCGAGGCGGCGTAGGCGGCCTGGCCGATCTGGCCGTCGAAGGCCGCGACCGAGGCGGTGTTGATCATCACGCCGCGCTCGCCGGTGGCTTCGGGCGCGTTGTTGCTCATGGCCTCGGCGGCCAGGCGCATCATGTTGAAGCTGCCGATCAGGTTGATCGACACGACATTCTGGAACAGCTCCAGCGGGTGCGCGCCGTTCTTGCCGACGATCTTGGCCGCGGGGGCCACGCCGGCGCAGTTGACCAGGCCGGAGAGCTTGCCCAGCTCGAGCGCGGCCGCCA
>Ga0160496_1000876_pt1 | contig 9843 bp, 11 predicted proteins | sample DIDPMG_2_FD_108231 | JGI IMG/M metagenome (GOLD analysis project Ga0160496, IMG submission 108231) | Enriched soil microbial communities from UW Madison campus, WI, USA - DID2937_E24_FP MG | ecosystem: Environmental > Terrestrial > Soil > Grasslands | place: USA: Madison, Wisconsin | collected...
CGTACCTGGGAAAGTTGCGTACCGTACATTCCTTCATGTAGGTACGGTAACGAGGCGAATCGATCTCCTCTTGTCCAGCGGCGGCTTTTGGTCGGCAAATGCCTATGAGGCCCGCCATTCTTTGTGGCGTGGGTGGGTGATGATGGGAAGCGGAATCGACGTTGCGGCAGCACCTGACGGCCCGGACGCACTCGACCCGGCGCCGCGCCGTCTTGCTGTCGAAATTCATCCAACTTGGGATTTACGTCATCCAGTTTGGGAATCGAGAATTTTCGATATACAAGCACTGGCGCGGCTTCCGGCGAGGTTTTCCTTCTGAAGGTCTGATTTCGCGGTGCGATTGCAGGGGGGGGGGCCTACCCCTGTGGGTCTCGGCCGGCGTGAAGCCACGGCTATTGATTTGACGGTGATGCCGTCCCCTCGCATGCTGAATGTCGACAGCTCAGCAGGGTGCCCAGCCCGCTATGGGTTGCTCGAGAGCCGGAATCTCTTACGGCTTCACCGAGGTAATGGCACAGAGAGATTGCGTGACTTGCCGATCCGGTGAAGATCCGTCAGTCGGCGGAGTAAGAACCATCTGCACCCCGCCTTTAACACTGTTCACGGTATACGGTCTATGACGCAACCCGCGCACTTGCAGCGAAGTCGTGCTAGCTTGCTCACGATGATTCTGCATGATGCCGTTACGCACGAACTCTGTCGACGGGGTCTCAAGCCGGTCGGCAACGCTTAAAATTCCGCCAGGACGAAGTACAATTTCCGCCAAATCGTATACCTGGTTTTGAACAAAAATCCGATATTGCCAATTCTCGGAAATTTCCCTTGCTGCCACTACGGCGCTGTGTCCGCGATACTGGTGCGTTCCCACCATCCAGCAGACCACTGCATCGAATTGCTCGTGCTTGCTAAGCCAAGCACTCAATTTCGCATCTTCCAGTGCGTCCCCCTCGATGAGCACGCAATCGACGTTTTCAACCGCACCGATATCGCTATAAGCGGTGTCATATGTAAAGTGGTGCGCGGGCCCCAATGCCTTTGGAGTACCACGTAGCACCACTTGCACGCGGTACCCGGCTTGTTCCAATCTTTCACGAGCCAATTCGATGCAATGAGGGTTCTCTTCGACAGCCGTCACCGTGTGCCCCATGGCAAGCAAGGTGAGCGTCGAATGGCCTGCACCGCAGCCAATCTCCAGTACGCTGCGAAACTCTTCTAGGTCGGCGGCAAGCCATTCGTAGTCGCCTCCCTGTTGATGTGCGGAAGCGCTAACCGCCCACTTCTCCGCGTACTCCCTCTGCAACTTCTCTAGTTCCTGAAGCTGAATGCTCCCGTAACTGATCTGCTCGCTATTTGTTTTCATTAAGCATTGCTCCCTCTATGTCTCTGCCAGGATGGCAGTGTTGTGAGGATTCTAAGTGGCCAAGCGTATTCGTGGTCCGGACGCTAGGGGTCGATGAACAGACGACCGCAACGGGCCGGAAGGCGCCAATCGTGGCTGGCCGCTCTCGACCCGTTGCGGCCATTGGCAATGGCCGACTTCGGCACCCGTAAGCCGTCATTCAACACCCGTCGCGAGAAAACGGCGGCAGGTGTGGGGCGGCGTGAAACTATGCTAAGTCATGAAGTGATAGTCAATAACAACCCCCGCGCTGTAGTCTGCACGAAGAACGGTAGTTGGGCTCAAGTCGTCATTTACGCTCTTATGCGGGTGATGAGACGAGGCATCGGGAATGCAGTGGATGAACCTGTCTGGTCCGAAGACCGCTGCGGCGCCAGGCTCCCAGGAGTGCTGAGAGCCGTGATGCGGAACTTGGACCGTACCGATGTCTGCCCAGCGAGCAAGCCCAAAGTGCGCCTGCATCTCAGCAAGGGTTGCACTGTCGATGCGTAAATCGCCCAGAAGCAACGTTCCAGCCTTTTTAATGTTTCGGACGCGACATCGATGTGTGGGGTAGCAAATGTCACGCTGGCTGAAAATTTTGCAGCGGGAGGCATTAGATCCTACAGGACGCACAAGCAAGCAAAGCGAGATGTTGTTGCGTTGCTGACTAGAATTTCCAAAGTGCTTCACGTAGACACCCCGCAACGCGTCCCGCCATCCTTTCTTCAATGGACGCCCCAGATCCTGTAGCCCATACCTTCGCACAACGACGTCAACGTCAGCTTGAACGACAGAGGTCGATTGACGAGATCGGCGGGTAACTAGACCGCCAACTCCATCTTTGCGAAAGAGGTCTGGTTGTGTGGCGTTGAAGAAAATCAGTTCAAGAGGGATACCATGTGCCGCAGTCGGCGTAGTATGCCTCCAGTGGACTGTGCGAGGGTCGGCAGTATTGCCACTCCCGTTCTTGGCGCTTGCGAGGTGGATAGCGGTGTCAGGGCGGGCGACTCGTAGGTGCTGATTGTCATCCGGTCCACTGGGGAGTGGGAACGCCGCCCCGTCAATCGGAGGATCGTCGTCGCCACGAGGGCCACCTTGGACCAAGAGCACCGTGTCGACCTGTCCGGCCAAACCGTGGGATCGCAGCCAAGCAATTGGATCGAGTTGAAACGCCGCCGTAGATGCTGAGCATGCGTCTGTGCTGATTGAGGCCGCGCAAGCCAAACTATGGCCGACATCCATGTACGGCAGGGCTAGAGTACGCACCCTGGTTGATCTCAGGAGTCTCTCAACTCCATTGATGTGGTCGTCATCGAAGTGAGAGAGCACTAACAGATCAACTTCCTCGGGCCACCTCTCCCAGCCCTCAAGACGCGTGAGCTCCTGGTCGATCCGCTTCGTTCGCTTCGAGCCACAGTCGTAAATCCAACTGAATGAGCCTGCGTTGCGCTGATTGACTGCCAACCCATTGAAGAACGTACCATGTCCAACTGCGTTGAAGCACTGATGCACATGAATCACTGATTCTCCCCCGATAAGTGCAACTAGATGGACTATTGCCCCAATCAGGGAACTCAGTCCAAGTCATCAGTCAGCGCCGGTTCTTAAAGTTCCGACGCGCCATTTAAACGTCCAGATTGTTGCCGATTTTTGGATCCGCCGGAAAGCATAGCGATCAACCGCAGACGTATAAGGAGGCGATGCGGAAGCAATCACTCGTGGGGGGACAGTTATTGTGGCCGGTTGCAGACCTTGGTTGCCGCCTGCTTCCGACCCTCAGCAGTCAGCCAGATGAAAACCGCCAAGCAGTCGAACAATAGCAAATAGACCACCTCGGTGCGCTTGATATACTGCCTGTAACGAATTTGCTCATGAATTTGATCCGCCAATCGGGTGGCTGCGACACAGGAGGGGCAGCGGATTTCATTGCTGAATTTGCCGCTGTACTTCATACAGCATGCATGCCAGCAAAGCTGGGCTGTAAGCCCCTGGCGACGCTTTTAGTATGCCAGTTCAGACCGCAAGCGCTAGATATGGCCTGCGGCTTGGTGCAGTCTAAATTATGTTTTGCCTCAACAAGGAAGCGCCTGTGGAAGTGACTCTCTATGACGGTACCGGTCATCCCATCGCATACATCGCCGATGATGACGAGCAGTCCATATATTTGTGGAGTGGGCACGCAGTTGCATATCTCGTCGATGAGAACGTGTATGGTTGGAATGGTCACCACCTCGGGTGGTTTGTAGACGGGGTCCTCTTCGATCTGCAGGGCCTACGCGTTGGTTCAATCGGAGCTAAGTGTCCGTACGGGCTTCATGGTGAACCCGGTAAATATGGCAAGTATGGGAAGTACGGCAAGTACGGGCGCTATGGCGCGTATGGTCGCCCCGGCCTCAGCGGTAGTTACGGCACTCAGTCCCTTGAAAAATTTCTTAAGAGCGGGGCGGCGGGGAGCGTATGAGGCATAACCTGTCACCCGACACGGAAACACAGCTGCAGACTGCCCGTGCTGCGTTCCGGTCAGCTTCAACGTTAGCCCTCAGGAGAAGGAAATATGCCTAGTGTTCCAGGCAGTTGGTCAACCGCACACGAGTCGTTTCATATCTTTGAATGCATTCCCCCCTGGATCGACTGGCAGTCGAAGCAAAGAGCGGGCGTGGATGCCACCGAGTCCATCCGGGCAGGGATCAATTTTTCGATCATCTTGGCTTCTGCCTGTTTTGTGGAGGGCAACTTTGAGCGAGTCTTGCTGAAGAACATCAACGCTGCGATGCCGACAACTGATCCTCTGCAGAGCCGACTACTGGAGGACATGCGTGCGCGGGTGGCGAAGACAACGGGAAGTGAGGGGTATAACGACATCTTTCAGCTTGTAGTCGGAAAGAAGGCGAATGAGCTCATTGGCGATCCTGAGCTCTGGGAGAACATCAAGACGCTGTTCTTCTTCAGGAACGTCATCGCGCATGGACGTGCGGTGGGCTACAAGTTGTATTTTCCACCCGGCGTCGGAGGATTCTGGGAAGAGGAATTCGCTGGTGGATATAAGAAGGTGGAAGACTTCCTTTTGCGGAAGAAGCTCCTTGAGTCGAGACATATAGAGGAAGGCAGCAACTGGCACTACTTTTCCGATCCAGTAGCGGATTTCTTCTGGTCTGCAGCGGCTACGTTCGTTCAAAAGCTCAACCAGCTTGCGCTCCCTGCGCCCTGAACAGGTCGTTCGACACGGACACGTTGGCGCACGCTCACCAGCACGCCTGGCGGTGCAATGCCCCTGCGTGCCACTCAACTTCGACGTTGAGTGACCGCTTTTTCTCGCTGTAATTGGCTGCTCTTGGCCGCAAGCCGACTATCGCGGACGTCGGCTTCCGACCCTTTTCGGTCTGTCGCTTTTCTCGAAAGCGGCCTGCCTTGCCAAATAGTTCATCCGCCAAACGCCGAGATGAAAGTCACTATCGTCAACAAATACATCGCGGAACGGCGAAGCGTACATCCTAAGCACCTATTAGGCATCAGCCCAAGGGTTATCGTCTTCGGGGTCGGGAGTCAATCCAAGTGCGTCAACCAGTGCATCAAACAGCCCAGGATCCAATGTCTGTGTAAACGACTCCAGCAGCCATAGATAAAAGTCGCGTACATCTGAGTCGGTGAGAATCCATTCGATTTGTTTATTGTCGAGTGCTGCGTTCGCGAGCTTGTCCGCGTCATCAGTGGTCAAAGAACCGCGAACCTTCATCAGTTCAGCAATCGCGACATGGGTCTGCTGGAAGTTCGAACTGGTCACCAGAGCGTTAACCGCCCCAATTCGCGCCTGCTTCTTCGCTGCGTCCTCTACCGGAGGAGCGACGGGTGCTGCTACTGCGGGTTCCGCTTCTGCTGTCGGTGGGGCTACTACTGCTGACGAGACCGAACCAGTCGCCGTTGAGGTGTTGGGTGATTGAACTGAAGCACCGATTCCTTCCACGGCAGCGGGGACCGCGACTGCGTTTTCATAAAATTTCAGCAGAGTGGCGATAGTTTGAAAGACATACAGATTTTTCTTGTTTTTCCTGTCGGACCACTCGCGTCTTAGGAAATCGTGGGCAGAAATCGCGCCGTTCTTGTCGGGCTTCGCAAGCGCTGATGCAAAATCCGAATCCTTTGAGACCACATAGAGGTCTTCGTCCGGGACCTTCTGAAGCAGGGTTTCCCAATTGTATTGGTCACCGTAGCTATCTCGCTTTCCCGGCGGATTCCCCTTGTCTGCTCGGCTCTTCGCCATCTCGAATACCGCATTGTCATCGGCGTAGAGGGTTGCCGACGAAAACACCCGGTTGAGGCTTTTATCGACCGCCAGATCGAATTGCAATGCCTTGCTGTTTGCCTCAATCATTAGCTGATCGCGAGCCGTCATCAACGCCGTTACCGCTTCCAGATATTTTGATGTTGAATCTAGCCCATCTAGGTGCCTAGGCAAACCTGGCGGTACGACTCTGCGAAAGGACTCGTTGGACTCATGCAAACCGCGCTCTCGATTACGAATCCACTCGTCCCGAACTTGCAAAGGGAGATGAAGCGCGATATCGCCAGCCTCGACGTGTTTACAAAGTTGATCCAAAGCCTTCGTGTCGTCGGCCGTGTGCCGGTAGTAGTTAAGAAACACATTTGTATCGATGAACAAATGCATCTGTGGCATGAATAATTCCTTTTCCTGTTCTACTGCATCTTCACAACAAGACCACCAGCATAAGTGCTCTCATGTGCTTCCAATATCGTCGGGACGAGGCGTTCTTGCTTTAGCGGAGCCAATGGTACCAATTGTCACGAGTGAGACGGTACTCTAGCCAGATTGTCGACGATCTTTGCACCCGAGACGACCGGCCGCTGTTGGCCGAAACCGGCCTTCATCCCCAAGGTTGATCAAAATCCCAAGTTAAGTGACGCGTCCACAGCAAAATCCCAACTTGAGTGACGCGATGGAACCAAAGTCAAAGACGCATTTCTCGTAATTCATTGATTTGACGGTAATGTCATTCCCAAGCGCGCTGAACGTCGACACTTGCCTGGCCGCAACCTGCCACCTGCCACAGATCCAACCACCTGACTTCTAACGGTCATGCCCGACCGCTGCGGATCGAGGGTAGACTCGTTCGTTTCTCACTACGCTGGAGCTTGTATATGCCCGTCGCCGACGTCGCCCTGCTGACCCCGCTGCACGTCCATTCCATCGCAGCCCCGACGCAGAAGAACGATACCGTCCAGATCACGCTGCTGTCGGACATCGACCTGAACCACTGCGTCGCGCGCCTGCTGCACAATCATTTCGACGTCGCCAAATTGAATCACCTGGCTGATCTCAGCCCGTACAAGCTGGAGGTGTTGTTCGATGAAGACACGCTGGCCGGCGCCGGCGTCAAATACGGCCTGCGATCGGACCTGCACACCTGGGAGCCGATCCACAACGCGAACCAGTTCGCGTTTGCGATGAGCCTCGACCAGTCGATCAACACCACGCCGCCGACGGCCGGCTTCCCGATCGAAACCTGGCGCCGGACGCTGTTGCAGACTCTCGTACAAAACGCCGTCACCCGTGCCTTTGGCCCCAACGTCACCACCATCGACGTCCGCCGCCTTGTCTTCTGATCGCCAGCACTCTTTTGCTGGTGGCTATCACCCATTCGAGACTTTCGCGTGCGAAAGTGGCCCGGGCCGCGCCCTGCGCCCGGACCCGCCGACGGCGGTTCCTCCTGGCGGTGCGCGGCCATGGCCACTGCGCGCGAGGCCGCGGCGCGCTCCGTCCAGGCCGGCACATGTCACCTGCGGCCGCACGCCAATACATCTGGGCTCAGCTCGCGGACCGAGACACCGAGGCTTTCGCGATGCTCTGCCTCAACTCGCAGATGGAACCGCTCGACTACTGCGAGCCGTTCCACGCCACGCTCGATCATCCGCGATTGCCCAGAAGAGCTTTTTCGGAAAATTCCAGGTTAAGTGAGATTTCCTACTCCCAAGCCGATCGAACTTCGACATCGGCACCGGTGGCGGTAGTCGTGCTAGCCCGCAAGCGAATTCGCTTCTGGACGTCGTCGGCGATGTCATTGCGAAATGCCCTTTGGACAATGCACATGGGGCAAATGAATGTCGGTACGCAAGCTCGATCTGACACCGAGGATTGTTGACGACCGAAGGGCAATGGGTTGATAGGCAACCCTCGCTTTTGGAGAGAGCAATGCAACTAAGTTTCAGTAGTGCGTGGGCAGGAGAAAGGCAGGTGCCGGAGGTTGCGCAAGGCGCACCGGTTGTGCGCGAGGCGGGCGGCCTCTATCGAGCCGCAACCCCGGAAGAGCTGCTATGTGCAGCTGCGCTGCAATTGGAGGGGGCGCTGGGTAGCCGCTTGCCAGTGGCCAAGCCATCCGCCGCTATCGACTACATAGTGAGGCGGCTGGCGTTGTCGGACGTCGAAATATTCGGCGTTATGTTCCTTGATGCGCAGTTGAGGATGATCGCCTTCGAGGAAATGTTCAGAGGCACGCTGTCTGAGACGAGCGTGTATCCACGCGAGGTCGTCAAGGCGGCTATTCGGCACAACGCGCATTCCATCTTGATTGCCCACAACCGTCCCTCGGGTTCGTCGCAGCCAAGCAGGGCGGACGTTGAGGTTACGCGGCGGTTGAAGGAAGCCGTGGCTCTGGTCAATGTGACATTGGTCGACCACGTGATCGTGGCGGCAGGTAGCGGCCTTTCTATGGCCCAGAAGGGCTTGATTTAGGCTTGCCCGCCTGCGTCCAACAGCCGAAGACCGAACGGTCTTCGGCTTTTTTTACGCCGCGAGTAGTTGCTTGGCGGTTAGCCGCTTTTGAAGCTCGGCTGGCGCCACAGCTCCCGACAGCAGTCTTTCCAAATAGTCGCCGAGCTTCGCCCATGCTGCTTGCTTCTCGTCGGCGTAGTCGTAGAGCTGGTAGTGCCGCCTGACACGGTTCTTGCCCGTGTGAATGACGTGATTTTGGCAGCGGTCGATGATGTCGCTTTTACTAGAAAGCCGGGAAGTTCTGATCTGGACGGGAGAATTTGGTTGGGCGGTCACCCAGACTGGTCGGAACGTTATATTCAAGAGCCTTGGCGCGGGAAACTGATGGTTCTCTTCGCACTTTCAGTCTGTAAGCCCTTTGTCTTTGGTGCGGCGCGTGGCGCCGGCTCCGTGGCTGCCTGTGCCGCCCGGGCCGGCCGCTTCAGCGGCTGGTGGCGAGGCGGATGCCGAGGGCGACCAGGGCGGCGCCCATGAGGGCGTCGATGGCGCGGCTGATGCGGGCGTAGACGGCGCGCACGCGGCCGGCCGAGAAGAAGGCGGCCAGCGCACAGAGCCAGGCGGCGGTGATGAGGCCGACCAGGCCCACCACGCTGACGTAGACCCAGGCGGGGGCGTGGGCCGGCAGCACGGTCACGAACAGCGTGGCGAAGAAGGTCGCCGTCTTGGGATTGGTGATGCCCACCATGAAGCCCTGGCGCCAGGCCTGCATCGGGGCCAGGGCGGCGGCGCCGTGCACGCGCGGCGTGCCGGGTCCGGCCTTGAGCGCGCCGATCAGCATGCGCGCGCCCAGGTAGACCAGATAGGCGGCGCCGGCCAGGCGGATGGTCTCGTAGAGCCAGAACATCTCGCGGATCAGCAGGCCGAACCCCAGGATGGCCAGGGTGGCCCAGAGCACGACGGCGCACGCGATGCCCAGCCCGACGACCATGCCCGAGCGGCGGTCGTTGAGCGCGTGCGAGGTGACGGCGACGAAGTCGGGGCCGGGGCTGGCGCAGGCCAGCAGCACGATGCCCGAGAGCGTGAGCAGTTGAGTCAGGTGTTCCATGGGTGCGCTTCGTGACGGGGTGGGTCGGAGGCCGCGCGCCGGCCCGGCATGGGCCGGACGCGGACAGGACGGCATGCCCGCGGGCCTTCGGGCCGACGGGCGAGCGCGCCGTCATCGCGGCCTCGCGGCGCCGGGCGGTGCATGGGGCACCATACCACTGCCGCGCGGACGCGGGGGGCGTTCGGGACGCCGTTCGTGGTCAACCTCCGCCGGCGCTCGGGCGCCTGACGTCTGCGCTCAGAACGTTCCCGGGTAGCCGCCGCCGTCCAGCAGCAGGCTCTGGCCGGTCATGTAGCCGGCGTGGGCCGAGCACACGTAGGCGCACAGCGCGCCCAGCTCTTCGGGCTGGCCGTAGCGGCCGGCCGGGTTCGCGCGGCCGCGTTCTTCCCAGAGCGTCTCGAACGACTTGCCGCTCTGTTCGACCATGCCGCGGATGTGGCGGGCCTGGGCATCGGTGGCGAAGGCGCCGGGCAGCAGGTTGTTGATGGTGACGTTGTGGCGCGCGGTCTGGCGCGCGACGCCGCCGACGAAGCCGACCAGGCCGGTGCGGGCGCCGTTGGACAGGCCGAGCTCGCCGTGCGGGGCCTTGACGCTGCGCGACACGATGTTGACGATGCGGCCGAAGCGGCGTTC
>Ga0160496_1000878_pt1 | contig 9828 bp, 9 predicted proteins | sample DIDPMG_2_FD_108231 | JGI IMG/M metagenome (GOLD analysis project Ga0160496, IMG submission 108231) | Enriched soil microbial communities from UW Madison campus, WI, USA - DID2937_E24_FP MG | ecosystem: Environmental > Terrestrial > Soil > Grasslands | place: USA: Madison, Wisconsin | collected...
CCCGCCACCAGGCCGGCGATGTCGACGAACTCGACCGTGGCCGGCAGGATGCGCTCAGGCTTGACGATCTCGGCGAGCTTCTCGAGACGCGGGTCCGGCACCTCGACCACGCCCACGTTGGGCTCGATGGTGCAGAACGGGTAGTTCTCGGCCGCGATACCGGCGCGGGTCAGAGCGTTGAAGAGCGTCGATTTGCCCACGTTGGGCAGGCCGACGATGCCGCATTGCAGAGCCATGGAAATCCTGTGTCAGTACGATATTTTGCGCGCCGTTGCGCGATTCAGGGTGCAGTTTAACGCCAGTACCCCGGTCTTGCTGGCGCAGCGGTATCCGCCGGCCTCGCCGGACGCCGCCGGCGGGGCCCGCCCGGCCAGCGCGGGCGTTCTCAGGTGGCCGCTTCCGGCAACACCTTCATCAGGCCCCAGATCAGCAGGATCGGGCCGGTATTGAAAAAAGCATGCAGCATGATGGCCGCGCCGATGCCGCGGCGCATGCGCATCCAGCCCAGCACCAGGCCCGTGAGCCATTGCGGCAGCACGAGCGCGGGCATCAGCCACCAGGGCATCTGGCTGAACTTGAAGTTGCTCAGGTGCACGGCGGCGAACGCCAGCGCGCTGAGATGGAAGAACCAACCAAAATACTGCACGTACCAGCGGCGCCAGCGCGTGTTCCAGCCGCGCAGCTTCGCGGCGCCGGCGCGCAGCGGCCAGGCGGCCAGCACGACCAGGCCGACCACCGTGATCACGACCCAGGTCTTGGGGCCGTTGATCACCACTGCCACCATCAACGGCACCAGCCAGAGCGCCTGCAGGGGCCGGCGCAGGCCGTAGCGGAACAGCATTTCCTCGACCAGCGGCGCCCAGAAGATCGCGGCCAGCCACGGGATGTTGTTCGGGTCGAGGCGGTGCATCGCGCCGCCGGCGCCCGCCGCGGCCACCGCGATGGGGCCCAGCACGAACAGGTTGATGAGCCACAGCAGCGCGGCCCAGGCGAGGATGCGGCCCGGACGCACGCCGGGCCAGATGTCGCGTTCGAGCCCGCTGCCGGCGCGGCGCGGACCCAGGCGGCCGCGCGGCGTGGGCGCGCGCAGGTAGCGCCACCAGTCGGCGATCTCCTGGCGCAGCGTGAGCGGGCCGGGCCGCGGCAGGGGCGCGCGCCGCGTCACGCGGGGTTTCCGCCGTGCAGCTGGCGCGTGGCCTGGGCGAAGTCGCCGCGCAGCATCGCGGGCACCACGGCGCGCGAGCGGCTGATGACGTCGTCGATGCCGCCCTGCTCCTCGCGGCGCGGCGGATGCAGCACGAAGTCGGCCACCTGCTGTTGCAGGCCGAGCGTGCGCGGATGGCCGATGCCGATGCGCAGGCGCCAGAAGTTCGGGCTGCCGAGCGCGGCCTGGATGTCTTTCAGGCCGTTGTGGCCGGCGTGGCCGCCGCCCTGCTTGAGCTTGGCCTGGCCGGGCAGCAGGTCGAGTTCGTCGTGCAGCACCAGCACCTCTTCCGGCGCGACCTTGTAGAAGCGCGCGAGCGCGCCCACGGCCTGGCCGGAGCGGTTCATGTAGGTGATGGGCTTGAGCAGCAGCACGTTCTCGCCGTCGACGCGCGCCTTCGCCACGAAGCCCGAGAAGCCTTTCTCGAGATTGAAGGTGGCGCGCAGGTCATCGGCCAGGTGGTCGGCGAGCCAGAATCCCGCGTTGTGGCGGGTGGCTTCGTACTCGGGGCCGGGATTGCCCAGCCCGACGATCAAACGTATGGGTGCAGACATGATGCGTGTGTTTAGAACACAAAAAACCCTGCGCGTGCAACCGCAGGCGCAGGGTCTGTGCGGGGCGCGACCCCGCGTGCCCGGGACGAGCCCGGGGCAGCCTTAGGCAGCCGGAGCTTCGGCGTCGCCTTCGTCGGCGGCAGGGCCGCCCTTCGACACGGCCGACACGATGACGGGGTCATCCGAGCCGTGCGAGGTGAAGGTCACGCCCAGCGGCAGCTTGACGGCCGACAGGTGCACCACGCCGCCACCCAGCAGATCCTTCAGATCCACTTCGATGAATTGCGGCAGGTTGGCGGGCAGGCAGGTCACTTCGACTTCGGTGATCGGGTGCGAAATGATGTTGCCCGACAGCTTCACGGCCGGCGAGATGTCGGCGTTGATGAAGTGCAGCGGCACCTTGGTGTGCAGGGCCTGGTTGGCGTCCACGCGCTGGAAGTCCACGTGCAGGACTTGTTGCTTGTAGGCGTGCCATTGCACCGAGCGCAGCAGGACTTGTTCGCTCTTGCTGCCTTCGATCGCCATGGTCAGGATCGAAGCGTGGAATTCTTCCTTGCGCAGGGCGTGGAAGATTTCGTTGTGGTCGAGCTCGATGTTCAGGGGGGCAGCTGTACCGCCGTAAACGATGGCGGGAACGCGACCCTCGCGGCGCAGGCGGCGGCTCGCACTCGTACCCTGGACGCTACGCGAAGTGGCATTGAATTTCATGGAAAAACTCCAAACAGTCTGGCGGCAGGACCGCCACGTAAATTCACGCCGCACAACATGCGCGGCGTGTGATCCGCCTGCTGCCGCGACCAGCAACAGGCAAATGGGGGCTGTGGCGCGCAGCCGGGAGCGGATCGGATCCGCCCCGCGCGGCGTCGCGCCGGGGTCGTTCGCCTCAGTCGGCGAACAGCGAGCTGACCGATTCCGCGTTCGAGATACGCAGGATGGTTTCGCCCAGCAGTGCCGCGCACGACAGCTGGCGGATCTTGCCGCAAGCCTGGCCCGCTTCGGACAGCGGGATCGTGTCGGTCACCACGAGCTCGTCCAGGGACGAGGCTTCGATGCGTTCGATGGCGCCACCGGACAGGACCGGGTGCGTGCAGTATGCGTAGACGGCGCCGGCGCCGCGCTCTTTCAGGGCCTGGGCCGCCTTGCAAAGCGTGCCGGCCGTATCGACCATGTCGTCCATGATGATACAGGTGCGTCCGTCGACCTCACCGATGATGTTCATCACTTCGGAGACGTTGGCGCGGGGACGGCGCTTGTCGATGATGGCCAGGTCGGCTTCGAGCTGCTTGGCCAGCGCACGCGCACGGACCACGCCGCCGATGTCGGGCGACACCACGACCAGGTTCGAGAAATTGCGGCGCCAGATGTCGCCCAGCAAGATCGGACCTGCGTAGATGTTGTCGACCGGGATGTCGAAGAAACCCTGGATCTGGTCGGCGTGGAGGTCCATGGTGAGGACGCGGTCGACGCCAGCCACTTGCAGCATGTTGGCCACGACCTTGGCCGAGATGGCCACGCGCGCCGAACGCGGGCGGCGATCCTGGCGGGCATAGCCGAAATACGGGATGGCGGCGGTGATGCGGCCGGCCGACGCGCGGCGCAGGGCATCGACCATCACCATGATTTCCATCAGGTTGTCGTTGGTCGGGGCGCAGGTGGGCTGCAGGACGAAGACATCCTTGCCGCGCACGTTTTCGTTGATCTCGACCATCACTTCACCATCCGAGAAGCGACCCACGGTCATCTTGCCGAGGGACATGTCGAGATGGTTGACTACGTCCACGGCCAGGCGGGTGTTCGCCGTGCCCGTGAAAATCATGAAGCTATCGTTTGCCATGATGCAGGTGATGGTCGTTTGAAACAACGAGGCACTAGGCCAGGGGCGGCACCGGAATGCCTGACCCGCTTGCGCAGACCCCGAAAAACAAAAAAGCTGCTGAACTGGTGCCGGTGTCTGACGGGCTCATGTTCAACAGCTTTTTTATGTATTGGTTTGGCTGGGGAGGAAGGATTCGAACCTTCGCATGCCGGAATCAAAATCCGGTGCCTTAACCAGCTTGGCGACTCCCCAACTAGCTTTCAATCCAGTTCCGCAACGGGTGTTCTGTCAATCCGGCAACTGCCTTCACTAACCGAAACCCGGGATGCGTTTGGCTGATTGTTTTATCAGCGCCGCGCATTGTAGCGGTAATTTTCTGTTCTGCCAAAACGGCTTCGGAGATTTCCGGGAATTCGGCGTAAAGACACGCTCCAGACCCTGACATGCGCGCCCGGATTCCCAGGTTTGCAAGCCACCGTACCGCCCCCGACACTGCCGGGAATTTCCGGAAAACCACCGCTTCCATATCATTCTTTCCGAAGAAAGAATTAGGCGAAGCAAGAAAGTCCGTTATTGTGACGTGCTTTGAATCCCTTGTCAAATCCTCTGCCGAAAAAATTGCAGCGGTGGGCACGCTCGCGTCGGGCTGGGCGATCAGATAGGCGGCGGGCGGCAGGGCCAGGGCCTGCAGTTCTTCGCCCACGCCTTCGGCAAACGCCGACTGGCCGAACACGAACACGGGCACGTCGGCGCCCAGCGGCAGCGCGAGCGCCATGAGGTCGCGGCGCGACAGGCCGGTGCCCCACAGGCGATTCAGCGCGATCAGCGTGGTGGCCGCGTCGCTCGACCCCCCGCCCAGGCCGCCCCCCTGCGGAATGCGCTTCTCGAGCCCGATGCGGGCGCCCTGCGTCGTGCCGGTGGCGGCCTGCAGTGCGCGCGCGGCGCGCACGACCAGATCCTGCTCGGGGGGCACGCCGGGCAGCGCGTAGGCGCGCTCGATGCGGCCATCGGCGCGCGCCTCGAAATGCAGGGTGTCGGCCAGGTCGACGAAACGGAACGCCGTCTGCAGCAGGTGATAGCCGTCGGGCCGGCGCCCCACCACGTGCAGGAACAGATTGATCTTGGCGGGAGCGGGTACGTCGTAGAGCGTCACGGGAAAGACACGGAAGAAAGGTTGCGCCGGAAACGATCGGGGCGGCTCGTGCCGCCCCGTGGGATGCCGGTCAGGGCTGGTTGACCACCAGCCGCACGATGATGCGCCGTCCGGGCTCCTGGCGCTCCAGCACCAGCAGCTGCGGGCCGAGCGTGTCGTAGCGCGACAGGCGGGCGGCCCAGCCGCCCTGCTCGAAGGACGCGGGACGCCCGAGCTCGTCGCGCTGCACGTTTTCGGCGGGCGCGGTGTCCGCGGCCAGTTGCCCGCGCAACCAGCTGCGCAGGCCCGAGACCGGCACCGGGCTGCCCAGCGCATCTTCGGCCAGGGCATCCGGGTTGGGCGCCTGCAGCGTGGTGCCGTTGGCGCGCGTGAGCGTGGCCACGCCGGGCGAGCCCTGCACGCGCGCCTCGATCGAGCCAAGCGGGTTGGTGAGGTCGAGCACGTATTCGCGGCCGGTGTCCTGCCAGGTGAAGCCGCCCTGCACCGCCTGCTGCTTGCCGTCGGACTCGGTGGCCGTAATGGCGAAGCGGCCGGCGCGCGAGAACGCGTCGCCCTTGGGGGCTTCGGCCTCGGGCAGCGAGGTGCAGCCGGCGATCACGCCGACCACCAGCACGGCCGCGGCGGCGCGCAGGCGCGAGAGGCCGGCCATCACGGCTTGACCCCGAGACGCTCGAGCGTCTCGAGCACGGTGCGGTTCTTCGGATCTTTCTTGTAGCCGGCGCGCAGCAGTTCAGTGGCGCGGTCGCGCTGACCCTGCTTCCAGAGCACTTCGGCCAGGTGCGCGGCGATGTCGGCCTCGGGGCGCTGCAGGTAGGCGCGCTTGAGATACTCGGCGGCGGCGGGCAGGTCGCCCATGCGGTACTTGACCCAGCCCATGCTGTCGAGGATGAACGGATCCTCGGGCGCGAGCTCGAGCGCCTGGGTGATCAGGTCGAGCGCCTCGGGCAGGCGCTGGCCGCGATCGGCCAGCGTGTAGCCCAGCGCGTTGTAGGCGTGCGCATGCTCGGGATCGAGGGCGATCACCTGGCGCAGCAGGCGCTCGAGCTGATCCACCTTGCCGACGCGCTCGTACAGCATCGCGAGCTCGTACTTGATCTCGACCGTGTCGGGCATCTGCTGGTCGGCCTTGGCCAGCATGGCGATGGCCTGGTCGACGCGGTCGGCGTCGCGCAGGATCTGCGCCTTGGTGAGAATGCCCAGCACCTGTTCTTCTTCGTCCTGCGCACCGGCGGCGTCGATCAGGCCCAGCGCGTCGTCGATGCGGCCCTGGCGGGCGCGCAGCGACGCCTGCCGCATGTGGGCCTGGAAGCGCATCGACGCGTCGTCGATGCGGCCCAGCTCGGCGATGGCGTCGTCGTAGCGGCCCTGGTCTTCGGCGATGCGCGAGAGCAGCACGTGGGCGTCGGCCGCGGCCGCGCCGGCATCGGTGGCGCCGGGCGCGGTGGCCTGCTGGCGCTGGTTCTGCACGTCGAGATACTGCTGCAGCAGGGCGCGCGCCTGGTTCAGGTTGCCGGCCTTGTAGGCCAGCTGCGCCTGCATGAACAGCAGATCGAAATCCTCGGGCGAGCGGCGCGACATGGCCTGCAGCTCGGCCTGGGCGGCGTCGTACTCGCCGCGCTCGGCGAGCTGGCCGGCCAGCATCAGGCGGACCTTGCGGGCGTTCGGGTTGCGGGCGATGAAGGCGCGCGCCTGCTCTTCGGCGCGCTGCGGATCGACCTTGCTGCCGTATTCGAGCACGCGCTGCGCGGCCGGCTCGGAGCGCGGGTCGGCGGCCAGCGCGGCGCGCGATTCGGTGAAGGCGCGCTCGTAGTCGCCGGCGGCCTGGGCCACGTCGGCCAGGGCCAGGCGGGCGACCGGCAGCTTGCGCACGTTGTCGGACAGCGCTTCGTCGAGGATGCGCAGGGCCAGGCGGCGGTCGTTGAGCCGGCTCAGCACGCCCATGGCCTGCGCGATGGCGCCGGCCTTGTCGGGCGTGGCGTCGATGCGCTTGCGCAGCGCCTCGGCCAGGCCCTTGGTCTGGCCGTTGGCCGCGGCCAGGGCCAGCTCGGTGGAGCTGGCTTCGATGTCGTTGGGCGCGAGGCGCGACCAGATGCGCGCGGCCTCCAGGGCGCCCGGCAGGTTGCCGCCGGCGAGCTGGAACTCGAGCCCGCGGCGCGCCAGGCGCGGATCGCTGGTTTCGCGCGAGAGGTTGACCAGCGTGGCCGCGGCGCTGCCGTACATGCCCCGCTGCGCGGCGATCTCGGCCGCCAGCACGCGATAGAAGATGTCGCCGGTCAGGTTGACCAGCGGCAATTGACCCGGACGGAGGTGGATCACCTCGGTTTCGGGCTGGCGCTGCTGAGGCACCAGTCGCGGCCCGGTGGCGTCTTTGGGACGCACGTCGGCGGCGAGGGCGGGGACCGCCTGCAAACCTGCCAGCACCAGGGCCAGCGAGGCCAATCGGAGATTAATGTGTTTGAGCGACAACTTCACGCGGCCCGTCCGGTTGGTGGCACAATCTTTCGTACACGTAATTGCTGATCTTACACTGGCTCATGCCGGAACTGCCTGAAGTGGAAACCACGCGTCGAGGAATCGACGCCGTCATCACCGGCCAGACCCTGCGCCATCTCGTGGTTCGCGAACCCCGCATGCGCTGGCCCGTCCCGCCCGAACTCCCTGCCCTGCTCACCGACCGGGTCGTGCTCGAATGCGCGCGCCGCGGCAAATACCTGCTGCTGCGCTTCGAACACGGCATCCAGTTGGTGCATCTGGGCATGTCGGGCTCGTTGCGCCGCGTGCCGCTGGATGAGGCGCCGCGCAAGCACGACCATGTCGACTGGGTGTTCGATCACGCCATCCTGCGCCTGCACGACCCGCGCCGTTTTGGTGCAGTACTGTGGCATCCGGCGCAGGACGGCCCGATCGAGGCCCATCCGCTTCTGACCAGCCTGGGCATCGAACCGTTCGATCCGCGCTTCGACGGCAAGTGGCTGCACGATCAATTCCGTGGCCGCGCCATGGCGGTCAAGCAGGCGCTGCTGGCCGGCAGCGCGGTGGTCGGGGTGGGCAATATCTACGCATCCGAGAGCCTGTTCCGCGCCGGCATCGACCCGCGCCTGGCGGCGGGCAAGGTCTCGCGCCCGCGCTGCGACAAGCTCGCGGCGGCCATCCGGGCCACCCTCACCGACGCGCTCGACTCCGGCGGCAGCACGCTGCGCGACTACGTCGGGGCGAGCGGCGAGCCGGGCGCCTACTTCACGATCCACGCCGCCGTGTACGAGCGCGCGGGCCAGCCCTGCCGGGTCTGCGGGACCCCGATCCGGCGCATCGTCCAGGGCCAGCGGGCCACCTATTTCTGCCCCGTCTGCCAGCGGCGCTGAGGGGCCGGATCCCTAGGGAATTCGTTTATAGCGAACGTATTGCACAAAGACTAACGCCGGGATATATTGCCTCCACACATCAGAACAACGTGGCAGGAGACCCCATGAGCAAGCAATTCGCGTCGCACGGCGACCTTCAGGACAAGGTCGTTTCGTTCGAAAAGCTGTCCGACAACGCCTATGCCTACACGGCCGAAGGCGATCCCAACACCGGCATCATCATCGGCGACGAGTCCGTGATGGTGGTCGACACCCAGGCCACCCCGGTCATGGCGCAAGACGTCATCGCCCGCGTGCGCGAGGTCACCGACAAGCCGATCAAGTACATCCTGCTGTCGCACTATCACGCCGTGCGCGTGTTCGGCGCCTCGGCCTACAACGCCCAGGAAATCCTGGCCAGCCGCGACACCTACGACCTGATCGCCGAGCGCGGCGAGCAGGACAAGGCCAGCGAGATCGGCCGCTTCCCTCGCCTGTTCCGCAACGCCGAGTCGATCCCGGCCGGCCTGGTCTGGCCCACCATGACCTTCAAGGGCGAGATGACGGTCAACCTGGGCAACCTCGAGGTCAAGCTGCTGCAGGTGGGCCGTGGCCACACCAAGGGCGACACCATCGCCTGGCTGCCCGACCAGAAGATCCTGTTCGCCGGCGACCTGGTCGAGTACCAGTCCACGCCCTACTGCGGCGACGCCTATTTCCGCCAGTGGCCCGTCACGCTCGACGCGCTCGCCGCCTTCGGTGCCGAGAAGATGGTGCCGGGCCGCGGTCCGGCGCTCAAGAGCGCCACCGAGGTGCGCCAGGGCCTGGCCGGCACGCGCGCCTTCCTGACCGATCTCTACGCCGTGGTCAATCGCGGCGTGGCCGAGGGCCTCGACCTCAAGACCATCTATCGCCAGGCCTACGACTTCATGAAGCCGCGCTACAGCGACTGGGTGATCTTCGATCACTGCATGCCGTTCAACGTGTCGCGCGCCTATGACGAAGCCACGGGCCACGACGATCCGCGCATCTGGACCGACAAGCGCGACATCGAAATGTGGAAGCAGCTCGAGGGCTGAACGCCTTCGCCGGGGCCCGGACGGGCCCCGGACCGCCGTACCGACAACATATATATAGGCAGTCCGAGGGACGGCTCCGCAGAGGGACCGCCGTCGACGACGGCCGCCCGTGCCCCGCGGCCGGGCGCACAACAGAACAAACACCACGCAGGAGACACTCGTGGGAGACATCGATTACCAGGCGCTGGAGTTCGCCTACCAGGCGCACGTCCGTAGCGACACCCCCGCCACCCATCCCGTCGTCATCGTCGGCGCGGGCCCGGTCGGCCTGACCACCGCCATCGACCTGGCGCGCCAGGGCGTGCCGGTGGTGGTGCTCGACGACGACTTCCGGCTCTCGACCGGCTCGCGCGCGATCTGCTTCGCCAAGCGCACCCTCGAAATCTGGGACCGCCTGGGCGTGGGCCAACGCATGGTCGACAAGGGCGTGTCGTGGAACGTGGGCAAGGTGTTCTTCCGCGACCAGGAGGTGTGGCGCTTCGACCTGCTGCCCGAGTCGGGCCATCACCGGCCCGCCTTCATCAACCTGCAGCAGTACTACGCCGAGGGCTATCTGCACGAGCGCGCCTGCGCCGAGCCCAACATCACGCTGCGCTGGAAAAACCGCGTCACCGGCGTCGAGCATCACGACGACCACGTGCTGGTCACGATCGACACGCCCGACGGCCCCTACACGCTGGC